>JACCDN010173620.1_pt1 | contig 35886 bp, 32 predicted proteins | sample 7441691 | NCBI WGS metagenome assembly JACCDN01 (sample SAMN15323439, study PRJNA562643) | freshwater metagenome | isolation source: river surface water | place: USA:Blue River Watershed | collected 2017-08-16
GGCGATGCATCGATGGGTCGATGTCATACCAACCCTGGTGATGACGCTCGAAATGCAGGCCAGAGGCAGTAATGATGCCGAACATGCTCTGCAATGGCGAAAACGATACGCTCGATTGTGTTGTTTGTGTCAGACCTGGGCTAGGACGACGGATCACTTCGGATTCAAATTTGGAGGGCAGGCCATAAGGAGCCGTAGCAACGCCTTTGCCCAACGTGGTTGCCCAGGTTTGTGGTTGCAGGATGTATGGGTCGCCAGTCTTAGCGTCAACCAGTGCAGAAGCATCCTGGGCAAAGGCATTGCGACCCGTAACGGCGGCAGCAACAGCAGCCATGAATGAACCTCTCAGAAAATCTCTGCGGCCCTTGGTAACCTGTTCAACTTCAGTCGTCGTCAGAAAATTTTCTGGTGCTTTCTGTATCCGGCCAGGTTTTTTCAAACCTTCCGGCGTTTCGACAGGGATTAGTTCCTCGTTTTTTGCCATTGCTACTCCTTGTGCCCATCGGAAAATAATTAAAGTGCTGATAGATTATATTGCACTATACTCAACGAATTGCATTTAAGCATCTTGCGATGCAATATTTATGTTGCTTTTTTCAGGTGAAAAATCAGTGAAAAAAATACTGCTGGTTGCTGCTTTTTTTGCGGGAGTGCAGGGATACACATTCGGGTCGGATAATTCATTAGCCGACATACCGTATTTCAACTGGCAAGCCTTACACCTTGCTGACGCAGTGAAAGAAATTCGGGGAGATGGTTCAAGAAAAATTGCAGTGTTTACCGAGCCGGAATGCGGATACTGTCGTAAGTACGAAAAAACACTGGATAAGGTTGATAACGTCACGATTTACCGCTTTCTGATGCCGCTCGATAAAAATAGCATTTCCCGCTCTGTTGAACTTTGGTGTTCGGGTAAAACCAATGCCGAACGTCTTAATCATTTGCTGGTTGCCATGCATGATCGGCAGGCTCGTTTCGCATCAGAAGGCTGTATCAATCCTATTGCAGAAAACATGCGTTTTGGCAAAAAGCACGACATCTATTTGACGCCAACGACCATCGGATCTGACGGACGTTTAGTACAAGGTTATCTGCCATTGGCTAATCTCGAACGGTGGCTATCTGGACGGGGTGCATTTGACAAATAAAAAGCGGATCCGAAGATCCGCTTTGGCTTAACTGATTAAAGTTAGTAATCAGAAGTCGCCTTCTACAATCGGGAAGCCTAGCGCTGCCCAGTCCAGCATGCCGCCACGGTAGTAATAAATCTTGTTAACCGGGAAGCCGTCGCGTGTCATTGCCGCGATAGCTGTTGGGCTTTGCGGACAGACAGGGCCATTACAGAAGGCGTAGACCTTTTTAGCTTTACTACAATCCCACTTAGCCGCTTTCTTGGTGCAGCCCAGTTCATCCATACGGGTTGCGACTTGCGTATAAGGAATATGGTGGGTGTTGGGGATTGTGCCCTTGACGCGGTCATCAGGTTCACGCATGTCAACAATAATGACATCTTTGTCATTCATCCCTTCCAGCATTTCGATTTCAGCAATCGGAGTCACGCCTTTTTGCGGAATGAGCGGCTGCAGCCAACCCGCATTCTTTGCGCAGGAAGTCATGGTACGAGTGATCGTGTACGGCCCTTTTTTGGTCTGAATAACGAATTCCTTGCTTTCACCGATGATGCGCAGTTTTTCTGGTGCAGCGGTTTGAGCAAAGGCAGTGACTGATACGGCGGCAAGTGCGATGCCTGCGATGATTTTTTTCATGGTTGTCTCCTCGTTGTGCGGTTGTGCAATAAAGCGGTTTATGCTTATTGTGAAATGAATTTATACCACGTAAATCTGGGGTTGGTTAAGTTGATTGCAATCAAAACATCACATCTTGTGTTGCGCTGTTTGACTAGCTCAGGGTTTTGAGATGTTGAATGATTTCACCGGCCATCGGCTGGGCATCCCCATAAAGCATGCGACAGTTGTCGGTGAAGAATAGGGCATTCTCAACACCGGAATAGCCAGCACCTTTGCCTCGTTTGATCACAATCACGTTCTGCGCCAGGTCAGCATCCAGAATCGGCATACCGTAAATCGGGCTGGATTTATCAGTACGCGCGATCGGATTAACCACATCGTTAGCGCCAATGACCAGAGCGACATCACACTGAGGGAACTCGCCATTGATTTCTTCCAGATCAAAGATCTTGTCATAAGGTACACCGGCTTCGGCGAGCAGCACGTTCATGTGACCAGGCATGCGGCCGGCAACGGGGTGAATAGCAAACTTAACCTCAACACCAGCCTCCTCAAGCAACGCCGTCATTTCCCACACTTTGTGCTGTGCGTGTGCTACGGCCATACCGTAACCGGGGATGATGATCACTTTACTGGCATAGCGCATCATCGCGGCTGCATCCATTGCACCCACTTCTTTCATGGTGCCTTCGATCGCCTGTCCACCATCACCGCCACCCGTCATGGGTGTGAAGAGAATGTTAGTCAGTGGGCGGTTCATGGCTTTGGCCATTAACTGGGTGAGGAGTGTGCCCGCCGCGCCAACCACAATGCCCGCAATGATTAGCGCCGGATTGCCAAGCACATAACCCTCAAAGCCAACTGCCAAACCGGTAAAGGCATTAAATAACGAGATGACCACGGGCATGTCAGCACCGCCGATCGGCAACGTGACAATTAAACCTAGAGCGAGTGCCACGATGAAGAAGGCGTAGATCAGTTCCGGCTGTGCAGGCGCCATCAACACCATTGCGGCGCCAAGAAGGAGGGCAACGCCGGCGAGGACTACATTAACGGTATTTTGAGCGGGCAAGCGGTGCGCTTTTTTAAGCACGCCCTGTAGCTTTGCCCAAGCAACGCAGGAGCCCGTGAAAGACACTGCCCCGATCAGCGCACCAATCACAGCAAGCAGCGTAACGATGGTCGAGTGCGCATCACCTCGGGCAAATTCGATGGCGGCAATCGCAGCGGCTGCACCGCCACCCATACCGTTGTAGATGGCGACCATCTGCGGCATGTCGGTCATCTGGACTTTCTTGCCGGAAATCCATGCGGCAGCACCGCCAAGCAGGAGTGCTGCGAGCATGAGTGCGATATTCTGCAGATTAGGAATCAAGAAGGTGCCGGCAATGGCAATCAGCATGCCGTAGCCCGCCCAGACAATTCCCTTGCGAGCACTAACCGGTGAGCCCATACCCTTTAGGCCAACGATGAATAGAATTGCGCCAATCAGCCATGCGCCTTGAACGTAGAATGGGAGCGACATTTATGCTTCCTCCTTTTTCTTAAACATACCGAGCATGCGTTCGGTCACAACATAGCCGCCGGCAGCATTAGCTGCACCCAGTGCCACGGCAAAAAATCCGATGGCCTGTTCAAAAGCCGTACTAGCTTGTCCCAGAGCAATCATGGCGCCAACCACAACTACCCCATGAATGAAGTTAGAACCTGACATTAGTGGCGTGTGCAGAATGACAGGGACTTTGGCAATGATCTCGTAGCCTGTAAATGCAGCGAGCATGAAGATGTAGAGTGCGAGCAAGCCATCCATGATTACGCTCCCATAACTTGTTTAACGGTTGAATGAACCGTCTGGCCATCGTGGCAAAGCACTGTTCCAGACAAAACTTCATCTTCCCAGTCGAGTTTCATTTCTCCATCCTTAATGAAAGGTGACAGGAAGTTGTAAAGGTTCCGGCTGTAGAGATCCGAGGCGTGCGTTGGCATGCGCGAAGGAAGGTTCAGTGGGCCGTGAATATTCACGTCATTGGCGATAATGTGTTCGCCAGCTTTTGTGAGGGCACAGTTACCACCGGTTTCAGCAGCCATATCGACAATAACGGCACCGTACTTCATGCGACCGACCATTTCTTCGGTAATGATCACAGGCGCTTTCTTTCCTGGAATTGCTGCAGTAGTAATGACGACATCTGCTGCAGCAACAGCCTTGGCCAGCTTTTCAGCTTGCTGCGCCTTTTCATCCGCGGTTAACTCACGTGCATAACCCCCTGTGCCATCAGCTGAAACACCTGTATCCACAAATTTGGCACCGAGTGATTCAATTTGTTCACGTGCAGCAGCGCGGACATCGTAAGCCTCAACCATGGCACCGAGGCGCTTGCAGGTCGCAATGGCTTGTAGGCCGGCAACACCCGCACCAATCACCAGAACCCGAGCCGGGCGGATCGTGCCAGCTGCGGTGGTGAGCATGGGGAAGAACTTCGTGCAGCGGGCGGCAGCAATTAGCCCACATTGATAACCTGAACAGGCCCCCTGGGAAGAGAGTGCATCCATGCTTTGAGCACGTGAAATACGCGGTAGGAGTTCTAATGCAAACACGGTGAGTTTGCGATCATTAAATGTGTTGAGTCGTTCAATACTTTCGAACGGGCGCATGAGACCAATGACTACCGAGCCTTCGGGAATCTGATTGATTTCTTCCACGCTAGGGGGAGTGACGCGCAGAATAAGTTGGCTACCCGAGTAAGCGTTCGCCTGGCTATCTGCTAGGGTCACTTCAGGGAAATCCGAGTCCAGAAAATGGCTTTCAGCGCCTGAAGTCCGCTCAAATCGGATTTGCGCACCCAAAGCAGAAAACTTTTTTGCAGTGTCTGGCGCCAGTGCAACACGCTTTTCACCGTCTTCGATTTCTCTTGCTACCGCAATGGTTAGTGGCATTTTTATGCTCCTCCCTTAATTGAATGTGTTCTCATTTTTATTATTGTGCAGCCAGCGCGTTACGCAGAGATGCAATGATGCTGTCATACCTGTTGGCGTCATTGGGATTGCCTTTAGAAAAGACCGCCGAACCTGCAACAAAGGTATCGACCCCTGCTTTTGCAATTTCAGAAATGTTCTCCGGGTTAACGCCGCCATCAATTTCAAGACGGATATAACGTCCGGTCTTTGCATGGTACGCATCAAGACGTTGTTTGGCGAGTTTTGCCTTTTCGAGCGCAGAAGGTATAAATTTCTGGCCCCCAAAGCCCGGGTTAACACTCATGAGAAGAACCATATCAATCTTATCCATGACATGATCCAGATAGGAAAGCGGTGTGGCAGGGTTTAGTGCCAGACCAGCTAAACAGCCTTGATCTCGTATGATTGCTAATGACCGATCAACATGATTACTGGCTTCAGGATGGAAGGTAATCATGTTGGCACCGGCTTTAATGAAGTCAGGAATAATTCGGTCAACGGGGCTCACCATCAGATGAACGTCAATGACTGCATCGGTACAGGGCCGTATTGCTTCACAAACCAGTGGGCCTATAGTCAAATTAGGGACGTAGTGGTTATCCATAACATCAAAGTGAATCCAGTCTGCTCCGGACGCAATGACGTTAGATACTTCTTCGCCGAGTTTGGCAAAATTAGCCGAGAGAATACTCGGGGCAATGACGAAGTCTTGTTTATGCATCATGGCTCCCTTACTTGCCGTAAGAAGCAGCGATCATTTCCAGTGATACTGGTTTGATTTTACTTGCCTGGCCGGCGCAGCCGAATGCTTCAAATCTAAGTTGGCAAACCTCCTTAGCCGCCTTGACTGCAGCTTTGAAGAAAGCGCGTGGATCAAACTCTGTCGGTTTTAGTGCCATCTCCTGGCGCATAGCCCCCGTCATTGCCAGACGAATATCCGTATCAATATTGACCTTGCGAACACCGTTGCGGATACCTTCGACGATTTCCTCTACAGGAACCCCGTAAGTCTCCTTGATGTTGCCACCATACTGGCGAATGATGGCCAGCCATTCTTGGGGCACGCTAGACGAACCGTGCATCACTAGATGGGTATTGGGGATTTTCTGATGGATGGCTTTGATGCGGTCAATAGCCAGGATTTCCCCGGTGGGAGGACGCGTAAATTTGTATGCACCATGACTGGTCCCGATAGCAATAGCCAGCGCATCAACACCTGTTTTTTCGACAAAATCACGGGCTTCGTCTGGATCGGTCAGTAGCTGGCTATGTTCAAGCTTGCCACTCGCACCAATACCATCTTCTTCACCGGCTTCGCCGGTTTCAAGTGAGCCCAGGCAGCCTAGTTCACCTTCAACGGAAACACCAACCGCGTGTGCCATGTCGACCACCCGGCGTGTAACGTCCACGTTATATTCATAGCTGGCAGGTGTTTTTCCGTCAGACATCAGCGAGCCATCCATCATCACGCTCGAGAAACCGCTGCGGATTGACTGCTGGCAAACAGACGGACTTGTGCCGTGATCCTGGTGCATACACACAGGGATTTCCGGGTACTGTTCGATAGCGGCTTCAACAAGTTTGCGCAGAAAGGGTTCGCCGGCATATTTTCGAGCGCCTGCTGAGGCTTGCAGGATGACCGGGCTGTTGCAGGCTTCTGCAGCTTGCATGATCGCCTGAATTTGCTCCATATTATTGACGTTAAAAGCTGGGATACCGTATTGATGTTCTGCGGCATGATCCAGTAACTGACGGAGGGAAATGATTGCCATGACTAGCTCCCGGTATTCGGCTTATTTGGCCTGAAGATGGTTAAGAACTGTAACGAATAGGTTTTCAGCGGTTAAACCGAAGTGCTTGTATAACTGAGGTGCAGGTGCGGATTCGCCAAAGTCTGCAAGGCCGATGATGGCATCTTCGTCGACGTCATATTTACGCCAGAAATCAGGATGGCCGGCTTCAATCGCGAATCTGTGGAGACCTTTGCCAAGAACATCTTCTTTCCATTGCCGACTTTGTTCGTCAAAGAGACGTGTACATGGCATGGAAACCACACGCGTCCCGATGCCCTTTTCTTCAAGGAGCGCCTTGGTCTCAACGGCAATCGAAACCTCGGAACCGGTTGCCATGATGACGACCTGTGGAGTGCCGGTAGCTTCCTGCAAAATGTAGCCGCCGCGACGTATGGCCTCATATCGACTCGGGATAACTGGATATTGGGGGAGACCCTGGCGAGAAAGGAAGAGGGCCGATGGCCTGTTCTTGGATTCAATCGCATCAATCCATGCTGCTGCTGTTTCTACCTCATCACAGGGGCGCCAGACATTGAGTCGAGGAATGAGACGCAGGCTGCTGACATGTTCGATAGGTTGATGCGTTGGACCATCTTCGCCCAGGCCAATCGAATCGTGCGTCAGAACGTGAATCACCCGCAGGTTCATCAGTGCGCCCATACGTATTGCATTACGCGCGTAATCTGAAAACACGGCAAAGGTGCCGCCATAAGGAATAAATCCACCGTGAAGTGCTACGCCATTCATGATGGCAGTCATGCCAAATTCACGCACGCCGTACGAAATGTAGTTAGGTGCTGATTTCCATGAGGCATCATGAAGTGCAACGCTTTTCTTACCGGCCGTGAGATTTGAACCGGTCAGGTCGGCCGATCCACCCAATAATTCGGGTAGCTGTGCAATGAGTGTTTCTAGTACGTTCTGCGATGACTTTCTAGTGGCGATGCTGCCGGTACATGCAGCAGCCTGATCAATCATCCCTGTTTTGATGTTGTTCCAGTTGGCCGGTAATTCGCCTCGCATTCTCCGTTCGAATTCACATGCCTCTTCAGGATATTGTTGGCGATAGTTGTTAAAAAGCAATTGCCAGGTATCTTCACTGCGCTGTCCATTAGTACGGGCGTTCCAGGCATTTCTGGTTGCTTCCGGAATAACGAACGGTTCATGTGCCCAGTCTAGGGCCTGACGTGTTGCGGCAATCTCGTCTGCCCCCAAGGGGGCGCCATGCACATCGTGCGTGCCAACCTTGTTCGGCGACCCCCGTCCGATATCTGTTTTGCAGATGATGAGTGTTGGACGTTCGGTATCCAACTGGCTTTCGGCTAGAGCGGCATCGATCTGCGAAGTATCGTGTCCGTTGATCGGGCCGATGACTTGCCAACCGTATGCCCGAAAACGGGCCGCAGTGTTCTCATTGAACCAGCCTTCAACATGACCATCAATCGAAATACCATTGTCATCGTAAAGGCAGGTTAGTTTACCTAGCCCCCAAACACCAGCGAGTGCCGCTGCTTCGTGGCTGATCCCTTCCATCAAGCAACCATCGCCTAGAAAGACCCAAGTCTTGTGGTCGACAATCGATAAACCCGGTTTGTTGAATTCTGTTGCAAGAATTTTTTCAGCCAGTGCCATACCTACGGCGTTGGTCAGGCCCTGGCCTAGCGGGCCTGTCGTCGTTTCTACACCCGGCGTCATGCCAAATTCGGGATGTCCCGGCGTAATGCTCCCCATTTGTCTGAATGCTTTTATCTGATCCAGGCTAATGTCATAACCGGTCAAATGAAGGAGTGCATAGACCAGCATCGAAGCGTGGCCATTAGACAGTACAAAACGGTCACGATCCGGCCAGCTGGGGTTTGCAGGATTGTGCTTTAGTACGTGACGCCAGAGCGATTCGGCCATTTCTGCCATCCCCATCGGGGCACCGGGGTGGCCGGATTTGGCTTTTTCAACGGCATCTATGGCAAGAAAACGCAGTGCATTGGCAATCTCGAGACGGTTCGGGGCGTTCATACGAAACTCCTTAACTACGGCGTTTTTGATCCATGATCCGCAAGACCATGGGTGTGAAGATCATTTGCATGGCCAGTCCCATTTTGCCGCCGGGAACAACCAGCGTATTGGGGCGCGTCAGGATCGAGTCATGAAGAATCGATAGGAGATACTGAAAATCAATGCCCTTGGGGTTGGCGAACCGGATAACCACCATGCTTTCATCTGCCGTTGGAATCTCACGAGCAATAAAAGGGTTCGAGGTGTCTACGACAGGTACGCGCTGGAAGTTCACATTGGTTCGTGAAAATTGAGGGCATATGTGCGTTACATAGTCCGGCATGCGACGCAGGATCGTATCAATGACAGCTTCCTGGGAGTAGCCACGTAATTTCTGATCGCGGTGCAGCTTCTGGATCCATTCGAGATTGATGGTGGGTACAACGCCCACGCAGAGGTCGACATGTTTTGACACGTCAATTTGGTCATCCGCATAGGCACCATGCAGACCTTCGTAGAACATCAGATCTGTACTCTCAGGAATATCCTGCCACGGGGTAAATGTTCCCGGGTCCTGTTTCCATGGTTCGGCTTCGCCGGCGTCATGAAGGTATTTTCTAAACTGTCCCGAACCACTTTGACCATAGGTTTTGAACAAAGTCTCAAGCTCGGCCAGGAGATTGGCCCCGGGTCCGAAGTGACTGAAATTACGATTGCCTGCGGCCTCTTCGTCTTTCATCTTGGCGCGCATGCTCAGACGATCATAACGATGGAACGAATCACCCTCAATGACCTGCGCATTAAGACCTTCGCGCCGAAAAATATGCTGAAAGCTTTGCATGACGGTGCTGGTGCCTGCGCCGGAAGAGCCGGTGATGGCAATGATGGGATGTTTTACGGACATGAAAAACTCCTGGTCAAGGCGGTTAGTTAAAATCTAGTCTCTGAAGAGCGAACGATCAGAAAAGAGGGGTGAGACAAAGTTGCTATCCGTGCCGTTGTCGAATTCTTGGTGATAGCGTTCAAGACGTTCGACTTCGCTTTTTGAGCCGAGAATAACGGGTACACGCTGGTGAAGTGCATCGGGTTCGATATCGCCAATCTGTTGGCGCCCTGTGCTTGCTCTGCCACCTGCCTGCTCGACCAGCATGGCCATCGGGTTTGCTTCATACAAGAGGCGTAGACGCCCCGGCTTACCGGGATCCTTGTTATCTTTCGGGTACATGAAAATGCCACCCCGAATTAGAATGCGGTGTACTTCGGCAACAAACGATGCGATCCAGCGCATGTTGAAGTCTGACCCGCGAACACCGGTTTTGCCGGCACGGCACTCGTTAATGTAGCGCTGAACGGGGGGCTCCCAGAATCGTTCGTTTGATGTGTTGATCGCAAATTCGCGTGTCTCCTCAGGTACCCGGATATCTGGGTGGGTGAGAATGAAGTTTCCACTTTCGCGATCCAATGTAAAACCGTGGGTGCCGTTGCCTACGGTTAGCACGAGCATGGTTGATGGGCCGTAGATGGCATATCCTGCGGCCACTTGCTGCTTGCCATTCTGGTAATAGTCATTGTCAGCGGTATCATGCGCCCCCTCTTTAACCAGAACCGAGAATATGGTCCCGACTGACACGTTCACATCACTGTTCGATGAGCCATCCAATGGGTCAAAAACAAGAAGATAACGGCCTTTGGGATAGCCTTCGGGAATAGGGTAGGATTCGTCGAGCTCTTCTGAAGCCATGCCGGCCAGTTGGCCACCCCACTCACAGTGATGCAACATCGCTTCATTCGTCAGGACATCCAGCTTCTTCTGTACTTCACCTTGAACGTTCGTACTGTCGAGGGCACCCAGGTTCCCCCCTAGGGCACCTTTGGCCACCATACCGGAAATAGTTTTGATCGCTGCTGCCACATCAATCAGCAGTGCGCCCAGATCGGCTCGTTGGTCGCGGGTGTTTTCGATTACGAACTTTGAAAGGGTTGTGCGGCCGAATAGCATAGGTGTCCCCGAAGTGGTTGTGGGTTTGTTTCAGTCACAATAAGTGAAGTTTTGATTAAGCGATATTCAGAAATTCTGAAGCAATTGTTCAGCTATCACTTAATAAACAATGTCTGAATCCAGCTTCAATATTTCTGACTGTGCTTTTTATCCGGTCTTTTCTATATTGAGTGGATGAACAAGACATCTGCCTGGATTTTTGACGTTGATGGCACGCTGGCTGACACCGAGCGTGAAGGTCATTTGCCCGCTTTCAATGAGGCTTTCAAGGTGGCTGGGCTGAATTGGCATTGGTCGCCTGAACTTTATGGCGCATTGCTTGCCGTCACGGGGGGTAAGGAGCGTATGCGGTTTTATGCAAAAGACCACGACCCTGACTTCCTGAAGCGTGCCGATGCAGACGCTATGATCAAGGCGATCCACGAAGAAAAGACCCGTTCTTATGTGCAGCGGATATCCAGCGGTGAAATACCATTGCGCCCAGGAGTCCTTGATATGCTTCAGGCGGGTCGACAAGCCGGGATACGACTGGCGATTGCAACCACGACGACCGCTGAAAACGTCGATGCCCTGCTTAAATCCGTGATGCCAGTTGGTGCTGACAGTTGGTTTGAAGTGATTGGCGCAGGCGATGTTGTGCCCAGGAAGAAGCCGGCACCGGATATCTATCTGTGGGTTCTGGACCGGCTTGGACTCGAACCTGAGTCGTGTCTGGCCATCGAAGATTCTGAAAATGGTCTCCAAGCCAGCCTTGCTGCCGGATTGCCGACTATAGTGACCGTTAATGACTACACGCGGGGTCAAGACTTTACGGGGGCGCTACGGGTTGTCGACTTGATGACATTGATCAGACCCGCTGACTTCTGTTAAGCCTATGCTTAACTTAAAATAAAAAAACGTGAATTTCGCTTAATCCAATGTTTCACTATGATGTTTCTGTCGTCAACTATTCATCACTGTTCACCCAAGGAGTAAGGTCATGGATCAATCGAATCGTTATGCTGATCTCTCGTTAAAGGAAGAAGATCTGATCGCCGGAGGGAAGCATATCCTCGTGGCCTACAAAATGAAGCCTAAGGCGGGACATGGTTATCTGGAGGCGGCTGCCCACTTTGCGGCCGAATCCTCCACCGGTACCAATGTTGAAGTGTCTACGACCGATGAATTCACCAAGGGTGTGGATGCGTTGGTGTATATGATTGATGAGGCCACCGAGGAAATGCGGATTGCCTATCCGATTGATCTGTTCGATCGGAACATCACCGATGGCCGCATGATGATTGTTTCGTTCCTGACGCTGGTCATCGGAAACAACCAAGGCATGGGTGATATCGAACATGCCAAGATGTATGACTTCTATATGCCGCGTCGTGCTATTGAATTGTTTGATGGCCCTTCGAAAGATATTTCTGATCTGTGGAGAATTCTGGGTCGCCCAGTTAAAGACGGGGGCTACATTGCAGGGACTATTATCAAGCCGAAGTTGGGCCTGCGTCCGGAACCGTTTGCCAATGCCGCGTATCAGTTCTGGCTTGGCGGTGACTTCATCAAGAATGATGAGCCTCAGGGCAATCAGACTTTTGCACCGATGAAGAAGGTCATCCCCCTAGTCTATGATGCAATGAAGCGCGCGATGGATGAAACGGGTGAGGCAAAAATATTTTCGGCAAACATTACTGCCGATGATCATTACGAGATGGTTGCCCGCGGTAACTATATCCTTGAGCAGTTCGGACCCGATGCCGACAAGGTCGCATTCCTGGTTGATGGCTATGTGGGCGGTCCGGGCATGATTACGACCGCGCGTCGTCACTTCCCCAATCAGTATCTCCACTATCACCGTGCAGGCCACGGCGCCGTCACATCACCATCGGCAAAACGTGGCTATACAGCCTATGTTCTGGCTAAAATGAGTCGTTTGCAGGGTGCTTCAGGTATTCACGTAGGAACCATGGGCTTTGGCAAAATGGAAGGCGATGCGGATGATCGTGCCATTGCCTACATCATTGAGCGTGATAGCTACACGGGTCCTGCATACCATCAGGAATGGTATGGCATGCGTCCGACAACGCCGATTATTTCGGGGGGTATGAATGCACTCCGCTTACCCGGCTTCTTCGAAAATCTGGGGCACGGTAACGTGATCAATACGGCAGGTGGTGGTTCTTACGGTCATATTGATAGCCCGGCTGCAGGTGCCAAGTCGTTGCGTCAAGCCTACGAATGCTGGAAGGCCGGTGCAGATCCGATTCAGTGGGCTAAGGAGCACAAGGAGTTTGCGCGTGCATTCGAGTCATTCCCGAAAGATGCTGATAGTATTTATCCGGGATGGCGAGACAAGATTAGTTCGCATAAATAACCTGCATTACTCTAGAAAGCCTCGCCCCGCGAGGCTTTCTTTTTTCGAGATCAAAGCTCAGTCAATGGATGAGACGATGACAAATCAGGAACAGTACCGCGTCAAACAAGAACCTTTCTACCAACCGATCGGTAATGAGGTTGCCTTATTCGAGGCAGCCTGGAAAGCCCGCTTGCCGGTGATGGTTAAAGGACCTACAGGCTGTGGTAAATCACGTTTTGTCGAGTACATGGCATGGAAGCTGGGTAGGCCGCTGGTAACCGTGGCGTGTAACGAGGATATGACGGCATCGGATCTCGTAGGCCGGTATTTGTTGGATGCCAATGGAACACGCTGGCTGGATGGGCCGCTGACCACTGCGGCTCGCATTGGGGCGATCTGCTATCTTGATGAAGTGGTCGAGGCACGACAGGATACGACAGTCGTCATTCACCCTTTAACAGACCATCGTCGAACATTGCCACTCGATAAATGTGGGGAACTGGTTGACGCGCATCCGGATTTCCAATTGGTGATTTCCTATAATCCGGGCTATCAGTCCCTTATGAAAGATCTCAAGCAATCTACTAAGCAGCGTTTCACCGGGTTTGATTTCGATTACCCCTCGGAAGCCCTGGAAAGCAGCATCGTTGCCAGGGAAACCGGCCTGGATGAGGGTGTCGTCAAAGGGTTGGTCAAGGTGGCGCATGCCGGACGTGCTTTGAAGGGGCACGGACTGGATGAAGGTATTTCAACTCGCTTGGTTGTTTATGCTGCAAAAATGATTGTTCAGGGTGTCGCAGCATCAGATGCGTGTCGAATGGCCATGGTCCGACCCATCACAGATGATGCTGACATCCGAGTAACGCTCGATAATGCCATTGATATGATTTTTGGCTAATCCCCGTTTTTGATGTTTTGGCGCTGACATCATGACCACAGGATTACGTCCAATCGCGGATGCCCGAAGCCGGGTGTTTGATGATCCGCGTGTGCAAACGGCGTGGCAGACGTTGGATTGTGGATTTGGCTCGGTGGCCGATGTGTTCACCGAGTGTTATAACGAGGCCAGCAGGCAGCTTGATCCTATGCAGTTGGCGGCATACGTTCAGGCTGCCCGCAAGCTTGGTAAGCTAGGACGCGGTGCAGAACCCTTGCTCATGTTTCTTGAAGAGTGGCCTGCGATTGTTATTGCCGCACCAGGTGATCACGATAATTTACTGTCACAAGTGATGCATGCGATTGACCAGATGCATCAATCTCCCAATAGTCGCGCCATCACAGGCTTTCTACAGACTTTAGCGCCGGTTTCCCGAAAGTTGCGTGCAGCCTCCCAGATAGAAAGCTATATTGGGATCGGGCTAGATCTGATGCAACGAACCTCGGGCTCAATTCACGGTCGTCAGACAACATTTCCAAGTCCTGGATTGCCATGCTTCTTCGCGCAGGCACCCCGTCTGATTAGCCTGTTATCCCCAGAGGGCCTCAAACGTTGGGTTGACTTTGGTGTTGTCAGCCACTTTAACCATCCGGAGCGGCAGGAAGCTTATTTCAACCTGCTATCACCGGATTCGCTGGCGGTTCTGCAGCGGGAGCGTCACGGAACACTATTTGTGGATGTTGAGCGCAGGTTAGATCTTTATCTGCGCGCCCTTTGGCAAGCGTCTGATCAGATGGTGCCTTATTCAACAATGAGCTCGGCATCATTTGCGCAAGTGATGGCCCCTTATTACGACGATCTGGGCTACCGCATTCCCGATGTTTATGATGATCTCTCAGTGCCAATGGGTGTGTGTTCAGCAGAGGATCGGTATCGGGCTGTTCTGGCCCACATGGTGGGGCATAAACGCTGGAGTGTGCAGCTGGTTGCCGATAATTGGAGTCCATTCCAGCGGATGGCTGTCGAGATTTTCGAGGACAGTCGAGTTGATCGCCTTCTGGTACGTGAATATCCCGGTTTGCATAAAGTATTGCTGGCGATTCATCCCCAGCCTCTTGAAGCGGCTTGCGACTCAGACACGATGTCTTGTTTGAGACATCGGCTCACCTTGGTTTCCAGAGCCTGTCTCGATCCGAAGCATACCTATCGGAACCCCGAATTGTTAGACTTCGTCAGTCAGTTTAACGAAGCGATGACTCATGGAGCCTCGACCACCAGGAATATTGCCAAGCTCGCCCTTGCGTATGTCGCAAAGACCCGTCGTCAAAGCGATCAATATGCCAACGTTTTTTTTGATGATACGGTGGTCAGTTACCGCGATGACAATCGGCATCTCTGGAAATTCATAGAAAACAGTGACGATGAAGATTTCTTCGACGATGCCAAGCAGCGCGCTTCTGAGGGTCTCGATATTCAGGGATTGCCGCCACGGCATTATCCCGAGTGGGATTATGCAACACGGAGTTATCGCCCCGACTGGACCAGCGTTTATGAAGCGCTGCATCCATCGGGGAATAGTGCTGCAATAGATCGACTTCTGGAAAAGCATGCGGCGTTATCAAAGCGGCTTAAACGCTTACTTGATCTGTTAAAGCCGCAGGATAAGGTGCGTATTCGCTATCAGGAAGAGGGGAGTGAACTCGACCTGGATGTCGCACTGCGCAGTCTAATTGATTACCGTAGTGGGGTAACACCGGATCCGCGCATCAATATGAGCCATCGAACCTCTGGACGTGATATTTCAGTTCTCTTGCTTGTTGATCAATCGGCGTCCTTGAATCAGCATGTTGCCGCAGGTACAGGGACACAAACGATTCTTGAGTTGAGCCAGGAAGCCGTCGCATTGCTCGCCTGGGTTATGGATGGTTTAGGTGATCCGCTGTGCATCGCTGGCTTTCACTCTAATACGCGGCATGAAATCCGGTATCAGCACATCAAGGGATTCAGCGAGCGATGGGACGACACAGTGAAAGCTCGAGCCGCTGCCATGGCTGCTAGCTATTCAACCCGTATGGGGGCGGCATTAAGACACGCGGGTCATTATTTGAACGCGCGTTCCGCCGATAAAAAGATACTGCTTGTTCTGACAGATGGGGAACCGTCAGACGTGGATGTGGACGATGCCGTTTATCTCAGAGCTGACTCGCGTAAGGCCATCGAAGAACTTTCGGCCAAGGGTATTTCTACGTTCTGTCTCAGTTTGGATCCGAAGGCTGATCAGTATGTGTCGGAAATTTTTGGCAATCGTTGGCGGGTGCTTGACCGGATTGAGCGTCTCCCGGAACAATTGCCGCTGCTCTATCTTAGTCTGACTAAGTAAAAAAAATCCCCGCCGGAGCGGGGATTAAATCCAAGCGTGGGACGACGCTTGAACACCAGGTGATCGTTAATACCGAATAGTGCTGAAGCTTAAGTCAGCTGCGAGCGCCATTTAATCGAACATCCTATTGAGGGAATCTGGATATTTGGTCCTTCACCAGTTTTGGCAATCCGGACCATGGCATCAAAGAGTTCACGAGGGACATTCGATGCGGATGTTTCCTTGCGAGACTCATCAAGCCGTCCACGATATTGAAGCTCAAGATGGGCGTTGAATCCGAAAAAATCAGGGGTACAGACAGCGCCATATGCTCGAGCGGTTTCCTGTTTCTCGTCGAGCAGATAAGGAAACGGAAAATCAAGGGCTTGAGCAATCGCCTTCATAGATTCCCATGAGTCTTCAGGATACTCAGTCGGGTCGTTGCTCATAACTGCGACTGCATTGATGCCATAAGATTTGAGTTCGAGACAATCGCGAATAATTCTTTGGCGAACGGCTTTGACGTAAGGACAGTGGTTGCAGATAAACATGACCAAAAGGCCATTCGGACCACGGGTATTCATTAATGTATACCGACGACCATCAACACCTGGTAAATCAAACGCCGGCGCCGGCCAGTCGAACGCACATTCCGGGGTGAGTGTACTTGCCATTGCTGAGCTATGCCGCTGCACGTTCAACTAGGATCTGAATGGCCGGTAATTGTTTACCTTCGAGAAACTCCAGAAAGGCACCGCCACCTGTGGAAATGTAACCTAATTGATCGCCGATACTATACTTGGCAATCGCGGCCAGTGTGTCTCCGCCGCCCGCAACGGTAAAGGCTTCTGAATGCGCAATCGCGGCGGCGAGCATTTTTGTGCCGCCACCGAACTGTTCAATCTCGAAGACCCCTAGTGGTCCGTTCCAGATAATAGTTCCGGCGTTGGCGACGATAGCGCATAGTTGTGCAGCCGTCCTAGGCCCGATATCAAGAATCAGATCATCTGCTTGGACCTGATCCACCATAATTTTATGAGCGCTAGCCTGTGATGAAAATTCTGTCGCGGTGATGACATCGACAGGGATTGGAACCTGCGCACCCCGATCGGTCATTGTTTTCATAATGGATTTGGCTTCTTCGATGAGGCTGGGTTCTGCCAGCGACTTACCAATGGGCATGCCTTGAGCAAGCATGAAGGTGTTTGCAATACCTCCTCCAACGATCAGCTGGTCAACTTTATCTGCTAATGATTTAAGGATGGTCAGTTTTGTTGAGACCTTCGAACCAGCAACAATGGCAACCAGGGGCTTTTTAGGGGCTGTAAATGCCTTGCTCAATGCGTCAAGCTCGGCTGCCATAAGCGGTCCGGCACATGAAATGGACGCATATTTGGCAATGCCATGAGTGGATGCCTCCGCACGGTGTGCTGTACCAAAGGCATCATTCACATAAACATCACACAGTTGGGCCATTTTTTGCGCAAGTAGGTTGTCGTTACTTTTCTCGCCGGGATTTAAACGGCAATTCTCCAGAAGGACAACCTCACCTGGTCGCACAGCTACTGGTTTATTTAACCAGTCACTGATGAGTGGAACGCGGCATCCCAGAAGATCTGAAAGACGCATAGCGACAGGTGCCAGGCTATCTTCCGGAAGAAATTCACCTTCCACAGGTCGGCCTAAATGGGAGCACACCATAACTGCCGCACCACGCGAGAGCGCATCCCGAATGGCCGGTACCGATGCACGAATCCGTGTATCGTCAATGATGACACCGGTATCGTTCTGGGGGACATTGAGATCAGCACGAATAAATACGCGCTTGTCTTTGACGTCGATGTCAGATAATCGCAAGAAATTCATCACATTCCCTCGAAGTAACCCGTGACATAAGAGATATCTGGAATGACCCGGTCAGGATCTGCCATGGCAATCGGTCTACCGTGGTTATAACCATAGGGAACTGCCCAGCAAACAACACCAGCTGCGCGTGCAGTTGCCAGGTCTGTCTCAGAGTCACCGATAAAAATTGATTGCCCTGTCATGACATCCAGCTCGTGCAGACAGTGCTCGATCACCCCGGGGTGTGGTTTTTTGACAGCAAGCGTGTCGCCAGAAATCGTCATGTCCATGTATTTATCTAACCCGTGGGCACGGACTATTTTCTGGGTGTATCGGCCTTCTTTGTTCGTAATGATGGCTTGTTTGAAACCCTTAGACTTGAGGAGTTCCAGCGTTTCCATAACCTGGGTATAAGGACGGCTGGTTGTCCCTGCGGTTTGCTCGTAAAAATCGGCAAACTTTTTCATGATGCTATCCCAGTGCTGTTGGTCATTGTTTCGACCAGTTGCAGACCAGGCCTGCTGCATCAGAAAACTTGTGCCGTGACCAATCCAGCGTCTGATTTCGACCTCATCAACACTGCCATGCTCGAAATGCTTCAGAGTCAGATTGACAGCCTGGGTGATCTCTTGGGCGGTATCAAGAAGCGTGCCATCCAGATCATACATAACGAGTGCCATACATAACTCCAAATAGCTTTTAAGGAGGCACCATTAATCCAACCAGAGTTCGGTGCAGTTCAGCCTAAAGATTAGGTTGATGTATGGATAAGGTAAATTCAGATATATTTATCGTGTGTTAAGGTATTGCTGATTTATGCGTAAACGCATAGAAAGTTCTTAGCCTTATTATGAAAGAGCGCACCCCATGAATTTAATTCGTTCCTTGACGCTACGACAGCTGCAGATATTTGTAGCAGCCGCCAAGAACCTGAGCTTTGCGCGAACTGCGGAAGAGTTGCACTTAACGCCTCCGGCAGTTTCTATGCAGTTGAAGCAGCTCGAAGAAAATATCGGGTTGCCACTGTTCGAGAGAAGTGGCCGAGAAGTTCGTTTAACCGCTGCAGGGGGGCTGTTTGTACACCATGCAGCGCGAATTCTTGGGGAAATCAAAGACACCGAATTTAGCTTACAAAGCTTGCTGGATGCAGAAACGGGGCAGATCACTGTAGGCATGGTGAGTACGGCCAAGTATTTTATGCCGCGGATGCTGGCAGGCTATTCACGTGAGAATCAGGGTGTTGAAGTACAGTTCATGGTCGGAAACCGAGAGGTTATTCTTCAGAAGCTCGTCGATAACGAATTGGATCTGGCGATCATGGGTCGTATGCCATCAGAGGTCGATGCCACAAGTTTACCGATGGCAGTTCATCCCTATGTGATCGTTGCACCACCGGATCACCCCTTGGGTTCAGCAAAGTCCTTTGATCTTCAGGAGCTCAGAGGAGAAACATTTCTTTTGCGCGAAGAAGGGTCAGGGTCAAGGCGGGTGGCTGAGGAAATGTTCAAAAATCATCTCTTCACCCCAGCAAAAACATTAAGTTTAGGGAGCAATGAAACCATCAAGCAGGCCGTGATGGCAGGTATGGGCGTTAGTCTGATTTCCTTGCACACGTTGATGCTTGAGCTTAAGACAGGCGCCTTGCAAATACTGGATGTTCAAGGAACGCCTATTGAGCGTAAGTGGTATCTGGTGCACATGAATGGCAAACGTCTACTGCCATCAGGTCAGCGTTTCAAAACCTATCTTCTTGAAAACGCTGAGTTAACGCTAAACACCTGATCGGTGTCTAACGGATCAGGCTTTTCTGAAGCTATTGCGAATTTTTCGAGTCATCATGGCAACCGCCAGAAGTACCAGCGGTGTCGCGATACCCGTTGCCAGCTCAACATCGTGCAGGATGCCCATAGTTTTCATTGCTTTGAAAACATAGGAAGCCAGTCCGATCCCGTAGTAACTGATCGCGACAATAGAAAGCCCTTCAACGGCCTGCTGTAAATGAAGTTGATGCTTGGAGCGTTCTTCCATCGACGCCAGAAGTTTGGAGTTTTGTTCTTCGCGAGCAATCTCTACACGGGTCTGCAGTAGTTGACTGATGCGTGAGACACGGTGGGAGGTTTCGCGAATGCGCAGTGAAAACGTGCTGCAGGTTTTCATGGCGGGAACCAGACGACGTTCCATGAATTCACCAAAGCCTTGAATGCCAGAAATATTGATTTCCTGAAGGTCCGTAATTCGACGTTGTACCAATTGGAAATATGCTTCGCTGGCCGAAAGTCGAAATTGTGTCCTGGAGGATAGTGCCTCGATGGCCGATGAGATGCCAGAGATTCTCTGCTGTAGTTCGAGATCGCGAGATTGTTCAGTCAATAAACTCTCGGCCGGGGTGGCAAGAAGCTTGCTCACTTCAATCAGTGCCTTTTCCTGCTGGCCAAGCACGGGAAATGATTCTTGGACCTCTGGCAGGGATAGCAAAGCCATCATGCGGTAGGTCTCGATTTCAACGAGCGCTTGAAGAATGCGGCCTGCTTGTCTCGAACCCATGCTCTTGTTAAGAAATACGAGTTTTGAGCGGCCATTGCCATCAATTCGGAAGTCTGTGAAAGCTGCACCGGCACCATGAGCAATTTCACTGCCGATGAGTGTGTTCTGGTTAAAGCGGGCCGCCATTTCATGCATGGCGGGTATCTGCTGCATGTGGCAAACACGAATATTCAAGGCAACCAATACCTGCCCCGGCAACCTGTGTAGCCATTTATCGAGATTGAAGCAGAATTCGGCAGGTTGGGAGAGATCGCTGGATTCAGTTTGCTGAAAGAACCACCAGGATGAAAACTCACCATGGCGTTCATACTTCACCCGAAACCTCAGGCCTTCCGGAGCGCCCTGGCATACATCACTATTCACAGCCACATCAAATTCAATGTTGTTACCTTGCAGCGTGGGGCATGAATCACCGCCTAGTGAATCGCATAGATCCCGAATAATCACTTCTTCCTGTAGTCGCTTGCCGCTCGTATTGACCAGAGCCAGGTAAAGAATGTGTTCGTTGGGCCACAGGCCAACCGGCGGGCGGGCGTGCAGCTCGTCATTGAGACGTAACCGGTCAGGGTAGATTTCGGGCATTCGTGCTTGATTCATAGCCTGCTATATTACAGAATGTAAAAACGATTTTCTATTCTTTGAAAAAGGCTAGTGCACCATACTGTTAGGCGTGCCCGACAGTGTAGTGCGGCTAGTAGTGCTTACAGTGTTTGTGTGCTTCGGGAATAGGTTCGTCATCGTATGAAACTGGACCATGAGAGCACAGCGCATGACCTTGAACCCAGTCGCTGTCACCATCGACGTAGTGTTCCTGCTTCCAGATGGGTGCGCGATGCTTGATCTCTTCAATAATAAAGCGGCAGGCCTTAAACGATTCATCTCGGTGAGGTGAGCTTACGGCAATAAGAATGCTCACCCCGAGAATGTCTAAACGTCCTTTGTAATGCTCAATATAGATGTTTAGTTTTTCGCCCCAGCGCTGGCGTGATTCGGTGGCTAACTCACGAAAGACGTTGAGTGTCAGGTCATCAAATACATCGTATGAAACACCTCTAACGGGCTTGCCGAGGTTCACGTTTCTTACCGTGCCAATAAATAGATCTGCAGCGCCGTGCGCATCATCTGCCACAAAGTCGACGGCTGTCTGAACCTGAATCGGCTGTGTCGCAATAGCAAAATGATCTTTTCCGCTCATGTTAACCCCCACAAACCGGTGGCAGGATCGCAATAGTCACGGACTCAACGATGACATCATCATCCTGGTAGATTTTCTGATTGTTCGCCAAGACGGACTTGCTGAGGAGTTCTGCGTCATTAAACTCTGGATTGAGTTTTCTTAGAGCGTCTTCCAGTGCAGATTTGACCTCTTTGATTTTTGCGTTCTTTTCGATAGATAGTTCAACGGGCTGCGGGTGAAAACGACGGAAAGCCCCAAAAAGCTGTACCGAAATATTTAGTTTGTCTTTAGAAGTCATGAATCACCAGGGTGTTTTGAGCTATACACGCATAATACTGATCGTGTGACCGTAAAGGCAATGTGGGTTCTATTTAAGAAAAGGCCCGGTAGGCCATTCCCACAGAGACGCAGAATGCAACGATAGCAAAGCCCTGTTGTAACCTGGGTCCTTTGATGTGGTTGCCGATTGATTTGCCACTCAGCATGCCTATCAGCGTTCCTAAGGCGAATGGTAAGGCCGTTGGCCAGTTCATTGTGCCGATAAGGCTAGAGCCAATGACGCCCATGATAGAAATGAGCGTAATGACACCGAGTGAAGTGGCTACGATTGATTTTATCGGTAGGTTAGTCGTCTTTTTCAGAACCGGAACAATAACGAAACCGCCACCGACTCCTAACAGACCGGAAAGAAACCCGGCAGTGCTTCCTGCCGCCACCATGGCTCTGAAGCAGGGTAGCGTCCAAACCAGCTTGCCACGGGTTTCATCCAGCAAACAGGGCTGATTCTGGCCGTCATTCACTTGTGCGCCATCAAGCTCTCGCTGCGCCTGGCGGAACATGGTGATTGAGACATAAAGCAGAGTTACAGCAAAAACGATTAATAGGGGCTGGTTAGGTACTTGTTGTGCGACCCATAAACCTACGGGCGATAGCAAAAGCCCAAAGGCCGACATAACAAGCGCAGCCTTGTAGCGCAAGATTCCCGCTCGGAACCCTAGTGCAGCACCAAAGAAAGCGGCGATTGCCACAGCCAGAAGTGCAATAGGAGAAGCTTCTGATACGGATATGCCCAGACCGAAGACGAGAAGGGGTACACCAAGAATGGCACCACCAGCGCCCGTGAGTGCGAGTGTCAGTCCGACAGCCAAACCTAGTGATAAAGTAATTAGGAAGTTAACGTCCATTTTCAAACGGGTTGTGTGGAGTTTAGATGGTGTAAGACGACTTTGTGGCGTTATGTGCTTGATGTTTAAGCTTCTAGGATACGCGACTATTCTGTACAATTAAAAAATTAATATCTTATTGATGGCGAGAACGATTATGAACCCGATTGTAAAAGGTTTCTTCGATCATGATACTTGGACGGTGACTTATGTCATCTATGAAAAGCCCGGTTCGGCATGCGCCATCATTGATTCTGTGCTCGACTATGATCCAAAATCAGGACGCACGTCGACCAAGTCTGCTGATGAGGTGGTTTCTTTCGTCAAGGAAAACCACCTTGAAGTGGCCTGGATTCTCGAAACGCACGCACATGCGGATCATTTGACGGCTGCACCCTATCTAAAAGACAAGTTGGGTGGCAACGTGGCGATTGGCGAGAATATTCGCACAGTACAAAAGGTTTTTAAGACGATATTCAACCTTGAACCTAGCTTCTCAACGGATGGTGTCCAATTTGACCATTTGTTTGCTGATGGGGATGTATTCCAGATTGGCCATTTAAAAGCCGAGGTGATGTCTCTCCCCGGGCATACGCCAGCGTGCGTTGCCTATCGCATTGGTGATGCCGTCTTTGTGGGCGATACGATTGCCATGCCAGATGTGGGCACGGCTCGTTGCGATTTCCCCGGTGGGGATGCTGCTCAATTGTTTAAGTCAATAAAGAAACTATTGTCATTGCCCGCTGATACCCGTTTGTTCATGTGTCATGACTATCCCCCTGGTGGACGTGACGTATGTTTCGAGACAACTGTTGGGAACGAGCGAGCACACAATATTCACGTGAGTGATGGCGTTAATGAAGCGAAGTATGTAGAAATGCGTACGGCGCGCGATAAGACCCTAGCCATGCCGGTTCTGATATTACCTTCCGTTCAAGTTAATATCAGGGCTGGAAATTTGCCACCCGCTGAAGAGAACGGCGTTTCTTACTTAAAGATTCCGCTTAATGCGCTGTGATCAAGGTTGTGTCACTTCAGGATGAGTCCCGCAGAGAGTAGTATTCCAAACATAAGGCAGCTCTGAATCGTTTTAGGAATGGCTATCCTAAGTTGTTTAGAAGATGTTGGGTTCAGGAATAGACATCTCAGTGATTGGCTGGCTGGAATAACGGCACTCAGGGCAAGAGCACTGGCCATAGGTAGTGTATTGGTCAACATGCCGTGTGCCAACACAACCAAGGCACTTAAGTAGAGTAGTAAACTGATCCAAGGGCTTATGGCAGCACCAAACAGAACAATGAGCGTACGTTTCCCTGTTGCTGCATCAGCGATCCGATCTGGAATCTGATTTATAAACAGCACGTTGGCGACGAGGATTGAATAAGCAATTCCAGCCAAGAACGGCGTAAAGGCGAAGTTGCCACGTTGCACATAATCACTACCCACTACAATTAAGGTCCATGCAACCATTATTGCAATTTCACCGACACCACGACTTTGTAATGCCAGTGGCTTTGCTGAGTAAGCCCAGCCGACAAAAAGTCCGAACAAGCCGATGATGATTAATCCTGAGCCGCTTTCACTAACAAGATAAATGCCTGCAGGAATAACCATAGACAGTAGTGAGTATCCGAAGATGGCAGTTTGCTTGGTGCTGAGTCGTCCATTCTGAATAAAACGGCTGCCACCCGTGAACGGAAAAATCCGGTCTACGTTTGCGGCATCGCAACCACTGATTGCATCGTAGTAATCATTGATGACATTGGCGCCTGCATGTGCAATCAGAGCAAAGATCAGCGTGACTGCTGCCAGCAGTGGTGAGCGAAAGCTTTCGTCAGATTGAGCTGAACAAATTCCCAATAAAACGCCAACCAGAGTTACGGACAGAAAGGCTGGCCGGGTCGCCGCCAAAAGAGTGGCGATAGACATCGCTTATCAGCAAACAGATTAAAGACGGCGAGGGTCTGGGGGGCTACCCACAGTTGTTTTGTGGACAAATATGGCGCGTGAAACTTCTGTTACCCAGACAATCCCGTCACCAAGCTGTCCTGTTTGTGCTACATCAGTGATGCACTCCACAATACGATCAGCAATTTCATCGGGGCAAACAATTTCAATACGGATCTTGCGCGTGAAGTCGGTTAGTTCATCCTTGATGGAAACTGGTGGCCCATGTCGGGAAACCGCTGAACAGCCCTCGGCTTGCGAGATCGTCATTCCTGGAAAGTCCGGCATACTCAATAGGGATTTACGCAGCTGCGGTAACTTATTGGGACGAATGATGGCTTTGATTTCTTTCATGGCGCGATGATTGGGTCAGGCTTCAACGGATTTTTCTTCGAAATAAGGATACAGCACTGGGAGGACCAATAGGGTAAGTGCTGTTGATGAAAGAAGTCCAGAAATGACAACCACAGCCAGTGGTCTGGTTACTTCTGAACCAGGGCCGCTAGAAAAGAGCATTGGAACGAGTGCCAAAAGAGCAACGCTTGCAGTCATCATGACTGGACGGAAGCGATGTTCGCATCCTTCAAAAACCGCCTCACGGGTAGACCAACCCTCATCACGTAGCTGGCGAATGAACGAAACGAGCACGACGCCGTTTAGCACAGCAATCCCCCAAAGGTTAATAAACCCTACGGCTGCCGGAACTGAGAGGTACTCGCCAGAGATAAGCAATCCAAAAATGCCGCCAATCGATGCGAAAGGTAGCACCAGAATAATCAGCGTGGCCATGCGCAATGAATTAAACAGTATGAATAGTAGAAAGAAGATGGCGGCAATGGTGATAGGGATGATGATCATCAGGCGTGCCATGGCACGCTGCATGTTTTCGAATTGGCCTCCCCAGTCCAGGGTGTAGCCTTGTGGAATGGTCAGTTGTTGGGTGATACGTTTCTGGGCTTCGCTGACAAAGCCGCCCAGATCTCGATCTTGTACATTGACGCCAACAACCAATCGACGTTTCCCAGCCTCGCGGGAGATTTGCGATGGGCCGTCCACAAGTTCAACCTTGGCGATATCCTTCAGGGGGATCAGGGCGCCACCCGGCGCTTTCAGAATAATATTTTCAAAGGCTTCGGGAGTTTCCCGGTAGACCTTTGGATAGCGCAACATCAGAGGGAATCGGCGCTCGCCTTCATAGATCATGGTCGCTTCCCGGCCACCATTGGCAATTTCAATAACGTTATTGACATCTTCCACGTTGAGGCCATAACGCGCAATCGCTTCTCTATCAATATTCAGCGTGAGGTAGTTTTGCCCAGTGACCTGCTCGATACGCAAATCGGTGGCCCCTTCCATGTTGGCTAGAACCCGCCCAATCTGGTTTCCTAGCTTGCGAAGTTCCTGGATATCGTCGCCAAAAATCTTCACGGCTACCTGAGAGCGAACGCCGGACACCATTTCATCGACCCGTGCTGCAATCGGCTGTGATATGGCTGTTTCAACGCCCGGTAGGGCTTTGAGTGCAATGCGTACCTGATCTTCAATCTCGGTTTGGGATAGTTTGCGTTGGCCGCTAGGCTTTAACGAGACAATCGGGTCTGATTCGTTGGGTTGGCCGGGATCAGCAGGTGACTCACCGCGCCCGAGTCGGGAGACGGCTGATTTAACGCCAGGAATCGCAGCTATGCGTTTCATGGCCTCGAATTCCATTTTGACCGATTCTTCCAGTGATATGTTGGCCTGGCGAACGATCACCGGTGTAATAGCGCCTTCCTTCATGATCGGGATAAAAGACTTACCCAGAAATGGAAAAACCAGAAAACTCAGTAGTAACGAAATGGCGGCATAGAAAATCACGCGCTGCGGGTTATGAATCGACCAGATTAGCGCTTTCAGATAGGGCGCCTTGATACGCGCTACAAAAGGCGTGTCATGGTCTGCACCACCCTTGAGAATATAGGAGCAGAGGACCGGAGATAGGGTGAACGAGAGAATCAGTGACAGCGCGAGGGCAATCGCAATGGTTAACGCCAGCGGCGCAAACATTTTGCCTTCCATGCCCTCGAGCGACAGAAGCGGCATGAATACCAGAATAATGATGCCCACACCAAAAAGTACTGGCTTGCCCACTTCGGTGGCAGCATCAAGCGTAATTCGTAGGCGCGACACGCCTTCTTCAGCGCGTTGCCCCAGTCGTGCGAAGGTGTTCTCTACAACGACAACGGAACCATCCACCATAATCCCGATGGCGATAGCTAGCCCGCCTAGCGACATCAGGTTGGCGGATAAGCCATAGTGGTTCATTACCAGGAAGGTGAGTAATGGTGTCAGTAAGAGTGTCGCCGTGACAATAACGGAAGAACGTGCATCGCCCAGATAGACATACAAAACGATAATAACGAGTAGAACACCTTCGAGTAGTACTTTGACCACATTCGACAGCGCAGCATCCACCAAATCTGTCCGGTCATAGAAAGGCACAATCTGAAGCCCTTCCGGCAGAAGATGGCGTTTGTTGATGTCGGCTACTTTGGCTTTAATGGCGCCAACAACACGCCGGGCATTCTCGCCACGCTGCATCTGGATAATGCCGGCGACGGATTCTGTGACACCATCTTTAACAATAGCGCCTTGCCTCGTTTCTGTACCCATGCGGACGGATGCCACATTGCGTACAAATACCGGCGTGCCATTGACCTCTTTTAATACAATATTGCCGATATCATCGATGTCTTTGATCAATCCGACGCCACGAATGAGGTAGCGCTCTTCGTAAACGGGCATCTGGCCGCCACCCGTGTTGGCATTGTTACGGGCAAGGGCGCTGTATACATCCTGTACAGTTAGGTTGTAATGATGTAAACGTTCCGGATTTGCAGAAACCTGATATTCACGCGCATATCCGCCCATCGTATTAATTTCTGCAACGCCGGGTACGCTACGTAGCATGGGCCGGACAATCCAGTCTTGAACAATGCGACGTTCGGTAAGCTCTTCAACCGTCAGCGAACGTTTGCCATCGGCCGGGTGTTCAATCGTATATTGATAGACCTCACCCAGACCGGTTGATACGGGTCCTAGAACCGGCGTGACACCGGGTGGCATGCGACCCATAACCTCAATCAGCCGCTCCAGAACCATTTGCCGGGCAAAGTAGATGTCGGTCTTGTCGGTAAACACCAGCGTAATCACCGCAATACCGTTGCGGTTTAGTGAGCGCATGTCAGTCAGCCCTGGTAGGCCGGTCATTGCGATTTCAATCGGTACCGTAACAAAGCGTTCGACTTCTTCCGGTGACCGGCCAGGAACTTCAGCGGCAATCTGAACCTGAACGTTAGTCACGTCAGGGAATGCGTCTACTGATAAACGATTGATCGCCAGTAGCCCGACAACAAACAGTGCAATGGCCAGAACAACAACGACAATGCGTTGGGCGAGCGCGGCGCGAACGATAGGTTGAATCATGAGCGGTTTATCTGAGATGCATTAACCGCCCGAGAGCCGCTTCTTGCGCTCGGTGTTCAGGTGGTATGCCTGTTGAGTGACAATTAATGTGCCAGGCTCAAGGCCGGACAGTACCGGCCGAACACCATTGGTTTCTGGCCCGAGTTTGACCACGATCAGTTTGTAGTGATTGTCGCCCAGAGCAATGAAGACATGATCATAACCATCTTCTCTAACCACCGCTGCTGCCGGAACTACCGGTCGATCTGTTGGTTTGCCTGAAATGAGTAGCGTTGCCAGCATGCCGGGTTTGATCATGCGGTCTTTGTTGATCAGTACGGTCCGGGCTGGAATTGTGCGAGTTTCGTTGCTGACCAGCGCGCCTACGTAGACAAGATTGCCTTCAAAGTGCTGGTTCGCCAAAGCGGGGATTTCAATCTGCATGGGTTGATCAACGGCCAGGAGTGACGCTTCCTGTTCGGGGACCTGTGCCGTGATCCAGACCTCAGACAGGTCTGCAACCGTAAAGAGGGCATCAGCAGGCTGAACCACTTGTCCCAGAACGATCTTGCGTTCTACAACGGTGCCATCGATGCTGGAAGTCACCGGAGCAATCGAATTCACATTGCCAGTTTTACCAAGAGCCTCGATTTGTTCCGGTAGCATGCCAAGTACACGTAACTGGTCGACCATTGCCCGACGTTCGGCGGAAGTGGTTTCTGCCTCGCTCTGTCGTCTCTGGAGGTCTGCTTTGGCAATGACGTCTTCTCTGAAGAGAATTTTTGCCCGATCATAGGCGCGAGCCGCGAGCTCGTTGGCAGCCCGAGCCTTCAGATAAGCCAGCTGTGTTTGGCCCAACTCCGTGGAGTTGATTCGAGCGAGTACGGTGCCGCGATCAATTTCCTGGCCGGGCAAGGCAAGAATCTCGGTAACGCGACCGGTAACCGTGGCGCCTATACGGGCAACCCGTTGCTCATCGAATTCAACTTTGCCACTGACCCGCAATGTTTCCGAAAAGGGCATCACCTCTACAGGCTTAACATCGATGACCCATTGAGGGCTATCGGGTTCAATCAGATCCTGGCTGAGATCGATAATATCCGGATCGTGGATTGTGGTTTCATTCTGAGACTTGTGGCTATCAGGCATGAGTAGGATCAGCGCAATGAATGTCGCAAAACACCAGAACAGAATGTTGTGTCGGCGTGCCGGTGGAAGGGCGCGCCAACGGCTTACCTGATTCGGTGCCAACCGTTCGAGTAGGGATAATATCGGGTGCCAGAGCCAGTCTCGCAGACGTAACCATAGGCCAGTGGCCAGTGGGAGTAATAGCGGCTTCAGGTTATTCCACAGCGGGTCGATCCACTTGGTCTTTTGTGGTGCCAGCACCCTGGCAAGGTGTTTTTTTTCCTGACGATAGGTTAGGCGGATTCGACGTATGAGTGGTTCGGCGATGACGAGCAAACGCTTAACCAGCTCCAGAACACCTTTTTTGAGGCGCAGAAGGTGTTGTTGAAATTTGTCGGAGGAGGGCGTCATTTCTGTATATATAAGCTCAGAGTTCGGGTAGCTTAGAAGCGCCCTTGTTGGTTTCCTGAATATAAGGTTCTGGCGGCGCATGGGAAATCGATCGTAATCGGTCGATTTCTACAGAAACGGTTGCCAAATCAAAGCGTGCTGCAATCAGTTCGTTGCGAGCCGCCCTGTAGGTGCGTTGGGCATCGAGCCATTCAAGAATGCCGCGTTCACCATAACGATAAGCTGATTCAGCAATCCGTTGAGCGGCGGCGGCCTGGGAGAGCAGTTGTGTTTCGAGCACCCGAACCTGATTGCTGGCAATCTGGTAAAGCTGATAGGTTGCTTCTAGTGATTCCGAAAAGCTTAGTCGCTGCGCATTGAGCTGGTGTCGGCTACTTGAAGCTTCCGCCTTGGCTTTGGAAATCTGACCGCTTCGCCAATCCCAGAGCGGAATCGTCATCACCACGCCGCCACGTGAATACTGCTGGGTCGGATCCACTTCCCGTTCTGCGATCAGTGCGATCTTGGGTAGTCGCATGGATTTTTCCATGCTTAACCGGTGTTCGGCAGCACGTTGTTCAGCTTCGGTTTTCATGAGAACCGGGTTGCGGGCGAGCAATTCAGCCTTCAGTTTTTCTTTGGGCGGTAATTGAATCGCATTGGGCAAGCTACCCTGCACGGTCCAGCCTTCGGGGAGTGGGTGGCCAACGGCCAGGCGCAGATTCGCCCGCGCCTGTTCAACACGTAAGCGCGCAGCATCCCTATTTTTGCTAGCATTTAGCATTTCCGTCTCAGCTCGAATGAGATCGAACTTAGGAGATTCACCTACCTGGTGGCGCAGCGCAATCCGGTCACGAATTTGTTGCGTCAGCGCGAGATCTTCTTCCGTTGCCGTTGCTTCAGCCTGGCGACGCAGCAATTCATAGTAAGACAGTTTAATGCGGGCAACCGAGTCATCTTCAAAGCTTTGTCGGCTGGCATCGGTTGCTTTGACAATTTCGTCTGCGGCATCAATGCGGGCGCTGCGCACCATCGGGATCTCGATGGGCTGGGCCATGGTGATGTTATACACCTGGCCCGAGATAGGAGTCAGTGAGTTACGCTCTTTGCTTCGTCCCAGTTGGCCACCGACATCCGGGTTGGGGTAGGCACGTGCAGTCGTTGCGTCACCTTTGGCAGCGGCAACCTGTTCGCGAGATGCCAAAATGTAGGCGTTTTCGTTAAGCCCGATGCCGATAAGCTGCTCAAGGGTTAGCGAAGGACCGGCTAATGCAGATTCAATAAGGCCGACACCGCATAAAGCAACACACGCCCATTGCTTTAGTGCATGAAACGGGCTTTTGTTAGTCTGCGGTGATTTTGGAACACTATGCATGACCTAATTTTAAGGGTTTGACCTTAAGAGCTGATTAAACACGGTGATCAATAAGCAAACTTCGTGCCGTTTTATATCGAAGGCGCTGTTTCAGGGGTCTCTCTGTTCAACGATGCAATAACCTTATCGATGCGCTTACCGTCCATGTCGACGACTTCAAAGCGCCAGCAGTCCCAATCGACTATTTCACCGGCGCTAGGGATTCGACCCATCAGTAACATGAGCATGCCGGAAAGCGTGTTATAGCGCCCTTTATCTTCTTCGGGCAGTTCTTTGAGTTTCAGGCAGTCTTTGAGTTCCGGTACCGGAATAATCCCATCCAGCAACCAGGATCCGTCCTGACGGGGTATTGCCCAGGCATCTTCGTGGTCATCGGGCTTAAACTCACCGGCAATCGCTTCAATGAGATCTTGCAGCGTAATAATGCCCTGGATCTCACCGTACTCATCGATGACAAAAGCCATCTGCACGCCAGACGACTTGAAGTGTTCCAGCAGCTCCATACCAGTTAATGACTCTGGAACAAAAACGGCGGGTTGCAGATCCGTTTTAAAGTCGGGGGATTCGCCACGCAAGGTTTGGGCGAGCAATACCTTGGCGTTGATGATGCCGAGTACTTCGTTAAAGCCGCCCTTACATACCGGAAAGCGGGAATGTTCGGATTCCTGGATGCGTTGCAGGTTTTCGTTCAGGGGTTCTTCTATGTCCAGCGCAATGATGTCGCTCTTGGGCACCATGAGCGAGGTGATCTGGCGATCGTCGAGACGAAATACGTTGCGAACCATCTGATGTTCGCTATGCTCGATAACGCCGGCATCCGAGCCTTCTTCCAGCATGGCATGAATTTCTTCTTCGGTGACTTGCTGGATAACGTGATTCTTAATCCCGAATAACCTTAGTAGGATTTGGGTCGAGCCGGAAAGTAGTTTCACCATGGGTCGTGCAATGCGAGCCAGGGTAAGCATCGGTCGAGCGACTAAACGGGCAATGGGTTCCGGGTTAGATTGACCAATTCGCTTAGGGACCAGTTCGCCCAGCACGATGCTGCAATAGGTGATGATGACAACAATGAGGGTAGAGGCCAGCAAACCAGAAGTATTTTCGCTGACGCCAATTTGTTCCAGCCATGTGGCAACCGGTTCGGATAGCGCTGATTCAGCCACGACGCCGTTCAGAATGCCGATGGTGGTGATGCCGATCTGTACTGTCGAGAGGAAGCGGTTGGGGTCTTCGCCCAGCTCAAGGGCTGCTGCGGCCTGACGGTCTCCGGATTCAACCATGCGTTGTAGCTTGCTTCTTTTAGCGGTAAGCAGCGCTACTTCAGCCATTGCAAAGACTGCGTTAATCGCAATCAAAGCGATGAGTAAGGCGACGTCCATCAGGTTTCCTACGGGTTTGGAAGTACCCATTGTACGACAGCAGGGCATTTGCTGCCGCAAACCGGGCTGCGGGTAGCATGCCGCGATTTAGTTATTTCTTTTTAGCCTTTTTGCGTGCAAGTTGCCGTTCTTGCTGTAATGCATGATGAAACGCTTCACGGATCTGATTGAGATCAGTGCTAGGTTTGGGCAATTCCGGCGCCATGTCTTCCAGTGTTTCCAGCACAATCGAGGCAATTGCGTAATTGCGATACCACTTGTTATCAGCAGGGATGATGTACCAGGGCGCTGTGCTGGTCGACGTTTTTTCAAGCGCTAATGTGTAGGCCTCTTGGTAGCCTGCCCAATATTGGCGCTCGGTATAGTCCGATGTGCTGATTTTCCAGTTTTTAGCCGGGTCATCGAGCCTTGCTGCAAAGCGGGTTAATTGTTCTTCAGGGCTGATGTGCAGAAAGAATTTTATGATCCGGGTGTTGTTCTGCGTTGCAAGTAAGGATTCAAACTGCTTGATCTGCTGGTACCGGCGGTTAATTTGTGACTTGGGGCAGAGTTGGCGCACGCGGGTAATCAGGACGTCTTCATAATGAGAGCGGTTGAAAATGGCAACCTCGCCGCATGCAGGTGCATGCGGGTGAATGCGCCATAGAAAGTCGTGGCGTAGTTCCAGCGCAGTGGGTTCTTTGAAACTCGTGACAGTACATCCCTGCGGATTCATCATGCCCAGCACGTGTTTAATGGTGCCGTCTTTACCGGCCGCATCCAGACCTTGCAGCACGATCAGCAGAGATTGCTTGTTTTCAGCGTATAGCTGATATTGCAACGCCCGTATTTTTTTAGCGATGCTTTCAGTCGCTTTAATAGCGGCATTTTCCGATAGACCGCCGGGCGTCTGCTGCGCGTAGACGTGCTCCAAGCGACATGACTTACTGTTCGCAAGGAGCGTTTTAGCCAGCGGCACTGGTGACCTGATGTCTCTACGTTAACGTAGTGCGGCGTTCAGGGTATAGGTGCCTGTGATGGCGGCCTGGCCAAGGGTATGACCCTTAAGGGCCTCAATGACGTCACCGCCATTGAACTTGCCGTTGACGGCCAGTTTTTCAACATCCAGCGCGTACACGGTAAAGACATACCGATGCACTCGCAGGTCGTTCCAGGGCGGGCAGGGGCCATCGTAGCCGTAGTAGTCGCCACGCATATCCGGATCATTCGCAAACCAGGCGGTGTAATCGTTAATCCCCTGACGGGAGCCTAATGGCGCACCGGGACCGGCTTTACCGCAAGGGGTTACTTCGCTCGAGAATTGACCAGCGGCCAGGGATTGGGTCGTGGCCGGTAGATCGATCAGTACCCAGTGGTAGAAATCGACTCGGGGTAGGTCTGCTGCGACCACACGGTCTTCTAGGTTGACGTTATCGCCTACCGACGGCACATCCGGATCGACACAGAGTACGGCAAATGATTTTGTACTAGCAGGCGCACCTGCCCAGCTGAGCGCCGGGCTGATGTTGCTACCCAGGCAGACGTGTGATTTGTCATTGGGAATGCAGAACGCAAATTGCCCGGCGATGGGCTGATTGTCCTGAATGCTCTGGCTCGTCAATTTCACAGATGTCTCCTCACGGCGTTGTTTGGATCGGGCTATAGCACCCTGTGTTTTGACGATTCTGCGCCGGGATTAGGTTTTGCGGAAGTCCTTCGGGCGGAATCCCAGTAAAAAAAGCGTGAGGCCATAGGCGAGGCCGGATAACGTGATCAGCCCCGTCAGCCAGATCAGTCGGTCGGCGAAGGGGGCTTCGAGCCAGAACGTGTCGGTCTGGTAGCCGGCGAGCAGAATACCGGCCATAACCGCCAGGGCAATGCCCAGTTTGAGCATAAAGCTGGTCCAGCCAGGTACCGGTTCGTAGATGGCGGCCTGACGCAGGCCACGATAGAGCAGGGCCGCATTGATGCACGCAGCCAGACCAATCGAAAGAGCCAGGCCGGCCTGTTTGAAGGGGCCAATGAACGCCAGATTCATCAATTGGGTAGAAACAAGCGCAATGATGGCGATTTTGACCGGAGTTTTAAGGTTCTGGCGGGCATAAAAGCCCGGGGCCAGAACTTTGACCAGGATCAGGCCGCTGAGGCCAACGCTATAGGCGATGAGCGCATGGCTGGTTTCGCTAACGTCATGCGCGGTAAAGGCACCATGCATGAAGAGCGTTGAGATCAGGGGTACAGCCAGAATGGCCAAACCCAGTGCTGCGGGCAGGGTGAGCAGGAAACAGAGACGCAGCCCCCAGTCTAGTAGGCTGGAATAGGCCGCTTTATCGCCCCCATGATGGTGGCGGGTAAGGCTGGGCAAAATGACGGTGCCGATGGCAACGCCCAGCATGCCAGCAGGAAATTCCATGAGGCGATCGGCGTAGTACAGCCAGGAAATGCTGCCGCTTTCCAGAAATGAAGCAAAAACAGTATTCAGCAAGAGGCTGATCTGGCTCACTGAAACGCCCAGTAAGGCAGGCACCATGAGTAGGCCTATGCGCTTGACGCCGGGGTCTTGCCAGCAGGTTTTGAGATTGAGGGTAAATCGGGGCAGCAGGTTAATTCTATGTAGGGCGTAGAACTGCAGGCCCAGTTGCAAGATGCCCCCGATAATCACGCCCCAGGCCAGCGCTTTGACAGGCGGCTCAAACCAGCTTTGAGCAAAGGCCGCCATTAGGATCAGGCTGACATTCAATAGCACAGGCGTGACGGCGGGAACGGAGAAATGGCTCCAGGTATTTAGAATGCCGGCCGCGAATGCCACCATCGACATAAAGAAGATATAGAGGAAGGTAATGCGGGTCAGGGTAACGGCCAGCTCGAACTTGTCGGGCGTTTCGAGGAAACCGGGAGCTGAGACGGTAACGATAGCAGGTGCCCACCAGATGCCGAGCAGCGCAACCAATAAGACAATGGCGCCCAGGGCGCTGCCCGTGCGATTAATCAGCTGACGGGTTTCTGCCTCGCCGCGTTGTTTGTGGTACTCGCCGAGTAGGGGCACGAAGGCCTGGGAAAAAGCGCCTTCGGCAAACATGCGGCGCAGCAGGTTGGGCAGCTTGAAAGCAACAAAGAAGGCATCGGTGGCGGCGTCAGCCCCGAAACTACGGGCAATCACGAAGTCACGGACAAAACCGAGAATACGTGAGAGAAAGGTAAAACCACTGACGGTGGCAACGGAACGAAGCAGGCTCATAAACGAATTGTACGATGGTTGCCAATGTTTTAGCTTTCCGGTATAGTCGCGTGTTTTCGAATTCCCCCACAAAGGAAGTTTCATGGCCAATAGCGCCCAAGCCCGCAAACGTGCCCGTCAGGCAAATAAGCAGCGTGCTCACAACGCCAGCCAGCGCTCCGAGTTCCGTACGGCGATCAAAAAGGTGCGCCGTGCTATTGAAGCTGGTGA
>JACCDN010839912.1_pt1 | contig 35857 bp, 31 predicted proteins | sample 7441691 | NCBI WGS metagenome assembly JACCDN01 (sample SAMN15323439, study PRJNA562643) | freshwater metagenome | isolation source: river surface water | place: USA:Blue River Watershed | collected 2017-08-16
AATTGATAGTTATTTCTATTTTGAAATTTTTGTAAAGCGCCATTTAGATACAAATTGTTAATCCACTGATATCTAATTTGTAATAACCAATCTGTTCTATTGTAAACTACATTATTTAAAAAAGCTGGCTGAGGTTGCATAACATATTGTTCATATATGGATCCACTACCACCTTTCCTAATTTTTTGTATCCTTCCATACAATTGCAATTTAGGTAGTGGGTTATATCTTGCATATAGAATAGCTCTATCAAAATTATTTCCCATCCAATCACCCAAATTAAATCCATAAGAATTGTATGTTTGAGCTGGAATTAAGTTATTGTAAACAAATGGATTAACCCTAGTATATTCCGTTCCAATCGTTAAATAGGGTATAAAAATATCTGTTACGGAAGCACCTAGTGTATATCCAATTTGATTTCTTTTCTCTTTCTTATTAAATACGGCACTTACTTTTATTTCATCTATGAAAAGTGTTCCATACAGGTGGGTCTTTTTAATTTGATTTCTTGAATTAATAGAGAAAAAGTATTGTCCATTAGAACCTGCTTCAATTTGGTAGTTACTTCTATTGTTATCGTAGAACTTAAATAGATTAATAGGAATTAAAAATCCTGGATCCATTTTATCGCTATATATAATAGATTCACCAATAGCCATGTTTAATCCTTTCATTGGTGTAATTTGAATACTATGTGTGGCCATAAATTTTTGGACAAATAATATTCTTTTATCATTATCCAATCTTCCAGAATTATTTAAATAAGATAAGCTTGAATCTGTAATATTTGAATTTAACCAAGCATGTGTGTAATTAAAACTGAGCCATTTAATTGGTTTATAGTCTAATCTAATATAAGGATAAGAAGGCACTTTATTAGATAGAACAATATTTCCATTTTCTCCATAGCCCCATATTAAATTATCTTTTCCAACACTTATATTCCCATTTTTAAATTGATAATTTATACTTGCTCTAATATCAGAATAATTAATAGAGTTAGTATTTTGGGTACCCACTAAAATTCTACCTGGTAATGGTGATTCATTTAGATTATTTGAGATAATATTTCCTGTTTCTGTGTAGTCTCTGTAATACACTTGATAACCCCAGTTTTTATTATTACCCATGGAGCCCCATATCTCAAAACCACTACTTAATTGGTTGGTATTTTTATTATAGGTAGTAATTCTGTTTATTCCAATAATAGGATCAGCATGTATTTCAAAATTTGAATTTACAACATTAAAAAAACGCCATCTATTGTTGACATATTTATTGATTATTTGCACAATAGAATCTTTACTGTTTAAAGGTTTAAATTCTTGTAAATAGAAATTTAATTCCGACTTTTCAATTTGGGTGAGTTGTTCTTTTTTTGAAGACAATTCATTTAAAGCATATTGAATATCAAATCTGTTGATTGGCTTTATAAGATCATTTAATTGAATCAGGCCTTTCTCTGCCATTCTACTTAAATACCCATATACACGACTATTAGGATTTTCCCAGATATTTTGACCTTGTATACTTTGAAAAAATATACAAGTAAATAATAAGTAAAAGAGTAGCTTTTTCAATTAAAATAAATTAGTAAGCGTTTTGATCACCTCTAAATATATTGATCACTGTTTGAATGATTATTTGCAAATCTAACCAGAAATTCCATCTTTGAATATAATATAAATCAAAGTTTACTCTTCTTTGCATGTCTTCCGTTGTTTTGGTTTCACCTCTACAGCCGTTTACTTGAGCTAAACCTGTGATACCTGGAATAACTTTATGTCTTAACATGTAATTGTCAACGGTCTCAATGGATTCTAAATTCAATTGGGTTGGATGAGGTCTTGGACCTACTACAGACATATTGCCAATTAATACATTCCAAAATTGCGGAAGTTCATCCATATTCGTTTTTCGAAGTATTCTCCCAATCAGAGTAATTCTTGGATCATCTTTTTGTGCCTGATTGTATCTGCCATCTTCATCAATATCACTACTTTCTTTGATCATTGATCTAAATTTGTAGCAAATTATTTTTTTATTATTAATTCCCCATCTTTCTTGCTTGAAAAAAATTGGTCCTCTGGATGTTAACTTTATGATTAAACCAATTAATGGAAAAATCCAAACTCCAATTAGCAAGAAAAATAAAATGGAAAAGAAAATATCAAAAACTCTTTTTAATAATCTATTTTCTGTTTTATCTAAAGGTAGATCTCCTACATTTACAACAGGCAATAACCCAATATTATTAATGTAAACTGAACCAGAAGTTATTTCAGTCAAGTTAGGCAGTATCCTTACTTTGATTTTGTATTGATCACAAATTGAAATGCAGTTTTGTATTTTTTGGTTTTCATTCGTGGGCAATGCAATAAAAACTTCATCGATATTTTTTGATTGAAGTATAATACTTAAACTTTCTAATGAACCAAGATAATCAGTATCTAGAGTTTGTTTTTTTTGCTCATCAATATATCCGATACATTTATATCCATAATAGTAGTATTTTCTCACAGCTTGTAGAAAATCATCTGCTGCTTTTGTTGATCCTACCAAAAGTACATAATCGTAAAAAATTCCTTTATTTAGATTTGCATGTACTTTTTTTCTAATACCATATTTGGTTATAATGGCTAGAAATGCTAAAATGTTGATATAAACAATGATGAATTTGGAAGGAAATTTGTGATTCAAGTTCAAAAAGAACAAAAGAGAAGTTAGACTTACAACAAATAAAATAGAATGGTATATGATTTGAACCATTTCCTCGGAAAACTTATTGGACCTTTTTTCAATATATATTTTAGAAAAGAAAGACATTGAAAACCACAACACTATAGATAATAATAAAAAATTATAATTAAATCCTTGCAAACCAGTATTTAATATAAATTTTTTTGCTAATGTATAAGCTATTAATATTATAATTATATCTAATATATAGCTAATATTTCTTAGAAACTGTTGCTGTTTCTTCATTCCTAATTTGAATTTAAAGTGAACCCTATTGTCAAAGTTAAAGGTATTTCATTAAGAAAAAAATTCATAAAACAAGCGTCTCAAATTCATTAAATTACGAAAAATATTACCTATTTTTGTAATAGAAGATTTGGTCCTCAAAACTTCTAATATTCTAGGTCTAATCATGTGACTTGGAATGCGTTAGCATTTCATATTTATTTTATATTTTAAACCCAAACTATGAAACTAGTTAAGTTATTTCTCTTTTTATTGCTTTTATTTACATTACATACAGCATCATTTGCTCAAGATCCACTTGGGGGCCGAGATTTAAGTGCCATTAAAGTAGAATCTTTATCTGAAAATCAAATTTCAGCAATCCAGCAAAAATTAAAACAGTCTGGAATGACAATTGATCAAGTGGAGTCTCAAGCTCTAGCAAAAGGTATGTCACCGACTGAATTTGCAAAATTAAAAGATAGGGTTAATGGAATTCCAGGTATTATAATGGCAAAGTCGGTTAAAAAAAATATTGGAACTTCACAAATTAACAATTCATCTCAAAGTAAAGATACTACCAACAATAACAGTAATCCATTTTTGAATTTGGCAGTTTACGGTTCCGAACTATTTCAACTTACAAGTAACGGAAATTCAATAAACAAATCATTAGCAACACCGATAAATTATGAAATTGGACCAAACGATGTTTTGAAATTAGTTATTTATGGAGTACAAGAGTATTCTGCAGATTTAACTGTTTCAAGAGAGGGCAAAATCTTGATTGATAATGTCGGGGCAATCAAAGTTGGTGGGCTAACTATTGAGGCAGCTAAAGTTAGAATTAAACAAATTATGTCATCTACTGCATATTCAAGTTTAAGTAGAGGAGAATCAAAAATTGATTTAACTCTGGGGGATATTAGAACTATACATGTAAATATTATTGGTGCTTTTAAGAGCGGAACAATGAATGTTTCTTCTTTATCCAATGTTATAAGTGTTTTAAGTGAAGCTGGTGGTCCAAATGCTATTGGTTCCTATAGAGAGATTGAAGTGATTAGAGATAATAAATTATACAAGAAAATTGATTTATATAAGTTTATTCAATATGGTGATCAGTCTCAGAACATTGGTTTAAAAGATAATGATATAATCCGTGTACCATCATATAAGCAAAGAGTAGAGATTAAAGGTGAAGTAAAAAGACCTGGTATTTTTGAAGTTATTGGAACTGAAAGTTTTGCACAAATATTACAATATGCAGGTGGCTTTACTGATAATGCTTATTCTGCATGGGTTAAAATTATCCAAAAAAATGATAAAGAAAAATCTGTAAAGGATGTTGCATCAACAGACTTTTCTAAGTATATGCCAAAAGGTGGTGATGAAATCACGGTTTCTAAGATTATTAATCGTTTTCAAAATAGAGTTACATTATCTGGCGCAGTTTATCGCCCAGATGTTTACGAATTAACTTCTGGAATGAGAGTTGCTGATTTAATTAAAAAAGCAGATGGATTAAAAGAAGATGCTTTTATTGGAAGAGCGCAATTGATTAGAAGCAAGCCTAATTTATTGAAAGAAATGATTAGCATCAATCTGTCAAAAGCTTTAGAAAAAAATTCTGCTGATAATATTGAATTACAAAGAGAAGATGAATTATATGTAAACTCCATTTTGGATTTAAGAGATTCTTTAACAGTAGAATTATTAGGTGAAGTTAGATCATCAGGAAGATTTAATTACATAGATAGCATGACTGTTAAGGATTTGATTTTGATGGCAGGGGGATTCACTTATGCCGCTAATAAAAATATTGAGGTAGCTAGATTAGTAAAATATGGAGATAGGGTAGAGAACACAGAAGTTACGCAAATTTTGAAAACTGAAATTAATGGAGATTTAAGTTTTAATCCAGGGCAAGAGAATTTTGTTTTACAGCCTTTAGATGTAGTTACTATCACTAAAAAAGTAGGGTATACTTTGCCAGAAGTAGTAACTATTAGCGGACAGGTTCAAAGTGCTGGTAAATATACTTTAAGTTCAAGAGTAGAAAGAGTAAGCGATATAGTAAAAAGAGCTGGTGGATTAATTGGCGAAGCATATGGAGAAGGAGCCTTTATTAAAAGAAGAAGATTTGATATTGATTCTTTAAAATCTGATGAAACAAAAACTTCTATTGAATTAGCCTATACTAGAAAATTCAAAGCAAAACAAGAAGCAGATCGCCAAAGTGTTCTAAACACAGCAAATTCTGCTGCAATCACATCGGCCTCTGATATTAATCTTAATCCTGAATCAAAAACCATCAAATTAAAAGACACTTTAAATGCTTTGTTTAAAGAGCTAGATGAAGATTATTACCAAATTGCTATTGATATTAACTATATCATGAAGAACCCTGGTTCTGAACTAGATTTGGTATTGAGAGGAAAAGATGAGATAGTAATTCCTAAAATGGATAACAGAGTTAAAATTAGTGGTGGTGTATTGAGACCAACTAACATTGTTTATAGAGATGGATTAACCATCGGTGAATGTATTAGTGCAGCAGGAGGTATTTCTGAATATGCAAAAAGAGGTAGAGCTTATGTCATTTATGCAAATGGCAAATCTAATAGAACAAAAACATTCGGCTTGTTTAGAATAAATCCAAGAATAAAGCCTGGAGCAGAAGTTGTTTTACCAGAGACGGACGCAAAGAAAGAAAAAGCAATTACTACAGTTATACAATTTACTACCGTATTAGCACAAGTGGTATCTGCATTAGCAACTATAAGTTTATTACAGAAATAAAAATAATAACTAATACAAAATGTCTCAAAGCATAATTAAGAAAAATAATGAGGAAAATATTGACATTTCACTTGGTGAAATATTATTTAAAATTAACAGATGGAAATCTTTTATTTCTTTAAATAGAAAATACTTTATTTTTTCAATAATTGTTGGACTACTTATTGGGTTTATTTATTCAAAGTTTGAAAAGACAACATACAAAGCGTCTTTAACATTTGTAATTGATGAAGACAAGGGCGGTATTGGTGGTGGTGCAATGGGGATTGCGAGTCAGTTATTTGATATTGGTGGAAGTGCAACTAGTGTTTTTAGTGGACCAAACCTTTTAGATTTAATTAAGAGTAAACTAATCGTTGAAAGCACATTATTAACAAAAACAGAATACAAAGGTAAATACATAACATTACTTGAGTTTTATTATAAAATTTATGAAAATAAAGAGCCACTTAAATTAAATGATTTTTCATCACGTGGTCAAGACTCTATCTTAAATAGTGTTTACAAAAAAATCATTAAAAATAATCTTAAGGTTGAACAAAAAGATAAAAAAATTAATATTTTATCAATTGAGTTTAACAGTTATGATGAAATTTTTTCTAAATCTTTTTGTGAAAATATTGCAAAAGAAGTTTCTGATTTTTATATAGTTACCAAAAGTAAAAAGGCAAAAAATAATGTAGACATTTTACAAAAACAAGTTGATAGTATAAGAAAAGAATTAAATAATTCAATTTATGGCGTTGCATCTAATACCGATAATGTTTATAATTTGAATCCTGCATTAAATGTAAGACGAATTCAAGTTTCAAAAAATCAAGTTGATGTTCAGGCCAATACTGCAATTTTAACACAAATTGTTGCTAACTTAGAATTAGCCAAAGTATCATTAAGAAAAGAAACACCTTTGATACAGGTAATTGATTCTCCAAAGTTACCCCTAGATTCTCAAAAAATAAGTTTATTTTCTGCTTGTTTAATTTCATCATTTGTTATGTTATTTTTTACATTCATCATATTATTAATTTATAATTTTTCGAATAAAATTATAGCAGAGAATAGTTTTAATTCAAATAGTTAAATTCATTCATTTTTTAAATTATCATGAAAAAAGCATTAATCACAGGAATTACAGGTCAAGATGGCTCTTATTTAGCTGAATTACTTTTATCACTTGGATATGAAGTTCATGGACTAAGAAGAAGAACATCATTATTTAATACATCTAGAATAGATCATATTTTGTCTGGGAACTATGATAATAGTGAAAATTTTTATTTACATTATGGAGATTTAACCGATAGTGCGAATATCATTAGTCTAATTAATCAGATTAAACCAGATGAAATTTATAATCTAGCGGCAATGAGTCATGTACATATAAGTTTTCAGACTCCAGAATATACTGCTAATGCTGATGGAATTGGTACATTAAGAATTTTAGAAGCAGTTCGTATTTTAGGACTAAAAGACAAAACAAAAATTTATCAGGCATCAACTTCTGAACTATATGGAATGGTACAAGAAGTACCACAAACCGAAACTACTCCATTTTATCCAAGATCTCCTTATGCAGTCGCTAAAATGTATGCTTATTGGATTACAGTAAATTATAGAGAGGCTTACAACATATTCTGTTGTAATGGAATATTATTTAATCATGAGTCTGAGAGGAGAGGTGAAACATTTGTAACAAGAAAAATCACAAGATCAATTGCTCGTATAGCACTTGGAAAGGAAAAATGTGTAATTCTTGGGAATTTAAGTTCAAAGAGAGATTGGGGTCATGCAAAAGATTATGTATATGGGATGTATTTGATGCTTCAACAGGAAAAACCTGAAGATTTTGTTTTGGCAACAGGTATTACAACTTCTATAAGAGATTTTTTAGTAATTGCTTTTAATGAGGTTGGTGTAAAATTGAGATTTGAAGGTAAAGATGAAAATGAGATAGGTATTGTTGAAGAATCAGATAACAAATTTAATTTTATTAAAGGTCAAATTGTTGTAAAAGTAAGTTCTAAATATTTTAGACCCACAGAAGTAGATTTATTAATTGGTAATCCTAATAAGGCAAAGCAAATTCTTGGTTGGGAACCAAAGTATGATTTAAAAATGTTAATACACGAAATGGTACAACATGATTTAAGTCATACTTAATAATTAGAGTTTTATTGAAAAAGAATATATTTATAAGTGGCATTTCGGGTCAAGATGGAACATTATTAGCAGAGTTTCTATCTGATAAAAATTATAATATAATTGGATTAACTAGAAATAGTGCTCAATTAACTGAAAATAAAAATAATTATACTATAGAAGAAGTTGATCTTTTATCAATCAATTCTATAACTGAAGTTTTTTCAAAATATAAACCAATTGAATTTTTTAATTTTTCTTCACAAAGCTCCGTATCTGAATCATTTAAGAATCCTTTTGAAACATTAACATATAATTATTTAAGTGTTTTAAATATATTAGAATGTATTAGAATAAATAATTATAATACTAAATTTTTACAAGCTTCAAGTTCTGAAATATATGGAAATTCTCTCGAATTGCCAATAAACGAAAACCATATCCCGAATCCTAATAATCCTTATTCAATTTCAAAAGCAAGTGCATATAATATAGTTAATTTATATCGCGAAGTTTATAATTTATTTTGCTCTAATGCTATTCTGTTTAATCATGAGTCATTTCTTCGAAAAGAAAATTTTTTTATAAAGAAATTAGTAACTTCTGCAATTAAATTACAAAAAAAAGAAATTGAATATATTGAATTTGGTAATTTAAATATTAGTAGAGATTTTGGAGATGCTGAAGAGTATTGTGAGATAATGTGGAAAATTCTTCAATTAAATAATCCTGATAATTTTATAATTTCTACTGGAAAATCAATTAAATTGATTGAAATTGTAAAATATGTTTTCAAAAAATTAAGCTTAGATATCAATAAAATAATTATTGATCCTAAGCTCTACAAAAAAAATGAAATAATTGAAATATATGGTGATAATACAAAAATTCAAACAAAGTTAAATATTAAAATAAATAGTAATTTTTATCAAACCATCGATCGAATTATCGATAAAGAATTAAATTTAAAAAATTAAAATTATGAAATCATTTTTAGAAAATGCAAAGGTACAAAAAGACACTGTTTATGTTATAGCAGAAATCGGACATAATCATCAGGGAAATTTGGATACATGCAAAGCGATGTTTTTAGCAGCAAAAGAAGCTGGTGCAAATGCTGTCAAACTTCAAAAAAGAAATAATAAAACATTATATACAAAAAAGCTATACACAGAGCCTTATAACAGTGAAAATAGCTATGCACCTATTTATGGAGAACATAGAGAATTTCTTGAATTTAATAAAAGTCAATATCAAGAATTGATATCGTATGCAAATGAAATTAATATTACATTTTTTGCTACAGCTTTTGATTTTGAAAGCTTAGATTTTTTAATTGATTTAGATATGCCTGCTTTTAAAATTGCCTCTGGCGATTTGTTAAATACACCCTTACAAAAACGCATAGCACAGCAAAATAAACCAGTTTTATTGAGTACGGGAGGTGGCACATTTACTGATATAAAAAGAGCTGTTGATAATATTTTACAATATAATAAAGATTTAGTTTTATTTCATTGTACCGCTTCTTATCCAGCTAATGTCGAAGACATGAATTTAAACGTAATCCCGGAATTAATTAAACTATTCCCTGAAATAACAATTGGCTTGTCTGATCATGAAAATGGCATAGATGCTGCATCCGTTGGATACATGCTAGGAGCAAGAGTTTTTGAAAAGCACTTTACTTTAAATCGTTCATGGAAAGGAACAGATCAATCTTTTTCCCTTGAACCTGAGGGTTTGAGAAAATTAATTCGAAATCTTAATAGAATTCCTGTTTTATTAGGAAGTTCAGATAAACAACTTTTAGAAAGCGAAAAAAGACCACTAAAAAAAATGGCCAAATCACTTGTTGCTAAATATGATCTAAAAGAAGGTCATGTGATTACAGAAAATGATATTGCAATAAAATCTCCTGGAGGAGGCTTACCTCCTTATGAAATTGAAAATATAATCGGGAAGAAATTAATTTCTGATTTAAATGAAGACGATAATTTTACTTTCGAAATTTTAAAATAATGGATTATAAAAATATAAAAGCTGTAATTTTTGATTTTGATGGAGTTTTTACAAATAATTATGTTTATGTTGATGAACATGGTTTTGAATCTGTAAAATGTTATAGAAGTGATGGTATTGGTTTAACAAAACTAAAATTATTAGGAATTAAATTAGCGATTATTTCAACAGAAAAAAATGTTGTTGTAAGCAAAAGAGCCCAAAAATTGGAAATTGAATGCATACAAAATGTTAAGGATAAAAGTGAAGCTTTAAATCAATGGAGTCGTATTAATAATATTGACCTCGCCAATATTGCTTTTATTGGAAATGATATTAATGATTTACCAGCACTAAAAATTGTTGGATTTCCCATTGGTGTATCTGATTCTTTTGATGAAATTTTACCTTTTATTAAATTAAAACTTTCAAAAAAAGGTGGAGAAGGTGCAGTACGTGAATTCTGCGATATTATATTTTTAAATTATAATTAAATAAATGATAAGTGTTAAAAATGAGGTTGTAATTATTACAGGTGTTTCTGGTAACTTAGGATCTGAATACTGTAATTATTTTTTGCAAAATGAAGCATATGTAATAGGAGTAGATATTTCAAAAAATTCAAAGATTGATTTAATCGAAAAAAAAAACAATGAAAAGTTTAAATTTTTTCAAATTGATATTACAAATTCAAAAAACATAGAATCTTCTATAAAAGCAATTTCGTCAGTTTTTGGAAACCCTACAGTATTAATAAATAATGCAGCAATCGATTCACCACCAAATGCTCCATTAGAAGAGAATGGTCCATTTGAAGAATATCCTGAGTCATCATGGGATAAAGTTATGGATGTTAATCTAAAGAGTGTATTCTTAATGTGCAAATATTTCGGTGCGATTATGGCACAAAACAATAAAGGTTCAATAATTAATATTTCTTCAATTTATGGAGTAGTTTCACCCGACCAAAGTATTTATGACTATAGAAGAAATAGAGATGAAATATATTTTAAACCCGTGGCATATTCAGTTTCAAAATCTGCAATTATGAATTTGACAAGATATTTAGCAGTTTATTGGGCTAAAAAGTCTGTTAGAGTTAACACTTTAGTAATTTCAGGCGTTTATAATGAACAAGAAAAAGAATTTGTAGATGCTTATTCAAAAAGAATACCAATTGGGAGAATGGCAGATAGACAAGAATTTAATGGTGCTTTATTATTTTTAGCATCGGATGCATCTAAATATATGACAGGTTCGTCTTTAACAATTGATGGAGGATGGACAGCAATTTAATTAATATGAATAAAAATTTTTTCGATCAAATTAAGCCAATTGAATCAAATGATTTAATTCGATTAGGTAGGAATCATGATGGTGGTTATGTTATAAATAAATCAGCTATAACGAATACACCTTTAATAAGTTTTGGTGTTAGTGTTGATTGGTCTTTTGAAACCGACTATTATGAGAAGACAAATGCATACATTACAATGTATGATGGCAGTGTCAATTTGAAAAAATTCAAATTAGATTTTTTAAATTATTTAATAAATTCTATTTCAATTTCATTCATCATAAAAATGTTTCTCAAAAAAGAATTTCTAAGAAATTATTTTTTTAATTTAAAAAACAAGTATAGAATATATAATGGGTTTAAAAAATTTGTAAATGAATCAAAAGTTTCATTTTATTCATTGTTTGTTTCTAGTTATAAAGATGAATCAACAATTACTTTGAATGAAGTTTTTCAAAAATCAACTGAAAGTGAGAACTTTTTTTTGAAAATCGATATTGAAGGTCATGAATATAGATTAGTAAATGAAATTTTAATAAATCATAATAAAATCAATGGTTTAGTTATTGAATTCCACAACTTAGACATAATGTTGGATTTATTTTATAAACAACTTGACGATTTAAAAGAATATTTTTATATCACACACGTTCATGCGAATAATTTTGCACCATACTGTAAGGAAATATCTTCTCCGAACTGTTGGGAATTGACATTTATCAATAAAAAAATAAATATCAAGAATGATCCAAAGAATGTTAAGCAGGGTTTATATAATAAATCTAATTTAGATTTTAGTAATAATCCTGGAAAAGAAGATTTTTTAATTTATTTTAATTAAAATGATAAACATAATTCACAATTGGATAAATGGAGAAGAATACAAATCTTCTAATTCAACTTATATTAGAAAGTTTAACCCACATAATGGTGAAATAATTTCTGAATTCATTAATTCTGATATTACTTGCCTAGAAAGGGCAATTAAATATGCATCACTTGGATTTGAAATTTGGTCATCATATAATCCAGTTAAAAGAGGAAAGATTCTGGACAATTATATTCAATTAATTATTGAAAATAAAGAAAAATTATGTGAGCTAATTTCCAAAGAAACTGGAAAGTCCATCAAAAATTCTGAATTAGAATTAAGTGCATGTATTTCACTGTGTAGATTTTATTCAGGAGAAGGAATGAGACTTTACAGTAATTCATTAACATCAGGAGTCGATTGTAAATTTTCACATACAACTCGATGCCCTATTGGAGTTGCTGCTTTAATTGTGCCTGCAAATACTCCATTAGCAAACATAATTTGGAAGCTTTTTCCAGCATTAATATGCGGGAATAGTGTAATTATAAAATCAAGTGAGGATGCACCAGAATTAGCATTTTTTTTGGCAAAAATTTCCAAAAGTTCTGATTTACCAGACGGAGTAATAAATGTTTTACATGGTTTAGGATCTGAAATTGGTCAAAAGATTATTGAATCCAATCAAATTCAGTTAATAAGTTTTACTGGTTCAACAAAAATAGGTAAACATATTGCTGAAGTCTGTGGAAAAAATTTAACACGAATTTCACTTGAATTAGGTGGAAAAAATCCAATTGTGATATGCAATGATGCAAATTTAGAACAAGCAGTTAAGTGGACATTATTAAGTTCTTTCAGTAATGCAGGTCAAAGATGTGCTTCTTCAAGCAGAATTATTGTAGAAAGTGATATTTATGAAATATTTATTAATAAACTTATTGATGAAACAAATAAGTTAAAATTAGGAATTAATGATGATGATGATTTAGGGCCAGTTATAAATAAGAAACAAGAAAAGCATATATTAAACAATATTGAAAAAGCTATAGAAAATAGAGGAAAATTATTATGTGGTGGCACAAAAAATACACAGAATTATAAAGGTTATTATATTAATCCAACTTTGATTGAAATTGAGGATAACGATTCTGAAATTTTACAAAATGAAATTTTTGGACCTGTTGCAACTATACAAAAAGTAAAAAATACAAGGGAGGCTTTAAATCTTGCTAATGATTCTATTTATGGATTAACTGCAGCAATTCATACAATAAATATAGACAAAGCAATGTGGTTTGCTCAAAAAATTAAGGCAGGTGTTGTTAATATAAACATTGGAACTTATGGAAGTGAACCACATATGCCATTTGGGGGTTTTAGACATTCAGGAAACGGAACAAGAGAACCAGGGACAGAAGCGATAAATTTCTATAGCGAACTTAAAAACATATCATATTTAGTAAGAGAAGAAAATGTTTAATTTATTTTCTTTTTCAAAAAATTTCCAATTAAAAAATCAGTTAAAGCAAATATCATCTGTTGTTTTTTCTGAAATTTTTATAAAAATTATCAGTTTTGTTACATTGCCGATAATACTTAAATCAATTGGAAGTGATAAGTTTGGTTTAGTTACATCTATTGAAGCAATTTTAATGACAATTGGCCCAATTCTAACTTTTAATATTGAATCATATTTAACTCGTTTTTATCATATTTGGAACAATAAAATTTTAAAATACAGAGTAGGTTTTTTATTTTTTTTCAATTTATTACTTGTTTCCTTTTTTTTCATTACAACTTTAATAATAATAAATTATTTTTTTGATTTATTTAAATTAGAAAATTATTTAACAAAAAAAGAATTATTCTTAGAGCTTATTGCTATTTTGTTTTACACTCTCTCGATATTTCTTTTTTCCTTAATCCGTATAACTGAAAAAATAAAACTCTTTTCAGTTATACGGATTCTTAAATTCATTTTACTTCAGTTATTACTTTTGTATTTTTTCTATAATAAAGATTCGAAACCGTGGAAATACTTTTTAGCCAATTTGATTACAGAAGGTTTCACTTATTTTGTATTGTTATGCTATACATTTAAAATGTTCAAATTTTATTTTAGTAAAAAAATAATAGTAAAAGTTATAAAATTTTCATTTCCATTAGTTCCAAATTCAATTTTAAGTAGTTTAATTTTTACAATTGATAAATTTGTTTTTTTAACTTTTACTAATTTTGAAATTGTTGGTTTATATATGTTATCATTAAAATTTAGCGGGCTTGTTTCGCAAATGCATTCGATTTTAAAAATTTCTTATGGCCCCTTTTTATATAAAACCTTAGCAGCTGATATAAAAAATAAATATTTAGAATTATCTAAAACTGCTATATTATATATAGTACCTATATTGATTACTTCTATTCTAATCAATTTATTTTTTTTCGATTATTTTATTTTTACTTTGAATGTAAATTATAAAATATTATTTTTTATTCCAATTGTTATAATATCAGAATTTTTTTTAGATCTTTATGTGTATATCACCCCAGGTATAATCTTATCTAATAAAACCCATTTATCAATAATTCCTTCAATATTTCAAATAGTAAGTTTTGTAATTATTGTATTATTAAGTTTTAGATATTTTGGCTTTTATTCAGTATTGATTTCAAAATTATTTAGTTCTATAATGTTCTTCCTTTTAAATTTTTATTATACAAAGAAGCACTATCCCTCATGGATAATGCAAGTAAAAAAATTAAAAATATTTTTCTTTTTTCTATTTTTATCTGGATTAATTGGATTTTTAAGACAATATTTTGAATATAAAATAGGATTATTATTATGTATGATATTGGTTTTGATTCCATTTATTTTATTTTTATTTTTTGATTTAAAAAAGTCTTTTAAATTACAATAATGTACAATATTATCATTATTTCTAACTTTCCACCCCCAATTGGCGGCGTTCCTAGTTTAGTTAAAAATTTATTACCTTTTTTAGAAGAAAAAAATTTTAAAGTAACAATAATTACATATAATTCTACATTAATCAATGAATCATTAGTTCATAAACAAATTAGTGACGATACTATTATTTTCAAGTATCCGAAATTTAAAGACCTAAATGTGTTTAAATTTTTTTTTGATATAATAAAATCTTTTACAAATATTAAATTAATTAAAACATTAATAAAACCGAGTTATATATCATACTGTGGTTTTAGAAAATATTTTTATAATATCTTAACTATTAGAAAATTATTCTCATTGAATACAACACCAAATATTATAATAACATTTAACATTATTTCAAGGGGAGATTTAGGTTATTTAATTTCCGAATATTATAAATGTAAATATATTTTGTTCAATTTTGGAGAACTATATATGAATTACAATTTCATTAATAGTTCATATTTTAGAAAAAAATTTCTTTTCAATTTGACCAAAAATTCAAGCGGCTTGTTTTCATGTAGTAAACATTGTTTAGATAGTTACAAACTTTTTGGCATTGAACATGAGAATAAGAAAATATTTTATGTACCTGTAAATCAAGAAGATTATTTTATTAAATCCGATAAATCAATTTTAAATACTTATTATAAAATTAATCCAAATTATTTTGTCGTCACTTATTTTGGTAGATTTTCTCAAGAACTAGGATTTGATATTTTCCTAAATTTAATAGAAACTGTTCTATCAAATGATAAAACACTTTTTCATTTCGTTGCAATGGGTATGCTAGAAGATACTATTTTAGAATTAAGATTACATAAATTAAAAAACTTATATCCAGAAAATATTTCAATTTATAATAATACAACAAATAAGATTTCAAATGATATTTTAAATATTTCTGATGTTACACTTGTTTTATCAAAAAGTATCAGAGCTTGTAGTTCAAATGTTTCAGCGGAATCTATGTCATGTGGAGTACCTGTAATAGCTCTAAATTATGGTGGAGTATCTGAGATTGTAAAAGAAAATATATATAATACATTATTAGAAAATGAAAATTTAAATGGTATTATAAATGCAATTAAATATTATCATATCAACAAACAAAGACATGATTTATTAATAATGAAAAAAAATCTATCTGAATATGCTAATAATAGATTTAATATTAATTCAATAAATAATGAATTATCAAGTAGTATTTTTAATATTATCTAAATATTATTTTAATGACAAAAAGAATAGCTTTTATTCCAGCAAGGCAAGGTTCGAAAAGAGTACCAAATAAGAATATTAAACTTTTAAACGGGCATCCTTTAATTTCATACTCTATAATTTCTGCAATAAAATCTGAAATTTTTGATGATATTGTTTGTATAACTGATAGTTACGAATATGCTGAAATTGCTATCCAATATGGAGCAACTGTACCAATAATGAGACCTAATGAAATTTCACAAGATCATTCTACTGATTTTGATTGGTTAAATTGGATATTTGATTATTACGCTAGAGTGGATGTTCAATATGATAATTTTGCTATTTTAAGACCGACAAGTCCATTTAGAACATCTGAAACAATTAAAAGAGCATATTTAGAATTTTACTCTAATCCTCATTGTGATTCATTGAGAGCTGTAGAAAAATGTAAGCAACATCCTGGGAAAATGTGGAAAATTTATAATGATTTTATGGTACCAATTTTACCTTATACAAACGAAACAACACCCTGGCATAGTTGTCCATACTCCACTTTGCCTGAAATTTATGTACAAAATGCATGTATTGAGATTTCTAAAGTTTCTTCTTTTATAGAAAATAAATCAATTTCAGGTAACAAAATCTTCCCTTTTATTACACATAATTTTGAAGGAATGGATATAAATTATGAAGATGACTGGGATTATATTGAACACTTAATTTTTAAAAACCCTTCATTATTAGAATATATTAATTAAATTAAATCATTTTATGGGCGAACAAATCACATATAGTATATCAGAAGCTGAAGAAATCTCTACAAATCTTCCAAAACTCACATATTTTTCAAAAGAAACTTTTGATAAATTATTGCATCTTAATATATCTTCAAAAGATAAAGCTGAAATTTTTTCAAATTTAGCTCGTTATAATACTCTTTATATGATTTCACGAGCAGGCTCAGGTCATATAGGAGGTAGTTTCTCTTCAATTGATATTGTTACTTGGTTATACTTGAATGTACTAAAAAATGAGGATAGATATTTTTCTTCAAAAGGCCATGATGCGCCAGGACTGTATAGTATTCATACCGCTCTTGGCATATTAGATTTTAATCTTATTCATAAATTAAGAAAAATTGATGGACTTCCTGGCCATCCAGATGTAAAAATGCCTGGGGCTTTTACAAACACGGGTTCTTTAGGTATGGGTGTATCAAAAGCAAAAGGATTTTTATTTTCAGATTCTCAAAAAAATATTGAAGGTAAGATCTATGTTTTGACTGGAGATGGTGAATTACAAGAAGGACAATTTTGGGAATCTTTAATTTCAATAAAAAGCAGAAATGAATTTAAAAAAATTGTTGTAATTGTAGATCATAACAAAATTCAATCTGATACTTTTGTCAATAAAGTTGGAGACTTAGGTGATTTAGACTTGAAATTTAAGGCATTTAATTTTAATGTTTATAGAATCAATGGCAACAATTTTGATGAAATTATAGAAACTTTCAATAAAATTTCAGATGTTAATGAACCAACGGTAATAATTTGCGATACTATTAAAGGTAAAGGTGTTAGTTTTATGGAACACATAAATATGCCCATAGATCAAGAATACTATAAGTATCATTCAGGAGCACCTAATCCTGAAGAATATAAAATAGCTACAAATGAATTAATAGAAAAAATTAAGTTTAAAGAAGCCGAATTAACAATTTCATTACCTGATCCTATCGAAATAGAATATCTACCAAATTCAATAAATGAAAATAATTTTCGACTAGTTCCCGCTTATTCTGTTGAAATTAACAAACATGCTAAATTAAATAAGTCAATTATTGCACTTGATGCTGATTTAATTTTGGATACTGGATTAATTGAATTTAAAAAAAATTTTCCCGATCGATTTCTTGAGTGTGGTATTGCTGAGCAAGATATGGTTTCACAAGCAGGTACAATAGCTTTAAGTGGACTACTTCCAATTGTACATTCTTTTTCATGTTTTTTAACAAGTAGAGCCTCCGAACAAATTTATAATAATTGTACTCAAGGCGGTAAAATAATTTACGTTGGCACTTTGGCTGGAATATTACCTGGTGGGCCAGGCCCATCTCATCAAGCAGTTAGAGATATTGCAGCGATGAAAGCAATGCCTGGTATTATTTTGTTAGAACCTTTATGTATAAATGAATTAGAATTAATTATGAATTGGGCTATAAATATTACCTTTAATAGTATTTATATAAGAATTACTTCAATTCCAATAAAATTAAGACATGAATTTTCATTGATTAACCAAATTACAGAAGGTAGGGGTCATGTTTTAAGAAAAGGGAACCACATCAACATTATTGTTTTAGGTCCAATACTCACTGTTGAAGTGCTTGAAGCATGTGATGAATTAAACAAGGAAAACATAAGTTGTAATGTATTAGCTTTTTCATTTATTAATAAAATTGATGGAGAATGGCTGAAAGAAGAATGCGAAAAGAATTTTGCTCCAATTTTAGTTATTGAAAATCATTTGTCCGAAGGTGGATTTTGTGAAACTATTTCTAAGGTTATTTTAGAAAAATCCATCAAGTTTAAAAACATTGTAAGTTATATATCTATTGATGGGATACCTAAATCAGGAACAAATCAAGAAGTATTAGATGCTCATTTATTATCATCAAAGCACATATATAATAGAATTAAAAAATTACTTTAATTGAATAAAAATATACTAATTGTAATTTCAACAAATGAATATCTTAGAAATTACATCGAAACTGATGCATTTAATGAATTAGCAAAAAATTATAATTGCAAATATTTGATTTCAAATAAAATTAATTCAATTTTATTTGAAAAAAATAATTTGGATTATGAAATTTATCAAGAAGATGCTAAGCAAACATTAATGTCATATAATTTTTTTATAACATTAATGTTTAAATATAGAAAAAAATCTTCATCTTTTAATTTTAGAATTAAAAGGCTCTTTCCTTTACCGGGAGGGGTAAGTGAAATAATCACTTCAATTTTAAAAGAGGGAATTAATTATAAATTTATAACCATTAAAAGAGTTGTTTATAGATTCTATAAAAAGATATTATCTTCAAATTTAATTTTCCCAATTTATAAATTTCTTTTTTACAAGAAACATAAATTAAATAATTATTTAATAAATTCTGTTAATGATTTTAATCCAAGCTTAATTATATTTCCTTCTTCAGCTTATGATCCAATTGGAATTGACATTGCTTTTATTTCAAAAAAAAATAAAAATATAAAATCATTTTTTTTAATTGATAATTGGGATAATCTTTCAAGTAAATCTATATTGTTTGAAAAACCTAATTACTTAGGGGTTTGGTCTAAACAAAGTCTTGGTCATGCAATTGATATACAAGGGTTTGATCCAAAAAATGTTTTTATAATTGGCACTCCAAGATATAATCATTATTTTTTAGATAGAAAGTCAGTATTGAAATCACATTTTGCATTTAAATATATTTTATTTGTAGGAACTGCTGTAGAATTTGATGAGGAAGGAGTGCTTGTAAAATTGAATAACATTATTGAAAAAAATAAAAATATTTTTAATGGAATTAAAATTGTATATAGGCCACATCCATGGAGACAATCAAATATGTCTATCTTAGACTTAGATTTAAAAAATATAGTAATTGACCCTCAACTTTTAAATACGTATTCAAAAAATGACAAATCAAGTGATTTCCAACCTGGATTGAACTACTATTCATCTTTAATCCAAAATTCCGAATTTGTTATAGGCGGTTTAACTTCAATGTTAATCGAAAGTATAATATTTAGAAAGCCTTATTTTGCCTTAGCTTACGATGATAAAAAAAATCTAACAAGCCAACATAATATGTTAAAAAATTATGTTCATTTTAGAGGTATTGAAAACATTGATGCTATTTATTTGTTCAAGGAAATAAATAATTTAGATTTTGAATTTATATCTTATTTCAAAAATTACATAAACATTGATTTAAGTAATGTTGATTCTCAAAGAGAATATTTTTTATTTCAAGATCAATTTTTAAATTATAATGAAATGTTATTGAATACGGTAAATAAAATTATCTAATAATGAAAGTATTAATTACAGGTGCAGATGGTTTTATAGGATCGCACCTTACTGAAGCATTGATAAATAGTGGTAATGATGTGACAGCATTTGTATGTTATAATTCGTTCAATTCGAATGGTTGGCTGGATACACTCTCAAACGATATAAAAAAGAAAATATTTTTTTTCCCTGGAGATATAAGAGATCCAAATGGTGTAAGAGAGGCAATGAAAGGAATAGATGTTGTTTTTCATCTAGCGGCGTTGATTGCAATACCATTTAGCTATCACTCTCCGGATTCATATATTGATACTAATGTTAAGGGAACTTTGAATATTATCCAAGCAGCAAGAGATAACAATGTAAAGAGAGTGCTTGTGACCTCAACTTCAGAAGTATATGGAACTGCGCAATTTGTACCAATTACTGAATTGCATCCAAAACAACCACAATCTCCTTATTCAGCATCCAAAATTGGAGCTGATGCTATAGCTGATTCATTTTATAGATCATTTGATTTACCAGTAACAATTGTAAGGCCTTTTAATACTTTTGGGCCTAGGCAGTCTGCCAGGGCAGTCATACCTACAATTATTTCACAATTATTAAATGGTGCACTGGAAATTAAACTTGGAGATATTACTCCTACGAGAGACTTGTTGTTTGTAAAAGATACCGTAAATGGATTTCTAGAAATTGCACAATGTGATGAACTCATCGGTCACGAAGTAAACATTGCAACACAAAGCGAAATTTCAGTTGGAGATTTAGCTCAACAATTAATTAATCAAATTAATCCAAGTGCAAAAATAATTACTGATACTATAAGACTACGACCAGAAAAATCAGAAGTTTTTAGGCTTTTTGGTTCAAATGAAAAACTTAAATCATTCACAAATTGGAGTCAACAATATACTTTAGTCGAGGGTTTAAACGAAACTATAGAATGGTTTTCAAAAAAAGTAAATCTACAACAATACAAATCTGACATTTATAATGTCTAATTATACAGAAATAATCGAATTTATAAGGAATCAATTTCCTTCAAAAGATTTTGTACCATTACACGAGCCAAACTTTAACGGCAATGAAAAATCATATGTGTTGGATACTATTAATTCTACATTTGTTTCATCAGTAGGTGCTTATGTTGACAAGTTTGAATTAATGATGGCCGAGCTGACCAAAACACAAAAGGCAGTAGCTGTAGTAAATGGCACTTCTGCATTACAAGTTGCTTTAAGGTTATCTGGTGTGGGTAATGGTGACGAAGTGTTGACCCAAGCGCTAACATTTATAGCTACTATTAATGCAATAATTTATAATGGAGCATCCCCTATTTTTCTAGATGTTGATTTAGATACAATGGGCTTGTCTCCAAATGCAGTAAATTCTTTCCTTGAAGATTATGGAGAAATGAGGGAGGGTGTGTGTTATAATAAAAAAACTAATAAAAAAATCGCCGCTTGTATGCCTATGCATACATTTGGATTCCCAGTACATTTAGATGAGTTGATTGCAGTTTGTAATAAATGGAATATCCCAATAGTAGAAGATGCTGCTGAATCTATTGGTAGTGAGTATAAGGGTTTGCCTACTGGTTGTTTTGGCAAATTAGGCGTTTTCTCATTCAATGGCAATAAGATTGTAACAAGTGGTGGTGGTGGGGCAATAGTCACAAATGATCTAAAGCTAGGAATTAAAGCTAAGCATTTAACTACTACCGCTAAAGTTCCACATCCTTATGAATATGTTCACGACGAGATTGGGTACAATTTTAGAATGCCAAATTTGAATGCGGCTTTAGCTTGTGCACAATTAGAACAATTAAATTTATTTATACAAAATAAAAGAAAACTTGCAATAGAGTATAGTGAGTTTTTTGAATCAAAAGGGGTTAAGTTTAGAAAAGAGTTGCAAAACACAAAGACTAATTATTGGCTAATGTGTTTAGAATTAGAGAATAAAAAAGACAGAGACGCCTTTTTAAAAGAGACAAATGAAACTAAAGTAATGACAAGGCCAATTTGGCAGTTAATTTTTAAATCTTCAATTTATTCTAACTTTCATAGGGATTCACAAGAAAATGCAATTTACTTAGAAGATAGAATTGTAAATATTCCAAGTAGTGTTAGATAATAAAATAGTAATAATTGGTTATGGAGGACATGCATATGTTGTTGGAGAGTCATACATTTCCAAGGGGAATAACATCGACTATTATACTAATTTAATTGAAGTAACATCTAACCCTTTTAATTTGGAATATTTGGGATGTGAAACTGATTTAAATTTTAAAGGTTGGGAAATGGAATTAAACTTTATATTAGGAATAGGCGATAATAATTTAAGATATAATGCTGCACAATTGATTTTAAATAAGTCCAAGAAAATCGAGAATGTAATTGATAACAGTGCTATAATTTCAAAAACTGCTAATATTGGAGTTGGCGTTTTTGTTTCAAAAGGTGTGCTTATTAATGCATTTTCTAAAGTTCATGATTTTGCGATTTTAAATACAGGTTGCATTATAGAACACGAATGTGACATAGGCACTGCGGCTCACATAGCTCCAGGGGCTGTTCTTGCCGGAAATGTAAAAATTGGGAAAAGAACATTTGTTGGCGCAAATTCAGTAATTAAGCAAGGTGTTGAAATTGGCGATGATGCGATAATTGGTGCAGGTTCAGTAATTATTGAAAATGTAAGAAGTAATTCTAAAATTGCAGGAAATCCAGGAAGAATTATAAAATGATAAATAAAGTATTAATTATAGCTGAGGCAGGAGTTAATCATAATGGAAGTTTGGAAAATGCCAAAAAATTAATCTTAGCTGGCGCAGAGGCAGGCGTAGATTATGTTAAGTTTCAAACTTTTAAAGCCAACAAGCTGGTTTCTAAAAATGCAAAAAAAGCAGACTATCAAAAAATAAATACAAAAGACGAAAATACTTCTCAATTTGAGATGTTAAAAAAACTAGAGATGCCAGATTCTTGGCATCACGAATTAATCAAGTATGCCGAATCACTTAAAGTTAAATTTTTATCAACTGGCTTTGATGAAGAAAGTATAGATTTCTTAGACACTATTAAAATTGATTTATTTAAAATACCATCAGGAGAAATTACAAATAAGCCATTTTTAGAACATATAGCAAAAAAGAAAAAGCCAATAATACTTTCAACTGGTATGGCAAATATTGATGAGGTGCGAGCAGCAATTGAAGTATTGCAATATAATGGAACTCAAAAAAATTCTATAACAATATTACATTGCAATACAGAATATCCAACTCCAATGTTGGATGTAAATCTTAATGCAATGTTGTCTTTAAAAGAAGAATTTCAAGTTAATATAGGATATTCTGATCATACACTTGGAATTGAAGTACCGATAGCTGCAGTTGCACTAGGGGCTTCTGTAATAGAAAAACATTTTACACTAGACAAAAATATGGAAGGGCCTGACCACAAAGCCTCACTAGATCCATTGGAGTTAAAACAAATGGTAAATTCTATTCGTAATATTGAAATGGCATTATCAGGGAGTGGAATTAAAGAACCTTCTGAGTCAGAAAGTAAGAATATTCAAATTGCCAGAAAAAGTATTCATACTAATAAACCAGTACAAAAAGGAAATTTATTAAGAAAAGAAGATTTAATTATGATGAGACCGGGTGATGGAATATCACCAATGGAAATTGATTTATTTGTAAATAAGCAAGTAGCTAAAGATTTACCAGAAGGACATAAGATTACAAAAAGCGACATTCTAGAATGAAAATAGGAGTATTAACAAGTTCAAGAGCAGATTTTGGAATCTATTTGCCCCTAATTAATCAGTTAAAAAAAGATCCTTATTTTACACTTTCTCTAATTGTTTTTGGAACACATTTGTCGAAGAAACATGGTCATACAATAGATGAAATAACGGATAATGGGTTTACTCCTGAATTTGTATTTGAACCAGTTTTGTTTGGAGATAGTCCTACTGAAATAGCAAAATCTATTTCAGCTACTTTTATTCAATTTGAAAATTTTTGGACCAATCATAACCAAACTTTCGATATAGTATTATGTTTGGGGGATAGATATGAAATGTTTGCAGCTGTAACTTCTGGTATTCCATTTGGAATAAAATTTGGACACATACATGGTGGAGAAACTACGCTAGGAGCAATTGATAATATTTATAGACATTCTATATCTCTTTCTTCATATTTTCATTTTACTGCAGCAGAAAAATTTTCTGATAGAGTTAAGGCGATTATCGATAACACTGAAAATGTATATACAGTAGGGTCATTGAGTTTAGATGGGTTTATGCAAACTCATTTTTTGACAATATCAGAATTTCATAAGAAATGGCAGGTAGATTTAGAAATTGAAACCATTTTAGTTACCGTACACCCAGAGACAGTAGCATTTGATGAAGTTGAAAAACATTCAGAAGTACTCTTAAAAGCACTAAATTATCTTTCTAAAGATTTTCAAATAATTATCACAATGCCTAATGCAGACACCTATGGAATGATAATTAGGAATATGATAAAGCAAAATCTGAGAAACAAAAAAAACATTTATATTTTCGAAAATCTAGGCAAACAAAGTTATTTTACTGCAATGAAATATTGCTCGTTTATGCTTGGCAATACCTCAAGTGGAATTATAGAAGCTGCATCATTTAATAAATATGTGATTGATTTAGGTGAAAGACAAAAAGGAAGATTAACTAGTAATAATGTTTTACATTCCGCTTTCAATTTAAACGAGATTATAGAAAAAGTAAATTTTATACAAAAGAGTCAATATAATTACACTGGCACGAATGTCTATTTTAAAAAAAATGTTGCAAATTCAATTATTCAAATTTTGAAAAACATTGATAATGGTAAATAAACATATAATTAACATAAATGAATCTGCGAGAGTTGCACTTAGAAAATTAAGTAGCATGCCAGATAATTCAAGTTTAACGCTTTTTGTAATAGATCAAGATGAATTATTGAAAGGAACAATAACAGATGGTGATATAAGAAGAGGGTTATTAAATAACTTAGAAATCTCTCAGTCAATAGAATTGTTTATGAATCCTGATTTTCGATTTATAACAAATTCAACTAACAATACATTGACGTTAAAAAAATTTAGAATTGAAGGATTAAGTTTAATTCCATTATTAGATAATAATAAAAAATTGTTAGAGATAATTGATTTGAAAAAGAGAAAAGCTTCTCTACCTATTACTGCATTATTAATGGCTGGTGGAAAAGGAGAAAGGCTAAAGCCTTTGACAGATAAGCTTCCAAAACCAATGTTAATGATTGGAGATAAACCAATTATAGAACACAATATAGATAGGTTGATAAATTTTGGAGTTAAAAATTTTTTTATCAGTGTTAGATATCTAAAAGAATCAATAATCCACTATTTAGGTGATGGTTCATCTAAAGGGGTTAGTATTTCTTATATTGAAGAAACGGATCCTTTAGGTACAATCGGCGCAATTACACAGATTGAAAAAACTGAGTATGAAGATTTATTAGTTATGAACTCCGACATTTTAACAAATATTGATTTTGAAGACTTTTATACTTCATATAAAATTCAAAATTCAGAAATGATGTTGGCTAGTATTCCATATGTTGTAGCAGTCCCTTATGCTGTATTAAAAACAGAAAACCAGTTTATAAAAAACTTTGAAGAGAAACCAAATTATACTTACTATTCAAATGGTGGTATTTATCTTATGAAGTTTAATTTAAAAAATAAGCTAGTAAAGGGACAATTCTGTAACGCTACCGATCTCATGGAGATGCTTATTCATGAGAAAAATGCATCATTAACGCACTACCCAATTTTAGGATATTGGCTTGATATTGGAAGACATTCTGATTATATGAAAGCACAAGATGATATAAAACATATTAATCTATATTAAAATTTGGATACTTTATTTATAATTCCTGCAAGAAAGGGTTCTAAAGGGCTTCCTAAGAAAAATATTAAAAGCTTAGGAGGTAAACCACTTATTGCTTATTCCATTGATTTTGCATTACAAAATGCCACTAAAAATGATATCGTTTGTATTAGTACTAATGATTTGAAAGTTATTGAAATTGCCAAGACAGATTTTAATTTAGATGTACCATTTATAAGGCCTGACGCTTTATCAAATGATACTGCCTCCACTTTTGATGTGATAATTCATGCGTTAGATTTTTATAAAGAAAATGGATTAACATTTGAAAAAATATTATTGCTTCAACCAACTTCTCCTTACAGAATAAAACAAGATTTTGAAAAAATAAATGATATATACAAAAAAGAATCTGCTGATATGGTTGTTTCAGTGAAGAAATCAAAAGAGAGCCCATATTTTACATTATTTGAAGAAGACAAAACGGGTATATTAAAAAAAATCATTCCGAATTCTACGTACTTAAATAGACAAGAATGTCCTCCAGTATATGTATATAATGGTTCGATGTATTTAGTAAATGTTTCTAAATTTCTACAAAAAAGTAATTTCAATTTTGAAAATATTATAAAATATGAAATGCCTGAATCTAGAAGTGTTGATATTGATACACAAATAGATTGGATATTGGCAGAGCACTATCAAAATATCTATGATGAAAACAGTTAGGATAATTCCCAGATTAGACATTAAAGGGCCAAATTTAGTTAAAGGAATACATTTAGAAGGGCTAAGAGTACTAGGTAAGCCTTCAGATTTTGCTAGATACTATTATGAAGGTGGTGCAGATGAAATTATGTTTATGGATGTTGTAGCTTCTCTTTATGAAAGAAATAGTTTACATGATATAATTTCTGAAACTGCAAAAAGTATTTTTATTCCAATAACTGTTGGGGGCGGATTAAGATCAATTTCAGACATTAAAGAAGTCCTACGTGCAGGAGCAGATAAAGTATGTTTAAATACTGCTGCAATTAATAACCCAAATTTGATTAGAGAAGCCACTAGAATGTTTGGCTCATCAACCATAGTAGTTGCAATAGAAGCAATAAAAGGAAACGATGGAAAATATTTAGCGTATACAGATAATGGCCGAGAGTATACTGGGGTTGAAGTTATTGAATGGGCAAAAAAATTAGACGAAATGCGTGTAGGAGAGATTGTTTTAACCTCTGTTGATAGAGAGGGAACTGGAGAAGGTTTTGATATGGAATTAATAAATAGTGTGAGTAATTCAATTTCTGTACCATTAATTGTCCATGGAGGGCCTGGTAAAAAAGAAGATATACCTAAAGTATTTGTTGATGGTAAAGCTGATGCAGTTGCTATAAGTTCAATTCTACATTACCATTTTATTAAAACCAAAGAAATGCAGAGTTCTGATCAGGAAGGTAATACTGAATTTCTGAAACAAAAAAGAGACTTTCATAAATTTGAACCATGTAGTATTTTAGAAATCAAAAAATTTTTATCAAATCAAAAAGTTAGTTGTAGAATATAATGGAAAAATCAAATAAAAAAATCATAATTGTTGATTATGGTTTAGGTAATTTATTTAGTGTTGATCAAGCATGCAAAACAGTTGGTTTAAATGTAAAAATTTCAAGTGATAAAAATGAAATTTTAAGTGCAGACGCTTTAATTTTACCTGGTGTAGGTGCTTTTATTGAAGCTATGAATAATCTTGAAAAATTGGATTTAGTAAATCTAATTAGAGAAATGGTTGCTCAAGGCAAACCTTTTTTTGGGATTTGTCTTGGCATGCAACTAATTTTTTCAAAGAGTGAAGAATTTGGATCTGGTAAAGGGCTAGATTTAATACCAGGGTTGATAAAAAAATTTCCTACTTCAATTAATGGGAATGAAATAAAAGTGCCACAAATCGCATGGAATAAAATACATTCATATAAAAAAAAGTGGGACAAAACACCTTTTTTTGATATTGATGATCATGAATTTATGTATTTTGTACATTCGTATTATGTAGAACCACTTTCGGAAGATTCTATAATTACTAAAACAAACTATGAAGGTATTGAATATTGTTCTGCGGTCTTAAAAGACAATATTTTTGCAACGCAATTTCATCCTGAGAAAAGTTCTGAGAAAGGGATAAAAATTTATAAAAATTGGGGAACAATTAATAACTTAATATAATGGGAAAAAATAATAATTTAGAAGCGTATTATGGATTACCACAAGAGGTAAAATTTTGCACAAAATGTGTAATGTCAAATCAGAGACCAGCTTCAACTATCGAATTTAAACACACTACAAATAGCAAAAAAACTACTATGCAGTTTGATGAAAATGGAGTTTGTGATGCTTGTAGAACTGCTGAAATTAAAGAGAATATTAATTGGGGAATGAGAGAGGAGGAGTTAGTCCAGTTATTAAATAAGCATAGAAAAAATGATGGTTCTTATGATTGTTTAGTTCCGGGTAGTGGCGGGAAAGATAGTGCATATCAAGCCCACATATTAAAGTATAAATATGGTATGAATCCACTTACAGTCACTTGGCCTCCTATTCTGTACACAGATTATGGATTAAGAAATTGGAGAAACTGGCTAGACAGTGGGTTTGATAATTTATCTTTTTATAGGAATGGTAAAGTGATGAAATTATTAACCAAATTATCTATAGAAAATTTATTACATCCTTTTCAAACTTTTATTTTAGGCCAAAAAAATCTTGCTCCAAAAATAGCTGCTGCACATGGGATTAATCTAATATTTTACGGAGAAAACGAAGCGGAATATGGAAATCCAATTGCAGATAATATGACATCATTGCGAGATAAGTCATATTATAGTTTTGAACATTTAAATGAAATTTATTTAGGAGGTGTTACTGTTTCTGAATTAATTGAAAAATATGATGTAAGATTATCTGATGTTATGGCGTTTTTACCACCCAAAGCCGAAGAATTGGAAAAAGCAAATATAGAAGTACATTATCTTGGTTACTATTTAAAATGGACACCTCAAGAAGTGTATTATTATGCAGTCGAAAATACTGGTTTTAAAGCACGACCTTTTAGAACTCAAGGTAGTTATAGTAAGTATAGTGGCATAGACGATAAAATTGACGACCTTCATTTTTATACAACTTTTATAAAATTTGGTATTGGAAGAGCATCATATGATGCTTCTCAAGAAATAAGGAATAAACATTTAACTAGAGAAGAGGGTGTAGCTCTAGTAAAAAGATTTGATGGAGAATTTCCAGATAGATATTTCGAAGATGTTATGAATTACATAGATATGAAACCAGAACATTTTAATGAACTATGTGATAAATTTAGATCTCCACATTTATGGGGGAAGGATGAAAATGGAATCTGGAAATTGCGACATAATGTTTCAAACACGGGAATAGACGACTAGTAATGTTAATTAAAGATTTAGAGATAAGTAGAAGAATATATTTTTCATTTTGTACTAAAAACGAATCAAGTGAAAATGCTTTAAATAACATTTTTGCTTCTGAAATAGTTTTATATTTCCTATATCCTATCATTTCTAATAGAAAAGTATTACATATTAAATTAGTTCATTCTATTTTAAAGGCAAGTATAAAATTTTTTAGAAATAAGTTTATTTTTTTAAAAGTTAAAAAAAATATTTCAATTTCGGAATTAAATAATTCAATTTTAATTCTTGCATTTACTAAGTACATGTACATTGATAATTTAAGACAAATAGCCTTAGATTTAAGTGGAAATTCAAATCATAAAATAATTGTTCTGTATGACCATAAGGACAATGTATTTTTTCAAAAAGAAAAACAACAATTCAAACATGATAATTTAAATTTCATTAACATACAACAAATTAATTTCAAAAATACACATAACAAATATAGTCAAAATCCTTTTAATTATTTTTTCAATTTAAATTTATTTAATTTCATCGCAGCTTGTAAATATATTCTGTATTTAAATAATATTTTTTATTTAAATATTTCACGACAAATTGCCGAATTGCAAAATTTAGTAGCCATTATAAGTACAGATACAAATGATATTAGATGTAGGTCAATTATTTACTACTCCAATTTAAAAAAAATTAAAAGTATTGAATTACAATATGGACTATACGGCAAAGAAGCAATTGAATTTTCATTTTTTTATTCAGATTACTTATTAGTTTGGGGGCAATATTTTAAAGAAATATTTGAAAATTTAGGAGTTCCTAAAGAAAAAATCATTGTTGCTGGATCACCTAGATTCAGTTATAAACATGAAAAAATATTTATAAATAAAAATTTAAAATATAAAACTATTTTATTCGCCCCTACTCATAAAAATAAACCTTCCATTCCTTTAATAGTGAATAAAATGAATGAAGATTTTATTAAGTTAGTAAACTTACATCCAGATGTGAAATTTTATATAAAATTACATCCACTTGACACAAACTCTTTTCGATATTTTGACATTCCAACTAATTTAACTTTTTTAGAAAATGACGTTGACTTTAGAAGATATATTAGAGATTGTGATGTTTTTATAAGTTGTGGATCTACTTTAACTATTGATTCAATAGTTAATAAAAAACCAACAATTGTTTTTGATTATGAAGGTTGGGAAGATTTTACTTTACCTTTAAAGATTTTTAAAAATATTTTATTCGTAAAAAATTTATCTGATCTACACACAAAATTATGTAAAGTAAAAATCAATGAATATTTTTTTAATCAACAAGAAATCATTGATGTAAATACAATCACCTCAAACAAAATACTTGAATTAATTAAATGAAAAATGATAGTGAAATTTTACTATCAATTGTAATTCCAACAAAAGATAGAGCCAATTATTTATATGAAACATTGAATTCAATATTGACAAATGTTATTTATCCAATTGAAATTATAATTGTAGACGGTAATTCAAAAGATAATACTGGAAAAATTATTGAAAAAATTAAATCCCTTTATGAATTAGTTACAATTCAATACTATAAACAGGAAAAAAACAATGGATTTGATTATGATTTAGATTATGGAGTTAAAAAAGCTAATGGTAAATTTATTTGGTTGTTTTCTGATGATGATTTAGTTTATCCAAATACTTTAAATCATGTTTTTAACATTATTATTAGTAATCAAGAAATAGATCTAATTTTATTAAATTCATCAATACATAATATAAATTTTTCAGAAGTTTTACAAGATAAATTTATAATAAATAAAATTGTTGGAACTTCAAATGATATGAATAAGTTATTTGAAACATGTATAAAATATTTAACATTTTTTGGATGTGTAATAATTAAAAAAGATAAATGGAATTTTTCAATTTCAAAACAATTTTACGGATCATATTTTATACATGTAGCACAAATATTCAACAACGAAAGATTAAATTGGGTATTTGAAAATAATCCATTAATTAAAATTAGATATGGAAATGCAAGTTGGAGCACCAACAGTTTTAATATATGGTTGATTTTTTGGCCAAAACTTATCGATTCTTTTAAATTTATTTCATTAAAAAGTAAATTAAAAATATATCCAAATAGTTTTGTAAGTCAATTTAAAATGTTGTTTTTTTATAAAGCTTTGGGAAGAATAAAAAATAAAGATATTCTTAGAGTTTATAATGATAACTATAAATTCTTATTATTGATTTCAATCGCAATTTTCCCACAATTTATTTGTTATTTTATTACATATCTTTATTCATATATATGTAATAAAAGTATTTTATTAAACGATTTAAAAAATATAGATGTTAAGTAAAGTAAAAGAGAATAAATTTTTTATTTTCTTTATTTTTTATTTTTTTTTGCAAAATAATTTTGTTTTAACTTCTATTTTATCTCGATCACAAGGCTTGGGATTTGGTCTATTAAGATCATTAATATTACCACTTTGCTTTCTGTTTCCTGTCATTTATATATTCTTTTCTTTCCTTCATAAAATATTCAATAAAAATTTTTTAAAATACAAAATAAATTATCATTATACAAAATATACATTTTTTTTCTTGGTTTTAATTTTTTTTAGATCAATTGCAGATTATATTATATCTTCTAAAGTAGATTTAATAGGTGTTATCCCATTAATTGAAGCTGTTTTCTTATTAATAACTTTAATATATTTATTTCCAGAAAAAGATGTTCAATTAAAGAAATATCAAATTACATTAATTTCATATTTTATTTTTATTAATATTTTTTTTGAGATAGTAATTTACTTTTATGATGTGTTTCATTTTGTAAGTTATGGACCATTTAGGTCATATATTGCTGGAATTACTATAAATAGAAATCCATCATTCATTTTCCCATTATTAGGTCTTATAGTTTTACTTGAGTATAATTTTACAAATATCATAAAGAAAATATTTGTATTAATTTTTACTATTTACTTGGTTATTCTTTTTTATAGAACATTATATGTAGCATTATTTTTTGTATATATTTTATATTTATATAATAATGGATACAAATTCAATTTTATTAATCTAATACAAAAATTAATTCTATTTCTTTTATTTTTTTTTATTTTCAATTTTTTCGTAACAAAATATTTCGATTTTGATATTTTATCTTTATTTTTCAAGCGCATCGGAAGTATATTTGCTGAAGAAGAAGATTATGAAGATGCTAAATCTGGAAGAATTGTACAAATTCCTTTATTGTTTTACGAAATAATTAAAAATCCATTTGGTATGGGCTTTAATGGAGAAATCAATACTAATCCGATTTATAATTATGCATATTACCAGTTACAAATAATAATGTATTTGGGTTGGACTGCAATTCCTTATCTTTATATAATACATAAAAATATTTTTAAAAAAATATTCATTAAAGGTAATGTAAGATTTTTCAATTATGCAATTATATATTTAACTATTATAATGATATTTTTTCCATATTGTAGTTATTTTTCAATAGCTTCACTCTTTATTTTTTCTTATTTTTTTACAAGTAAAAATTTCATATTAAAATGATCAAAAAATTTAATCAACAAGATGTTTTAAATTATTTTCAACAAAATGTTTTAATAACTTTTCCTGAAAACTCAAGAAGTGGAATAATGCATAATATTCATAAAAATATTTTTGAAATAGAAATAATTTTAAACATCGTAAATACTAAGTTTAAAGATATTAAGAAGCCTGTTATTGCGGATTTTGGTTGTGGCTTAGGTATAAATTTAATTATTTTATCACATTATTTTAATTTAGATTGTATTGGAATTGATAGATATGACGAGTTTGATCCCAAGCATCAAAGAGAGGTAGGTTCAAGATCAGATGTTATTGATAGACTAAATAATTTTGGTGTTAAAATTTTCAATGAAAATCCAGTAACTTTTAATTTAGAAAAAAATAGTATTGACATTGTTACAAGTTTTGATGTTATTGAGCATTTTAATTTTACTCCAAAAAACTATTTAATAAATATGATTTCTTGTTTAAAAGTTGATGGTTATATTTTAGTTGGAACTCCAAATCAAGTTCATTTTTTTAATAGAATTAAGTTATTATTTGGGAAAAACATTTGGGAAGATTATAATTATTGGTATAATTCTAAGGAATTTTATGGCCATGTTAGAGAATTAACTACAAGAGAACTTATCTTGTCATTAAATTTTTCTAATTTAGAATTTATAAAAGTTGAATCAACCTCATATCCAATTTTATCTAGACTAAAACTAATTTTCCCATCAAAAGTTTCTAGTTTATTATATTTTATTTTTAATCTATTTTTAAAATTAAATCCCAAATTAAATTATTACAATTTAGTTATTTCAAAAAAACATGGATAGAAATTTTAGTCTCATAATTCCTATTCATAACGATGTTGATCTTAATCAGATTGAAGAATGTATTTATAGTATTGTTAATCAATCTTACAGGCCATCAGAAGTTATAGTAGTCTTAGATGGATATGTAAATGCAAAAATTGTATTATTAATAACTAATATTTTCTCCTCAAGTGATATTGAATTAAAGATTGTTGAAAATTTAATAAAAAAAGGACCTGGTTTTGCAAGAAATTTTGGAGTTAAATTTTCAAATTTTGAAATTATTGCATTTATGGATTCTGATGATATTTGTATGCCTAATCGTTTTGAATTACAAATTCCATTATTATATAATAATCAATTTGACATAGTTGGTGGTCAAATAGTTGAGTTTGAAAATCATCAAGATCATATAATTTCTAAAAGAATTGTATCGTTGTTATCCAATGATATTAAAAAAAATCTAAAATACAGAAGTTCAATGAACAATGTAACTGTCGCACTTAAAAAAGAAATTTTTTTAAAAGTTGGTGGTTACCCGAATATTTTTTTTGGAGAAGATTATATTTTATGGTTAAAATTAGATAAAGAAGGTTACCAATTTCATAACCTCAAAGAAGTTTTAGTGAAAGTTAGAACAGGATTAAGTTTTTTTGAAAGAAGATACACTTTTAAGCAATTACAGAATAACTTTATTTTATTCAGATATTTAATTAAATTTCAACGCGTTGGATTTTTTTATCCATTAGCAAGATTATCCACTTTTATTTTATTGTTTACTATGCCAAGGACAATCAGAAAATTTTTTGTTGTAAAATTTACAAGGTATGAAAGCAAATAATACTATAGATTTTTTAATTTGCAACTATAATTGTGAAGATGTTATTTTAGATTGTATTAATTCGATACTCAATTTAAATATTGACAATATTAATATTTTAATATACGACAATAATTCATCTGATAACTCAATTAATAATATATTACAATTAAATTGTAATAATATACAAATCTTTTATGGTAAAGAAAACATAGGTTATGGGAAGGCAATAAATTATTTATGTAACCATTCAAAATCTAAATTTATCTTTATCTTAAATCCTGACACGATTTTAAAATTTAATAAATCAGATTTTATTGAATTATTGAATAATTTTAAAGATCGTAGAACCATTATTGGGTTTAAGATCAAAGATAAAAATGGTAATACAAATAACTTTATTCACTCATTACCTGGATTGTATTGGTTAATTGGTTCATTATTAAGAAAAGCGTTTCCTATTTTATTTAATCCATTATATCACATTTCTTTTAAATGTAAAAAGAATATTCTAACTCAAGATAAATTTCTTATCCCTGGATGTTCGTTATTAATGAATCGAGATTTATTTTTTGAAATTGGAATGTTTAACTCAAATTATTTTTTATATTTTGAAGACACAGAATTCTTATACAAAGCACATATTAAAGGCATAGAAATCAAACAATCTGATTTATTGATATTTCATGACGCCGGACATAGTTTTAAAAAATCTACTAATGTTATTAAAGTTGAGGAATATAAATCAGCATTGATATTTTTTAAGAATAATTATAGTAATTTATATTATATTATTTCTTTTATTATTTTGAAGCTTATTTCAATATGTAGTTTATTTAACCCCTCTAATTACTTCAATAATAAATACAAATACTTTTTATCATTACTTAAATTATAAATATCATACAATATGCCGTATTTATTTACCTCAGAGAGTGTATCTGAAGGACATCCAGACAAAGTAGCGGATCAGATTTCTGACGCTTTAATTGATAACTTTTTAGCTTTCGATCCACAATCAAAAGT
>JACCDN010053840.1_pt1 | contig 35847 bp, 40 predicted proteins | sample 7441691 | NCBI WGS metagenome assembly JACCDN01 (sample SAMN15323439, study PRJNA562643) | freshwater metagenome | isolation source: river surface water | place: USA:Blue River Watershed | collected 2017-08-16
GGCCGCTTGTTGGCGGACGATGCTGGTCAGCGTCTCGCCTGATGCGATGGCATAAGTGTTCGGTTTGGCCGACCCCGCGCCCAGGGCCGTGCCCATGGCCATGTTCTTCGGTGTGGGGGCGGGGGTGGCGGAGTTTTGACTGGCGCTGGCCATGACTTGCCCAAACGACGTGCCCACCAGCTTGTTGGAGGCAGAAAAATCCTTGCTGTTGGCAAAGCCCGTGGCGGGCAAGGTGTCGAGTGGCAGATTCAGTTTATCCATGGCATCACGGGTGTTCGGGGTGGACGATGGGGTCGGGTCCGGTGTGGCATCTTTCTTGCAGAAGTGAAGATCATTCTTCTGAGTGTCAAAACTTCCACACCATGTCCTCATTCATGCAAATCTTGTGCCGAGTCATTTTTTCTGGTCTGGCCAAAGGCTTGGCCCTGATGTTGTTGGCCGTGGTGGTGCAAGCGGCGCCCAACGCCATTTCACCCATTGCGTCGCCTGCATCGCCTGCTGCGGCTGCTCAGGCGGCTTTGTCGCCCCTGGCTGCGAGGCAACTGATGCTGGAGCAAGCGGGCAGTTGGCTCTCCCAATCGCAGGGCCGGGCCGCCAACACCATCCAATTTGCCCCCATGGACGAACGCGTGGTCATCAGGCCCTGCGCGGTGCCCTTGCAATTTGACATGCCGTTTGCCAGCCGCGAAACCGTGCGGGTGCGGTGTGCCGCATCGCCAAGTCAAAACTTGTCGGCAGGACCCTCTGCTAGCTCCGCGGCGCCTTCATGGCAGCTCTATTTGCGCTTGCTCAATGCCGTCAACACCGGCGGGCAAGACCTGAGGGCCGACACCCGGCTGGACGCTAAACCAGGCCCGGCGTTGCGCAAGGTGTTGATCGCCAAACAACAGCTGCAGCGCGGCACCCGTTTGTCGCCCGAGATGTTCGAGGTGGTCGAGATGGCGGTGCCCAATTGGACCCCCGCCATGTTGGACAGCACCAAGGAAGTGGCCCAAATGGAATTGGTGCGGGATATTCCGGCCGGCGCCGTGTTGCAAGGCTTCGATGCCAGAAAGGCCATATTGGTCAAACAGGGGCAAATGGCTCAGCTGACATTGGGCGAGGGCAAGGGTTTTCAGATCAGTGTCAAAGTTGAGGCTTTGCAAGATGGTCGTTTAGGTGAACAAATTCGCCTAAAAAACGCAGAATCTGGCAAAATATTGTCTGGTGTTGTTTCGGGCGCCAGTGCGGTCAGAGGCATTTAATGAATTCAAAAGTCCACCATTCTGGTTTTTTGAAAAGATTTTAAAAAAAGTGCTCAAGTTCCAGAAGATGATTCCGATACTGAGGATGAACACAGATCATTTGCCTCCGGGCAATGTCCAGAAAGAGAGTCCAGCATGACCGATTCCATCTCCAGTTATGGCCGCCGCGTCCAGACCGAAGCTTCACGCCGTGACGCTTTGGACAAAGCAGCCGCCAAAGCCACGCCTTCTTTGCTCGAAGAAGCTGCCGGTAAACCCGCGCCTGCCAAGGTCGGCGGTGGGCATGACCAGCTTCAGTTGTCCAATGTGGCCCAAAAGGCCATGGCCGAACCTGACTTTGACCGCGCCAAGGTCGAGTCGATCAAGCAAGCCATTCAAGACGGCCAGTACCAGATCAACCCGCGCAAAATCGCCGAAAGTTTCTTGGCGGTTGAGCGAATGATCGAGTAACGGGGACTTTAAGCGCCCCTGCATGCTGTGTTCGAATGAGTGCTGATTCCTCTCTTTTGCAAAATTTCTCTGACCCCACGGGCCGGTTGGCCCCGCTCTTGGCCCTGTGTGTCGAACTGACCCAATTGCTTGAACTGGAGTTCGAGGCGCTGAAAGCCCAAGAACTCGACCGATTCGAGCAAATCCAACCTGCCAAAACCCAACTTTTGACCCGCTTGACCGAGGCCTGTCCCTCTGCCGAGGACATTCAGGCCTTGCCCGAGTGGACGCCATTGCGCGAAGCGCTGGTGGATTGCCGAGATTTACACCGCCGCAATGCCGTCTTGATCGAGCGCAAACTCGACACCATTCGCACAGCCTTGCACAGCCTGAGCTCGGCCGGCAACGCCAGCTCGGTCGAGGTCTATGACCGCTTGGGCCATGTCTCGCGTTTCAACCGCGGCAAGGGCTACCAAGAAGCCTGAGCCTCTCATCGGCTTTTTTCAGCTGGAGCTGGCCGTTTCACCTCCTGTGCGTTGCGGGTTCTTTTCATCGCCCGGGCGCATGCCCTTGAGCCAGTAAACCCACGACAACACCACCGCCACAGCGGTGTACAACTCGGTCGGAATTTCTTCGTCCACTTGCAGCTTGCTGAGCAGTTGAACCAACTGCGCGTCCTCGGCAATCAGCACGCCGTTTTCGCGCGCCTCTTGCAAGATGCGCGCGGCCAACTCGCCATCGCCTTTGGCGGTGACGATGGGGGTGGGGTTTTGGCCATACGCCAAGGCAACGGCTTGTTTGCGGTACCGGTTCATGCCACCACATCCACCACCATGCCGCGCCCCGAGGGCACCCAGTCGCTGGGCTGGGCCGGGCGTTGTCCCTGAAAAACCTGAAACGAGCGCATGTTCAAGCCCGCGTCGCTCAGCAAGGCGCTCAATTCCGGCGCTTTGGCTTTGGCTTGCGTCACCACGTCTTGCTGAACTGCCCACATGGTCATTTCAACCTGTTCTTTTTGAAACAGCTGTGTGCGCAACCACACCGGCCCCAAATCTTGGCTGCTGGCGTGCACGTTGACGGTCCAGGGCATGTCTTGGCCGGGTTGGCGCGGCGGGCGGCGAAACACCAATTCAGCCGGCTCGGCATCGGCAAAGGGCAAAGTCAGGTGCAACAGCACCTCGCTTTGGGCTTGCGCTTGGGCGGCTTGAATGCGGTGCGATTCGAGTGAGTCCAAACCCGACACCAAACGCGACAGCGGCGTGTCGAGCTCTATTTCGTCCAGCGAGCCGTTGGTGTCGGCTTGTTTCATGGCCTGAATCAAGCGCCGCAACAGTTGTCTGGGGTCATCGGGTGGGGGCGGCAGCCCCCGCGCCAGCCAGACCTCGGCACCCATGTTGGCCGCCACGGCTTGGGACAGCACTTGCGGCGAAATAGTCGCCATGCTCAGTTGCATGGCCCGCCACTGTTGGGCCAAATCGGGGCGGTTGAGTTGTTGCGCCAACACCTCCAGCGTGCCGGGTTTGAAGAGTTGCGCCAATTCACCTTGGGCAGGAGGGCGAAACAACAAGGCCGCCAAGCGACTGATGCCGCTGGAAACGGGGGCAGGGAGGGTGCTAGGGGGCAACAGCTGCAACGCCCAAGCGCCCCCCGCGTTTTGCTGCGCACGCACCATCAGGTTGTGCGCGTCGCGCCATGCGGTGTTGGCGGGCAGCTCGAGGTTTTGCCCCTTCAGGTGCAAAAAGGCTTGGCCATCGCGCAAGCGCACGGCCGCTTCAATGATTTGCCCATTGCGCAGGTTGAGCTCTGCCGCCGTCGGAGCGGCCAGTGGCAGCAGCTTGCCTTCCAGGTAGATCGGGTTGGCACGGCCGGCCAGTTGCTGAGCACCGGCCGCTTCGATCACGGGAATCGCACCCAGTGTTCGCGGCTGAGCGGGGGGCTGTTGGTGTGCGCCGTGTGGCCTTCAGGCAAGTGCGCTTGCAAGGTCTCGAGCACCACCTGCGCATGAGAGGGCAGGTGCAAAACTGTGCCGGTTTTCAGGCGCTGGTCGGGCTTGGCGGGCAAGCCGTTGGGGTTGAGTTGGCGCACCGCCTTGACCAACACGTTGGGGTGCAAGGGGCTGTCTTTGTATTGGCTCGAGACAATTTTGTTGAGCGTGTCACCGGCTTTGCTGGTGTAGGCCGTGGCGCCATGGGCGTTGTGTGCTGCGGGGCTGTTGGCCGCAGGTGCCGATGTTGCCGCGGGTGTGGCAGTGGGAGTGGCCGCAAACGCGCTGAAAGCAGCTGAGACTGCCAAAACCGAGGTGCCAATCAGCACCCCACCCACGACCTGCTTGAAGAAAGGGGATTTGAATTTCATAGTGGGGACTTCCTGGCTGCGCCGGCCGCTGGCCAACGGGTCTCGGGGGTGGGCTGATAGGCGACCTTGGCCGCTTCTGGGGCGCTGGTGAGGGCTTGTAAATCTGCCCAAGACCAAGCTTGCCATTGACCGGGTTCGTTGGCAAGTTCGAGGCTGGGGCCAGCATCCAGACGCAATTTGGCACTGTGGGGCAGCACTTCCACCACGGTGGCGTGGACCAAGTGCGCCAGTGTTTCGGGCTCCATCATGTGGGTCGACAAACGCTGGGGTTGCAACAACACCCATTCGTCGCCCGTTTTGATGCCCGCCAATTGGCCTGCCGCGATGGTGAATGTTTTGCCCGACTGGGCGGTCACCGCAGGGCGAACGGGTTGGCACTGCAGCCATTGGGCGAGGCGGTTGGACCAGACGGCCAAACGGGCATTCAGGGCTTCAACGCTGGCGCGGTTCCAGGCGGGTTCAGACCAATCGGAGGCCACGGTTTGCACCGGCAGCCACGATTCGTCTTTGTATTGGTGTTGCGTTGCGTCGCTTTGCAGCAAAGACATTTCAAGGCGCAACGCTGTGCCCTGACCGCGCGGCATGCTGACCCGCACCTTGAGTCGCCATGCGGTTTGAATGCGAGGCGCTTGCATCAAAGCCTGCTCGTAGGGCGAGGCAAAAGGCTCGGTGGCGATAGCGGGCAACAGGCGCCATTTGGCGGCGCGGGGGCGGTGCCAGTCGCTGTCTTGAATAGCCATTCGCAAGGCGTTTTGCCAAGCTGCGGGCACCTCAGGGGCCATCTCGGTTTCAAACTGAATCACATGCTGAAGACCCGAGGCGCCGGGGGCGCAGGCCTTGTCCAATTCGGCCATCAGGCCATTTTGGCGTGTCAGGTCTTGGGCTGTGCGTTGTGGCATGTCTGGTGCTTGAGCCTGCCCTTGCGTTTGCGTCAGTGCCTGAGCCTGCATGTGGGCTTGGGCCGCCAAACTGGCTTGCACCTCGCCAAATTTCAGGCTTTGGCGAAAGCGGCTGCTCTCTTGCAAGCGGCCCTGGCTGTCAATCCAAGCGGTGGTGTCCACCTGCACGGCGGCTTGCACGGCTCGTTCAAGCAAACTCAAGCGCAATTGTTCTAAGCGCTGAGCAGCGGTGCTGGGCGCTTGGGCCCATGCCGCTGTGCTGCACAGCGTGAGCAAGCCGATGCCCGCGTTGATGCGCCATTGTTTGCCCAAACTTTTGCCCCAACTTTGGCTCAGACTTTTGCCAGCACCCGTGCCCAAAACACGCGCGCAGTTCACCCAGCGCGCGGTGGTTTTCGCAGCGCAGGGCAGGGCAGACAAAGCAGACAACAGCATGGCCAGCAGACTCAGATCAGCGTGGGCGGTTGGCCATCTGCGTGATGTAGGCCTGGCGCAACTCTTTCACCACCGATTTGTCCAAGGACAAAGTGGTTTCGTAAGTGTCTTCGCTGACCGGGGTGATGCTGACCAAGGTGGCGCCATAAATGATGCCCTGCACCTTGGAGCGGAACGTGTCGTGCGTGACCATCATGTCGGCCACGGTCGAGTTGGCGTCCAGTTGCAGGCCATAAACCTGTTCGGTCAGGGCGCGGTAGGCCTCCAACTTAGAGGCACGAATGGCCATCAGGCGTTGTTGTGCCTGATTTTTGTGGTTTTGAACGCTGACCACGGCGTAGCCGGTGGCGGTCAGGTTTTCAATTTTCTCCACCAACGGGGTCACCATGCTGGCCGCGCTGACGGTGGTGGGTTTTTGCAGATCGACGGTGGCGCAACCTGGCAAAACCAACGAGGCCATGAGCCAGCCGCACAATTGCTTTTTGTTCATTGAAAACTCCTTAAGTGTCCAGACCCCGAAAGGGCTACACCCTCTGTATCGGCACCAACTTGAGGGGCTTGAGCCGGGCAGGCCCAAATTATCAAATTCGACTGTATTATCATTACTAATGAAATTTCTAATTAACCCATTTCGCTCGGTCTGCCACCTCTCACGGTGGATGCACTGTGGTTGATCGTTCTTAAAACTGCATGTCCGAAAACCCAGGGTCCATTTCCTATCTCGGTGCCAGTCCTGCAGCCCAGTCGGTTCGCGACCTCATTGCCCGAGTCGCGGGATCGCCCTCCACGGTCATGATCACAGGGGAGAGCGGCACCGGTAAAGAAGTGGTGGCCCGTTCCCTGCACGACCTTTCGCCCCGCAGGCAGGCCCATTTTGTGCCCGTCAATTGCGCAGCGATTCCCAAAGACTTGCTCGAGAGCGAACTGTTTGGTCACCGCAAAGGGGCCTTTACAGGCGCCAGTTCCGACCGCGTCGGGCGATTTGAGTTGGCCCACGGCGGCACCTTGTTTTTGGACGAAATTGGCGACATGTCGCTGGACATGCAAGTCAAGCTGCTGCGGGTTTTGCAAGAGCGCAGTGTCGATCCCGTGGGCGGCTTGCGACCTGTGCCGGTCGATGTGCGGGTGGTCGCGGCCACGCACCGCGACCTTGAGACCGAAATTGCGGCTGGCCGCTTTCGAGAAGATTTGTATTACCGACTGAATGTGTTGCCTGTGCACACGCCGCCCCTGCGCGAGCGGGCCGAGGACATTCCGGTGTTGCTCGGGCATTTTGCCAAGCGGCACGCCCAATCGGGGCACAAACCAATTCAGTTTGCCGACGACTTTATGCGGCTGATGACCACTTACCCCTGGCCCGGCAATGTGCGAGAGTTGGGCAACTTGGTCGACCGTTTCAGTGTGTTGTTTGCCGGCCAGCGTCTGGAGTTGGCGACCGTTCCCGCCTCCTTGATGCCCAAAACCATGGCCGCCATGTTGGCTGAGATGGGCGTGAACAGCCCCATGTCGGTGGGCGCACCCACGGCTGAAGCGGTGCTGAACAGCCCTGAAGATTTGTGGTCGCCCACTGAAAACCCGTCTGAAAGCGCGGTCAGCAATGTCGAAGACATCATCATGCTGGCGCAGGGCTTGCCCGCCTTGCCCGTGGACGGCTTGTCGTTGAAAGACCACTTGGCCGAAATCGAAAAAGAGCTGATCTTGCAAGCGTTGGAGCGCACAGAAGGCAATGTGTCGCAAACGGCCCGTCTGCTCAACTTGCAGCGCACCACCTTGATCGAGAAACTCAACAAATACGATCTGCGCACGCAGTCGCAGAACGCCTAAAGCGCCCCTGCTGGCCAAGCTTGTGCTCGGCCGGTGGGGAATCAAGGCTTGACAGTGGCGGCCGCAGGGTTGGCCGTAGGGGCAGGGCGTGGGTATTGCAGGCTGCGTTCAGCAGCAGCTTTGGATTGTTGCGCTGCAGCAGCGGCTTTCACGGCGGCTTGTTCGGCCTGTTGACGCTCTTTTTGCTGGCGTCCCAAATTCTCGACTTCTTGGCGGATTTTTTGGCCCGAGTCGCTCATTTGGTTTTGAATGGTTTTGAGTTGCTGGTCCAAGTTGCGCAGCGCATTGGCTTGGGCTTGCAAGCGCCCGTCCATGCTCTGAACTTGTTTGACCAAGGCTTGGCCTTTGGTTTCAAACTGTTTGGCGGCTTCTTCGGGCATGCTTTGCGTGTTTTTGATCACGTCGTCCAAGCGGCTTTCGAGTTTGCCCTGCACTTTTTGGGCTTCCTCTTGCTGCTTGACCATGGTGTTGAGGGCTTCGTTCACGGAGCCCACAGTTTCCATGGTGGCATCTAACTCGGTCACGCGCTTGCCAACGGCGAGCAACATGGCATCGATTTGTTTGAGTCGGGTGTATTGCGTGGCCACGGTGGCGCCCAACACACCGGCTGCAAGCAGCACGATCAGTCCGGCAATGCCCAGAAAAATCATGTTGTGCTTGCGGTGGGCGCCTTGCACCACCAGCATTTTGTCGGTGGCGGCCTTGATGTCCAGCCCCGCCGTGGTCGCCAGACTGGCGGAACGAGTGGCCAGTTCGGCCGAATCAAGCACAACCACTTTGATGTCTCGCAATTCTTTGGCGGCGCGAGCCGATTCTTCGGGGTCCACAGAAATCAGAATTTGAGGCGCAGTCGCCTCGGCCGCTGTCGGCGCAGACACAGCTGCCGCCGCAGGGGCCGCAGCCGGCGAAGCAACTGCTGCAGCCGGAGTCGCAGCAGGGGCTGGTGCGGGTTCGGCTGGGGCAGGTGCCTCAGCAGCAGGCGCAGCGACCGCTGCTGCCTCGCTGGGCTCGGTCACCGCTTCTGGGGCTGCAGGTGTGTTTTCTGATTCCATGGGTCTACTCAGGGCGAAGGTTTCTTAAGGGCCGCTTCTAGGGCATCCAACTGGTTGCGAACGTTTTGTTGTGAGTCCTGCAACTGGTTCATACGTTCAGGTATCGACAGCCGGGGCATTTCCTGTACCTCTGGCACAAAATAAACCGGTTCGGCCACCGCTGCAGGGGCAGGCTCTGCCGGGGCAGCAGCCACCACAGGCGCGGGTGCAACCGGGGCTTGTGCAACGGGTTCGGCTGCGGGAGGTGGCGTTGCGGCGGGCTGTGCCTGAGGCGCCGGCTGGGCTGGCGCGGCACCCGGCATGATGCGTTGGGTGACCTGAACCTTCGTTTCGGTGGGGCCCAGTGAATCGGCCGGCGATTTGGCCTGGTTGTCTGTCATGGTTTTCTTACCTTAGTTGTTTTTTGTGATTTTTCATCCCCAATGCGGGTGGATGGTAGCAGTTTGGACACCGCTTCAATGCGTGTGCTGGTCGGGATTTCAAGCCGTGTGATGTAGCCTTTAGCACGCTCTTCGCTGCGGAAAGGCCCCGTCACCACCAAGAATTCGGCCGGGTCTTTGGGCGACTTGAAGTAGGGCACGATGCGGGCTTGGTTCAGCCAGCTTTGGTTTTTGATCAGTTTTTGCGCTGCCCCAGACGTCGTGTAAGCGGCATGGATGACGACAAACGTGTCTTTGGGCAAACCGGCCAGCCATTGCTGGCCTTTCACCGCAATGTCGGGCAACTCGGTGACGATGTCGGCTTCTTTAACGGCAGCTTCTGGTTTGGCTGGGGCAGCCGCTGCCGGAGTTGTGGTTGCAGGTGTGGCGGGTGCAGGTTTGGCGGGTGTGGCCGTTGCCGCGGCCGTGGTCCCGCTGTTGGTGGCCGCCGCAGGTTTGTTGGCGGCACCTGTTGCTGGCGTTGCTGGCATTGCGGGTGTTGCCGCTGCAGATGGCGCAGCTGCTGTGGCGGCGGCCGTCGTAGCGGGTGTGGCAGGCGTAGCGGGAGTTGAAGGTGTAGCCGGTGTTGCCGGTGTTGCAGACGTTGTGGCCGCAGCGCTGGCAGCCGCAGCTTCTGAGACGGCAGGGGTTTCAGAGGCCGATGCCGCGGGTGCCGGTGTCTGTGTTGGTGTTGGTGCAGGAGCTTGTGCTGGTTCTGGCGTTTCAGCGCGTGGGGCTTTGCGCGGCGGGAAGACCAGCTCAACTGCTTGGGTGGCCAAGTCAGAAAACGCTTGGGGTTGCAGCCATGCGGTGATGCCCACCGACAGGCACAGCATCAAGACCAAGCCCAGCGTCCATTTCAAAAAACCGCTTTTGCGTTTTGTGCTGCTCTGCTCTTCTTCGTCGTCTTCCCAGTGGCGCACATCGGGGTCGATGTCCACTTTCAGCTCCGAGAGGTCGGGCGGGGATGACAACTGCATTTTCTCGATCAACAGCTGAATGGCTTGGCGGCTTTCTTCAGTTGTCGCTTGTTGCAGGGTTTGTTGCGCTTGCTCGAGCGTGGGCACTTCCATGTCCCACCGCACAATGCGGCGGTTTTGGGTGTCCAGCGACGGCATGGGGTGGGTTTTGCCCGACAACATCAAGACGGCGCAGACATTGGCGCCCGGAAAATGTTGCAGCAAACGCGTCAGCAACTGCAGTTCGTTTTCGGTCAGGGCATTGGCATCGTGGACCACCCAAATTTTGTCGGGCATGCCCGAGGCAGGGCTTTGTGTGGCTTTGTCGATCGACAGGTTGGCCAGCACTTCGTTAAAGCGGCTCACCAAGGCTTCGCTGTTTGAGGGGAAAAAGATTTCAATCGAACTGCGCGGGGCCAGCTCGCGCAAACGCGAAATCAATTGCCCACCGTAATGCGACAACAGCGACGACGAAGGGCAATACAGCATGAGGCTCTTGCCCTCGGCGGTCAGGCTGTGCGCACAAGACTCCATGCGCAGCCGATCTGCGACCCTGAAAAAGAAGTCTTGCCGAGAAGAAGCGTCAGAGGAGTTGTAAGAAGTCATGAAGATCAGGGACCGTTTTGAAGCTGGCCATCCGCATTAAAAAGCATCGAGGATGGTACCTTGGGATAAGGTCTGGCCATTGGCTCCACGCCCGGCCGCACTTGCGCCAAGCTGAACACATAGGCAATGACTTGGGCCACCGCAAAGTACAAAGATTCGGGCACCGGGTGGTCGAGTTTGGTGGTGAAGTACAGGGCTCGGGCCAGGGGTGCGGCTTGGAAAATCTCGACCCCATTGGCTTTGGCTTCTTCGCGAATGCGAGCCGCCAACTGGTCGCTGCCTTTGGCCAACAAAATGGGCGCACCATCGGAGGTGGGGTCATACGACAGGGCCACCGCAAAGTGCTCGGGGTTGGTGATGACGACGTCGGCTTCTTTGACCTTTTGCATCATGCGCGAGTTGGCCATTTCTCTTTGGCGTCGGCGAATTTGTTGCTTGACTTCGGGCTGACCTTCCGAGTCTTTCATCTCGTCTTTGATCTCTTGCTTGGTCATTTTCATGCGCTTCATGAACGCATAGCGCTGGTAGGGCGCGTCGATCAAGGCAATGAAAGCCAAACACAGGGCCAACCACAACACCGACTCGCCAATCATTTTTCCGGCCATGGCCATGGCGGGTTCCAATGACATGCGGCCCATCAGCATGAGTTCGGCCAAGTGTCGGTTGATCAACACCCACAAGACAACGGCCACCAAGGTAAATTTGGCAATCGATTTGAGCAACTCAACCAAGGCGTGGGTGCCAAAAATGCGCGCCAAACCGCTGAAAGGGTTGATCTTGCTGGCCTTGGGACTAATGCTGCTCCAAGAAAACAGGTAACCCCCGGTCAAGCCACTGGCCAAAATGGCGGCGATCATCGTGACCAAAAAAATCGGCGTGATGAGCAAGAAGCCCTCGCCGACTTGATGGAAAAAAGTGGTGGGCAACAGTTGGGGGTTGTCCAGCGTTTTGCGGTCAAACACAAAACCGCTGGTGAAGAGTTGACCAATGCGGGAGACCAACCAGCCGCCCATGATGAGCATCAGCGCGACAGCAGCAACGGTGACGGCGGCCGCAGGCGTCTCGATGGATCGAGCCACCTGACCGTCGTCCCGCGCCTTGCTCAGGCGCCTGGCCGTCGGTTCTTCGGATTTTTCTGCGCCGCTTTCTTCAGCCATGGGTGCTGCTCCTGATCAGGCGATGCCGAGCAATTGGTTGACCTGCTGCAAGCCCTGAAGCCACAGCCACTGAATGCGCGCGCCCATGCTGGGCAAGCTCATGATCATGATCGCAAACCCGGCCAACAACAGGGCAGGGAAGCCGACGCTGAAAATGTTCAAAGCAGGAGCCGCACGGGTGGTGATGCCCAAGCCCATGTTGATGAACAACATGGTCACCACCACCGGCAGTGCGGTGAGCAAAGCGCCCAAAAAGATCATCGAGCTCCACGCCGCCAAACCGGTCCATGCGCTGGGCGAGAGCAAACTTTTGCCAATGGGCATGCTGCTGAAACTGTCGATCACCATGCCAATCAGCAGGGCGTGTCCGCCTAAACCAATGAAGATGAGGGTGGACAAAATGACCAAAAATTGCGACAGCACCGGCACGTTACCAGTGTTCGGGTCAATCAAGGTGGCCATCGACAAACCGACCGAGTTAGAGATGGTCTGGCCCGCCACCACCACCGCGGCCACCACCACTTGCAGGGTCAGGCCCATCAGCACACCGAGGGTGATTTGGTTGGCCATCTCCAGCAGGCCCATGCCCGACAAGGGGTCGATGGTCGGCCAGTCGTAAAGGGGGTAGACCATGATGGTCAGCGCCAGCCCAAACAAAATGCGAATGCGAAGGTTGAGCGCGTTAAGCGAAAAAATGGGGGCGGTCATCAACAAAGCCGAGATGCGCAGCATGGGCCACATCAGCTTGTAGAAATGGTCCATCAAGGTGGCCAGTTCAATGTTCATGATCGCGCCAAGTTGCCTGTGGGCTTTATTGGAAGAGTCCGGGAATGCGCATGAAAACGCTTCGCGTGTAATCGACCAACATGTTGATTTGCCATCCGCCTACGACCGCCAGGGTCACGGCCAGTGCGGCAACTTTGGGAATGAAACTGAGGGTGGTTTCGTTGATGGATGTTGCGGCTTGCAAGATACCAATCACCAAGCCCACCAACAGAGCCACGCCGAGCAGCGGGGCCGAAATCAGCATCGTCATCCAGAGGGCTTGTCGGCCCAGATCCACAACCATTGAGGTGTCCATGGCGGCTCCTTTTTTTATGACAAGACAAAGCTGTTGGCCAACGAGCCCAAGATGAGCGCCCAGCCGTCAACCAGCACAAACAACATGAGCTTGAAAGGCATCGAAATCATCATGGGCGACAGCATCATCATGCCCATGGACATCAACACGCTGGCCACAATCAGGTCGATCACGACAAACGGGATGTAGATCAAAAAGCCAATGGTGAACGCGCTTTTCAGCTCAGATGTGATGAATGCAGGCACCAGTGTGGTGAAGGGCACGGCCTCGGGGGTGGCCGGCACGCCTTGCTTGCTCATTTGCATGAACAGCGCAATGTCTTCTTCGCGGGTTTGCAACAGCATGAATTTGCGCAAGGGCGCTTCGGCCGCCACCAGGGCTTTGTCAAAAGACAAGTCGTTTTGCAAATAAGGCAGCAGGGCGTTGGCGTGAATGTCTTGCAACACCGGCGCCATGATGAAAAAGCTGAGGAAGATGGCCAAGCCCACCAACACCAAGTTGGGGGGCGTTTGGCCAGTGCCAAGCGCCTGACGCAAGATGGACAAGACGATGATGATGCGCACAAACGAGGTCATCATCAACACTATGGAGGGCAGCAAAGTCAGCGTGGTCATCAAGGCCAGCAGTTGCAGCGTCATGCTGTACTGCGTGCCTTTGGCGCCCCCGGTGACGTTGATCAGCGGCACCCCTTGCGCCCAAATTTCGAGCGGCAAGGCGAGCGCCATGGCCATCAGACCGAGGCCCAGCCATTTGCGATTGATCCGGTTAAACACGTTGCAATTCCTCTTTGAAGGCGGTGGGGGAAGTGGCTTGAGCCGAGACCTGAGCAGAGACTTGAACAGCGCCATCGGCAGCGACCGTCATCAAGGGGGTGATGCTGGTGGGGGTGATGCCCACCACCAGTTGTTGCTCGCCAATTTGGATCAAAGCAATTTTTTGTCGGGGCGCCAAACTCAGGGACTCGATGAGTGCCATTTTTCGGTTGGGGCTCGCGCCTTGCAGGCGGTGTTGCATTTTTTTGAGGGCCCAAAGTAGGCCCCCCAAAAGACCAAAAACCAGCACGAGGCTGGCAATGAGTCTGAACAGTTCGAGGCTGGTGGGCTCCATGGGGTGGGCCCTTAAAGGTTTCGCATGCGTTCAGAGGCGGGTGCGACGCGGGTCAGGCGGATGCCGTAGCGTTCGTTGACCAACACAATTTCGCCTTGCGCCACCACGGTGTCGTTGACCAACAGGTCCAGTGGTTCACCGGCGATGTGGTCGAGCTCGACCACGCTGCCTTGGGTCAGGCGCATGAGATCGCGAATTTTGATCATCGCGCGACCCACTTCCACGGTCATGGTGACCGAGATGTTTTGCAAAACTTCGGGGTCGATTTGGCTGGATGCAAAACCATCCGTGTTCATGTCGGCTTCAGTCATCGCATTTTTCCTTCATCATTCTTTGTCAGGGATCACAGAGCGTTCAATCTGAACCGCCACTTGTGTCCCCAGAGTGCCCACCTGAACATCAAAGGCGGGCAAGCCATTGACCAACATGCGGGCCAATTCGGGTTTCTTAAAAAACAACACGTCGTCTTCTTGCATGTTTTGAATGTCGCCCAGCGTGATGTCGAGTTGGCCCAACATCACTTTGAGTTCAACTTCAGACGACTCGGCGGCCACTTGCAAATCTTGTCGCCATTGCTTTTCCGATTCTTCGTTGCCATCGCCGCTTTGCACACGGCCGCGCAACAGTTCGCGCACCGGCTTGAGCGAGGAGTAGGGGTACACCAAGTCCAAGAAACCTTGCGACTGGGCGGCGCCTTCGACCTCGAAACGGGTCAGGATGACCAAATCGTTTTCATCGGCAATTTGCGCAAACTGGGGGTTGATCTCCGAGCTGACCAGCTCAAACTCGAGCGGCATCACCGGGGCCCAGGCTTCTTGCAGCGAGCGGAAAAACACATCCAAAATCATCTTGATGATTCGGGACTCGGTGGGCGTGAACAAACGGCCTGCGGGCAATTGCCCAATGCCGTGGCCAAAGCCACCAAAAAAACTGTCCAGCGAACTGAAAACCACCGCGGGGTCAATCACCACGATCGAGAAGCCGCGCAAGGGGTTGGCGCGCACCACGTTGACCGAGAGTGGCGGTTTGAGGTCTTTTAAGTAGTCGCCAAAACGCAAAATTTGCACGCGCGTCGGGTTGACGCGTGGGCTGCTGCGCAAGACTTCCAACAAGCCCAAACGAAACAAGCGGATGAACCGCTCGTTGATCATGTCGATCGACGAGACGTTGACCCCCAAGCTGCTGTCTTCGCTGGCGAGGTCGTGCTTGCGGACGCGCGCGTTGGTGTTGAAACCCGTGTCGACGTCGATCGAGCCGTCCTTGACGCCTTCGGCCAAGGCCGAAAGTTCGTCAGCGGTGAGCAGTGAGGTGGCCATGTGTTTGAGAGTTGAGGAAAGGGGGCTTACTGAACCAAGAAGTTGGTGAAGTAAACCTCTTCAATGCCACCGAAATCCTCGTATTTTTCAAGGAGCGTGTTCATGGCGTCGCGGATGCGCTTGGCCAATTCAACGCGAAAGTCAGGTTTGCTGATGTCGGCTTCCACCGTTTGGCGCATCACATCCATGATGGCGGAGCGAATGGCGAAATCATGCTTTTTGACGTTTTCGAAGACCCGTTCATCATAGTGCGTCATGATGGCCAATTGCACATTCATCACTTTTCGTGAATTGCTCAGGTTAACCAGGAATTCACGCTCAATTTGCATGTAGGTGTATTCGAAGCGGGTCATTTCTGGCGAATCTTTTTTCACCTTAGAGGGCGCTTCTTTGCAAGGATTTCCCTTGCTGTCTTTGCCGTCTTTGCAATCCTTGGGGGGCAATTTGCCGCCGGCTTCCACGGCGTGCTCAATTTGTTGGTCAGCGTCCAAGACTTCTTTTTTGTTGAAGAAACCGGTGGCAAACAGCGTGCCCACAACGGCAGCCACGAGCAACAAGATCACCGCCAAAACGAGGGCAATGATCTTCACCAAAGGACTTTTCGCCTTCGGTGCGCTTTCAACTTCTTGTGCTTCTTCAGCCATGGGTCACCTCTGTGAATTCAATTTAACGGGGTCAATCTGACCGTTTAAGCCAACACATCCCAACCGTCGGGACGCATTATCCGGGAGTGTGAGCTCCGAATTTCGGGTCCTGCGGTCTCCGCAGTGGCTTTTGTGTGGGAAGGCTGCTGTTTTTGCTGCTGTGTCGGGTTACCGCCAGCTTGACGTTCGCCACCACTGTTCACCCAGACACTAGCAACAGTCATGCCTGATTGCGTCAGGCTGTCTTTCAGTTTGTTGCTGCCCAGGGCGATCAGTTCACGGGTGAGTGCGTTGTCGGACTGGAAAACGGCATCCAAACCAGCGGCGCTCATGTCCAAACTCACATCCACCTGACCCAATTGGGCGGGGTTCATGCGCAGTTGCAGCGACCATTCGCCCTTGGCAATTTGTTGTTGCAAGCGGTCGGCCAAAGCCTGTCCCATCTTGTCCGCCAGTTGCTGGATGTGCTCGGCCCGCTGCTGGGGGTCGGCGCTGGGCAGGGCAGGGCTGGCGGTTAAAGTGGGCTGGCTCGCCGCGGTTTTGGCCGCCCCGTCGCTATGCAGCATGGGGTGGCTTTGCGGCACGGCGGTGTCGTTGTCGACGGTCAAGTCGTGTGTTTCAAGCGCTTGAAGCAGCTCAGGGCCAATTTCGAGCACCATTTCTTCGGTCTTACCCGCTTGGGGGCTGTTGACCGTGGTCATCAATTGGCTCCAGTTTTGGGCCACATCAGTGCCCTTCATGTTCATGAGGCGGGTGGTCAGCGAATGAGGCTGAACCGCCAGTCGCAGTTGCACGGCGGTGGCTTCGTCCAGACGAGCCATTTCATCTGGGGTGGGTTGGGTTTGGCCAATCACCAATTTTTGAATACTAAATGCACCTTCTTCAAGGGTGGAGAGGGTTTTGTCAGTGGTCAAGCCTTGTGCGCTGAGCACGGCCATGGCGGCGTTTTGGGCGGCGTTAGGTGAGCCAAGCGGGGCTTGTCCCACCGAACTGGCGGTGGATGCAGCCTGAGCTGCAGCCAAAGTAGAGCCGGGCGCCGCACCCAGTGACCACAGGGCAAAAAAGTCGTTCAGCGGGGGCGAAACCATGTCGGCGCTTGGGGTCTCGGCGACGGCCGGTGTCGTTTGTTGCGGGGCTTGTCCCAAGCCCGCATTGGCCGCTGAAAACCACGCGGCAGGACCAAAAAGGGCCTGAATAGCGGATTCGTTCAGGCCTTGGTTGCGGGCAAAAGCGGCCAGGCTGTCTTCACCGGGCACGGGGGTTGCTGCAGTAATGATTTCCAACTGCATGCCGGGCGTTTGGGCCGATAAAAAGGCCATTTCGGCCTCGCCTGAGGCCTCTGGGGCGGCAATATCTTGCCGCTCTTGCGGGGGCAGCAAACTCTGCAAGACGCCACTGAAGGCGCTGCTGCCTGCACCCGGGCCAGCGCTGTTGGCCGCGGGATCGTTGCCCGAAGCTGGCGCTGTCACTGCAGAAAGCGTGTTGTTAGAGAGGGCAGAAAAGTCCATGAAGTGCCTGTGAGGTAAGGGATCAGGAAAGTGGTTTCACTCTTTCCTTGCAAGAAGCGTGACCGGACAACTCTTGCCGCTTGGGGAATTTCAACGGGGGGTGTCAGAACTTTTTGGCACAGAGATTGCTTTAACCCCCTGCGTGAGCCCTTTTCTGAGGGGCATTTGTCGGTTTATTACTCTCTTCAACCACGGACTCGCCCATGAGCACCATGATTCTGTCAACGATTCGACAGCAAGTCGCCCGCATCGAACTGGCAGGCTTGGGCATTCCTGCCTTGGTTTTGCTGATTGTGGCGATGTTGGTTTTGCCCATGCCAGCGATTTTGTTGGATGTGTTTTTCACCTTCAACATCGCCATCAGCTTGGTCATCATCATGATCGCCATTGGCACCCGCAAACCCCTCGAGTTTTCGTCTTTCCCCTCGGTGCTGTTGTTCGCCACCATGTTGCGCTTGGCCTTGAACGTGGCCTCCACCCGTGTGATTTTGGTGAATGGCCACGAAGGCCACGAAGCCGCCGGTAAGGTGGTGGCTGCTTTCGGTGAGTTTGTGATTGCCGGGAACTACTTTGTCGGTTTCATTATTTTCTCGATCCTGATGATCATCAACTTCATGGTGGTGACCAAGGGTGCCGGCCGCGTGTCAGAAGTGAACGCCCGTTTCACCTTGGACGCGATGCCTGGCAAACAAATGTCCATCGACGCCGACCTGAATGCGGGCGTGATCGACCAAGAAACCGCCAAAAAACGCCGTGAAGAACTGGCGCAAGAATCGGATTTCTTCGGTTCTATGGACGGTGCCTCTAAATTTGTCGGTGGCGATGCCATCGCAGGTTTGTTGATTTTGGTGATCAACTTGGTGGGCGGCCTGATCATTGGTGTCGGTCAGCACGATTTGTCGCTGTCCGAAGCCGGCCGCATTTACACCTTGTTGACCATTGGTGACGGCTTGGTGGCGCAGATTCCGGCCCTCTTTTTGTCTTTGGCCACCGCCATCATCGTGACCCGCGTGACGACCTCGGAGAACATGACCGAGCAGGCCACTTCGCAGTTGGCCAACCCCTCGGCCTTGTTCATGGCTGCAGGCATTTTGGCTTTGTTGGGCGTTGTGCCTGGCATGCCTCACTTGGTGTTTTTGACGTTGGCTTTGGTGTGTGCAGGCATTGGTTGGCAAGTCATCAAACGTCAAGGCACCACGGCCCGCGTGGGCAGTGGCGGTGCTTCTGCTGCGGGCACACCGGGTGCAGCCAGTGCCGCCGAAGCCGAAGTGAAAGAATTGGATTGGGACGATGTCGACCAGGTCGATTTGATTGGTCTCGAAATTGGTTATGGCCTGATTCCTCTGGTCAACCCCGAAACCGGCGGTCAGTTGATGAACCGCGTCAAAGGGGTGCGTAAAAAATTGTCTGCCGAACTGGGCTTTTTGATCCAGCCGGTGCGCATTCGCGATGCGCTGAACATCGACCCTGACACTTATCACATCGTGTTGAAGGGTGTGGTGCGTGGCAAAGGCCAAGTCAAGGTGGGCCGCGAGTTGGCCATCAACCCCGGCCAGGTCTATGGCACGCTGGAAGGCCAAACCACCCGCGAGCCTGCATTCGGACTTGAAGCCGTCTGGATTGAACCCTCACAACGTGACCATGCTCGCGCTTTGGGCTACACCGTGGTGGATGCCAGCACCGCTGTGGCCACCCACCTGAACAAAGTGTTGCGCGAAAGCGCCGCCGATTTGCTGAGCCACGACGAAGTGCAGCAGCTGATGGACAAACTGGCCGCCAAATCGCCCAAGTTGGTCGAAGACTTGGTGCCCGGCAAATTGTCTTTGGGCGTGTTGACCCGCGTGCTGCAAAACCTGTTGCAAGAGTCGGTCTCGATTCGCGACATGCGCTCGATTGCCGAAAGCTTGTCCGAAGCGGCAGGTCGCACACAAGATCCTGAAGCCTTGACGTCCATGGTTCGCCCCAAGCTGGGCCGCATGATTGTGCAAGGCTTGGTCAGTGAGCAAGACAACACCTTGTCGGTGATGACTTTGGACCCCGGTTTGGAGCAACTCTTGCACAACGTGTTGCAACAAAGCCCCGCCGGACAACCCATGGTGATGGAGCCGGGCCTGGCCGAGCGCTTGTTTGGTGCTTTGCGCGGCGGTGCCCGTGCCGTCGAAGAACAAGGCCATGCCGCGGTGCTGGTGGTGTCACCCACCATCCGTCCTTGGCTGTCCAAAGCAGTTCGCTACCGCGTGAATGATTTGACATTGCTGTCCTACAGCGAGATCCCAGACGACCAAAACGTCAAAGTGATCCACACCGTTCATGCTGAAACACGCTGATTCCACCCCACCTGCATTTAGACGCATTTGAAACGAGCCCACCATGGAACTCAAACGCATTTTGGCCCGCGACACCCGCACCGCCACTGAAAAAGCCATCGCCCTGTACGGCTCCGATGTTCTGATCGTCGCCAACCAGCGTGTGGGCGGACAGACCGAATTGGTGCTGGCAATCGATATCGCGCCTGAAGAAGTGAAGGTCGATGCAGCTGCCAGCGCTGCGCCAGCAGGCAAATTTCAAAACCAACTGGACGCTTTGCTGCGTCCCCATGCAGCGGGTGCCCTGGCCAGTGCAGAGCCAATCGCTGCCAACAGCAAAATCGCCGCGGCCATCAAACCGACCACGGCTGAACAAGACGACCGCGATCGCCTGCGCAGCCAAGAACTGGTGGCCATGGTGCGCGAAGAACTGGCCGACTTGCGCCGCGAATTCCGCCTGAGCCAGCAAGCCATGCCATGGCAAGACATGTTGCCCGTCGATGAAGCGGTGAAACCTTTGATTCAGGCCTTGAGCGTTTCGGGCGCGCCGGTGATGTTGCGCACCTTGTTGCTCGACGGCTTGCGTGACCAAACCGACTTGCGAGCAGCACGTCAGCAAATGCAAAAGCAACTCACCCACGCCATCAGCCGCGAGCCCACAGAAGCACCTCGCCAAGGCGTGCATGTGTTGGCAGGGGCGTCGGGCTCGGGTAAAACCCTGATGGCCGCCCGTTTGGCCAAGCAAGCGGTGCAAGACCTGGGCAGCGAACAAGTGGCGCTGATCAGCTTCCGCGACATGCGCGCCGGTGCTTGGAGCCAAATGCAAATTTTGGGTTCGCAAGCGGGCGTCGAAACTTTCCGCGCCACCGACGCCTCCACTTTGGCGGTGCTGTTGGCCGAGATGAGCCACCGCCAGCTGGTCTTGATTGACACGGCAGGCGTGGAGATGGACAAGCACCTGCAAGACATTCGTTCGGTCTGCCCCACAGCGCAACTGCATGCCGTGGTGTGCGCCGATGCCTCCGAAACCAGTTTGCGCCGGGTCTTGGCTCAAGCAGATTTGCGATTTGCCAGCGTGATGTTGAGCAAAATTGACGAATCTGGCACTCCATGGGCGCTGTTACAATTTTTGTGTAATGAAGCCCACGTCCCCGCCTTTTCGGTGGTCAGCCGGTCGGACCGAATCAACGAGTCATTGATGCCCCTAACAGCGCAAGAATTTGTGGACCATGTGATGAACCTCAGTGGCTTGAACTCACTTGTCGCTGAGCCCGTCGCGCCTTTCAACGCCGTCCCACGCATGACGGGTTGGATGTCTGGGTCTGCGCATGCTTAAGTCTTCTGTGACTGAAGTCATTGGCATTGCCAGCGGCAAGGGTGGCGTGGGCAAAACCACGGCCTCTGTCAATTTGGCCGTGGCTTTGCAAATGGCCGGCCACAAAGTCATGCTGTTTGACGCGGACCTGGGACTGGCCAACGCCCAAATTGCCTTGGGTTGCCGTTGCCCCTACAACTTGAGTCACTTTTTGAGTGGCGAAAAGACCTTGCAAGAAATTGTGACGACCACCCGTGCGGGCGTCAAACTGGTGCCCGGTGCTTCGGGCTTGCAAGAAATGGCCGCTTTGGACGATTTGCAGGCGGCCCGCATTGTGCAGGCCTTCAGCGCGCTGGACGAGCAAATTGACTATCTGATTGTCGATATGGCCGCCGGCATTGCGCCTTCGGTGTTGACCTTTTTGCAGGCCACGCCCCGCCGTTTTGTGGTGGTGCGAGACGATCCATCGTCGATTGCCGATGCTTACGGCACCATCAAAGTGATGATGCAAGACTACGCGCTGGATGAGATTTATTTGCTGCCCAACGGCGTGCACAGCGTGCAAGAAGGTCAGCAGTTGTTTGAGCGCATCAACCAGGTTTGTGCCCGTTTTCTGGGGCACTCGATCAAAATGATCGGCTCGGTCGAGCAAGATGAACTGGTGCTCACCGCGCTCAAAAAATACCAATCGGTGCTCGAGTTTGCCCCGAGTTCGGCCGCCGCTCGTGATTTCCGCCGCTTGGCCGAAGCCGTGCGAACGCTGCCGCCACTCGAAAACGCCTCGGGTGGCATGCAATTCTTTGTGGAAAGGCTGGTCCAAACTCGGACCTGACACCCATGCCACCATCCACCCGTCTGTACCAAGAGGTGCAAAACAACAGCGAAGCCTTGGTCATGGCCCATTTGGGCATGGTCAAACGGGTGGCGTTGCACCTCAAAGTCAGGCTGCCCCCCTTTATGGAGGTGGACGAGCTGATTCAGGTGGGCATGATCGGCCTGCTGGAAGCAGCCAGGGCTTACGACGCCTCCAAAGGCATCGAATTTGAAAATTTTGCCCACAGCCGGGTGCGTGGCGCGATCTTGGACGAGGTGCGCCGCATGTCGTTTTTGCCCCGCTCGGCGGTGGCCATCAACAAATCGCACAACGAAGCCACCCATTCTTTGGCGGCAGAGTTGGGGCGCACGCCCACGCAGGCCGAGTTGGCCGAGCACATGGGCAAGGACATCGACGACTTTCACAAAGAGCGCACCCAGGCCAACCGCTTTGAAACCTATTCCATGGAAGTGGTGACCGACGAGGTCATGAGCTTGGCCGCTGACTCGTCCACGCAGCCCGAAGCCATCGTCGAGCACGAAGACTTCATGGAGGCCTTGGTTGGCGCCATTGGTGATTTGCCCGAACGCGAGCAGTTGCTGATGAACCTTTACTATGTGGAAGAGCTGAACCTCAAGGAAATTGGCGAAGTCTTGGGCGTCACCGAGTCCCGTGTCAGCCAACTCATTACCGCCACGGTCAAGAAGTTGCGCGGTGTCTTGCAAATCACCCCCAGCCAGGTCCGAAAGTAATTGCAAGTGGCTTGAGTTCAGGCGCTCAAGTTTTCCAAAATCCAGTCGATTCCTCTTGTGTCACAGATACATCAGGAGTTTTTGATCATGAGACTGAATTTCAAAGCCATGGAAAGCTATGCCGAAGGCAGCCGGACTTCACAGGCCGTGGTGGCTGACAAAGTGGAATTGATTCAGATGCTGTTTGACGGCTTGGTGGACAGCCTGTCAGAAGCCCGTGGTCACATTGAACACTGCGCGATCGAGAAAAAGTCTCAGTGCCTGAATCGCGCCAGCCGGATCGTGATTGGCCTGAAAAGTGCTTTAGATTTTGAGCAAGGCGGCGAGTTGTCGCGGAATTTAGACGAACTTTACGATTACGTTATTCGTAAAATTTTGCACGTCAATATTCACAACGATTTGGCTGCTTTGCAAGAAATTCATGGTTTGATGTCGGAAATCCAACAAGCTTGGAAAAGCATGCCCGGTTTGATGCCTGCTCGCAATCCTGTGCAATCTCCCGTTTTTAATGGTTTTGGCGCAGTACACTAAAGCTTGTTTTCATCGGGTGGACGTCAACCACAAGATGTTTTGAGTGGGCCGCACGCAGTTGTGTTCGGCCCATTCGCCCGGTTGAATGGAGTATTAGATGTTCACAATCATTGGCTTGGTGTTGCTCTTTATCTGTGTTTTCGGCGGCTACATCATGGCCGGCGGCAGCATGGCGCCCATCATCAAAGCGGCTCCTATTGAGACGTTCATTATTGTGGGCGCTGCCATCAGCGCGATGCTGGTGGGCAACAGCATGGAAATCTTCAAAGGCGCTTTTGCCGGTATTGGCAAATGCTTCAAAGGCCCGCGGTACAAAAAAGAAGATTACTTGAACACCATTTTTGTGGTGGCCAAGATCATGAAAGTGCTCAAAAGCGAGGGTGCTGTGGCCCTCGAATCGCACATTGAGAACCCAGAAGCGAGTGCCATTTTTGGCGAATATCCCGCTTTGCTCAAAGACCACGACTTGCTGCACCTGATCACAGACACCGTGCGCCTGATGGTGGTGTCCTCCAGCAACTTGAGCCCCTACGCGGTGGAAGAAGTGATGGACCAAGCCATCAAAACCCACCACCACAACGCCTTGAAACCCGCCGAAGCATTGGCGGCCATGGCCGGTGCCTTGCCCGCGCTGGGTATTGTGGCTTGCGTGTTGGGTGTGGTGAAAACCATGGGCGCGATTGACCAGCCGCCTTCCGTGCTGGGTGCCCTGATTGGTGGCGCCTTGGTGGGCACGTTCTTGGGGGTGTTCTTTGCCTACGGTTTCGTGGAACCCTTGGCCGGTCGCCTCAAGCAAATCATTGACGACGAAGGCGAGATTTACAAAGTGGTGCGCCAGATCATCATTGCAACCATGCACGGTCACCCCATGCCCCTGATCATCGAGTCGGCGCGGGTGGGCATCAGCCACCACAACCAACCGTCGTTTGCCGAAGTCTTTGACGGGATGCGAGGCAAGTAAGCATGGTCGACACCACGCCAGACGCCGCCAAGCCTGCAGAAGAAGCCCCGGCAGAAGCGCCGGCGCCGGTCGCGCCGATCATCATCAAGAAGATCATCGACGATGGTCACGGGGGTGCCCACGGCGGTGCCTGGAAAATTGCGCTGGCCGACATGATGACCGCCATGACGGCGTTCTTCTTGTTGATGTGGCTGCTCGGCTCGACCAACGAAAGCCAACGCAAAAGCATTGCCGATTACTTCAAGCCCACCTCGCACAGCAACGTGACCATGGGCAAATTGGCCGGCTCAGACGGCATGCTGGGCGGCAGCTCGGTGATTGACCCTGAGGGCTTGCCTTTCAGTGCCAAACAAACCGCTTTGTTGGAGCGCGTGACGCCCCGCTCGCAGGGTGGCCCAACCGAAAACGACCCGGCCCCCAACGCCACCGAGCGCAACAACCCGACCGACCCTTCCTCCATGTCCGAGGCGGACAAGAAGAAGGTGAAGGAAGAAGTGGACCAGGCCAACTTCGAAAAACTGGAAAAAGAAGTCAAAGAGCAGTTGGAAAAGAACCCCAAGCTGCAAAACCTGAAAGACCAGGTGAAGTTTGCCCGCGATCAAGATGGTTTGCGCATCGAGATCATCGACAAAGCCGACTTTGCCATGTTTGGTTTGGGCACCACGACCATGACACCGCGCGCGCAGGCCTTGATTGCCGAAGTGGCCAAGACGGTGCAAGCGCTGGACAACAAAGTGGCCATTCGGGGCCATACCGACAGCGTGGCGTTTGCCAACACCGATGGGCGCAACAACTGGTCGCTGTCTGCCGAGCGGGCAGAAGAGACGCGCAAGATCTTAGAAAGAACGGGGCTCAAGCAAGACCGTTTTGCCAAAATTGAAGGGGTTGCCGACACCGCTCCCTACAATCCCAATGACCCGAAAGATCCGCGCAACCGCCGCATCAGCATCACGGTCATGAACCGAGAATGACCGCAGCACTGGCACACAAGGAGACACTATGAATCCGATCGAAGTTATGGTGACTTCCAATTTGCCAGCCGCATTCACCACAGGTCTGCAAAAGCACTTCACGGTGCACCACCGCGAGCACATTCGCGACCCCGCTGTGCTGGCGCGCGTCAAAGCCTTGGTCTGCGCCGAGCATTTGGCCTTGGGCCGCGAGCTGATGGGTTTGTTACCCAACTTGAAATTGATTTGCGTCTTGGGCGACGACGCCAGTTTGGTGGATGCCAAAGAAGCCTTGCAGCGCGGCATTGTGGTTTTGAAAACCCGCGATGTGCACAGCCAAGACATGGCCGATTTCGCCATGGGGTTGCTGATCTCCTCCGTGCGCCGCATGGCTGAATCTGAGCGTGTGTTGCGCAACGGTGATTGGGTGGATGGCCCCATCTTGCCGACAGGCCGAGTGCATGGTCGGCGCTTGGGCTTGGTTGGCTTTGGCCCGGTGGGCAAAGCCTTGGCACAGCGTGCCTTGGGGTTTGGTTTGACGGTCGCTTACTGCGATGCAGAATCCAAAGAAGCGGAAGGGGCTGAGGCGTCCAGCGCTACTTTTTACGCCACCACCCTCGAGTTGGCGCAGCACGTTGACTTTTTGGTCTTGACGCAACTCGCCGCCCTCAAAGCGTGTGGCACTGTGGATGCCGCAGTGTTGCAGGCCTTGGGGCCAGAGGGCCACTTGGTGAACCTGTTGAACGGTGCCGACTTGGTGGACGAAGCGGCGCTGGTGAGTGCCTTGCAAGCGCGCCAACTCGGTGGGGTTGCGCTCGATGGTTTTGCGGAGCCGCCCCGTGTGGGCCCCGCGATTCGCCAGGCCAAGGGCTCGGTGCTCACGCCCGGCATGGCCTGCAACACGCAGGCTGCCGTGCAAGACGCTTGTGACCAGGTACTGTTGCAGCTGAAGACCTTTTTTGCACCGACGGCCACTTGATGAATTTGTTCCCTTTGCCCACGGTGTCCCAAGGGCCTTCAGCCGCACGCCGATTTTTTTCTCGCCCCTCAACACCGGGGAGACCGCTGGTTCTCGCAGGTAAATGGCTTGCCACCACTGCGCTGTTGTTGGGCTTGTCTGCTTGTGGAGATGCGGATTTGGACTGGCGATTGACGGCGGTGCCGCCGGTGGCCCTCAAATTGCCGGGCATAGAGCAGGCCGGCGACGAACCCATCTTGGCTTTGACGGCGGATATGGACCCGGTCACCAAGCCGGCCTTCAAGCATGTCAAACGTGACTTCTTTGAGTGCAAGGGCTTGTTGGGCGCTTGGTACCAAAAAATCATCGTGGCCGAAATCAACTTTTTGGCCAAGCAGCATGAGTTGATGCAAATTGCCAACCCGGTGTGCCTCATCAGCGTGGACAAGTCGGTGGGGCTCAATGGCGGGCGTTTTAAGGTTCACCTTTACATGGACATGGACGACCTCAAAGAGTGCGAGATGAACTTGCGCTGCAAGTGGGCGCGCAATGTGGGGTTGGTGCTGAAAAACAAAGCGATTTATCGCTCGTATTTCTTGTCAGACTTCAAAAACGACAAGTACTACCAACACTGCGTATCGCCCGACAGCCAGTGGTTTGCCCGCACCACCTGCTACACCATGCAATGAAGGTTCAGGGCTTTGGCGCTTACAGCAAGTAAGTGCCGCTTAGGGAAACCACTTCGCCCCCCGTGCCGATTTTGAAACGCGCAATGCCCGCACTGCGTTGGGTGTTCACGCCGCCCAAATCTAATTTTCGAACACCGCGTTCTTTGAGCGCTTGCAGCGCATCCCACAACAACACGTTGTGCGCATTGTGCTGACGGCCTTCGTCGTTGGACCAGCCCACTTGGTAGGTCGCCGATTCGCCGTGAATCAAGAACAACATGCCTGCGACCCGTTCTTGCTGCAAGTCCGCCCGTACACCAAAGACATTTTTTGCCGGGCTTTTCCGAGACTGGGCGTAGGGTTCAAAAAAGGGCATTGGCAAACCTGCCAAGCCGCGGTTTTCGCGTTGGGCCTGTTCGTGGTCCAGCAGCCAGCGGTACTGACCAAATTTGAGTCCGGTGCGTTGCACTTTGAGGGCCGAGTTTTCACCGGCAACCAAGCGGTTGCGCCATTTCGCCTCAAAGCCTGCGCGCAACGTGGCCAAGTCTTGCGACAAATCCAGCACCACCGTGCTGTAAGGGGTCATGACCCGCCGCCAAAAGGGCAAACCCACCGCTTGCCCCTGCGCCTCTTCAGGGGTGACCAAGATCCAGCGCAAGCCCTTTAAAGGCAAAGTTTTTTTCAGCAAGCGGTAGACCGCTTGTTTTTGCTCAGGGCTCAAATTCTGCGTCCACACAGGGCCACGCGAACAAAGTGCAATGGCCGCCCAGTTTCCCCAGCGTCTGACGATAAACTGTGCCTGCGCCAGTTGAACCCCGTCCGCCAAGACGCAGGCCCTCAATACCGGAACCCCCAGCAGTTTCATGGTGGAGCCGTAAGCCCAGTCTTGTTGCAGAGCGCCTGCCTGCTGGGCGTGGTGCTGGTCCCAAGTGGCGGGGTCGAGGTCGTTCCAGATCACATTCATGGTATTTATTTCAGAAAGCTTGGCTCGTGAAATTGCATTTTCCCAAATTCAGGTCCACCCAGACCATCATGTCACACCGATTGCCAGAATCGCGGCCGACCATTTTTGCTGTTCTTTGGTTGATGCTTTATTTGGGCACGCCTTTGCTGCTGATTGGCCTCGTGTTGGATGGGGTGTTCCAGTTGGCTACGGGGGGGTGTGTTGGTGTGTGGTGCTGGTTTTGAGGGGTGCATGTGCGAGATCCATCGCCTTTAACAAAATCATGGCGCATTCCATCTTCATTTAAATCTCAATTTAGATTTTTTTGCTTAATGAATTGATAAAATCAGCAGCAAAAGAACGGTCGGTGGTCTGTCTCACTGCACTCTGCAGCGGTTCTTTCTCAGTCCCGCCACAACACCCGTTTGACTTCCCTCAATTTCCACAATGACCACAATTCTCATCGTTGAAGATGAAGACCTTTTGCGCGAAGGTGTTCAAGAATTTCTTGAAATGCATGATTTCACTGTGGTGGGTGCAGGCGACGGGGTAGAGGCCTTGCAGTGGCTGCAAGAAACCCACATTGATTTGGTGGTCACCGACTTGGTGATGCCCAAACTCGATGGCGTGGATTTTGTGGCCAAGTTGCGTCAGAACCACCCCAATTTGCCCGTGATTGTGGTCTCGGGCAGCAGCAATTCGGTGATTGCGCGTTACGGTCTGAAGTCGATCGAGATTCCAGGGGCCAATGCCAGCATCCCAAAACCTTTCCGAAGCGCCGACTTGTTGGCCAAGATCAAAGAATTGTTGGGCTCCGCAGCGACTTGAGCCCCTGCCTGCGCCATTGGCCTGCCCGACAGGAATCGAACCTGTGACCCACAGCTTAGAAGGCTGTTGCTCTATCCAACTGAGCTACGGGCAGAGATGAGAAACAGAAAAGGCCCTGATGGGCCTTTTTTTATGGCTTGCGTCAGGAGAAACGCAAGTTGGAATGATCAGACAAGATATTCAGGGAAATGGTCGGAGCGGCGGGATTCGAACTCGCGACCCTCTGCTCCCAAAGCAGATGCGCTACCAGGCTGCGCTACGCTCCGACTGCCAATATTCTAACCCTCAAACAGGCTGTTCTTGACGCTGGCGAGAAAAAAGTCGCGCCAGAAATGCATCTCAGCGCTTTTTTCTGTCCGGCTCTCCCTCCGCATGGCTTTGTGGCCCTATTCGGGCCGGGGGAACGGGAAAGGAGGCGGAAAGAAAAAGGCAAAAAGCGGCAAAAAAACAGCAAGTGAGTGGCGCTGAATGTCAGCTGCCGCGAGTAATGGGCATGTGCATCTCGCCCGGCATGGCCAGTTGTTTGGCCAACTCGAGTTTGGCCAGCGAATTGCGGTGCACTTCGTCGGGACCATCGGCCAAGCGCAAAGTGCGCTGGTGCGCGTAGGCATAGGCCAAGGGGAAATCTTGCGAGACACCACCGCCGCCATGCGCTTGAATGGCCCAGTCGATGATTTGGCAGGCCATTTGTGGCGCCACAATTTTGATCATGGCAATTTCGGCCTTGGCCACTTTGTTGCCGACCGTGTCCATCATGTAGGCGGCTTTGAGGGTCAACAAGCGTGCTTGCTCAATCATGCAACGCGACTCTGCAATGCGCTCTTGCCACACTGTCTGGCGGGCCACTTCGCGGCCAAACGCCACACGCGTATTGAGCCGCTGGCACATCAACTCGAGTGCGCGCTCGGCAATGCCGATGGTGCGCATGCAGTGGTGAATGCGGCCTGGGCCCAGGCGACCTTGCGCAATTTCAAAGCCTCGGCCTTCACCCAACAAAATATTCTCAACAGGCACGCGCACATTTTTGAGCACCACTTCCATGTGGCCGTGCGGCGCGTCGTCGTAGCCAAACACCGACAAAGCGCGCACCACGGTGATGCCTGGCGCGTTGGCCGGCACCACAATCATCGATTGCTGTTCATGGCGACCTGCATCGGGGTTGGTTTTGCCCATCACGATGTAAACCGCGCAACGGGGATCGCCCGCACCCGAGGACCACCATTTGCGCCCGTTGATGACGTAGTGGTCACCATCGCGGCGAATGTCGCACTCGATGTTGGTGGCATCGGACGAGGCCACATCTGGCTCGGTCATGAGGAAGGCCGAGCGGATCTCGCCGCGTAGCAAGGGCTCAAGCCATTCGTCTTTCAGGCTTTCGCTGGCGTAGCGCTCCAGTGTTTCCATGTTGCCGGTGTCGGGGGCCGAGCAGTTGAAAATTTCAGCGGCAAACGGCACACGCCCCATGATTTCGCACAGGGGTGCGTACTCAAGGTTCGACAGGCCTTGGGGTGCCCGTGTGGACTTGGGTAAGAACAGGTTCCACAAGCCCGCAGCTTGTGCTTTGGGCTTGAGCTCTTCGACAATTTGGGTGGGCACCCATGCATTGCCTTTGGCGCGGTTGGCGGCAATTTCCTCAAAGAAGCGGGCTTCATTGGGGTAAATGTGTTCGTCCATGAAGGCCAACAAACGGGCTTGCATGTCTTTGACCTTGGGGCTGTATTCAAAATCCATGGTCTTTCTCCTGAGGTTATTGCGGTGAGTGTGTGGGGTTGTTCAGGCTTGGCAAGCGAAACGCCAGGCCAGTTCGGCCATGGGGCGTGCGCCGGCGCCGGAGGTTTTGGCTTGTTCGCTCGAGGCGGTGCCGTCTTCAACACGCTTGGCGATGCCTTGCAAAATGGCGGCAATGCGAAACATGTTGTAGGCCAGATAAAAATTCCAGTCTTTCGCCAACGCCTCTGGCGTGGTGAAGCCCGTGCGGTCGCAATAGCGGCGAATGTAGTCGGCCTCTTGCGGAATGCCCAGCGCGTCGAGGTCGAGCCCGCCAATGCCTCTGAAGGTGCCGGGGCTGATGTGCCAGGCCATGCAGTGGTAGCTGAAGTCCGCCAGCGGGTGGCCCAAGGTCGAGAGCTCCCAATCGAGCACCGCCAACACGCGGGCCTCGGTGGGGTGAAACATCAGGTTGTCGAGGCGGTAGTCGCCATGCACGATGCTCACCAAGGCATCGTCTTTGGCACTGTCCGGGATGTTTTTTGGCAACCACTCGATCAGTTGGTCCATTTCGGCAATGGGTTGCGTGACCGAGGCCGCATATTGCTTGCTCCAGCGGCCAATTTGTCGCTCGATGTAGTTGCCGGGCTTGCCGTATTGGCCGAGCCCTTGCGCAGCAAAGTTGACTTTGTGCAAAGCCGCCATGACCCGGTTCATTTCGTCATAAATGGCCGCGCGCTCGGCAGGGGTCATGCCCGGCAATGACTGGTCCCAGAGCACGCGGCCTTGGACAAACTCCATGACGTAAAAAGCCCGCCCAATGACCGACTCGTCTTCGCACAGGGTGTGCATTTGGGCCACGGGCACATCGGTGCTGTGCAAGCCGTTCATGACGGCAAACTCGCGCTCAATGGCGTGCGCCGAGGGCAACAGTTTGGCCACTGGCCCGGGCTTGGCTCGCATCACAAATTGGCGCGTGGGGGTGATGAGTTTGTAGGTGGGGTTGGACTGCCCACCTTTGAACATTTCTACGCTCAAGGGACCGGCAAAACCGGGCAGGTGGGCACTGAGCCATTTTTCGAGGGCCAGTGTGTCGAATGCGTGAGCGCCGGAGACTGGCCGGGTGCCCACAAAATGATCAAAAGAGGTCATGGGGCACCTGTTTGCGCTGTGGCCAGCGGGCGTTACGGCAAATTGGGGCGATCAGTTGTCCGCGTTCACGATTTGCAACAAACCGTCCCGATCCAGCACCACCAAACCGCCCGGTTCGATGCGGATGATTTGCTCGCGCTCCATTTGCTTGAGCTCTTGGTTGACGCGTTGCCGCGAAGCCCCCAGCAATTGCGCCAGTTCTTCTTGTGCCAGTTGCAAACTGATGCGCACCGCTTTGGCGTCCGACAAACTCGGCACGCCATAGCTGCGCAACAAATGGTTGAGTTGCTTGGCCAAGCGCGCGCGTAAGGGCAGGGTGTTCAGGTCCTCGACCAAGCCGTAGAGTTGGCGAATGCGGCGCGACTGCAGGCGCAGCATGGCTTCGTAAAACTCGACGTGTTGCGACAAAATTTTCTTGAAGTCGGCTTTGGCCACGTTCAAGGTGGTGGTGTCGCCGTGTGCATAGCAGTCGTGTGTGCGCCGATCCCCGTCGAAGATCGAGACGTCGCCAAACCAAATGCCCGGCTCGACGTAGGTCAGCGTGATCTGCTTGCCCGAAACCGAGGTCGAGCTCACGCGCACCGCGCCCTTGGCGCAGGCAATCCACTGCTCGGGTGGGTCTCCCCGTGCCGCGAGCATGTCGCCGTCTTTGTGACGTTTGACGTAAGCGCATCGAAGTATGTCGTGCCGTAGTGAAGGTGAAAGGCTAGAAAACCAGCGACCGCTGTTGATCGCTTCTCTTTCTTCCATTGTCAGAATGGGTTCGTCCATGGGCTGTCTTTTCAGTGACTGATAAATGGGTTTTTGTCGCCTGCGGGACCAAGCGCTTATTCGTATTGCGGCGTTTGTTTGTTCAAAAATGCCGCAATGCCAATGCCTGCGTTGGCGTGGTGTAAGTTTTTCACAAAGTGATCGCGCTCACGGGCCAAGTGCGAGGTCAAGTTGCTGCCATCGGCATCGGACAACAACTCTTTGATGCTGGCCAATGCGTTGGGTGCACGCCCGTTCAAAAATGCGGCGAGCTTGAGGGCTTCGTTCAAAGCCTGCGCAGGGTCCGTGAGTCGGTTGACCACGCCCAATTCGTGCAAACGCTCGGCCCCGATGCGCTCACCACACATGAGCAACTCGGTGGCCAACTGGCGTGGCAGGGTGCGAGACAAGCTCCAGCTGCCGCCGCCATCTGGCGAGAGTGCAATGCCGCTGTAAGCCATGACAAACACACTGTTACGCGCCGACACGATCATGTCGCAAGCCAACGCCAGCGAAAAACCAGCACCCGCGGCGGGGCCTTCTACGGCGGCAATCACGGGTTTGGGAAAAGTGCGAATGGCCTCGATCCAGTTGTGCAATCCTTCGATGCTCTGCGCTTGGTGTTCAGGCGGCAACTGGCGGTTGTTTTGCAGACGCTGCAAATTGCCACCGGCGCTGAAAATGCCATTGGCGCCGGTGATGACGACACTGCGCACCTCGGCGCTGGACTCGGCCACGTTGAGGGCTTCGACCCCGGCCGCGTACATCTCGGGCCCAAGGGCGTTGCGAAACTCGGGATTGCTGAGGGTCAGAACCAAAGTCTGGCCTTCACTGGTGCTGAGCAATTGGGCGGTCATGGGGGCTCTTTCGCTGAGGGCGTTCAGTCTTCGGTGTGCATGAGCGACAAACCAATTGCACCCCGCCGGCGCAGCCAGGGGCTGGGACGGTAGCGCATGTCGCCATAAACGGTTTGCATGTTGAACAACACTTCCAGCACGCTGTCAGGGCCCAAACGGTTGCCCATGGCCAGCGGCCCCATCGGGTAGGCCAAGCCCAAGGTGACGGCGGTCTCCAAGTCTTGCGGCGTGCAAATGCGTTGCTGACAAATGTCAGAGGCGATGTTCACGATGGTCGCCACCACGCGTTGGGTGACAAAGCCACCACTGTCGCGAATGACCGAGACCGCTTTGCCGTCGCGCGCAAACAAGGCGTGGGCGGCATCGCGCATGTCGCTGCGGGTGGCCGGGTTGGTGGCCAAGACGCGGCGCTTCGTAGAGGCATCGTCAAACAACATGTCGATGCCCAGCGTGCGTGCGGGGTCCAAGCGCTCGACCACGGCCACAGTGGTGATGTCAAAGCCCAAGGGGGCCACCAGCGTCAAGGCTTCAGGCGAGGGCGAAGCGCCGGTTTCGATCTTGGCCCCCAAGTCTTTCAGCAACTGCAAGAGTTCCATGCGGCGTGCAGCACGCGGCGAAACCCACACGGGGGGCATGGTGTCGACGGTGGGAACCGCTTGATCGGCGGGCACTTGGGCTTTGCCGTCTTGGTATTTGTAAAAGCCTTCGCCCACTTTTTTGCCCACCACACCGCCGGCCAAGCGTTGTGCCGTGATGAGGTACGGGCGGGAGCGCGGTTCTCAGTAATACTGGTGGTAAATGGCCTCGATGACGTGGTGCGACACATCCAAGGCGGTGAGGTCAAACAACTCGAAGGGGCCGAGTTTGAAGCCCACTTGGTCGCGCAAAATGCGGTCCACCGTGGCAAAGTCGGCAACGCCTTCGCTGACGATGCGCAAGGCTTCGGTGCTGTAGCCACGGCCCGCATGGTTGACGATGAAGCCGGGAGTGTCTTGCGCTTGCACGGGGGTGTGCCCCATTTGGCGCGCAAAGTCAGACAGGCGTTGGCACACGGCAGGGTCGGTTTTCAGGCCGGCAATGACCTCGACCACCTTCATGAGCGGCACGGGATTGAAGAAGTGGTAGCCCGCAAACTGGCCAGGTCGCTGCAATGCCGCGGCAATGGCAGTGACCGAGAGCGACGAGGTGTTGGTGACCAAGGTGGCCGAGGGCGACAAGACTTTTTCAAGCTCGCTGAACAGGCTTTTCTTGATGTCCAACTTTTCCACAATGGCTTCAATCACCAACTCGCATTCAGCCAAGTCCGTCAGGCTTGCCGCAGCGTGCAGTCGGGCTTTGTGGTCGGCCACGGCTTCGGGTGCAAGACGGCCTTTTTCTTGCAGCTTGTCCCATTGTTGAAACACCGCCTCTCGGGCTTTGGCCACGGCCTCGGCTTGCGTGTCGTACAACCAGACGTGGCTGCCGGCTTGGGCGGCGATTTGGGCAATGCCGCGGCCCATGGCCCCGGCACCAATGATGGCGACTTTAGAAAATGCGAGTGTCATGCTGGAAATGTGAATCGACAGGGGGATGAGCGAAAAGGAGAACGATCAACGGCGCACTTGCAGTGAGCCCGGATTGACGATGTTGGTGGGCGTGCCCTTGATGAAATTAACCACATTGTCAAAAGCGGCACCGAAATACAACTCGTAGTTGTCTTTTTCAACGTAACCGATGTGCGGTGTGCAGATGCAGTTTTCTAGCCTCAGCAGGGCGGAGCCTTGCAAGATGGGTTCGGACTCAAAGACGTCCACCGCTGCCAAACCGGGGCGACCCCGGTTCAAGGCGCCAATCAAGGCGTTGGGCTCAATCAGTTCTGCGCGTGAGGTGTTGACAAACAACGCCGTGGGTTTCATCAGGCTCAAGTCATCGCCAGTGACGATGCCTTTGGTGGCATCGTTGTAGCGCAGGTGCAGCGACAAGACATCGGCTTCTTCAAAGAAAGCACTGCGGCTCGTGGCCGCGCGGTAACCATCTTGGCTGGCTTTGGCGCGAGATTCATCGCTGCCCCAAATCACCACATCCATGCCAAATGCTTTGCCGTAGCCGGCCACCAGTTGGCCAATTTTTCCGTAACCCCAAATGCCCAAAACGCGGCCTCTCAGCACAGTGCCTAAACCGAAATTGGTGGGCATCGAGCTGGCTTTCAAACCCGACTGTTGCCATGCGCCATGTTTCAGGTTGCCAATGTATTGAGGCAATCGACGCGCTGCCGCCATGATCAAGGCCCAAGTCAGCTCCGCGGGAGCCACAGGCGAGCCCACGCCTTCGGCCACGGCGATACCCCGTTCGGTGCAGGCGGCGAGATCAATGTGCGAACCCATGCGGCCGGTTTGTGCAATCAGCTTCAGGCGCGGCAATTTTTCGATGATGGCGCGTGTCAGATGCGTGCGCTCACGAATCAGCACCAAAATGTCGGCGTCTTTCAGGCGCACCGACAACTGACCCATGCCCTTCACGGTGTTGGTGTAAACCTTGGCGGGGTAGTTTTCGAGTTTGACTGCGCAGTCGAGTTTGCGAACTGCATCTTGGTAGTCGTCAAGGATCACAATGTTCATCCCTCCATTGTGCCTTGACGAAGCGCCCGATTTGAGGCGCTGGAGGTGCAATTCAGCTCAAACGCGTGACTGTGCGGCCTCGAGGGCGGCCAAGCGGTCGAGTTCGGCGCAGACATCGGCCATGCGGCCAGAAATGACCATGCGGCCTGCCCCTTTGACGTGGCTGTCTGGGTCGGTGACCCGCACGACACGCAGCGCTGGTCTGGCTGAAGCGGCCTGGGTGCGGTGCGGCAATGGGGCTGTTTTTAATGCTTGGGGTGTGCAAGCAGGCCGGTGGGTGGCCCACAGGGGCTTTAAATACGCATTGGCGCGAGGGGTCTTCACCACCTTGGGGGCAGGGCGGGTGACATTGGCAAGGCCTTGAAAAAGACCCGAAAAAGCAAGCAGAGCGATTCCCATGTGAAACCTTTCAAAAGCATGGAGGTTGGACACAGGCAGGATTGCAGTTGGAGCTTGCTGAACCAGGGCCGATGGCAACTTGCCATCAGCGCCCGCCACCTGGTGCGGCAAGCGGTGATTTACATCAAGAGGGTGTTGCGGATCAGGCCCACGGCCAGGCCTTCGATGTCAAAGGGCTCTTCGGGGTTGACCACGATGGTTTGGTAATCGGGGTTTTCGGGCAGCAATTCAATGTGATCGGGAAGGCGTCGGTAGCGTTTGACGGTCACGTCATCGCCTAAGCGGGCCACCACAATTTGTCCATTTTTGGCGTCACGGGTGGAC
>JACCDN010349859.1_pt1 | contig 35788 bp, 34 predicted proteins | sample 7441691 | NCBI WGS metagenome assembly JACCDN01 (sample SAMN15323439, study PRJNA562643) | freshwater metagenome | isolation source: river surface water | place: USA:Blue River Watershed | collected 2017-08-16
GGTGACCTGACCGAAGGCGGAGCACTGGATGATTCGGTAAGACATGCCATGACTAAGCTCTCTCACCTTCATTTCACAACAAACAAGCATGCGACCAACCGCATCCTGGGGATGGGCGAAGAGTCCTGGCGAGTACATACTGTAGGATTTCCGGCGATTGATCTGATATCCGAAGGGCGTTTTGCAAAAGCGCCCGAAATCGTGGAGAAGCTGGGCTTGGATCTGTCACGTCCTGTCATGCTGTTCACCCAGCATTCTGTGAGTACCGAGTTCGATCAAGCCACTTCGCAGATTGTTCCCTCACTGGAAGCAATAGAAAAATTGGCGGCAGAAGGCGTGCAAACTATCCTTACCTATCCAAACAATGATGCTGGAGGACGGGCAATTATTGAAAGGCTGGGGGAGTTCGAAGCAAGACGCATTCCCGGAACGCAAATCCGGCGTTCTCTTGGCCGACATCTGTATCACGGGGTGTTGTCGCTAGCACGCGACCAGTCCATGAGGGTGGCCTGTGTAGGCAACTCATCTTCAGGGCTGAAAGAAACGCCGGCATTCGGGTGTCCCACTGTGAATATCGGGTCACGACAGGAAGGGAGGCTGCGGGGGGCGAATGTTTTAGATGCCGACTACGATGCAAATGCTATCGCAATTGCCATGAAAAAATGCTTGTTTGACGATGCCTTCAGACTGCTCTGCAAGAACGCAGAGAACCCATATTGGCTTGGAGATGCAGGTCCCAAGATTGCAGACGTGTTGGCAACAGTTTCTCTCGATACTCAACTCATCCGAAAACGCATGACGTTGAAAGGGGAAACTCAGGATGGCTGGTTCCGATGACTGAGAAACCGCTTCGACTGGAAGCTCACCTGATAGATGCGGTGCGAGCTATTGAGATCAGCCGCAGGCGTATGGCTGTGGTTTTAGGTTCAGATGACCGACTGGCAGGTACGTTAACGGATGGAGATATCCGTCGCCATTTGCTTGCCGGTGGCAGTCTGGATGCGCAAGTAGCGAAAGCCATGAACCCCAATCCACTTTCAGCTCAGGAAGGCTCTCCAGAGGGGTATATCAGAGACCTGATGCGCTTGAAAAATGTGGTCGCCATTCCTTTGCTGGATCAGGATGGAAAATATCTTCGCCTGGTTCATCTAATGGATCTCGAACAGGTCGAAAGTCCGTCCGAAAAGGCAACAAAATTCAGCTTTGCGGTGATCATGGCTGGTGGCATGGGCACAAGGCTGAGACCGCTGACGGAGACAATACCGAAGCCCATGGTTGAGATTGCTGGAGTTCCTTTGCTTGAGCGCCAAATCCGGAGACTGGTCAATATTGGAATACAGCGCGTCTATGTTTCAGTTAATTATCTGGGGCACGTCATCGAAGAATATTTTGCAAATGGAGAAAAGTTCGGGATCGAAATCTGCTACCTGAGAGAGCAAGAAAAACTGGGAACCGCGGGAGCTCTTTCACTTTTGCCGGAACATCCTGAAGGCCCGATCATCGTGATGAACGGCGACATCCTGACTACTTCGGATCTTGATAGTTTCTATTATTTCCACATTGCGCATGGCGCAAACATTACTGTGGCTGCAATAGATCATCGTGTCCATATCCCTTATGGAGTAATTCGGGCGGAAGGCCCATTTATAAGTGGTCTGATAGAAAAGCCTTCCGAACGATTTTTGTGCAATGCCGGGATCTATGCCCTTTCGCCTCAAGCTCTTAAGTACTTGCCGAAGAATGAACACAGTAACATGACGGACCTTGTTGAATTTTGTCTTTCAGGGAAGTTGCCAGTTGCAGTTTTTCCGGTCCACGAGTACTGGAATGACATTGGCACACCCGATGATCTGGAAAAAGCCAGACTTCACTTCTCAAAAATGGAGATCATTAAATGAGTGAGTCACTGAATGGAAAAAACGTTTTCGTTACGGGGGCAGATGGGTTTATCGGCAGTCATTTGGTAGAGATATTGGTGACTGCAGGGGCGAATGTAAGAGCGCTGGTTTACTACAATTCGTGGAATGCGAGCGGATGGCTGAAAGATGTGCCCCAATCAATCCTCAGTCAGGTCGAATTGTATGTCGGTGATATTCGCGACGCAGAACGCATACGCCAGGGCGTAAAGGGTTGCGATTACGTATTTCATCTCTCAAGTCTTATCGCAATTCCATACAGCTATGACGCGCCGCGTTCATATGTGGAGACCAACGTTGTGGGCGCGCTGAACATTCTTCAGGCCTGCAGGGAGAGCGACACACTTGCACGCCTGGTGCACGTATCCACTTCTGAAGTATATGGCTCTGCCCAAACGGTTCCAATTTCGGAAGATCACCCTTTGGTAGGCCAATCACCATACTCTGCGAGCAAGATTGCGGCCGACAAAATGGCGGAGAGCTTCTATCTGTCTTTTGGCCTGCCAGTGGTGACCGCAAGACCATTTAACACGTTTGGTCCACGCCAAACTGCGCGTGCAGTCATCCCAACAATTGCCAGCCAGTTGATCAGTGGTAAACAGGAGCTCAAGCTTGGGTCGCTTAACCCGACACGCGACTTTAACTTTGCTACCGACACTGCACTCGGGATGCTGGCATTGGCACTCTGTCCGGCAGCTGAAGGCCAGGTCATCAATATTGGTTCCGGTGAAGAATGGTCGATTGCAAAGACACTAGAAATGCTTTGTGAGATTACAGGGCGCAATCCGAATATTATTACCGACGATGAGCGAATCCGACCAGAAAAAAGCGAAGTTAACCGGCTGTTGGCGAACAACACAAGGATTTTGCAGTTGACCGGATGGAAGAGTGCTGTGCCCTTCAGGAACGGTCTTGAGAAGACAGTGCATTGGATCGAGAAGAACATGAATTACTTTGACGTTGATCGTTATTCAAAATGAGGGTGATAGCACGACTTGATGTCAAGAACCAGTTCGTCATCAAGGGAATCCACCTGGAAGGGCTCCGCAAGGTGGGAGATCCCAACAAGTTGGCGAGAGCTTATTACGAAGCCGGTATTGATGAGATCGTCTTCATTGATGCCGTAGCCAGTTTATACAATCGCAATAACCTGTTCTCGGTTATACAAAAAGCCTCTGAAGAGGTGTTTGTGCCGATTACGATTGGGGGGGGGCTGCGCAGCCTGGCCGATGTTCAACAAGCTTTGGATGCCGGAGCAGATAAAGTCGCTCTTAACACAGCCGCAATCCGCCAGCCGGAATTGATTCAGAAGGTAGCAAAACAATATGGCAGCCAATGCGTTGTCGCCTCCGTTCAAGCCAAGCGCACGTCAAACGGCTGGGAGGCATACATGGAGACCGGGCGGGAAAAAACCGGGGTGCAGGTATTGGATTGGGTAAAGAAGCTGCAGGATTTAGGCGCAGGCGAAATCCTACTAACTTCGGTAGACCAGGAAGGAACAAAATCCGGTTTCGATGTGCAACTCGTGGAAGCAGTCAATAGGGCTGTTTCGATTCCTGTTGTGGTTAGCGGCGGCTATGGGCATCATAGGCACATTCAAGAATTAATGGAGGTAACCGTACCAAGTGGAATATGTTTCGCATCAGTACTCCATTACAACTTGACGTCAGTAGAAGCCTTACGATCAACCATTGAACAATCAGAAGCGAGTCGCAAGAAATGAAAAAAATCGTCGTTCTGAATTACGGTCTGGGAAATGTTCGAAGCGTAAGTAATGCCTTGCGGGCGATTGGTGCTGATGCACAGGTAACGTGCGATGAGCACGCAATTTCACAGGCGGACGGCTTAATAATCCCCGGGGTAGGCGCGTTTCCGCATGGAATGGCAAATATGATCGAGGCAGGACTAATTGAAATCATTCGCAAATATGTCAATACCGGGCGCCCGGTTTTAGGTATTTGTCTGGGAATGCAATTGCTCTTTGAAAGAGGGGCCGAGTATCAGATGACACTTGGTTTGAATCTGATATCGGGGTCGGTAGAGCTCATTCCTATTAAGCCTGTAGTAGGCAGATTGCCCCACATAGCTTGGACGACGATAAAATCTACAGATATAGGCCGCCAAACAATGTTTGCAGGTATGTCTGATAAAGAAATGCGTTTCTACTTTGTCCACAGCTATGCCGCCACAGGAGTGCAAGTAAGTAATATAAGCGCGACTGCTGATTATCTCGGGCAGAATATTGTTGCGGCTGTTCAAAAAGAAAACCTTTGGGGGACGCAATTCCACCCCGAGAAAAGTGGATCCTCAGGGCTGCGTCTTTTGCAAAATTTTATTTCAAATGTACGTGGGAAATAGGATAAAAGAGTATATAGATCTAGGAGGACGCCATGTTTAGGGCACTTATTCTAACAAGCAACTCACATCGCCATATTTATTTTGCGAATATATTATTAAAGGCGTTTGATATAGTGGGAATTATATCAGAGCCTAAAAACGATTACTTTGAAAAGCAGATAAATGAAAGTTCTCTGGTTAAGAATCACTTTAATAATTTGGAAAAATATGAAAAACAATACTTAGGTGAGTTTGATTGCCTTCCACTTGGTCCCACATTAATGGTTGGTAAAAATGAGATTAATCGGCCGGAAACCTTGCAGTGGGCAAAAGAAAAGAATGCAGATGTGGTTTTGTTATTTGGTACTGGAATTCTTTCGGAAGAATGGTTGACTCTTTACAATGAAAAAGTTGTCAATTTACATCTTGGATACTCTCCCAGATATAGGGGAAGTGCAACATTGTTCTGGCCCTTTGTTAACGATGAGTTAGAGTATGTTGGGGCTACTATTCACCTAGCCGAATTGAAGGTGGATGCGGGTGCAATATTAAAAATAGTTAGCCCCGATATATTTGAAAAGGATCATTATTACGATATAACTTTCAAAACTATTAGAAAGTCGATAGCAGAATTTTCGACTACTGTTAAGAGTTATTTGGAGGGGAGGCTTCAACCCGTCTTGCAAAAGAAAGAAGATCAAAAGTATTTATATCGTAAAAAAGACTTCAATGAGGATGTGCTGAGAAAAGTGATGGCAAAATATGGACCTTAAACTCTTAATTGTGAATTATCACTATATACGAGAAGTTTTGCCTCCTCGTGGTATTTACAATATCACACCTGATGCCTTCGAAAAACAACTGGAAGCCATCCATCATAATGGATTCCATTTTATTTCATTAGAAGATATTCAAATCGCTGTAAGAGAAAAAAGTGCGCAACCGCTTAACAAAAAATCGTGCTTAGTTACTTTTGACGATGGTTTAAGAGAGTCTTATGAGCTTGGCCTATCTATTTTAGATAGGAAGGGTATTCCCGGTGCTTTTTATATATCCAGTTCGACGATTGGTCATGGAAAGGTGCTTGATGTCCATAAATTTCATCATATTCAAAGTGCAATGAGTGATGATCAAATATTGAGTAACATTCCTTATTGCTTTTTTGAAAAGCTTGAGACAGTGGCTGATGATGTTATAAAAAATCAATATATATGGGACAACCCAAAAACTGCGAAAGTAAAATATCTTATAAATTTTTTACTAAGCTCATCTGAGAGGGAGGATCTAGTGCGTGACCTATTCAGTCGATGTGTTTCAAACGAGAAAGAATTTGCGGAAAATTTGTACATGACAAGAGAGCAAATAAAAGACACTGCAAGGCGTAAGTCTTTGGGATCCCATGGTGTGTCGCATCTACCACTCGCATACCTGTCAGAAGTTGAGATAGATCGCGAAATAGAAGAATCACGTGCCGCGTTAATAGAGCTTACAGGTGGGGATATAGAAGCAATTTCCTATCCCTATGGAGGTGCTAGTGCGACTAGTGAATTGGTATTTGAGTCGGCAAAGAAGAATGGTTATATCTCAGGAGTAACTATGTTGCGTGGACTTAACTCAGAAAATGATATTTTAGAACGCCCACTTCAATTAAAACGTTTTGACACTAATGATGTATTTGGTGGAAAAAGTGAAACTACATATAAAAGGATCTTCCATGACTGAGCATATTGAGGCATATTATGGCCTGCCTAGTGAAGTTAAATTTTGTAAAAAATGCGTAATATCTAATCAACGCCCTAGCTCAACAGTTGAATTTAAAAATGCCAATGCAAAGAAGGAAACAATTGTTTTTGGTGAGGATGGTATTTGTGATGCTTGTCGCTACAACGAGATTAAGCAGCAAACCAACTGGAAAGAAAGAGAAGAAAAGCTCTTTCAAATACTTGAGAAATATCGAAGCAATGACGGTTCATATGATTGCATTGTGCCCAGTAGTGGGGGAAAAGATAGTTCTTTTACGGCCCATAAACTTAAATATAAATATGGGATGAATCCTTTAACGGTAACTTGGTCCCCAAACATGTTTACTGAGGCTGGTTGGGCAAACGTGCAAGGGCTGATAAATGTTGGCGGAATCGATAATATGCTCTATTCCCCTAATGGGAGATTGCATCGTCTTTTAACTAAATTAGCTTTCTTGAATTTGGGACACCCCTTTCAACCATTTATACATGGACAGAAAATAATTGGACCAAGAATTGCAAAAAATTTCAAAATACCTTTGATTGTATACGGAGAGAATCAGGCCGAATATGGGAACCGAATTGAAGAAAACTCTGTGTTCAAAATGGATCAAAAGTTTTTTTCTATAGATAATCCAATGGATATGATTTTGGGTGGGATGAAAGTCAAAGAAATAATAGAAAACAACAAGTTTAATTTCAATGATTTTTGTGCATATACCCCATTAACGGATAGTGAGGTGAAAGCTAATAATACATCAATGATCTATCTGGGATATTTTGAAAAATGGGATCCACAAGAATGCTACTACTATGCCACTGAAAATACAGGCTTTAGAGCTGCGAATGAAAGATCTGATGGGACTTATTCGAAATATACAGAAATTGATGACAAAATCGTACCGTTCCACTTCTACATGACACTTATAAAATTTGGAATTGGTAGGGCTACTTATGACGCATCCCAAGAAATTCGTAACGGGAAAATAACCCGAGAAGAGGGAGTGCATCTTGTTCGAAAATATGACCAAGAATTTCCACATACCTACTATAAGGATTTTTTGGAATATATTGATATAACTCAGGAAGAGTTTTATAAAACAGTAGATAAGTTCCGTTCTCCGCATCTGTGGAAGCAGTTGAATGGGAAATGGGTACTGAGGCACACGGTAGAATGATGCGACAAATCGCGGCAGATCTCTTTACGGGTCAACTGGAGAAGTTTAGTAATCATCACCAAGGTGAAACTTGTTATATATTTGGTGACGGACCTTCAATCAAGTGGTTTGATTTTAGCGAATTCAACAATCATCCGGCCATTTGTTGCGGGATGATTCCATTCCACAAAGATTTTGACAAGCTGGATGTCAGATATATCGCGCTGGTTGAGCCTTGGCTCTTTGTTCCCAAGTTGTTTCAGCCAAAGTTCTTGCATAGCTTAAGACAAATAGCTACTGAATACAAACGCCGTATTGCAAGCCTGCCAGACAAGGAATTTTTTGCAAACCTATCTAACCGTTTGTCACTTTTCGGGAGAAATATTAATTTCGTTTATCGAAAATTACCCAATCCAAGAAATGAAATAGACAGACAACTTAACCGGTTTGATTGCTTCGGGGGGTCATTCCATGCCTCACTATCATTGGCGTATTACATGGGATTTAAAAAGATATATCTTGTAGGTTTTGACGGTTGGACTATCCAGCCAGCACGAGCCTTACGCTGGTATGAGTTAGGCGAAGGACAATTTTTTGAACCCACAAATTTTGCGGATGGATTTTTAGAAATTCTTAAGAAGTACATAGATATTTACACTATTTCATATGATGGACAATCCTGCAATGTGCAAAATATTAGTTACCAAGATTATGTTGGTAAGCCCCCTATATTTAGAGAAAATTACTCTCTCATGAGTGAATATCATTTGAAAATGATGTCAACTTGTGCGGATTATAAAATATATAAATAAATAAAAACGAGCGCATGTGATTTGATTGTCATTAGAAAATATACCAAGAATAGCCCAGTTATTATGATTTTAATTCAGTATAGGAGTACTCGATGTTCATGAAGATTGCCCAAGCGATATATCGTAAAACGCCCTACCGAGGGATTAGAAAGTATTACTTTAAAATCTATGCGCAACTTGTTAAAAATCGGCAGATAATTGCCAATGTTGACGGCGTGCGTTTTGAACTCGAGCTTGGAGAAATGATTGACCTTGCTGTGTATCTTGGTAAATTTGAACCGACGGTAGTTAAAGCAATAAATCAATTTTGCCAGCCTGGTGCGGTAGTGCTTGATATCGGAGCAAATATTGGCGCGCATGCATTGAGACTGGGTAGTATCGTTGGCGATAAAGGTCAGGTATATGCATTTGAACCTACAGCTTTTGCATTTAATAAACTTGAGCGAAATTTATTGCTAAATCCACAGCTGAAAGTAACAATTTTTCGGAAGGCTCTTTCAAATGAGTCGTTAACCAAGCGCACCATTTCTTTCAGATCCAGCTGGAAGACTGATGGTACTCAACAAGACAGTACCTGTGAGGTCGATTTCGTAAGGCTTGATGATTGGGCTCAAATGCACGAGCTGAACCATGTCGATTTGATCAAGTTAGATGTGGATGGAAACGAGTTTGGTGTTTTGGATGGCGGTTTAGAGTTATTGAGACGTAGCCGCCCAATTCTATTGATGGAATTAGTAGGTCCGCATTTTGCAAATCCTGAAAAGAATCCGTTTATACTTCTGGAGTCAATCGGTTATGAGTTTTCAAATATTGATACGGGTATTAAATATTCAGGTGCGGATGAAATGAGTCAGCTAATTCCTGCCGACGACGATAAGATGACAACGTCCATGAATATACTCGCAGTCGTTAATCGAGGGTTAAAATAATGGCAGGGTCTCAAATTCCCAAACCATCGGTAATGCCTGTTGATCGCGAGAAATGGAGTAGGCAATTGAATCTTTGCAACTTCGTTAATGCATATTATCAATACGAAGATATTCGGCAATGTGGAGGCGTGAAAAAAATACTGATTATTGGGCCGGGTCAGGGCTTGGATGCTAATATTCTTAAGTGGCGTGGATATGAAGTAACTACACTTGATATTGATGAAACTTTTAAGCCAGACGTGATTGGCAGTGCGCACAATTTATCAATGTTTGAAGATGGAAGTTTTGATGTAGTGATTGCATCTCACGTCTTGGAACATCTGCCGGTCCCATACTTGAATCAATGTTTATCTGAATTTGCGCGAATTTCAGAATACACAATTGTTTATCTCCCTTACGCAGGGCGGCATTTTCAAATGCGCTTTAAGTTTGATGTGAGGGGCTTTGATGCCTCCTTCATATTGGATCTATTTAATTTTTTTCACAAACCGGATGGTGTAACGGCGCGATATTGTCAAGGACAACATTATTGGGAAATGGGAATGAGGGGTTTTACTGTGAAAGAATTTGAAGTAAGATTACTCAATAATTTTAGTGTTATTAAACATTACCGAAATAAGGATTGGCTGCCGAGTTACAATTGGGTATTAAAGTCTAGAAATTATGAACAGTAATAAAAAACCGGATGGTCGTAAGACTGACCAGACACATTGGGATAGCGCATGGAGTTCGTCAGTAAGGGCTAGGCTACCATCTCGCCTGAATGTAGGCGTGCTTAATATCACTAGGCTACTTGGGCGTTATGTTCAGCCAGGCGATAGGTACCTAGAGATTGGTTGTGCTCCTGGTAAGCTGCTAGGGTGGGTATCTAAAGTGTTAGAAGCAGATGCTGCTGGACTTGATTATTCAGAAGTCGGTATTTCTCAATGTCATTCGTTATTCAATGCATTAAAGCTTGATATTGACCTTTTTCAGGAGGATTTATTCAGTCATCAGTTACCTTTGGGCACTTTTGACGTTGTATGCAGCTTCGGTGTAATTGAGCATTTTGACGATGCAGCACCAGTGGTTCAAAAACACCTTGATCTAGTAAGTGAGGGGGGGCTCGCCGTTATAACGGTTCCCAACTACGGAGGAGTATATGGAAAATTTCAGAGTTGGTGTGATTCGCCAAATCTGCAGCTACATAATTTGAGCATTATGCAGACGGAATCACTACGAAAGCTTGTAAATTTATCTGCTGACATTAAAAGTGTAAAAGCCTACCATTTTGGAAATATTGATCCATGGATAATTAATCTGGATAAAAAATTCCCGCGAATACTTGCAGCATTTTTAAATTTATGTATGAATACTATCGGTCTTTTGCAGCCATTTACTATACAAAAACTTGCGCCTTTACTTGTTCTAGAAATCCAAAAAAAGTAATGCGATGAAGATTATTTATTCATATGCGAAGACTGGTTTTGAGGCTGAATATTGGGCAAAAGAAATAGCGGCTGCATCTGCCTCAGAAATAACATTTATTCCATTTAATCATGCTGGATACATGAAGTCTGATTCGTATGCCCGTGCGCAACTGCTTGACAATGAATATTTCCGTGAGAATCGTGGGTTGGTAAGACTATATGCGGAAATAGAAGAGAGAATTGCATCGGAGCAGGCGGATGTGTTAATGGTAGATACTTATAATCCATATCATCCAGATTTTTTGAAAAAACTGGCCATATACAAAGTGCTGCGAATTGCGGATGGTCCGATGTCTTCTTACGACCGTGACTTTGCATACCTACACGCATTTGATCAGATTCTGTACCACTCTCCTGCATACAGTAAAGATATGGATATGAGGGAAAAATTGCTATATTGCGGCGCAAAAAAAATTGATTTCTGGACGTTGGGTTCATTTGATGCCCTCTGTGACAAGAGCAAAAGTGAAAAAGATATTCTTGAAAATAGGAGAGATATTGATGTTGTATTTGTCGGTGCGTTAGCTCCAAATAAAATGCCATTAATTGCGGCTGTAAAGAAAGCTTTAGGTCGGCGTATGCGGTTATATGGATTGGCAAACTTAAAGAAGAATGCATACTTTAATTTAAGGTATGGCTTCCCTGGGTGGGTTACTTCATTGCCCTTTGAGCAATATGTACCGCTTTATCAGAATGCGAAAATTGGAATTAATGTGCACAATCGAGGTGACTACACGGTGGGGGGGTATCGCTTATTTGATTTGCCGGCTAATGGTGTCATGCAAATTTCTGATGGTGGGCCATACTTGGACAGTTTCTTTGAGGTCGGCAAGGAAATTGAGTCATATCGAAATGCCGATGAGTTGATTGATAAAATTAAATATTATTTAGATCATGATGCAGAGCGAGAAGAGATTGCGATCAACGGATTTAGAAGAGTTAATGCAGAATACAAAATCCAGTATTTGCTTGGCAAGGCGGCGGGTTTAATACTTTCAAAAATGTCTTAGAAAGATTGAAATTAATAAATTGCCTGGTGCTGTCATATTAAATTATTGATTAGGCAAAATATTTTTAAATGAAAAACATAATTAAACCATTGTTAATTGGCGGTCTTCAGAATCTTTGGCAGGTTGGATTGGTATACCCATTAAATTTATTGGCTAATATTTATTTTATAATAAAAGCGCGATTTAAAATTCATACAACATTAGATATGGTTGTTGCGACATATGTGCTTTGTGGGATTGTTTCATTTATAGCGGGAACTTTTTTGGCGTTTATTGATGGATTAAATTCGATCATAATTTTGAACGCCTTCAAATCCTTCCTTGTATTTATGGGGGTATTGGTTTTTTTCGGGGCATATCAACTCCAAATTGATGATCTCTTTGAAGTGGCCAGTAGTTTGTTTGGATATACAGCAATTGCTATATTACTTACTTATATATATTTGTATTTACATAGCGATTTGTCAATTTATCAGATGAGGGGTGCAATATCTTGGTGTTCTGGTTGGCCGCAGAGATGGGTTGTATTTGCTATAGTCGGCCATTTTGTTTACTTATGTCGTTTTGATTCATTTGGTGAAAAGTCGGATTTAGGATTCGCATTGATTTTCTTGGTAATTTTAATGCTAAGCGGAACTAGATCGGCTGCTTTGGGAGTTATTTTTGGATATATTAGTTTGGGGTTATTTTCAAGAAAAGATTTTTTTCGATTAATATTAATTGTAGTGTTTTTTGCGGCAGTAATACTTGTCTTTTCGGCAGAGATGCAAAGCGCCTTTAGAATAAACGAATTTTCTGAGCTGGAAGGGGCTGACTCCAATGGCTCAATTAATTATCGTATTCAGAACCTCTGGCCCGGTATTATTGACTCACTGGACTCTGTACGTATTGTGTTTGGGTGGGGGCATGCTGGGGTTGCTTATATTCCACATAAATATTTTATCAACCAAAGCCAGATGAGTGACATTGCTGGGGCTGAATCTGGTTCAGCAGAAAGTCAGTACTTTGATGTTCTTGTGCGGCAGGGTATGGTGGGGTTGTTACTTTTTTTGCTAATACTTGCTTTAGGCTTATGCTATTCTTACAGGTTATATAAATCAGAAAGAGTTTCCAATCATCGATACTTATGGAAAGCTTCAATTCCTTGGCAGGTGGCTATTATTTTTCACGGAATCACAACTGAAACGCTGAGGTTGCCGTTGTACAGTCTCTTCTACTTTCTATTCTTGGGTATTCTTTCAAATGGCTATTATCAATTAAATAGAGGGCGGGGTGCCCCCATAGATTTTGAAAGAAAGAATTCAACTTTTGGCGTGAGCAATGCATAAGATTTTACATCTGATTCCCACTCTAGAAGGGGGGGGGGCAGAGCGTCAACTCGCCATGTTGGCTGCTGAGCAGGCAAGGCGAGGTTGGTCTGTGCTCATAGCCCTACGCAGAACTGGTGGGGTGTACACGGAATTATTGAAAAATAGCGGCGTTGAAATACATGAGCTTGGTGATTTTAGAAATCTCAATCCATATCTGATTCTGCGCATTAGGGCCTTGATTGATGAGGTTCGGCCTGATTTGGTGCAGACTTGGCTGCCTCAGATGGATGTCGCTGGTGGCGTGGCGGCGCTTATGAGTGAAGTTCCGTTTGTGCTTACCGAGAGAGTCTCCAAATTGGCATTCGGTAGCTTTAATTTAATGTTTTGGTTGCGCAAATATGTGGGTCGCAGTGCACAAGCAGTAGTGGCAAATTCTTCTGCAGGAGTATGCTATTGGCAGGGCATGTTGCCCAAGATCACGTTGTTGAAAAAAATCCCTAATGCAGTGGATGTTGTAGCCATACGAAATGCTGCTCCAGTGTTTACTGAGTTTAATCAGAGTTGTCCGAAGGTTATTCTTGTCGTCGGTCGGTTGAGTCATCAGAAGGCTGTCGAGGTAGTACTGCAAGCGATTTCGCTGCTTACTGATCGTAGGAGAATAAAATTTATTGTTGTAGGCGATGGACCACTTCGTCAGAAGTTAGAAGCATTGATTGATGATTTGAAGATAGGCGACAGTGTTGTCATGCTCCCCTTTCAGCTGGGATGGTGGGGGCTACTGCAAGGTGCATCCGCTCTCGTCAGTATGAGTAGGTACGAAGGAAACCCAAATGTGGTTCTTGAGGCGATGGCAGCTGGCTGTCCATTAATTGTGAGCGATATTCCAGAGCACCGCGAGATATTGACCGATGATTCAGCTAACTTCGTGCTTTCTGAAGATCCAATACAGTTGGCCGCTGCAATAGAAAGGTTGCTTTATGATCCCGGCTCTGGACTTAAAAAGTCAGACCGTGCAAAGAATTATGTTAATGGGTTGACTATACAGGTTGCTGCGGACTCTTATGAAGAGGTTTATGCAAATGTTATGCGCGGAAAGGTAAGAAGCTAATGTGCGGAATTATTGGCATATCACCCATAAATGCAAACTTTGATCGTGGCTTGCTTAACGTTGGACGAGATGCGATGACCCATCGGGGACCGGATGGCGCTGGGGTGTGGTGGGCTGAAGATGGGTGCGTGGGGTTGGGGCATCGGAGACTGGCAATCATTGACTTATCGCCTGCCGGACATCAGCCAATGCAGGATGCAACAGGTTTCTTGACCATTGTATTTAATGGCGAGATCTACAATCACCGTGATTTGCGACAAGATCTGATTGCGAAGGGACATGGTTTTCGCTCGCATAGCGACACCGAGGTGATTTTGGCCGCATACCGCGAGTGGGGCGTAGATTGCCTTTCAAGGCTGAACGGAATGTTTGCTTTTGCACTTTACGATGCAAGGCAGCGCATTATTTTTCTAGCGCGCGACAGGTCGGGCGAAAAACCACTTTTCTATTCACTCGCTGATGGGGCATTCCGTTTCGCTTCTGAACTGAAGGGGTTGTTATCTGACCCCTCCTTCACGCATCAAATTAATCACAACGCGCTGGATACATATTTAGCTGTTGGCTATGTACCTGGCGACTTGTGTATGGTACAAGGGGTAAATAAATTGCAAGCAGCACATGCAATGATATTTGATCTGAAGGATCGTTCATTGCGAACTTGGAAATATTGGCATTTACCCCCCTCGCCGGCGTTGTCCGAGGCAACTCAATTGAATGAGAATGCATTGCTTGAAGAGTTTGAGTTACTGCTTGAGGATGCCGTTAGCAAGCAATTGACAGCAGATGTTCCTGTAGGAGTTTTGTTAAGCGGGGGAGTGGACTCGAGCCTTATTACAGCCATGGCGGTGCGTGCTTCTAGTCAAGTTAAGACATTTACTGTTGGCTTTGGCGGGTTTGATAAATACGACGAGTCTGAGCACGCACGTCTTATAGCGCGTTATTTTGGTACCGAGCATGTTGAGCTTAATGCTGGACAGGCTACACCTGATTTGTTGACACTTTTAGCCCGCCAATATGATGAGCCGATAGCGGATTCATCCATGATTCCCACCTATTTGGTGAGTCGTTTAGTGCGGCAACATTGCGCGGTCGCTTTGGGGGGGGATGGGGGCGATGAGTTGTTCGGAGGCTATGCGCATTATGATCGATTGTTGTGGAAGCAGCAGAAAGTCGATTGGATTCCAATGATGTTAAAAAAGCTGATTGCCCACAGTGCTGGAGTTGTTTTACCAGTCGGTTTTAAGGGAAGAAATTGGTTGCAATCATTAGGCTGCGATTTAAATCTTGGCTTGCCCTTGATCGCCACTTTCTTTGATGGTCAAGCGAGGCGGAGTTTGTTGGGGAATGCTACCTGGCCATTAGTTGGCGAATATATTTGGGGGGCTAGCGCACCAAAGGGCGATGATTTGCTGCAACGCGCAACGAGAATGGATTTTGTTAATTATATGGTAGAGGATATTTTAGTCAAAGTTGATCGGGCCAGTATGCTTAACTCTCTGGAGTTACGAGCGCCACTTTTGGATCACCGAATAGTAGAGTTTGCATTTGGTCGTGTCCCTTCGCACATGAAAACGACCCCGAATGAGAGAAAAATTTTTTTAAAAAAATTGACCGCGAAATTATTGCCGCCAGAATTTGATCGACAACGTAAGCAAGGGTTTTCTGTGCCATTGGCTACTTGGCTTAAGACAGGTTCTTGGCGAACTTTATTTTATGAGGTCTTGCTTGATGAACAATCAATTTTTGACAAGAAAATCGTTTTGCAGTTGTTGCATGGGCAGGATCAGGGCCACAACAATACTGAGCGCTTATTCAGTCTTGTTTTGTTTGAGCTTTGGAGGCGTGAATACTCGATGGTGCTGTAGCGAGAAAAAATGAAAACGCCATCAATTTTATATTTACTAAATAAACTGGAACTTGATTTTGAAAATTAAATTATTGGATATGTTACGTTGCCCAATATCCGGGCAATGTTTAAAAATAGAAAACTTTAAAGCAAACTTAGCCGAAATTGAGGATGGATGGCTTGTTTCTGAAGATGGCCAGCAACGTTACCCCGTGATCAAGGGCATTCCCCGTTTCGTGCCGCAATCAAACTATGCCGATAACTTTGGCATGCAGTGGAATCACTTTCGACAGACTCAACTCGATAGTCATTCCGGACACCTTATCTCTAGTGATAGGTTTTGGCAGGCCACAGGGTGGCAACCAGAAAAACTGAGAGACAAATGGGTGCTGGATGCTGGTTGCGGAGCCGGACGTTTTGCCGAGGTGGCTTTGCTGGCAGGCGCGAAGGTAGTGGCGTTGGATTATTCGAGTGCGGTGGATGCTTGCTATGCCAACCTGAAACACCATTCTAATTTGTATGTGGTGCAGGGCGACATCTATGCACTGCCCTTTGCTCCCGAAAGCTTCACATTTGTCTATTCGCGGGGTGTGCTCCAGCACACCCCGGATGTGGCCAAGGCGTTTGCCACCCTGCCTCCGATGGTGAAGGGGGGGGGGCACCTGTGCACCGATTTTTACTGGAAGCGGTTCAGGACGATGCTGCATGCGAAATATTTGTTTCGTCCGCTGACAAAGCGGATGGATCAGCCAAAGCTGTTTCAATTGTTACAGCGCTGGGTGCCGACTTTATTGGCGGTCAGCCAAACTTTGGGACGCGTTCCATTAATTGGGGAAGCCCTAAAGCGCATTGTGCCTGTCGCAGATTACACAGGTAGATTTTCGTTGAGCGATCAACAGTTGAAGGAGTGGGCCTTGCTGGATACCTTCGATATGCTTGCACCGACATATGACAATCCACAGTCCGCTGCAACAGTAAGTGAGTTGTTTCAACAAGCGGGACTGACAGAGATTGAAGTTGGTCATTGGTCACATTTGGTTGGTCGTGGTACCAAGCCACCGCTCTTTCGATAAAGCGTTGATCGTATGAACATAAAGTTACTCAAGGTAGCTGACCTTAAGTTGGCAATTATTGGCTTGGGCTATGTAGGCTTACCATTGGCTATTGAGTTTGGCAAGCACCGTAGTGTGGTTGGTTTTGATATTAATCAGGCGCGAGTTAATGAGCTAAAGTCGGGGAGGGATCACACCCTTGAAGCTAGCGCGGAAGAGTTAAAGTCGGCCGCTTATTTAAGTTTTACTACACGTTTGGACGACTTGCACGACTGCAACTGTTTCATCGTTACCGTGCCGACACCGATTGATGAGCACAAGCAGCCCGATCTCACACCGCTAATTAAGGCATCGGAGACCATCTCGAAGGTGCTAAAGCAGGGGGATATCGTCATTTATGAATCCACTGTTTATCCGGGTGCGACCGAGGAAGATTGCGTCCCCGTGCTAGAGCAATACTCAGGATTGAAATTCAATCAGGACTTCTTTGCCGGGTACTCACCGGAGCGTATCAACCCCGGAGACAAAGAGCATCGCGTAACCACCATCAAAAAAGTAACTTCGGGCTCGACACCTGCGATTGCCGATCTGGTGGATGAGTTGTACCGGCAGATCATCACCGCTGGCACGCACAAGGCGGCCAGCATTCGGGTGGCCGAGGCGGCCAAGGTGATCGAGAATACCCAGCGCGACATCAACATCGCCCTCATCAATGAGTTGGCGCTGATCTTCAATAAGATGGGGATCGATACGGAAGCTGTACTACAGGCGGCGGGCAGCAAGTGGAACTTCTTGAATTTCCGTCCTGGCTTGGTTGGAGGACACTGTATTGGAGTGGATCCTTATTACCTCACACACAAGGCCCAGGCGGTGGGCTATCACCCGGAAATTATTCTGGCTGGGCGTCGTTTGAACGATAGTATGGGCGCCTATGTTGCCAATCAGTTGATCAAGGTAATGATCAAACGCCGAATACAAATTGAAGGTGCCCGCGTACTAGTGATGGGGCTGACTTTTAAAGAGAACTGCCCGGATTTACGCAACACGCGCGTAATCGATATCGTGGCTGAGTTACGTGACTACAACTGCGAGGTTGATGTCTATGATCCATGGGTTTCAATCGGCGAGGCTGAGCGGGAATATGGAATTAGCCCAATAAGGCAGGCTGCCTCGGCGGCTTATGATGGGATCATCCTCGCTGTGGCGCATGATCAGTTCAAGGACATGGGGGCGGAGGTAATTCGGGGGTACGGTAAATCGAACCATGTTCTCTATGATTTGAAATATCTTTTTACCGCCGACGCCACAGATTTGAGACTGTGAGGATGTGATGTCAACCTACTCAGAATTACAGACTCAATTAATCGCCGAACCCAAAACATGGTTGGTAACAGGCGTGGCTGGATTTGTCGGCAGCAACTTGCTTGAGACCTTACTCAAGTTGAAACAACAAGTGATTGGCTTGGACAACTTTTCAACGGGTTATCAGCAAAACTTGGACGAAGTGAAATCCTTGGTGTCTCAAGAGGAATGGGTTAATTTCCGCTTCATCGCGGGTGACATTCGTAATTTGGAGGATTGTCGGCAAGCTTGTGAGGGCGTCGACTATGTTCTTCACCAAGCCGCATTAGGCTCGGTACCGCGCAGTATTGCTGATCCAATTACAACCAACTCTAACAACATTGGGGGGTTTTTGAATATGCTGACAGCGGCACGCGACGTCAATGTAAAACGTTTTGTTTATGCCGCTAGCAGCTCTACTTACGGTGATCACCCAGCGCTTCCGAAGGTGGAGGCCAATATCGGCAAGCCACTTTCACCGTATGCGGTGACCAAGCTGGTGAATGAGTTGTACGCCGATGTGTTTGCGCGAACCTACGATTTCAAAACGATTGGTCTGCGCTACTTCAATATTTTCGGCAAACGACAAGACCCGAACGGGGCCTACGCAGCGGTGATTCCGAAATGGACAGCTGCCTTGCTTCAGGGCAACGAGGTGTTTGTCAATGGCGACGGTGAAACGAGTCGCGACTTTTGTTACATCGACAATGCTGTTCAGGCCAACTTGCTGGCTGCCACTACCACAAATTCTGAGGCGTTGAATCAGGTCTATAACGTTGCGCTGGGGGATCGGACGTCACTCAACGATCTTTACAAACTGATTACCACTAGTTTGGCGCTACATTGCCAACTTCCGGCTTTCGAATTGAGCCATCGCGATTTTCGGGCGGGCGACGTGCGTCATTCGCTTGCTGATATCAGCAAAGCGCAAACTCTGCTCGGGTACGCACCGACCATAAAAGTCGGCGCTGGCGTAACGGCGGCCATGCCTTGGTATGTGAGCAAAGTAGCGGTGAAGTGAGTCACGCCAAACCATTGACGATCGGGATTGACGCCGCCAACTTGCGGGGCGGCGGCGGTGTGACCCATCTGATGGAATTGCTACGTGCTGCCCAACCTGCCGCCTATGGGATTGACCGTGTGGTTGTCTGGGGCGGGCAACCGACATTGAATGCGCTAGAGGATCGTGCATGGCTCGACAAACGCAACCCGACAGCACTAGATAAAGGCTTACTGCAGCGCACCCTATGGCAACGCTATAGATTATCTGAGGAGGCCCGAGATGCTGGTTGCGATGTACTTTTCGTGCCGGGGGGCAGTTATGCAGGAGACTTTCATCCGGTTGTGAACATGAGTCGCAACATGCTGCCGTTCGAGTGGAGCGAGCTTAAACGCTATGGCTGGTCGATATTCACTCTCAAATTGTTATTGTTGCGTGTAACCCAGGCACGTACGTATAAAAAAACAGATGGGCTGATTTTTTTGACTGCCTATGCACGACAGGCTGTTGTGAGGGTTGTTGGTGTTTTGCAGGCCAAGACTTCGACCATCCCGCATGGCTTGAATCCGCGTTTTAACCAGACGCCTAAGGTTCAGCGCGCTATATCCGATTACGATGAGGTAAATCCGTACCGAGTGTTGTATGTATCGATCATTGATCAATATAAGCATCAATGGTTTGTGGTGGAAGCTGTTGCCACCTTGCGTAATGCAGGCTTTCCTGTCGTTCTGGATTTGGTCGGGCCGGCGTATCCGCAATCGCTCAAGCGCTTGGACGAAACCATAGCTCACGTGGGAGCGGACCAATCGTGGGTGCGGTATCACGGCGCGATCCCTTTTAGCGAATTGCATCTTTGCTATGCGCAGGCAGATTTGGGACTGTTTGCCTCAAGCTGTGAAAATATGCCGAATATTCTTCTGGAAACCATGGCGTCTGGTTTGCCGATCGCGTGTTCCAATCGAGGCCCGATGCCTGAGGTGTTGGGCGACAGTGGGGTTTATTTTGACCCGGTGCAGTCTGCCGATATTGCTCGTGCGTTGAGCGAGTTGATTGATTCGCCAGGACTGCGCTCACAACTGGCTGCGGCGAGTTATCAACGTTCGCAGCAGTATTCGTGGCAACGTTGCGCCGACGAGACGTTTGAGTTTTTGGCTGCGATTGCGCATTAAATTGAATGGTACAAGCGATGTTCGCGAACAAAATATTACTAATTACAGGTGGTACAGGTTCTTTCGGTAACGCCGTCCTGCACCGTTTCCTCGATTCCGACTTGTGCGAAATTCGCATCTTTAGTCGCGACGAGAAAAAGCAAGATGACATGCGCAAGCGCTACAACAGCCCCAAGCTGAAGTTCTACATTGGCGATGTGCGCGATCCGCAATCGGTGATGAATGCGGTTCGGGGTGTGGATTACGTCTACCACGCTGCGGCACTCAAGCAAGTGCCTTCGTGTGAGTTCCATCCGATGGAGGCTGTCAAGACCAACGTCTTGGGCACAGAAAACGTGCTGGAAGCGGCCATTCAGTGTGGTGTGAAGCGCGTGGTGGTGCTTAGCACCGACAAGGCCGTCTACCCCATCAACGCCATGGGAATCAGCAAGGCCATGATGGAGAAGGTGGCTGTGGCCAAGGCGCGCAGCAGTGCCCAGACGGTGATCAATGTCACCCGCTACGGCAACGTCATGGCCTCTCGGGGCTCGGTGATCCCGCTATTTATTGAGCAAATTCGGGCGGGCAAGCCAATCACTTTGACCGACCCAAACATGACGCGCTTCATGATGACGCTCGACGATGCCGTGGACCTCGTGCTCTACGCCTTTGAGCATGGCCAGCCGGGTGAGATCTTTGTGCAAAAGGCCCCAGCCGCCACCATTGAGGTGTTGGCCAAAGCCTTGACTGCTTTGGTGGGCAAACCCAAACACGAGGTGTGGGTGATCGGCACCCGCCACGGCGAAAAGCTTTATGAAGCTCTGCTGAGCCGTGAAGAGAGGGTGGCCGCCGAAGACTTGGGCGGCTACTACCGTGTGCCCCCCGATCTGCGCGACCTGAACTACGGCAAGTTCGTGGAGCAGGGTGAAACCAAAATTTCTGAGGCCACCGACTACAACTCACACAACACCGAGCGCCTAGACGTCGCCGGCATGCAGGCTTTGTTGATGAAATTGCGCTTCATGCAAGCCATTGCCCGCGGTGAACACGTGGAGCCTGAGGAGTAAGCCATGAAAGTGCTGGTTACCGGGGCCAACGGGTTCATTGGCAAAAATTTGGTGTTGCGCTTGCGTGAGCGCTCCGACACCGAAGTCTTGACCCTCCTGCGCGAAGATGGCGACAGCGCTTGGCAAGCGGCGCTGGCCCAAGCCGACGCGGTGGTGCACCTGGCCGGTGAAAACCGGCCCACCGACCCCGCTGCCTTTGACGCGGTCAACACCGGGTTGACGCAGCGCATGTGCCAAACTTTGCAAAGCTTGGGTAAGCAAATACCGGTGTTGTTCAGTTCATCGGCGCAAGCCGAACAAGATAACCCCTATGGCCGTAGTAAACGTGCCGCCGAAGAGGCCTTGGCTCAATTGGCTAAAAGCAACGGAAGTCCTGTGGCCATTTACCGTTTGCCTGGTGTGTTTGGCAAATGGTGCCGCCCCAACTATAACTCGGTCGTGGCCACTTTCTGCCACAACAAGGCGCACGACTTGCCTGTGCAAATCAACGATGCCCAGGCTCGTGTGCGTTTGGTCTTCGTGGACGACGTAGTGAATGCCTTTTTGCAAGCAATCGAAGTGCCCATAGCAGGCTTGAGCCATCCTGCGGTGGCCCCCGAATACACCATTACCTTGGGTGAACTGTCAGACCAAATCGATGCGTTCAAGAACTGCCGCAGCACCATGGTGTCTGAGCGCGTGGGCACGGGATTGACTCGCGCCTTGTACGCCACCTACGTGAGCTATTTGCCGGTGGAGAAATTTACCTATGGCGTGCCGACGCACGAAGATGCCCGGGGCGTTTTTGTGGAGATGCTCAAAACGCCCGATGCCGGCCAGTTCAGCTTTTTCACGGCACACCCCGGCATCACTCGGGGCGGGCATTACCACCACACCAAAACTGAAAAGTTTCTGGTCATCAAAGGTCATGCCCGGTTTGGTTTTCGCCACATGCTTACCAATGAAGTGCATCATCTAGAAACATCGGGTGAATGTCCGGAGGTGGTTGAAACGGTGCCAGGATGGACGCACGACATCACCAACATTGGCTCTGATGAGATGATTGTCATGTTGTGGGCCAATGAGATTTTTGACCGAGCCAACCCAGACACGGTAACAAGTAAAGTTTGAAGCAGATGAAAAAACTCAAAATCATGTCGGTCGTGGGGACGAGGCCCGAAATTATCCGTTTGTCGCGTGTTTTGGCTGCGCTCGATGAGCATTGTGAGCATGTGCTGGTGCACACAGGACAAAACTATGACTATGAACTAAACCAAGTTTTTTTTGATGACCTAGGCGTTCGTAAACCTGATTTCTTTTTAAGCAGTGCCGACGGCTCAACGAGTGCTGCACACACGATCGGTAACCTGATTGCTGCGGTAGACAGTGTGTTAGCACAAGTCCAACCCGAAGCAATGCTGGTGTTGGGCGATACGAACAGCTGTTTGTCAGTTATTCCTGCTAAGCGTCGAAAAATCCCAATTTTCCACATGGAAGCAGGCAATCGGTGCTTTGACCAGCGCGTGCCTGAAGAGACCAACCGTCGTATCGTGGACCATACGTCAGACATCAATTTAACTTATAGCTCGATTGCACGAGACTACTTATTGCGAGAGGGGTTGCCACCTGATCAAGTAATTAAGACGGGGAGCCCAATGTTTGAGGTGCTGCATCATTACTTGCCGCAGATTCAGGCATCAGATGCGGTAAGGCGTTTGGGTCTCACTGCGCAGAATTATTTTGTGGTGAGTGCGCATCGAGAAGAAAACATCGAGTCTGAAAAGTCGTTCACCAAACTGGTAGCCGTACTCAACAGCGTTGCCGAAGAGCATGGTTTTCCTGTGGTGGTTTCAACTCACCCGCGTACCCAAAAGCGGGTGGATGCCTCGGGCGCACAGTTTCACCCAAATGTGCGCCTGATGAAGCCGCTGGGATTTCATGACTACGTAAATCTTCAGATGAACGCCAAGGCCGTTCTGTCTGACAGTGGCACGATTAACGAAGAGTCATCTATTCTGAACTTCGCCGCGCTAAATCTGCGCGAAGCGCACGAGCGGCCGGAAGGCATGGAGGAGGCGGCCGTGATGATGGTGGGTCTAGAGGTGGATCGTGTACGCCAGGGTTTGGCCATTGTGGCTACGCAGGCGCGGGGCGACCTGCGCTTGGTGGCCGATTACAGCATGCCCAATGTAAGCGCCAAGGTGGTCCGCATTGTCCACAGTTACACCGATTATGTGAATCGGGTGGTGTGGAAGAAATATTGAGATCGGTTTTGCGCATTCTTGTTGTCAGCCAGTATTTTTGGCCAGAAAACTTCCGAATCAATGACTTAGTGAAAGAGTGGGGTCAACGAGGGCATCAGGTGACGGTACTCACAGGAATACCTAATTATCCGGCTGGTAAGGTATTTGATGCATACATTAATCAGCCTAGTTCTTATGAACAATACGAATGTGCCAAGGTGGTCCGCGTTCCTATGTTGCCTCGTGGAACTGGTGGTTTCCGCTTGATGCTGAACTATCTGAGCTTCGTTCTGGGGGGCTCTATTTGGGGGGCGTGGCGTTTACGGAATATTCAACCTGATGTGATTTTTGTATTCGAACCTTCACCCGTAACGGTAGGTTTACCGGCTGTATGGCTAGGCAAAATTAAAAATGCACCTGTGGTCTTTTGGGCACTTGATTTGTGGCCAGAGACGCTAGCTGCGATCGGTGTGGTCCGCTCGCCAAAAGTGTTGGCATGTGTGGGCCTTATGGTGAGGTTCATCTACAACCGTTGTACATTGGTGTTGGGCCAGTCTCGTGGATTTTTGGACAGCATTGCCAAATACTGCAATGACAAATCCAAGATACGCTATTTCCCCAGCTGGGCGGAAGACGTATTCACAGATGGAAACGTCAAACTAGCCTCTGAGGTATCCGAAATAGTCAATGGATTCACGGTGGTGTTTGCTGGGAACATTGGCGAGGCGCAAGACGTGCCGGCCGTGCTGGATGCCGCAGAGCAATTAAAAAGCAATGACTGGTTACGTTGGGTTATTGTGGGTGATGGGCGTAAGTCTGACTGGTTGCAATCTGAGGTACTCCGTCGTGGGCTAAGTAAACAGGTCTTGCTTCCTGGCCGTTTTTCTGTGGAGCGCATGCCCTCTTTCTACGCACACGCGAATGCATTACTAGTCTCGTTGAAGCAAGATCCAGTTTTCAGCATGACGATCCCGGGTAAGGTGCAGTCGTACCTGATGGCAGGAATCCCTGTGCTGGGCATGTTGGATGGCGAAGGGGCTGCTGTCATACGTGATGCTCAGGCTGGCCTGACCTGTGCGGCGGGTGATAGTGCTGGGCTTGCCGACGCAGTGCTGGCCTTGGCCGCGATGACTGCAGAGGACAGAAATCAGCTCGGATTAAACGGGCGTAAGTATGCTGAACAAGAGTTTGGGCGGACCGAATTGATGGACCGCCTGGACGCGCTGTTGTATGAAGCAGTGAACAACGGCCAAGCTAAGATTTGAAAGACCAGAAGATGATTTTGCTGACGGGGACCACCGGTTTTGTGGGAAATGCGCTTGTCAGCAGATTGACCGCTGAACGCTGGACCAACGGTGTGATTGCGGCTGTTCGCAAAAGAAATGTGTCATGGCCTGAAGGGTTGCGATATGTCCAGGTGGGCGATTTGTTGCCCACAACAGACTGGAGTGCAGCGTTGCAGGGCGTCGATGCTGTTGTGCATTGTGCGGCGCGCGTGCACGTAATGCAAGACGATGCGACCGATCTATTGAATGCCTACCGAGAGGTGAATGTGGATGGCACGCTGAATCTGGCCCGACAAGCGGCTCAAACTGGCGTACGCCGGTTTGTTTTTGTTAGTTCCATCAAGGTCAATGGCGAATCCACCCTTCCAGGTCGTGCCTTTTATGGAGATGATGAACCTGATCCATTGGACGCTTATGGCATTTCAAAAATGGAAGCAGAGCAAGGTCTGTGGAAAATTGCAGCTCAGACAGGCATGGATGTGGTGATCGTTCGTCCCCCGCTGGTTTATGGTCCAGGAGTAAAGGCTAATTTTGCGTCCATGATGCGTTGGGTGTCGCGAGGTGTTCCCTTGCCTTTAGGGCGCATCAACAATGCCCGCAGCATGGTGGCTCTGGACAATCTGGTGGACTTGTTGGTTACGTGCCTGAAGCATCCTGCGGCGGCCGGACAAACCTTTTTGGTATCCGATGGGGAAGATGTGTCCACCACCGAACTGTTGCGTCGCACGGCACGGGCAATGGGCAAGAGGGCTTTGCTTCTGCCTGTTCCTGCGTCTTGGCTTGAGATAGTAGCAGCTTTGCTGGGCAAGCGGGCAATGGCACAACGGCTTTGTGGTTCGTTGCAGGTCAACATTGATAAGACACGGAGCATGTTGGGGTGGGAGCCACCGCTGACATTGGACCAAGGTTTAAAGAAAGCTGTTGAGGGTTTAAAACGGTGAAACGGTTATTCGATTTTGTTTTGTGTGTGTTTGCTGCAGCATTGTTACTCGTGCCTGTTGTGGTGGTCGCGGTATTGGTACGATTGACATCCACTGGACCAGCTTTGTATTGGTCTGATCGTGTGGGTCGAAACAATGCGACTTTCAAAATGCCCAAATTCCGCAGCATGCGCGTGGGCACGCCAGCCGTTGCAACGCACTTGCTGGCTGACCCTAAAGCACACCTAACACCAATTGGCTCTTTTCTTCGCAAGAGCAGTCTTGACGAGCTGCCCCAGTTGTGGAGCATTTTGGTGGGCGACATGAGCTTTGTGGGGCCTCGCCCAGCCTTGTTCAATCAGGATGATTTGATTGCTTTGCGCACAGAGCAAGGGGTGCACAAACTGGTGCCAGGTTTGACAGGATGGGCACAGGTGAATGGGCGGGATGAATTGCCGATTCCACAGAAGGTGGCCTTGGATGCTGAATATTTACAAAAGCAGAGTTTGTGGTTTGATGTTCGCATCTTGTGGCTGACCTTTGTGAAGGTGGTTCGGCGCGATGGGGTGTCGCATTGACCAATGCGCAGCAGGTGTCAGGCAAACCACGCTTACTGATTGTGGGTGCGGGTGGGCATGGTCGATCTGTGGCCGAAGCCGTGTTGATGGCGGGCCAGTTCAATTTAGTAGGTTTTTTGGACGATGGTGCATTTGCAGTGGCGAAGTGGTGTGGGGCTTGCCGGTGTTGGGAACGGCCGCTGCGTTTCAAAACTACGTAAATCAAGCTACGCATGCCATTGTGGCCATTGGCAACAATGTGTTGCGACAAAAATTGTTTGCACAGTTGCAGGCTGCAGGCTTTGAGTTGGCGAATGTTATTCATCCCAAGGCCATGGTGTCTTCGTGTGCACAATTGGGCGCTGGTGTGGCTGTGATGGCTGGAGCCATTGTGGGCACTGAGGCCACGTTAGGCCAAGGCGCCATTGTCAATTGCGGCGCCGTGGTAGATTACCATGCGCAAGTGCATGAGTTTGGGCATTTGGGTGTCAACGCCTGTATGGCTGGCGGCAGTGTGCTGGGTCGATTGGCTTGGATGCAAGCGGGCTCGGCCATTGGGTATTGCGTGCAGATTGCGGCTGGCACCTTACTCAATCCTGGAGCTGCACTTTGATGTGTGCTCTCACGGTATGGATGGTTTGCAATGAACAGCGCTTCTTTGACTGATTTTCTGTTGCTGCTGCCACGCCCTGTGAAGCGGGCATTGGCTTTGGGCGCAGACGCATTTGTCTGCGCCATCACGGTGTGGTTGGCGTTTAATTTACGACTCGAATCTTGGACGGCGTGGTCCCCCGCACACTTCACGGCGTTTGTGGGTTCGGTGGCGATTGCCTTACCGTTGTTCATTGTGTTTGGCCTGTACCGGGCCATCTTCCGTTATGCGGGGTTGCCTGCTTTGATGACGGTGTTGAAGGCGGTGGCGTTATATGCTTTGTTTTATTGCATGGCGTTTGCCGTGTTGGTCGTGCCTGGTGTGCCACGTACTGTGGGCGTTTTGCAGCCGCTACTGCTGCTGCTGGGCGTGACGCTGTCTCGCGCATTTGTGCGTTATTGGTTGGGCGGTATTTATCTGGGCATAGTGCACCGTGAGCGTTTGCCTCGGGTGTTGATTTATGGTGCTGGCTCTGCCGGGCGGCAATTGGCTGCGGCCCTGAAGACCAGCCCCGAGCTGGTGGTGGTGGGCCTGCTTGATGACGATGACCTCTTGCATGGGCAGGTGCTGAATGGTCTAAAAATCTACGATCCAGCAGCAATCGTGGCTTTGGTGGCTAAGCTGCGTGTCACGCAGGTATTTTTGGCCATTCCGTCTGCTTCTCGTGCGCGACGTAACGAAATATTAGAACTGGTTCGTGCTTCGCACGTACAGGTGCGTACCTTGCCAGGGGTGCTAGAGCTGGCGCAAGGCAGGGTGCAGGTGTCTGACCTGAAAGAGTTAGACATCGAGGACTTACTGGGCCGCGATCCCGTACCTCCTAACCCGCTGATGCTGGCCAAAAACATCACGGGCAAGGTGGTGATGGTGACTGGGGCAGGTGGCTCTATTGGGTCAGAGCTATGCCGACAAATTGTGAAGCTGTCGCCAGCTTCGTTGTTGCTGGTCGAGCTGAGTGAGTTTGCGCTGTACACCATTGAGCAAGAGTTGCGAGGTCCAATGGCCACTGCTGACATGTTTGTTCCATTGGTGCCACTGCTGGCCAATGTGCGCGATGAGGCGCGCATGGATGAAATTTTGCGCACATGGCAGCCGCACACTGTGTATCACGCGGCCGCCTACAAGCATGTGCCATTGGTAGAGCACAACCCCGCAGAGGGCGTAAAGAACAATGTGCTGGGCACTTTAAATGCCGCCATGTTGTCCGCCAAATATGGCGTGCATGACTTTGTGTTGATCAGTACCGACAAGGCCGTACGCCCCACCAATGTGATGGGCACTAGCAAGCGACTGGCCGAAATGGTGTTGCAGGCTGAGGCTTTGGCGATGTCAGAAACAGAGGGTAAGACCTGTTTCAGTATGGTGCGGTTTGGCAATGTGTTGGGCTCATCGGGCTCGGTGGTGCCTCTGTTCCGCAGGCAAATTAAAGATGGGGGACCCATCACCCTTACGGATGAGCGTATTACCCGCTATTTCATGACCATCCCCGAGGCTGCGCAGCTAGTGATTCAGGCTGGTGCGATGGCAAGTGGTGGCGATGTGTTTGTGTTGGACATGGGCGAGTCCGTAAAAATTATTGACCTGGCTAAGCGCATGGTCGAGTTGTCGGGGTTAACGGTAAGAGATGACGCTAACCTAAATGGCGACATAGAAATACAAGTGACAGGCTTGCGCCCCGGCGAAAAACTTTACGAAGAGCTGCTGATCGGCGACAACCCTTTGCCTACTTCTCATAGTCGCATCATGAAAGCCCATGAAGACTTTTTGCCTTGGGGCGAATTACAGGCCAAGTTGGCTGGTTTGACGCAGGCTCTAGATGTCAATGATGCGCCGCAAATCCGTACCTTGCTGAAAGACTTTGCGCCCGGCTATCAGCCAGAGGGCGAGGTGGTGGACTGGGTGTGGATGGCGCAACAAGCAAAACAAATGGAAATTGAATCATGACAATTCTTGTAACTGGCTGCGCCGGTTTTATAGGCAGTAATTTCATCTACACATGGTTGTCGTCGTCAGACGAAACCGTGGGGAATTTAGACAAGCTTACCTACGCAGGAAATTTGTCCAATTTGGACGCCCTCAAGGGTGACCCGCGCCATATCTTTGTGCAAGGCGACATTGGCGACCGTGCATTGGTTTCTAAATTGCTAGCAGAGCACAAGCCCCGTGCCGTTCTGAATTTCGCGGCAGAAAGTCATGTAGACCGTTCCATCCACGGACCTGGTGATTTTATTGAAACCAACGTGGTGGGCACATTTAACTTGCTAGAAAGCGTGCGCGCTTATTGGCAAGATCTACCAGCGGCTGATAAAGAGACTTTCCGCTTTTTGCACGTGTCAACCGACGAGGTGTACGGCACGCTGTCGCCCACCGACCCGCCGTTTGCAGAAACCAAAAACTACGAGCCAAATAGCCCGTACTCAGCCAGCAAGGCTGCCAGCGATCATTTGGTGCGTGCATGGCATCACACCTATGGCTTGCCTGTGCTGACCACCAATTGCAGTAATAACTATGGGCCGTATCACTTTCCAGAAAAGTTGATTCCTTTGGTGCTGCTCAATGCCTTGGCTGGCAAGCCATTGCCTATTTATGGCGACGGCCAGCAAGTGCGTGATTGGTTGTATGTAGAAGACCACTGCCGCGCTATTGCCCGAGTATTAGAAGCTGGCAAAGTGGGCGAGACCTACAACATTGGTGGCTGGAACGAAAAGCCAAATCTTGAAGTGGTGAACACTCTTTGCGCCGTGCTGGACGAGCTGCAACCTCGCTCAGATGGCAAACGATATGCCGAGCAAATTACCTATGTCAAAGACCGCCCAGGTCATGACCGCCGTTACGCCATAGACGCCCGAAAGATCGAGCGCGACCTTGGCTGGAAGCCGCAAGAAACGTTTGAAACCGGTATCCGCAAAACCGTGCGGTGGTATTTGGCCAACCAAGCGTGGGTCGAGGGTGTGACCAGTGGCGCCTATCGTCAGTGGCTTGGCAAGCAATACGGCGCCTAAATCCAAGCTATGAAAATTCTGCTGTTAGGCAAAAACGGGCAAGTCGGGTGGGAGCTGCAACGCAGCTTGGCCCCCTTGGGCGAGGTGCTGGCACTAGACCGCCATAGCTCCACATATTGCGGTGATTTATCTAAGCCCGAAGAGCTAGCTCAAACTGTGCTGGCCTACAAGCCAAACTTCATCGTCAATGCCGCCGCGCACACGGCGGTAGACAAAGCCGAGTCAGAGCCCGAGTTGGCCCACTGCCTGAATGCACAAGCCCCAGCAGCTTTGGCAAAAGCCGCGGCACAAATAGATGCATGGCTTGTGCATTACTCCACGGACTATGTGTTTGATGGCAGTGGCACACATGCGCGACAAGAAGACGAGGCCACAGGCCCACTGAGTGTGTATGGACAAACCAAGCGCCAAGGTGAAGAAGCCATCGCAGCCAGCGGCTGCAAGCATTTGATTTTTCGAACCAGTTGGGTGTATGCCGCACGCGGTGCGAACTTTGCCAAAACCATGTTGCGCTTGGCGCAAGAACGAGAAAAACTCACAGTGATCAACGACCAGCACGGCGCTCCCACCGGCGCAGACCTGATTGCCGATGTCACTGCAATCGCCATGCGTGGTGTACAGGATGCGAGACATACATCCTTGAGTGGCGTCTATCACTTGGTTGCTTCAGGCGAGACCACATGGCATGGCTATGCCCAGCATGTGATCCACCAAGCCCAGCGCATCAGCCCCAACTTGCCATGGAAGGTGAACAATGTGTCTGCTGTTGCGACTTGCGCTTTCCCAACCCCCGCAACACGCCCACTTAATTCACGTCTGTGCACGGATAAACTTCAGCAGGCCTTTGGCCTTGTCTTGCCGCCGTGGCAGCAAGGCGTTGACCGCATGCTGGCGGAAATACTTTAAGTAAGAAGAATCGATATGACCAAGCAACGCAAAGGCATCATCCTCGCTGGTGGTTCTGGCACGCGTTTGTATCCCGTGACGCAAGCGGTGAGCAAGCAACTGATGCCCGTGTACGACAAGCCCATGATTTACTACCCGCTCACTACGCTGATGCTGAGCGGTATTCGTGAAGTGCTAGTCATCTCCACCCCGCAAGACACGCCACGTTTTGCCGAGCTACTGGGCGACGGCAGCCAGTGGGGCATGCACATTGAGTATGCTGTGCAGCCCAGCCCTGATGGTTTGGCGCAAGCCTTCATCATTGGCAAAAACTTTGTGGCGGACCACCCCAGCGCCTTGGTGTTGGGCGACAACATCTTTTATGGCCATGACTTGGTCAAGCAGCTCCACAGTGCCAACATGCGCAGCAGCGGGGCCACTGTGTTTGCATACCATGTACAAGACCCTGAGCGTTACGGCGTTGTGGCGTTTGATGACCAGTTTCGTGCTTTGAGTATTGAAGAAAAGCCAGCCAAGCCCAAGAGCAACTACGCCGTCACAGGCTTGTATTTTTATGACCAGCAGGTGTGCGACATTGCAGCGGCGGTCAAGCCCTCTCACCGTGGTGAGCTAGAAATTACCGATGTGAACAAGCGCTATTTAGAGCTGGGTCAGTTGAATGTTGAAATCATGGGTCGTGGTTATGCGTGGCTAGACACAGGCACACATGACAGTTTGCACGAGGCAGCCGGATTTATTGCCACCTTGCAAAAACGCCAAGGCTTGATGGTGGCGTGCCCCGAAGAAATCGCCTATGGACAACAATGGATTGATGCTTCTGCGCTGGAAAAATTAGCGGCACCATTGGCTAAAAATGGCTACGGCCAGTACTTGTTGGATTTGTTAAAGTAAGCACATGCCTTATCAAGTGATGCAAACGCCCCTAGAGGGCGTTTTAGTTTTAGAGCCCAAAGTGTTTGGTGATGCCCGTGGCTTCTTTTTTGAAAGCTTCAATGCCCGTGATTTCGCGCAAGCCACAGGTGTGAATGATGTCTTCGTGCAAGACAACCACAGCAAATCAAGCAAAGGCGTGTTGCGTGGCTTGCACTACCAAGTGCAGCATGCGCAAGGCAAGTTGGTGCGGGTCTCGCAGGGCGCCGTGTTTGATGTGGCGCTGGACATCCGAAAAGACTCGGCCACTTTTGGGAAATGGTTTGGCATAGAGCTCTCGGCAGAGAACAAAAAACAACTCTGGATACCTGCGGGTTTGGCGCATGGTTTTTTGGTGACGAGCGATAGCGCGGAATTTTTGTACAAAACAACCGACTACTACCACCCCGAGTTTGAGCGCAGCGTGTTGTGGAGTGACCCGTCGATTGGCATTAAGTGGCCATTGCATTTGCTAGACGCGCCGCCTGTGCTTGCCAATAAAGATGCTGTGGCACCTAGTTTCAAAGAAAACACGTAGCATGTTGACTAGGTATTTCTATCCTGCCGCTCTGTTTTTGGTGGGGGCAGCCTCATTGGTGATGCTTAGCGGCTATTCATTGGGTTTTTATTTGTTGTGCTTTGTGGGGCTGGCTTTATGGGGGCGAATACGTGACAACCTGATGCCACCAGAAACGTGGTATTTCTTTTGGCCCTTGTTGGTGTATGCCATCGGGCATTTCACTTTGGCAATCCATGAAAAATGGACCATTAGTGAATTCAACGATTACCTGCCATATGTGCTCGTGCTGTTTGGTGCATGGGGAATACGCAAATACAAACCACGTGCTGAGTGGTTTTGGGTAGGCTTAGCCATTGGGGCAATAGGTGCTGCAGTATTTGCAGGGTATCAATACATCGGTTTGGAAATTCGGGCGGGGGGCTATCTCAATTCCATTCAGTTTGGGAATATTGCCTTGTTGATGGGTGTGTTGTGCATGGTTCACGCCTTGGTCATCTTTGACTTCAGTCGCCTCAATATTTTGTTGTGGGTTGGGTTTGTGTCTGGATTGGCGGCTTCTGTGTGGAGCCTTACGCGTGGTGGATGGTTGGCCTTGGTTCTGATTTTGATTTGGATTTTTAGTAACGCCACCAAAGGGTGGACATCCTTGCGACGCTTCCTGATGGCTGTCACCATTTTTATAGGCTTGTGTGTTCCTGTGTTTCAATCCAACGGCATTGTTCAGTCGCGTATTTCGCAGGGTGTTGCAGAACTTCAAGAGTACATCGCAACGGAGGAGCAAAACAACTCTGTGGGTGTGAGGTTGGGTCTATGGTCTGTGGGGCTAGAGGGCATCAAAAATGCACCTTTCTTTGGGCAGGGCAGCCAAGGCTGGCTCGCGACACGTGACGCTGCGATTGCTGATGGGAAGTTGGCGAGTTTTGGTCAACGGTTTACACATCTACACAATGAATATTTAGACATCACCTTCAAGCGTGGTGTGGTGGGCTTGATGCTTTATTTGACGCTGTACTTGGTGCCCATGTTGATGTTCTTTCGACCGCACCTCCATCACCCCGCACTAGATGTGAGAGCGTTGGCTATGGCCGGTATGGTGATACCCATGATGTTCATGGATTTTGGCTTGACCCAAACCTTTTTAAGTCACAACTCTGGTCGTGTGGTGTTGTGTAGCTTTTGGATGTGTGTGGCAGCCTTGATGCTCAACGCAATCGAGACATCCACATCGTCAAACCCAACAGCCCCAAGCCACTGACCAGCGCCAACACAACCATGTGTTGCGCGGCAGGGATGGGTTGCTCCAACCCCATGGGGGCCAATAGCACCAAGACTTGCAAAGCCCCCAGGGCCATGCAAGCCCACGAATAGCGACTTGCTGCTTGCGTTTGAAAGGGCCGATGGCTAAATGCCGCAGACAAGCACGCGCTTCCTTGCCACAGCGCCAGTGGTGCAAGGTAGGCCTCGACGCCGTTCCAGCGCGGGTCTAGCCATTGCAGATGCAGCGCCACAGCGCAAGACAAACCCAACGCAACGACGCAGACAAAGGCAGCCATGCCTAAGCCCCATGGATGAACCCATGTTTTGGATTTTCTGTCTTCGCTCGGGTGGCCTTGGGCCAAAGCCACTTGTGCCCACGCCATGTGCACCACGGCAGGCAAGAAACCCAATACACGTAGCAGGGCGCTCATCCAGCCAGTTTCTTCCGCGCCATACATGCGTTGCCACACCACGATGATGGCTGTTGCTAATAGGGCGTCGACCAATGTGTGCGCCATGCGCAGGCTGGCGCTGCGTGGGTCGGATTGATGGGCATTTGAAGCGGATGACTCTGGCGTAGATGCTGCTGCTGATGAAGCGCTGCTCGCATATAAATCGTGAGCGCGCAATGCTGGCACCAGCCAAGCAGCACCCACCGCATAACCCAGCAGCGCCGATAGCACCAAGGTTGGGCCGCTCCAGGCTAGTGATGCTCCAACCAGCACAGCCGTTAGCGCCGTAGCTGCAGCAGTGACAGGCGGCAGCACACGCACAGCAGCTTGTTGCCAAGCCGAACCCACGCGCAGGGTGAAGCTTTGTGCCAACATCCAACCCATTTGACAAAACGCCAGCAGCAGCGCCCACAGCAGAGCGGGCCACATACTGAGCTGACTGAACCAAACGGCCAAAGCTGCCACTGGCAGCAAGGCTACGCCGCGCAAAGCGCTGGCACGCCAAGCCTGTTGCGCCGCTGTGTGCGCTGGCAAATGCTGGTTGGCCAACATGCCCAATGGCGCTTGAGCTAAGGCGAGCGTCATCCAGAAAAAACCGATTTGGCTGATGACCGAAAACTCACCCACTTCTTGCGGCGTGAACAAACGCAGCATGAGCAGTGCAAATGCAACTTGCGTAGCAAACGCCACGGCACTCGACAGCGCCACAACGCGGCTGGTGCTGCAAACGTTAAAGCGATTGAGCCAGCTCATCGAATACCGCTTAGTCGGCCAGTTGCGTCTAGCGGCCACGAAGGTTTTGGCACTTCGGGCACGATGTGCAGATGTTTCCAAATCGCTAATTTGCTAAGCAACTTAGGCCAAGCCAGTTCACGCACATCGGGCACCACATAGGGGTAAGCATCAAGCGCCTCGCCAAAGCTAAATTGCCAGCTGCTGGGGTCGTCACGCAGCAAATGAAAGTTGCCTTGGTAGTGCGCCGCAAAGTAGCGCACCCAAGCGTAGTCGTTGCTCACCACGGGCAGGCCCACGGCGCAGTACTCCAGCAGTTTGGTGGAGGTCTGTTGGTTGTAGGGCTCGATGTTGCTCACTAAGTTCAAGCCAAAGCGTGCGCGGCGCAGTTGGTGCGGCACATCGGCATGCGGTACGCGGCCTGTGCAGGTCACGGTTGCGGGCAACTGTGCGCGCAGTGCATCAGGCACATCACCTACCAGCAGCAAAGTGCGGCCTGCGTCGTGAATGCTTTGCAGCAGCGGCACAAAGGGCAGCAGGCGGTTCATCTCGCCCAAGTAGACCAAGTCAAATTCATTGGGGGGTATGCGTGCGGGCGCATCGTCTTCGTACGAGGCTTCAGGTAGCGCGGGTGCTGCTGCATCGAAGAAGGCTTGCGCCACGCCCATGTCACGCAGTGCGTGCGGCACACCGTCGTCAAAACCCATGCGTTCGCGTACCCAGCCGTTTTGAAACAAACGGTAGTCGGGCTTTGGCTGCGTCCAATGCTTCACAAAGTCTTTGAACCACGCGTGGGGTGGGGCTGAGGTGGAGGCGTATTCGTGGATGTGAAATGCGCTTTTTAAGCGATGTGTTTCTGCAGCAGAGACACGCCCGCACATCCACCACACCACTTGCGCGTTGAGGGGCACAGAGGCCCCCGTGTCATGCACCAAGGTTTGGTGGCCGTGCGAGGTGATGAAGTCCACATACGCATCAATCTCGGGCAGGTACGCAGGGCCGCCGCGCACAAAGTGCACGCAAACAGTTGGCTTGGATGCGTGGGTGGTCAATGGTATGGCGGTATTTAGCATGTAAGCAGCACCTCTTGCCAGCTGCCCACAAACCCATCAATGTGATGACGCGCCAC
>JACCDN010156273.1_pt1 | contig 35783 bp, 39 predicted proteins | sample 7441691 | NCBI WGS metagenome assembly JACCDN01 (sample SAMN15323439, study PRJNA562643) | freshwater metagenome | isolation source: river surface water | place: USA:Blue River Watershed | collected 2017-08-16
AGGTTCGTAAACCCCCAAAGGCTGTCCGCAAAGACAGGACGGTTTCCCGCCACATCCAACCATGTTTGCGTTGTTCAGAGCTTGATGCAACAGGCCCTTTTTTCAGGCTGAAGCACGCACCCTATCGCGCCGACCGTGCCAACGGGTTTCCCCGCTAGCGTTCCCGTCACCCCGACCCACGTTCTAGACCGCAGCCTGCATGACGCGACTCGAATAACCCATATGGTTATTTGTAGGAAAGTGGTTTTTTGAGACCTACGTCACAGCCTCTTCAGCCGCTTCGGCTTTGGCGCGGCGGCGGCGGGTGAACCAGATGGCGACGAGCGCCATTTCAAACAATATGCACAAAGGAATGGCGAGCAGCAGTTGCGAGACAATATCCGGCGGCGTCAGGACCGCAGCAACCGCAAATGCGCCGACAATCGCATAACGGCGCGCGCCCTTGAGCTGTTCCAGCGTGACAATCCCTGCGCGTTCCAACAGCATCAGCAGCACGGGCAACAGAAACGAAATACCAAAGCCAAAAATGAACTTCATCACAAAGCTGAGATAATTGTCGACGCCCGGAAGCGCCTGTTGCTGCACGCCGCCCACATTTCCGCCAAAGCCCAACAGATATTCGAGCGCAACGGGTATCGCCATGAAATAGGCCATCGATGCGCCAAGGATGAACAACACCGGCGTTGCCAGTAAAAACGGCAGAAACGCCCGCTTTTCCTTGTTATACAATCCCGGCGCGACAAACCGCCACAGCTGCGTTGCAAATACGGGGAATGAGAAGAAGCTGGCGGCGAAAAACGCGACCTTTATCTCGACGAAAAATGCCTCGAATATCGCGGTGTAAATCAGCGTCTTTTGACCGGACTCGAGCAATGGCTGCACCAGAAATCCGAAAATGGGCCGCGCAAAATACAGGCTGATGCCAAAGGCGATGGCGAGCGCCAGAAAGCTCCAGAGCAGACGGGTGCGCAGCTCAATCAAATGATCGAGCAACGGCATTTTGCTGTCATCAATTTCGTTCATGCTTTGGGTGCCGCTTCTGCAGGGGGCGGATCCATCGGCAATTCGGGCTGACCGTCGGTTGCGTCGGCAGGCGCGGCATCATCGCCAAGAACATCAGCGCGCGGATCGGCGGGGTGTTCGCGCATGATGCGCTCGTTTTCCGCTTTCCACTTTTTCTCTAACTCTTCGAGTTCGGACTGACGCACCATTTCGTCAAAGCCGGAACGGAAATGCGCCGCAACACCGCGTGCCTTGCCCACCCATTTGCCAACGACGCGCAACGCCTTTGGCAAATCCTTTGGGCCAATGACCAGCAACGCCACAAGGACGACAAGCAACAGTTCGGAAGACGCGACGTCAAACATTCAATTGGCCAATCCGGTGGGCTGACACGCCACCACCCTGAAGGAACGGCGACATGTCATCACGATTGTTAGTGCCCCAAAATTATTGGGTTTTATCGGTCTGCTTTTCGGCGTCGATAACGGTCGTGGCGCCGATCTGTGGCGGAGCCTTTGGCGCGTCGTCGTCTTCGCTCATGCCTTTTTTGAAGCTTTTAATGCCCTTGGCAACGTCGCCCATCATGTCGGAAAAACGACCCTTGCCGAACAAGAGCAAAACCAGAATGCCCACAATCAGCCAATGCCAGATACTCAAACCACCCATTTTAGACTCCTAACGGGGGCATACCCCGAAAATTGCGACCGTGATCGCGCAGCTATCCCACCCTATCTAGGCGTTGTTTTCGTCAATTTCCAGTTCGCTGTCACTTTCTTCGCCCGCAAAATGCATATCGCCCATTGCGGTGTCGATCGGATCGAGCAGGCCAGCGGCTTTCAAATCGTCAATTCCCGGCAAATCCTTGCGACTAACGAGGCCGAAATGCGATAGAAATCCGGCGGTTGTGGCGTAAATCAATGGGCGGCCGGGCACATCGCGCCGACCCGCTGGCCGGACCCAGCCCGCCTCCATCAACACATCGAGCGTGCCTTTCGAAATCTGCACGCCGCGAATGGCCTCAATCTCCGCACGGCTGACCGGTTCGTGATAGGCGATGATCGCCAGCGTTTCGACCGCGGCACGGCTGAGCTTGCGGCTTTCTTCGCGTTCGCGGCGCAAAACATAGGCAAGGTCGGCTGCCGTCTGGAAATGCCACGATTTGCCACGCCGGACCAATTCGATGCCGCGCCCGGCATAATGCGCCTCAAGCTGCGCCAGCGCATCGGCGATATCGACGTCGTCGCCGACATAGCCGCGAATCTGTTCAACGGTCATGGGCTGGTCACTGGCGAACAAGGTCGCCTCGACCGCGCGAACATGGGGGTCGCTTATTATCGTCATGCTTTCACCCTTAACAACAATGGCGCAAATGTCGCCTCTTGCTGCAAATCAACAGCGCCGCGTTTGGCCAGTTCAAGCGCCGCCACAAAACTGGACGCCAGCGCGGATTTGCGCAGCGCAGGCTCGGCATGGACGGGCAGAAACGCCTCAATAGACGTCCAATCGACCGCGCGGCCAATCATCGCCGACACCCGCTCCAGCGCTTCTTCCAGCGTCATCACTTGCCGCTTTTTCACGACATGCATCACTGGCTGCGTGCGCGCCTTTACCTGGCCATATGCGGTGATGAGTTCGAAATAGTCGCATTCCCACGCCCGCGCCTTGACCACGCGCAGGCCTTCCGGATTGCCGCGCAAAAAGATATCGCGCCCCACCCGGTCCCGCGCCATCAACCGCGCGCCGCTTTCGCGCATGGCGTTCAGCCGCTCCAGCCGCAGTTGCAGGCGCAGCGCAAGCTCCTCTGGCGACGGGTCAATCGTCGGGTCCTTGGGCAGCAGCAGTGCGGATTTAAGATAGGCCAGCCACGCCGCCATCAAGAGATAATCCGCCGCAAGCTCCAGCTTCAGCGCGCGCGCTTCATCAATGAAGACCAGATATTGTTCGACCAAGGCGAGGATCGACAGTTGCCGCAAATCGACCTTTTGATTGCGCGCGAGTGCCAGCAAAAGGTCAAGCGGCCCTTCCCATCCGTCAATGTCGATGGTCAGGACATTGGGTTCGGGAACGCTCTCGGTGCGGAGCGCATCTTGCTCTTCATCAAAGAGCAATTGCCCGGTCATGCCGCGCCCGTTGCTCCACCGGTCAGCTTCGCATTTGTGTCCGCAAGCGCGAGCAGCTGATCCCGCTTATCCAGCAAATAAGCCAGTCGGTCGGCATCAAATGCGGGGACGGGCAACGCCATCGCGCGGTCAAGCCGCGCCCGCGCCGCTGCGGTGATTTCGGGCAACATGTCGGCAATCGCACGCATTTCGTCCAACCGGCCCCAGCAGTTGAGCGCGATGTCGCATCCCGCCTCAATACAGCGCAGCGCGCGTGTCGCAACGTCCCCCTGAAGCGCGTTCATATCGAGATCATCGCTCATCAACAGGCCGTCAAAGCCGATATTCTGGCGAATGATGTTGTTTAGGACGTAAGGCGACATGGTTGCCGTGTGCTGATCGTCCCACACATCATAGACCACATGCCCGGTCATGCCCATCGCAGCGTTGTTAAGCGCGCGAAACGGCGCGAGGTCTTGTTCGAGCTCTGCCGCGCTGGCGGTGACATGCGGCAGATCGTGATGGGTATCGACGCTGGCGCGGCCCTGCCCCGGCATATGTTTAACGACACCAATGACGCCGCCTTTTGCAAGGCCGTCCAATATCGCGCGGCCAAGTGCGGCAACGCGCATCGGTTCGCTGCCCAGCGCGCGGTCACCGATGGCCGAGTGCGTTTCGGGCACGCGGACATCCAGCACGGGCAAGCAATCAACGTTAATGCCGACTTCGTTCAGTGACAGCGCGATGGCTTCGGCATTGCAACGCGCAGCCTCAATCGCGGTCATGGGTGCCACATCGTACAGCGCGTCAAACGCTCCGCCGGCGGGAAAGTCCGGCCAGACGGGCGGACGCATACGCGCAACGCGGCCACCTTCCTGATCAATCAGGACAGGCACATCATCGCGGCCATGCAATGTCCGCAAGCTGTCCGTCAGCGCGCGCACCTGTGCGCGGTCCTCAATATTGCGTTTGAACAGGATGTAGCCCGCCGGTTCGACATCGCGAAACAGGCGTTTTTCATCATCAGTCAGGGTCAGGCCCGAAAGGCCAAATATCACGGGCTTCATAGCGCGCAAGCTAGGGCCGCCGCCGCCCCAAGGCAAGTATGGAGCAGCGGCGCTTTGGCCCAAAGCTGTGTATAATTAACGGATTGCCCCAAGGAAATCGAGCTTGCCCACAGGCACGCCCTTCATCCGCAGCAGCGCATAGGCCATGCTGAGGTGGAAGAAGAAATTGGGAATGGCAAAGCCGTGGACGTAAGTGTTGCCCGTGAAGGGTATGTCACCGCTGGGCGTGGTGAGCACGACTTTCGCGTCTTCGCGGCCTTCAAAACCATCGGGTGAGACGGCTTCGAGAAACGCAATCGCCTTGGCCACGCGGCCCTGCACATCGGCATAGCTGGCTTCATCATCAGCCCATGGCGTATTTTCGACTTGGCCGACACGGACCGCGACGAACTTTGCCGTATCGGTCACCATCTGCACCTGCCGCGTGAGCGGTGCCATGTCGTCGATCAGGCGCGCATCGAGCAAGTCGGACAGGGGCATGCCTTGCTCCGCGGCAAAAGCGCTGCCCTTTTCGAGCATATTCGACAGATTTTTCAGACCGCGGATGAAAGCGGGAATGGCGACGTCATATAATGCAGGCATGTTCTTCTCCTTGAAGCGTGCGGGCGGCATAAGTTGCAAATGGAAACTTTACAACCGCAACGCCGCTACCGGACGATAAGGCAGTTTTCACCCGCAACCTTCAGCTTTGCGCACAATTGCTGCGCTTCGGATGAATTCGCGGTCACGGCCTGAAGCCGGAAAACCTTGCGCCCACCTTCGACATTGGTTTCCGCGATTTTGCGGTTCATTCCGGCCAAAAAGCCAAAGCGTTTGTTCAAAGCAGCCCAAGCCGCGTCAGCCTTAGCAGAATCGCCGAACGCGCCGAGTTGCACCATGACTGTGCTGGCCGGTGCGGCTGCAGACGGTGCTGGCGCCGCCACTGGCGCCGATGCCATGGCAGCAGGCGGAGCGGTGGCTGCGATTTTCGCGGCGGGAACCAATATCGCGCCGGTTTTGGTGCCTTCGCTCGCGGCAAAAGCCGAATCGCCCTCACCTTCAAATCTTTTGCCACCGGCGTCCTGAGGCTTGACCTTATAGGCGCCTGCGGGTGCGGCAATCAGTTGGCCATTGCCATTCGCGCCGCCGATCTGGTTACGCTGCAGCCAATAGATCGCGCCAACAATCGCTGCGAGCAAGACAAGCCCGGCAAGCAACATCACCGCGATCCTCAGCGGGGATGCACGATCATCATATTCGTAACCGTCAGCGGTTTCCAACCAGGGCAGACGATCGGGATCGTTGAAATTCAGTCCGTTGTTGTTGGTGTTGTTCATGCCGGTCCCCCAATTGCTACATATTGTAAGCGGCCTCGACGCCCATCAGGCGCAAACCATTGCGCAGAACTTGCCCGATATTGGTCGCCATGAAAAGCCTTGCGCCCGTCAGCGCCGGGTCCTGTGCCAATATGAAGCGCTTGTCCGGCTGGTCATTGCCCAAGTTCCAATACGCATGGAACGCCGCCGCCAAGTCATTGAGATAAAAGGCAATACGGTGCGGCTCACCCGATTTGGCGGACGCTTCGACAATGCGCGGGAAGTTTGCGGCTTCGCGAATAAGGCCGATTTCGGCGTCGCCCAGCAACGCGAGTTCCGATCCGTCGACGCCCAAGCCTTCCGCCTCTGCCTTGCGCAAGGTCGAGGCGATACGCGCATGGGCATATTGCACATAGAATACCGGATTGTCCTTCGACGCTTCGACCACCTTGGCAAAGTCAAAGTCCATCTGCGCATCGGATTTGCGCGTCAGCATCGTGAAGCGGACCACATCCTTGCCGACTTCTTCAATCACATCGGCGAGCGTGACAAAGCTGCCCGACCGTTTGGACATTTTAACAGGCTCACCGCCGCGCAGCAGGCGCACCATTTGCACAAGCTTGATATCAAAATCGACTTTGCCATCGGTCAGCGCGTTGACCGCCGCCTTGATACGCTTAACGGTACCCGCATGATCCGCGCCCCAAATGTCGATCATGGCGTCAACGCCCTGACTTTTCTGGAAATGATAGGCAAGGTCAGCGCCAAAATAGGTCCAGCTGCCGTTGGATTTCTTGATTGGCCTATCTTGGTCATCGCCAAATTGTGTCGACCGGAACAAGGGAAGCGTCACGGGCTCCCAATCTTCGATTTCCTTGCCCTTTGGCTTTTCCAATTCGCCGTCATAGACAAGGCCGCGCGCGCGCAATTCGCGCTCGGCAATGTCCGCCTTGCCCGCTTCATGCAGTTCGGCTTCGGATGAAAACAGGTCGTGGTGGATGCCAAGCAAGGCGAGGTCTGCCTTGATCATGTCCATCATCTCGGCCACCGCAGCTTTGCGGAACAGCGCAAGCCATTCTGCCTCTGGCTGGGCGACATATTGGTCGCCAAAACGCTCGGCCAGCCGCTGGCCAACCGGGATCAGATAATCACCGGGGTAAAGCCCTTCGGCGATCTCGATGGTCTCGCCCAATGCTTCGCGATACCGCAAATGCGCGGACCGCGCCAAAACATCGACCTGCCCACCGGCATCGTTGATATAATATTCGCGCACGACACGGTAGCCTGCGAACTCCATGAGCGCGGCAAGCGCATCGCCCACCACAGCGCCGCGGCAATGCCCCATATGCATTGGCCCCGTCGGGTTGGCGGAGACATATTCGATATTTACCGATTTGCCGTCACCACGATGTGACCGCCCATAATCATCGCCAGCCTGCGCAATCGCGCGCAGTTCGTCGAGCCATGCCGATGCGTCGAGCCGCAGGTTCAAAAAGCCGGGCCCGGCGATTTCGACAGCCGTGACGCCGGAAACCTTTGCCAGCTCCGCCGACAAGGCTTCGGCCAATTGGCGCGGATTAAGCCCTGCGGGTTTGGCGAGCACCATCGCCGCATTGGTCGATATGTCGCCATGTGATGGATCGCGTGGCGGTTCGACCGTCACATGAGAGCGATCAATGCCCGATGGCAGGGTCTTGCTGGCAACAAGTGCGTCCAACGCATGATCGACATGCGCTGCATATTGTTCAAAAAGGGTCATCTTCGTGCCTTGAAAAAAGCGCGTATCAACGCGTTACATTATACCGCAGCTGATCTTCGGTCAGCTGGAAACCGATAAGCATTTCAAAGCTTGATCGGACGACCGCCGCGCGCACTTCGGGGTCCGCCATGGGGTCGAGCGCCGCATCGGGATCGCCCGGCTTGCGCTTCTTGGTAATTTTTTGAACGATTTCGGCCGGCAGGCTCGCCGATGCCTTGTCGATATAGCTTCCGGCTTGCGCGCTGGCGGATGCCCGTTGCTGGCCATCGGCAAATTGCACAGTCACTTGGCCAACGCGCTTGGCGATAACGGCGCTGCTGCCCTGCACCACGGTGGTGAAATAAGGCAAAGTCACTGTCCGGCTGCCTTGCGTATCGCTGCGCCGCGCCTGAACATCAAAACTTGCTTGCGAATAAATTTTGTCGCCGCTTTCATTGCACGTCGGGCGGATTTTGGTGATCGATGCGACAACATCGATGGCGCTCGCATCCTGGCTGTCGGACGGGTTGAACAAGGTTATGTCGCCCGTGCCATCCGGAATGGCGACCGCAGGGCAGCCCGAGCGTGTGACGTTCACGCCTACACCGGCACCGATATCAAGGTCGCCTTCGCGCGAACAACCGGCCAAGGTTGCTGCGACAATGCCGAAGGTCAGGACTTTGGCGGCAAATTTCATATAGGCTATCCTTGGCATAACAGTGCATGGGTTGCGGGTACGTCGCTGGCATTGGTCCTTATCCGCCCATCGCCTGACGTGCAACAGGGGAAAGGCCTTGGCGGATGCGGCCTGTTTAACTAAAGGACATTGCCGATGACTGAACAAACGATCTCCAAGAAACCCCTCACGCTGCTTCTGGCGGCACCACGCGGTTTTTGCGCTGGCGTGGACCGCGCTATCAAGATTGTGGAGCTCGCGCTCGAACAACATGGCGCGCCGGTATATGTGCGCCATGAAATTGTGCACAACCGCTTTGTCGTCGACAGTTTGAAGGCCAAGGGCGCGATATTTGTCGAGGAACTGGATGAAGTGCCCGATGGCGCGCATGTCGTATTTTCGGCGCATGGCGTCCCTAAATCGGTCCCCGCAAATGCGCAGCAACGCGGCCTTGCCTATTTTGATGCCACCTGCCCGTTGGTGTCAAAGGTGCACAAGCAGGCCGAACGGCAGGTTGAAGCAGGCCGGCACATCATTTTCGTCGGCCATGCAGGCCATCCCGAAGTCATCGGCACATTCGGCCAAGTCCCCGCAGGCGCGATGACATTGGTGGAAACCGCCGAGGACGCGCGGAATATTCAGCCTGCGGATGCCGACAATCTCGCGTTCCTGACGCAGACAACTTTGTCGGTCGACGATACGTCGGAAATCACATCCATTCTTGAAGCACGCTTCCCGAGCATTGTCGGTCCAAAGGGTGAGGATATTTGCTACGCGACATCAAACCGGCAAGAGGCGGTAAAGGCGATTGCGGACAAATGCGAACTCGTCATCGTCATTGGCGCGCCCAACAGCTCAAATTCGCTGCGCTTGGTCGAAGTTGCGGCGCGCTCGGGTGCAAAAGCGCATCTTGTGCAGCGCGCCGACGATATCAGCATGAACTGGTTTGACGGTGTGGACACGCTTGGCCTGACCGCAGGCGCATCTGCCCCTGAAATATTGGTCCGCGAAATCATCGATGCGCTTGCCGCGCATTTTGACATCGATGAACAGCAGGTCACAACGGCGCAAGAAAGCATAACCTTTAAATTGCCACGCGAACTGGCCGGCGCGGCGGCTTGATTTGGCCGTTTATACGCAATTAGGGCCTGAACAGGTCGGTGCCTTTCTGGCGCTCTACGATGTCGGTGAACTGGTTTCGCTCAAGGGCATTGCCGAGGGCGTTGAAAACAGCAATTTCTTCGTCGAAACAACGCAAAGCAGGTTTATCCTGACCATTTACGAAAACCGCGTAGACCCAAAGGATCTGCCGTTTTTCTATGCGCTGCTGAAACATTTGCACGAAGCGGGGTGCAAGGTTCCGCGGTTTATGTCGGACCGCAACGGCAATTGGCTGCAGACCATCGCTGGAAAGCCTGCCTGCCTGATCGAGTTTCTCAACGGCGTATCGGTCACCGAACCATCGGCGGCACAGGCGCACTCGACCGGCGCGGCGCTGGGGCAGATGCACACGGCGCTGGCGGACTTCACGCTGTCGCGGCCCAACAGCCTTGGCATATCCGCATTCCGGCCGCTTGCCATGCGCTGCACCGCGCAAGGTCTGGACGACATTTCCGAAGGCCTATCTGCGCGGATATTTGCGGAATGCGATTATCTTGAGGCGCATTGGCCGACCAATCTTCCCGTGGCCGCGATCCATGCGGACATGTTTCCGGACAATGTCCTGATGCTTGGCGACAATGTCACTGGCCTGATCGATTTCTATTTCGCCTGCTCCGAAATCCGCGCTTATGACCTTGCGGTCACGCATAGCGCATGGTGCTTTTCGGGCGATGGCAAAGCCTTTGACGCGGACGTGAGTGCGGCCATGTTGGCGGGCTACACCCAAGCCGTGCCGATGGATGCCGCAACGCGCGCCGCCTTACCGATATTGCTGCGCGGTGCGTGTTTGCGGTTTACATTAACGCGGTGTTACGACTGGATTAACACGCCAGCCGACGCGCTGGTCACGCGCAAAGACCCCTTGGCGTTCCTGCGGCGGCTGGATTTTTACAGCGACCCAAATCAGGTTGAAGCTTTATTGGCCCAATTGCCATGAAACAGATTGAAATTTTCACCGACGGCGCGTGCAAGGGCAATCCCGGGCCGGGCGGCTGGGGCGCGATCATCCGTTATGGCAAGCATGAAAAAGAAATTGCGGGCGGCGATCCGGACACCACCAACAACCGCATGGAAATGAGCGCGGTCATTCAGGCGCTGAACGCCCTTGTCGAACCATGCAGCGTCAAACTGCATACCGACAGCAAATATGTCATCGACGGCATCACCAAATGGATCTTTGGCTGGCAACGCAATGGTTGGAAAAACGCGGCGAAACAGCCGGTGCGCAATGCCGACCTATGGCGTGAGATGGTCGCAGCGATGGCGCGGCATCAGGTGGAATGGATTTGGGTCAAAGGGCATAATGGCCACCCCGAAAATGAGCGCGCAGACCGGCTGGCCAGCGATGCGGCCGACGCTGCCGGCAATAAGGTTGCGTTAGGCTAGTTCAAAAACGCCCTGGCGCATAGAGCGCGGCATGGACGCGGTCGGGCGCTATTATGGCATCGTTCAGCAACGATCCCGCCAGCTGCGCTGCGGCAGGCGCAGTCTGAATGCCAAAGCCGCCCTGCCCTGCAAACCAGAAAAACGCATCATGCGCCGCATCGCGGCCAATGACCGGCAGCCGGTCAGGCGCAAAGCTGCGCAAGCCGGCCCATTTACGTTCAACGCGGTGGATGTCCCAATCGACAACCTTCTGCAGCCGATCAATGGCGAGCGCGATATCCAGCTCTTCGGGCGCGGCATCGCATGGCGGCGTTGCGGTCTCGTCATGCGGGCTCAGCCACAAACGTCCGCCCGCATCGGGCTTGAAATAGAAACTGCCATCAAGACCAATGACGAGCGGCAGGGCGGCAGGCACATCGGGTGCAACCGCCAATTGCGCAATGGTGCGGCGATAGGGTTGAATGCCCAAGGGCGCAACGCCCGCCATCTGCGCGACATGATCGGCCCATGCCCCTGCGGCATTGACGATGATATCGGCGGTGCAATTCAGGCTGCCGGCTTGAATATGCCACGCACCGTCACGCCACTGCGCACGTTCGAGCCGGCTGTTGCAATGCGGCTGAACGCCCTGCTTGCGTGCTTGGCGCAGATAGGCCGCGTGGAGCGCGGCGACATCAATATCCGCACAGGCCGCCTCCCATAGCCCCGTCGTCCATCCGCTGCGCAGACCGGGCACATGCCGTTCCAAATCCTTGCGATCGCTGCGTTCAATATGCACACCGCTTGAGGCGAATTCCGCCAGCATAGCGTCCGCCAAAGGCTGCTGCTCTGCCGTACCGATGTGCAGCCCGCCGCGCGGAGACATCAAGGGACCGTCATGGAAATCCTTGGGCGGGTTTGCTAGAAACGGGCCCGACGCCGTTGTCAGCGGTTGAACGTCCGGGCCACCATAGCATTCCACCCAGAACGCGGCGGACCGACCCGTGGAATGATATCCGGGATGCGCCTCTGCCTCAATCAGGACAACCGACTGATATGCAGACAGCTGCGCGGCAAGGCTTGCCCCGGCGATGCCTGCACCGATTATGGCAATGCTAAAATCGCTCATGGCCGGGGTGCGTGCTGGTCCAAAAAGGCATCGATGCGTTGCAGGCACTGGTCGCGCACGCCATCTGCCTCGCGCAGCAACTCATGCGCGGCCTCTTTGCCGAAAATCAGCGTTTCGGCATGTGGCAGCCTTTTGCTGTCTGCGATGACCCGCTGTGTGCTGACCAATTGATCCGCCGTCGTCGCGAGCAACAGGATTGGCGTTTGCACCGCCTCCAGCGCGCCGGGGCGTTCCAGCAAGCGGATGGACGCCATGGCGCGTTCCACCCAGTGCCAGCTTGGCGGTCCAAGCTTAACCTCTGGACGCAGCGCCCACCATGCGACCTCGTCTTCATAACGGTCGTCATCATGCGTCAGCATTTTGCCGCGCATGCTCATCGGCGATAATGGCTTTTCACTGACTTTCCATGCGGCTTGTTTGCCCTTGCCCAATGCCACAATCAATTTGGCAACGGCATGGTTGAGCGCAAGCGGCAGGCCGCCGGTTTGAATACCCAGCATCGGCGCGCTCAATGCCACCGCGTCGGGATCCATCGCCTTTTCCACCAAGGCGCGCATCGCCAGTTGCCCGCCCATGCTGTGCGCGAGCACAACATGCGGCGCTGGCGTGTCGCGTTTCCATGCGTCCCAAAATGTGCGCAAATCGGCAATCCATGTGGCGAAATCGTCGATATGGCCGACTTGCGGATCATCCAGCAACCGGCCCGAAGCACCCTGCCCCCGCCAGTCGATGGCGGTAACATGCCATCCCGCATCGGCATAATAAGCCAATGTTTCCAGATATTTTTCATAATGATCGCCGCGACCGGGCAAGAATAACAAGGATCCACGCGGCGGGGTCGACGCCTGCCAATCGATCCGCCGGATCGGCCAACCATCGGCGGCGTGCCACATCGTTTCTGTGGCATTGGCCGGAATTGCGCGGCGGTTCATCGGTGTTGTCGGTGCGTGCATGGTTACTTTTTGGTAATCTTTCATGGTTAATGCTGTGCAGATGACCAGTGAAACTCTCGCTTACGCAACCCTTGGCGGCTTGGCAATTGCGCTGTTGATATCAATCTACACCGACATCAAATACCGCCTTATTTTCAACAAGATAACCATCGCGATTGCGATCGGCGCGCCATTATTCTGGCTGGCCAGCGGTGGGTTTAATCTCACCGATATCGGTCTGCACCTTTTGACCGCAGCGATTACGTTCAGTGTCTTTGCAACCGCGTTCCATTTCGGTGCCATGGGGGGCGGCGATGTGAAGCTTTTTGCGGCGTTGGCATTATGGTTCCACTGGGTCGAGGTCATCCGCCTCATCTTATACGCATCGATCATCGGCGCGGCGGTCACCCTCATCTTTCTTGCGATCCACACATGGAAACGCGGCGAGGGCCGCGCGCAGATTCCCTACGGTGTGGCGATAGCGCTGTCCGGGCTTTGGATCATCGGTGAACGGATTTTTAACCATTTTACATGAAATAGCATGGTTCGATCAGGGGACCTTTCAGGGGACAATAGGTAATGGATAGGAAAAAAGTCATATTGCTGGTGGCTGCGCTTTTAATCGCGGCAGTGACCGCCCTTATGGCGCGCAGCATGTTCAACGGTGCATCTGCTCCCCAATCTGCAGCGGCCGCCGCGCCGGCCCCCGTGCCAGCCGGACCCAAAGTCCTCGTCGCGACCAAGGCATTGCCCGTTGGCACGATCATCACCGCCGACAGCGTGCGCTATCAACCATGGCCGAAAGAACTGATCGAAGCCGCCTATTTCAAAGAAGGGGACGGTGGCGCCTCGATTGACAGCCTTGTCGGCACGGTCGTTCGCAACGCCGTGACCGCTGGCCAGCCACTCACCCAAGGTTCCATCGTTAAGCCCGGTGATCGCGGTTTCCTTGCTGCTGCGCTTGGACCCGGCATGCGCGCCGTAACGGTGCCGGTGTCGGCCTTGACCGGCGTTGCAGGCTTTGTCTTCCCCGGTGACCGCGTTGACCTGGTGCTCACTCAAAATGTCGAAGCAAGCGCTGGCCCGCCATTGAAGGTGTCCGAAACCATCGTCCGCAACCTGCGTGTGTTGGCGACCGACCAACGCGCAACCCCTTCCATCGATGACAAGGGCAATACCGTCGTCTCTGAATATAAATTGGTGACGATTGAAGCGACCCCACGCATCGCGGAGAAGATTACGGTCGCGCAATCGATCGGCACGATCAGCCTTTCCCTGCGTTCGCTGGCCGACAATGCCGCCGAACTGGAACAAGCGCTGGCCTCTGGCGATATCAACATCCCCGAAGGTGCAACCGCGGATCAGGAACGGGCGATCATGCGCCAGCTGGCACAGCGGCCATCCGCCACCAAAAGCAGCTATGCAACCGGCGGCGACGTCTCGCGCTTCCAACGCAGCAGCATGCCCGAACAAATGCCATTGGCCGTCGCAGCCGCACAGGCCCGCACGCAAAAGCAAGTCGAGAAAATTATGAAGGGTCCAGTGGTCCGTGTGTCGCGTGGCGGCAATGTGACCGAAATCGACATTAGCCGGAGATAACAACAACATGGCACGTTTCACCACATTCAAATCGGGCCTTGCAGCCGCGGCCATGACCGCAGCCATCGGCACCACCGCTTTGGTCGGCACGTTGGTCGGGATGCCAACAGCAGCGTCGGCGCAATCCACAAAGGATGGCAAGTTGCTCATCTTGTCCATCGGACGCGGGCAACAGGTCAATCTGGGGACTAGCATCACCGACGTGGTGGTCGCGGACCCCAATATCGCCGATGTCGAGGTAAAGACCGGACGCCAGATCTACATTCTGGGCAAGGGCCCCGGCGAAACGACCGTTTACGCAACCGATGCCGCTGGCCGCACGGTGTATCAGGCAACTGTCCGCGTCGGCAGCAATATGGACTCGGTCTCGCAAATGCTGGCGCTGGCGATGCCCGATTCAAAGATCGTCGTTTCCACGATGAATGGCGTCATCCTGCTGACAGGAACGGTCGACCAACCCGAAGACGCGGCTGAAGCCGACGCTTTGGTAAAGGCGTTCACCGGCGGAAACACGCAAGTCGTCACTCGCCTGAAAAACGCGACGCCGCTGCAAATCAATCTGCAGGTCCGCATTGCGGAAGTCAGCCGGTCGCTAATGAAGGAAATTTCGGGCAACCTTAAAACCCGCGATCATGGCGGGACCGGCATTCTTGGCGGCGCATATCAAGGCCGTGACATTGCGGACATCACGTCGGTCACAAACGCAGATGACCTTCCGCTTGTAGATGCCTCGTCGGTATTTGGCCTGCCCGCAGAATCGATATCGCTGCCGTTCAATCCAGCGACCGGACAATTTATAACAAGCCCATATACGCAGTATAAATTTAAGGTTCCTGCGGGCACAAATGTGCTGACGGCGGCGGGTCGCTTGTTTGGCTTGGATGTGGCAGCGGCCTTCGATCTATCGGAAAAGGCGGGCCTCAGTTCAACCTTGGCCAACCCCAATCTGACAACGGTATCCGGTGAAACGGCCGAGTTTCTGGCAGGCGGCGCGTTCCCGGTGGTGACATCATCGAACAATGGCACCAACGTTGAATATAAGAATTACGGCGTCAACCTGACCTACACGCCAACGGTGTTGTCGGATGGCCGCATTTCGCTGCGGGTGCGTTCGGAAGTCTCGGACATTTCATCGACGGGTGCCGTGCGCTTCGGCGGCTTTGAAGTGCCGGCGACGACGACACGGATGGCCGAAACGACGGTAGAGCTTGGTTCGGGTCAAAGCATGATGATCGCTGGGTTGTTAAGCAACACAATGGGCAGCTCGGTCGACAAGATGCCCGGTGCGGGTGACCTTCCCGTGCTTGGCGCGCTGTTCAAATCCAATGGTTGGCGGCGTAACGAAACCGAACTGATGATCGTCGTCACGCCCTATTTGGTGAAACCCGTATCCGATAGCGATATCGTTTTGCCGACAGACGGATTGAACTCGCCAAATGACCTTGAACGCATTTTGCTGGGCAAGGTGACAAGCGACAAGGGCGAAAAAACCCGCCCAATGCCAACCATTGCGCCAAGCGTGTCCAATGGGCCTGCACTGGGATCCGTGACCGACGCACCCGCGCCGTTGGCCAAGAAAGTCAAATCGCAAACCTCCGCGACCGTCCCAAGCGGCCCCGGCTTCAGCTTCGACAATTGACCGTCCGTTCAAGGAGACAAGATATGCAAAAGGTAACAATCCTGATCGCTGCAAGCCTTGGCTTGGCCGGTTGCGGCACATTGCCAACCAACACATCCATGTATTCGGTGCACCAGCCTGTTGTCGAGCGTACCAATTACGCCATCGACCTTGCCTCCGACGGCGATGGTATAGCCGCGGCCGACCAGACGCGATTGAACGAATGGTTTGACGTGCTGGATCTTCGTTATGGGGACCGCATTGCAATCGATAGCGGCGATGGCTTTGGCAACGAAGATGCCGCCCGCGACGTCCGCGCAGCCGCGGCAGAGCGCGGTATCATGGTCACACAGGGGACACCGGCAACGCCCGGCATAATCGCACCCGGCAACATTCGCGTTGTTGTCACCAGGTCCCAAGCATCCGTTCCGTCCTGCCCCGATAATCGCACGACGCACGGCCAAAACTTTAATGCAGGTAACAACAGCAATTACGGCTGCGCCATAAATTCCAACCTTGCTGCCATGGTGGCAGACCCCGAAGATCTGGTGCGTGGACGCGATAATAAGCGGATCGACAGCAACAGCGGCAACGCAGCGGTAAACGCTTACAAGACAAAGGCCGGAGACAAATGATGAACGCTCCATGGAAATCCGGTAACTCCGGAACGCGCGACCCGATTAACGCTTATGTCTGCGACGACCTCACGCTGGATGTCATTCGCGCTGTGTGTGAGGAAATGGGCTGGAACCAGGAAAAAGTCTATAAAGGCGGCCTGCGTAACGCCATTCAATCACTATCTGTTTCGGCAAGCCCGCAAATATTGCTGGTCGATTTGTCGGAATCGGGTGATCCGATCAGCGACATCAACAGCCTGGCCGAAGTGTGCGAGCCCGGAACAATCGTCATTGCGGTTGGTCAGGTGAACGATGTTCGCCTGTACCGCGATTTGTTGATGTCCGGTCTGCAGGATTATCTGTTGAAGCCACTGAGCCCTGACGCGCTGCGCGATTCATTCGCCAATGCACAAGCCGCGTTGACCGCACCGAAAGCCGATGATGGCCATGCGGACCGGCCACATGTGTCGACCGCCGTCATCGGAACCCGGGGTGGCGCGGGCGCGTCCACCATTGCGGCATCACTGGCATGGACATTCTCGCAAGTGCAGGGCCATCAAACAGGCTTGCTCGACCTTGATGTGCACTTTGGTACAGCCGCGCTTGCGATGGATTTGGAACCTGGCCGCGGTTTGACCGACGCCATTGATAACCCAAGCCGCATCGACGGATTGTTTATCGAACGCGCGATGATCAAAGCCAATGAACGTCTGTCGATCTTGTCCGCAGAAGCGTCGATGAACAGCCCGGTGTTGACCGATGGAACGGCCTTTTTCCAGCTGCAGGAAGAATTCCGCGCAGCGTTCGAAAACACCGTCATCGATATGCCACGCAGCATGCTGATTGCGTATCCGCATCTTATGAACGACGTGAATATTGCGGTTGTCACAACCGAACTGACGCTGGCTTCAGCGCGCGACAGCATTCGGGTTTTGGCATGGCTGAAACAAAATGCGCCGCAATGCAAAGTGCTGGTCGTCGCCAACAATGTTCAACCAGCGGTCGTCGAAATCAGCCGCAAGGATTTTGAAAGCACGATCGAACGCAAGATCGACCTGCTTTTGCCAGCGGACCCCAAGTCGGTGGCGCAAGCGGCGAAAATGGGCCAGCCCGTTGTTGAAGCCATTCGTGGAAGCAAGCTTTCCACTGGCATCATATCCTTGGCCGAAATCGTTGTTAGCAGCTTTGCAGACATGGCTGACGCGGCGCCTGCGGATGCCAAGAGCCCACCGAAAAAGACTGTTTTTGCCAGTTTCAAATCGATGTTGAAAACGAAGTGAAGCGGGCATGGGACCCCCAAGGGCATAGGTAGCAGAGCGGATGACAATGCAGGCATTTATGATCGCGACGGGAACAATCTTGTTCTTTGTTCTGGTGGCACTCGCCTTTGCAGGGCCCAATAGCAGCAAGGCGACGACACGCCGTCTTAGCGCTATCAAATTGCGTCATTCGGACAGTGCCGACGTGCGCGTGGAACAGCAAATGCGCAAGGTGGTTGCTGCGCGCCGTCCGCTCATTTTCGCCGACGGCCAGCAGATCAACTATGCCGATAAGCTGCGCTTGCGCCTGGCGCAAACCGGTAAGAAATGGACGTTGCAGCAATATTTATATGCGTCGGGCGGCCTTGCTTTTGTTATCATGGCTATTCTCTTGATCAAGGGCGCATCTTTTCTGGTCGGCGTTTCTGGCGGGCTGCTGATCGGGGCTGGCTTGCCGCACATGGTCGTCAACTTCCTCATGGGGCGGCGCATCAAAAATTTCACCACGAACTTTCCCGACGCCATCGAACTTTTGGTGCGCGGTTTGAAATCCGGCATGCCGGTGAGCGAAACGCTGAGTGTGATCGCAAAGGAAATTGCCGGCCCTGTTGGCGAAGAGTTCAAGTTGGTCGTCGAGAAAATCAAAATCGGCAAAAGCATGGAAGAATCGCTGCAGGATACGGCGGATCGGCTTGGCACCGCAGAATTCCAGTTTTTCGTCATCACCTTGGCCATTCAGCGCGAAACGGGCGGTAACTTGGCCGAAACACTCGCCAACCTTGCGGATGTTTTGCGCAAGCGCGCGCAAATGAAGCTGAAAATTCGCGCCATGTCATCGGAATCGAAGGCATCGGCCTACATCGTCGGGTCGCTGCCATTTTTCGTGTCGGGCATGATCTGGACGGTCAACCAGAAATATCTCGAAGGCTTCTTTTACGAACCACGTTTGATGATCGCCGGTGTCGTCGGTGCCGTTTGGATGGCGATCGGCGTGTTCATAATGGCCAAAATGGTCAATTTCGAAATTTAAGTTGGGGACAGGATAGCAAAAATGACCAATCCGGGTGGACCTCAACTTTTGGGCATGGACGCCATGTGGCTCGCGACATTGCTTTCGGTCGTGGCGGGCATCGCCGTCATAATTGCCATCTATTCAGTCGTTACCGTGCGCGATCCCATGGCCAAGCGCGTGAAGGCGCTGAACGATCGCCGTGAGCAGCTGAAAGCCGGTATCACCGCGACAACATCGAAAAAGCGCGCCAAGCTTGTCCGCAAAACCGAAACAACGGATAAAATGCGCCAGCTGCTGTCAAAGCTTCAGGTTTTGCAGGAAGATCAGGTTAAGGATGTGCAGAAAAGGCTGGCTCAGGCGGGCATCCGCCGCAAAGAACTCGCGGTCTCGGTCATCTTCAGCCGCATGGTGATGCCCATCATTTTCGGTGGTGGAGCCGGCCTGTGGATTTATGCGCTGGACGGCGTACCCGACTGGAGCGCGATGAAGAAATTTGGTGCGTTCGCAGCGGCGACGATTTTGAGTTACAAGGCAGCTGACATTTATCTGACGAACCTGGTGACGAAACGCACCGATGCCATCCGCAAAGGTCTTCCCGACGCGCTCGACTTGCTCGTGATTTGCGCAGAGGCTGGCTTGACCGTCGATGCCGCATTTAACCGCGTGGCAAAGGAGTTGGGCCGCGGCTATCCCGAATTGGGCGATGAATTTGCGCTCACCGCGATTGAACTTGGCTTTTTAACCGAACGCCGGACTGCCTTTGAAAATCTGGCGTACCGCGTCAATTTGGACTCGATCCGGGGCGTTGTCACGACCATGATCCAGACTGAAAAATACGGCACCCCATTGGCATCGGCATTGCGCGTGCTGTCTGCCGAATTCCGGAACGACCGCATGATGCGGGCGGAAGAAAAGGCCGCCCGTTTGCCCGCCATTATGACGGTGCCGTTGATCCTTTTCATTCTGCCGACGCTGTTCATCGTTATTCTGGGACCAGCCGCCTGCTCGATTAGCGACGCGTTTTCGAAATAGGGAACGGGACGGCATGGCGCCGTCCCCTTCAGCCCAAGCGGACGGTCTGTTCGATGGCACCGAAAATGCTGTGGCCAGCGTCGTCGCGCACTTCGATGCGGACGACATCTCCATCTTGCAGGAATGGCGTGGTCATTTCGCCCGTCGCGATTTTTTCGACCATACGCACTTCGGCAAGACAGCTGTAGCCAAGACCGCCGTCAGCGACGGGACGGCCGGGGCCGCCATCGGCATCGCGGTTGGACACGGTGCCTGAACCGATAATCGACCCTGCCCCCAAATTGCGCGTCTTTGCCAGATGCGCAATCAAAACACCGAAATCGAATGTGCAGTCATCCGACGCCACGGCTCGGCCAAATGGCGCGCCATTCAGATCGACATGCAATGTCCGGTGCAGCTTGCCGCCCTGCCAATAGGCCCCAAGGCTATCGGGCGTCACGAACACCGGTGACAAAGCGCTGGCGGGTTTGGACTGCACAAAGCCAAAGCCTTTCTCCAGTTCGGCAGGGATCAGATTGCGCAGCGACACGTCGTTCACAAGGCCCACAAGCTTGATATGCGCCAGCGCGTCTGCGGCCTGCGTGCCCTTTGGTACATCGCCGGTGACGACAACGATCTCCGCCTCCAAATCGCAACCCCATGCCGGATCCGCCAGCATGATGTCATCGCGCGCACCCATAAATTCGTCGGACCCGCCCTGATACATCAATGGATCATGCCAAAAGCTTTCGGGCAAGACCGCGCCGCGCGCTTTGCGGACCAGCTCGACATGATTGACATAGGCCGAACCGTCGGCCCACTGATATGCGCGCGGCAACGGTGCGGCGGCGTCATGTTCATGGAAGCGTTCGCGCGGAATGACGGCATGTTCCAGATCGGTCGCCAATGCCTCAAGCCGCGGCGCAATATTGTCCCAGTCATCCAGCGCGGCCTGCAATGTCGGCGCGATATGCGCTGCGTCGGCATACCAGGCGAGATCATTGGAAACGACAACCAGATGACCGTCACGACCCGACTTTAATGATGCAAGTTTCATAATCGCTCTCCTGCTTTTGACCATCATGCAACGATATTGCTGTTGCGGCAACCGCGCCTGTGCGTTTAGACATATCCATATGGAATTGGGGCTCGCCAAAATGCGAATGTTTCAAGCAAGTGCCTTGGCGCTTTCCCTTTTCGTCTCCGGATCAGCGTTCAGCCAGCAGCAGACCTTTAGCACCGCAGAGGCCGGGAAAAATGGCTGGGCGATGGAGCAGAACCGTTCTGCCAACTGGTATCTTTCGCAACACCAGCGCCTTACCACCGCGATAACCAGCTTGCAGCCGCAAAAGCCCGGTGTCGTGGATGCCTATGTCATTTCGATTGGGCTCGATTCCGACGCCGTGTTCGGACGGGAATCGGCTGAAGCGGCAAAGGTTCTGGCGCGCCGCTATGGCGCAACGGGCAAAACGCTTTTCCTCACCGCTGGCGCCGACGATGCGCCATCGGGCGCACCGCAGGGTTCGCCATCCAATCTTGCCGTCGCACTGGCCGCGGTTGCGGGCAAAATGGATCTGAAGGAAGACGTGCTGATTTTATTCGCCACCAGCCATGGCGACCCCGTGTCGGGCCTTGCCTATCGTGACGGCAACGACGGCGTCGGCATGATTGCACCGCAGCGATTGTCCGCGCTGCTCGATGGTGTGGGCATCCACCGCCGCATGGTTCTGATCTCCGCTTGCTATTCAGGGATATTCATTCCGTTGCTGACCAACGATCAGACCGTCATTGTGACCGCGGCATCGTCGCAACGCACATCGTTCGGCTGCGCACCCGGCAATGACTGGACGTTTTTCGGCGACGCGTTGGTGAACAATGGCTTACGCAAGCCGCAGAAATTTGATGATGCCGTTGCCGAGGCGGTTCAATTGATTTCCCGATGGGAAAATATGTTGGAGCTTTTGCCGTCCCGGCCGCAGGTTTTTGTGGGCGAGAATGCGCATGTCTGGCTTGACGCGCTTGAAGTCAAAATGCCCAAGACCGAAACCCCGAAAATGGGTCGCCCCGCAATCGCCAGCGATTATGAGCGTGCGAGCGATTAGGGTCAGGACCTAACCCAACTCGATGACGCGTGCGCGTAACTGCGCGAGCATGATCTCCAACTGCTTCGCCTCGCCGCTGCCCAATATCTTTTCAAGCTCCGCCTCTAACTGCAGCGCCTCAGGCACGATTTGGTCATAAAGGCTGCGGCCCGCGGCCGTCAGGGCCAAATGGTGCGAGCGCCCGTCGCTGCTGTTCGGCACGCGGCTTACGAGCGCGCGTTCCTCCAGCGTTTTGCACGCACGGTTGACCGTCACCTTGTCCATTGCCGTTGCCGCCACCAACTCGCGCTGCGTTGCGACCTCCGCCTCCCCCAAAAGCGCCATCACCCGCCATTCGGGCACCTTAAGCGCAAATTTACCGCGATAGGCGCGTGCGATCAGGTCGCTGACCGCGTTTGAGGTAATCGACAATTGATAGGGCAGGAAAGCGCTGAGCTTCAGGGTCTTCTGTGGCATAAAATTCACTCTGTTGTGGCTTGCACCGCGCGTGCGTCAGTCGGGTTTAACCTGATCCGGATGGGCGGCGATGAAGGCAGGTAAAGCCGTCAGCGCCGCATCAATCCGCGACAATTTGGGAAACTGCCCCAACGGCGTGTCCACCCGCCGCGCGTTGGCCATTTGCGGGACCAGGCAGACATCGGCAAGGTTTGGCACGTCGCCACCAAATAATCCGTCGCCCGGCGCCATATTCTCAAGCGCCGTGAACCCTTCGATGATCCAATGCCGGTACCATGCATCAACGGCATCCTGCGACTGCCCCATTTCGTCCTTCAAATAACGCAGCACGCGCAGATTATCGATCGGGTGAATATCTGCCGCGATAATCAACGCCTGCGCCAATGTTTTGGCCCGATCCGCAGGATTGGACGACAGCATCGCCGGTTCGGGATATTGGGCATCGAGATAATCGATGATCGCAAGGCTTTGCGTCAGATCATGGCCGTCGATCGACAGCATGGGGACAAAACCTTGCGGGTTGCGCGCGACATAGGCCGGTGCCTTTTGTTCATTGTCCAGCAGGCTTGTCGGCACGCGTGTGTACGGCACATTTTTCAGATTGAGGACGATCCGCACCCGGTAACTTGCCGAGGAACGCCAATAGTCGAACAAGGTTATCGCATTCATGGGCCAGCAATTAGCATGGCGTTAGTAAAAGGCAAAAGCATTGCAGTACGGCCCGCGCTTGCATATGTCTGGCGCAGATAAAAAGGACTGAGGATGACCGACGTGAAAAAATGGATGACCGCCGCTGGATTATTGATGCTGCCCTTATCGGCACAGGCCGCTTCGCCCATTACAGGTCGATGGGTCACGCAAAGCAAGGACGGCGTCGTGGAAGTCTATCCCTGCGGCGAGAATATATGCGGCAAGCTGTCCAAATTTCTTGTGAACCCGCCCGCTGGTCCCGGCGCGAAAGACATCAACAATCCGGACAAGGGGCTGCGCAGCCGGACAATCTTGGGCATGAATGTTTTGACCGGTTTCAAAGCCGCTGGCGATGAATGGAAAGGGCAGATTTACGATCCCAAATCGGGCAAAACCTATCGGTCGATTGTCTATAAAGGCAAATCGGGCAATCTGGTCGTCAAAGGCTGTATCGGGCCATTTTGTCAGGCACAAACATGGACACCGGCGCGTTAAATATTAACGCAACTAAGACCGCAATTTCCAACCCGACCGCAGCAGCAAATAGCAGATAGTGCCAAGCACTATGTTCAGCCCAAGCAGCACAATCGCGCCAAAAAACACAGGACTGTCTGCGGCACCGATGAAGCCATAACGGAAACCCGATATTGCATAGAAGAACGGGTTGGCGTGGCTGATCGCCTGAAATGTCGGGGCCAGCTTATCAACCGAATAGAATGTACCCGACAGCAACGCCGCAGGGGCAACAACAAAGTTGCTAACCACGGCCGCATGGTCGAATTTCTCTGCCCAGATTGATGTCATAACGCCGATAAGCGCCAGCATCATCGAACCCATCAGGCCAAACCACAATATCGCCCATATATGCACAGGCGTAACATGCACGCCCGGCCACAAAAGCATCGCGAGCCAGATTGTGCCGCCCACCAAAAAGGCGCGCGTCACCGCAGCAAATGTCAGCGCGGCCAAAACCTCTGCATTGGACAAGGGCGGCATCAGATAATCGACAATCGTGCCCTGCATTTTACCGACCAGCAAAGAGAAGCTGGAATTGGCAAAGGCATTTTGCATCATTCCCATGATGATGAGGCCAGGCGCGATGAAATCTGCAAAAGAAACGCCCAGAACCTGTGGCTTCACGCTTCCCAACGCCACGGTGAAAATAATAAGATATAGCAACGTCGTGATGGCCGGAGCCCATACCGTTTGCATCTGCACCTTAAAGAAGCGGCGCACTTCTTTCATATATAGGGTTTGCAGCCCAATCCAGTTTACGTTGCGGATGTGCCGTTCGCCGTCGGGCAGTTGCACAACGGGGCTCGCGTCCCTATCTGGGCCAATATCGCTTTTATGGTGGATAGTCATCGCGCAATCGACTATCGGCTTGCAGGCTTAACCGCAAGGCGCAAATGCGCCGCGACTGCGGTATAACACATTAGATATTGGGAAAGTTTCTATGTCCTGGACCGACCAGCGGATTGATCAGTTAAAAGCGCTTTGGGAAAAAGGCCTGACCGCAAGCCAGATTGCCGAAGAGCTTGGCGGTGTCAGCCGCAATGCCGTAATCGGCAAGGCCCATCGTTTGGGACTAAAATCGCGCCCGTCACCTGTGAAGGCCAACGACACAGACAAAAAAGCCGCGCCGAAAAAACCGGCTGCTGCTGCACCTGCAAAGGCACCTGCCCCCGTTGCGCCTGTGCGTCCCCGCGCCGCTGCACCTGTGGCTGAGCCTGTCGCGCCCGTGCGCGCCGATGATGACGCAGCCGAAGCACCTGCACCGCGCGCATCGTCGATGCCACGCATTGTTTCGATCGGACCTGGCGGTTTCATGCGTCAGGGCCCCGGCGATCAGCAAGCACCCATTCCGCCAGCACCGCCACGCCGCCTTGTACCGGCAAAGCCAAGCCCCGAAATGGCGGACAAAACGTCGTTGCTCGATTTGAACGAGCGCATTTGCCGTTGGCCCTTGGGTCACCCCGGTGAAGCCGATTTCCATTTCTGCGGTGTTCCGGTAAACCCCGGTTTTCCGTACTGCGTCGAACATTGCGGCCGTGCCTATCAGGCGCAGCTTCCACGCGGTGTCCGCCGTCCTCCGCCACCAATGCCATTTGGCGGACCAAGGGTTCGTTAAGGCTATGGTGAGATAGAGCATGGATCATCCATTTGCGGATCTCATCGGTTTAACATTAGATCAACAAGGCGGCGGCAGCAGCACATTTTCGCTGTCGGTCGATGATCGGCATTTAAATCCGCACGGTGTTGTGCATGGCGCTGTCCTTTACGCAATGGCGGATACAGGCATGGGTGCGGCGCTTTATTCGACACTCGATGCTGGATATGCGTGCGCGACAATTGATATCTCGATCAGCTATTTCCGGCCAGTCGCGCAAGGCCAGTTGCTGTGCGAAACCGTTTTGGACAATAAGGGCCGAACCATTGCCCATTTAACCGCCCGCATCACGCAGAATGACAAGTTGGTTGCGCAGGCAAGTGGCAATTTCGCCATTATGTCCACGCCCCCGGAAAGACGCTGATCCGGTTTATTTCCACAGCCGAGTTTCGTTCGGCTGTTGCGCCGCCAACTCTCCCGCGCCTATAGCATTATTATGACCGATGACCTGTTTGGCGGGAGCGCGGCCGCCACTGCCGCATCCAATGATTATACCGCTTCTGCGATTGAAGTGCTGGAGGGGCTTGAGCCGGTTCGCCGTCGCCCGGGCATGTATATTGGCGGCATCGACGAACGCGCCTTGCACCATCTCGCGTCCGAAGTCCTCGACAACTCGATGGACGAAGCCGTCGCCGGCCATGCCAGCCGTATTGAGGTGCATTTGGGCGTTGGCAACCGGCTGACCATCACCGACAATGGCCGCGGCATTCCGGTTGATCCCCATCCGAAATTTCCGGACAAATCGGCGCTTGAGGTCATTCTGACGACCTTGCACTCCGGCGGTAAGTTCACGGACAAGGCTTATGCGACATCCGGCGGATTGCATGGCGTCGGCGTTTCTGTCGTCAACGCCCTGTCGACCGATACCGTTGTCGAAGTGGCCCGCAACAAGCAGTTGTATCGTCAACGCTTCGCGCAAGGCCATCCGGTCGGTAAGCTGGAAGAGCTTGGCCCCACCCCCAACCGGCGCGGCACCACCATTGCCTTCACGCCTGATCCCGAAATTTTCGGCGCGGATGCGAAGTTCAAACCCGCGCGCCTGTTCAAGCTTGCCCGGTCAAAGGCTTATTTGTTCGCTGGCGTTGAAATTCGCTGGCGTTGCGACGCGGAACTCGCAAGCGCAGATGTCCCTGCCGAAGCGGTGTTCCAATTCCCCGGTGGCTTGTCCGACCATTTGCGCGAACAGCTTGGCACCCGCGCCTGCGCAACCACGGAGTTTTTCTCTGGCACGCAAGATTTCCCCGATGCGCAAGGCCGCGTCGAATGGGCGATTTCATGGCCGCTTTATTCAGACGGTTCGTACAGCTGGTATTGTAACACCATTCCAACGCCCGATGGCGGCACCCATGAAGCGGGCGTTCGCGCGGCGCTGACCAAGGGCTTGCGCGCCTTTGGCGAATTGATTGGCCAGAAAAAAGCGGCCCAGATATCGGCGGAAGACATTTTCAACGAAGCCGAATTGATGTTGTCGGTGTTCATCCGCAACCCGCAATTCCAAAGCCAGACCAAAGACCGGCTGACCTCACCCGAAGCAACGCGCTTGGTGGAAAACGCCGTGCGGGACCATTTCGACCATTATCTTGCCGACAATATGGAACGCGGCAAGGCGTTGATGGGCTTCATCTTGGAAAAGGTCGACGACCGCCTGCGCCGCAAGGCAGAGCGTGAGGTCAAACGCAAAACCGCGACGTCGGGCCGCAAGGTGCGTCTGCCCGGAAAGCTGACCGATTGTGCATCGGATGACCCGACCGGCACCGAATTGTTCATCGTCGAAGGCGACAGCGCTGGCGGCAGCGCAAAGCAAGCGCGTGACCGCAAGACGCAGGCGATTTTGCCGATCCGGGGTAAAATCCTGAACGTGGCTTCGGCCACCGCAGACAAAATCCGCGCCAACAACGAAATCGCTGATCTTCAACTCGCGCTTGGCTGTGGCACGCGCAAGGACTGCAACCCCGACAATCTGCGCTATGAACGCATCATCATCATGACCGATGCGGATGTCGATGGCGCGCATATCGCGACCTTGTTGATGACATTCTTCTTTCAGGAAATGTCCGAAATCGTGAAGGCCGGGCATCTCTATCTCGCGCGGCCGCCGCTCTATCGCCTGACGCATGGCAGCCAAAGCGTCTACGCCGCCGACGACGCGCACCGCGCCGAATTGGAAGCGACCGTGTTCAAGGGCAAGAAAGTCGATGTTGGCCGGTTTAAGGGGTTGGGTGAAATGAACCCGAACCAGTTGAAAGAAACGACGATGGACCCGGCGACCCGCTCGCTGATCCGCATTACTTTGCCGCATGAATATGAGCGGCGCGCGGTGGTCAATGACCTTGTCGACCGGCTGATGGGCAAAAATCCGGAGCACCGTTTCAACTTCATTCAGGAAAATGCCGCGCAACTAGACGAGGACACGATTGACGCTTGATGCGTCGCATATCCTCTATCACCAACCGTCACCCTGAACTTGGTTCAGGGTCTTAATTTTTGCAGCGAAGGCAAAAGGAAGTAAGATGCTGAAACAAGTTCAGCATGACGGGGGATATGGTCGTCAGGCCGTTAAAGCCTCAACCAAGGCCTTGACCTTTTTCTGCCGCCATTGCGGCAAAGGTGCGACCAGCCAATAGGCTTCTTCGCTTTCTTTCGCATTGTCGACCGCGCGTATTTTTCCGCTCGCCAAATCGGCTTCGGCCAAAAGCAGTGGTACCGTTGCCCTGCCCAGCCCGATCGCTGCCGCGTCAATCGCAAGGCCAGCATCGGCAAGCCGAAGTGCCGCCACGCCGTCGGCCACAGGGCAATTGGGCCAGCTAATCGGCGTTTCCGCCCCGCCTTCGGGTGCAGCGACGGTCACATGCGCACCAGCGGCCAGCTTAACGCCTTCATGCTCGCCGGGGCCAGTGGCCAGCCGAATGGCGAGGTCGAGATTGGCTTCGGTAAAATCGACAGCCTCGTCCGCGGCCACCAACGTGAAGCGCGTGTCGGGGTTCGCCTTGCTGAATGCCGCCAACCGCGCGGCCAGCCATTTGGCGGTAAAATCGCGTGGCGCAGCGATGGTCAGCGAATTGGAGGATTGCCCCGCCTGCATCGCGCGGACCGACTCTTCGAACTGCAAAAAGCCCGCACGTAGGGCATCAAGGCCGTTTGTCGCCTCGTCCGTGAGCTCAAGCCCCTTGGGCGTGCGGCGGAAGAGAACGACGCCCAACATATCTTCAAGCGCGCGTATCTGCTGGCCGACGGCCGCTGGCGTCACCGCAAGCTCGTCCGCCGCCTTGGTAAAGCTTAAATGCCGCGCCGAAGCGTCCAGCACGCGCAGACCGTTTAAGGGCAGATGCGTACGCTTCATCGGATGCTCAACGCGCCGTTGCCGGGGCGACCAGCGTAAAGCGCGGGATTTCGGCAAGGAAGGTCGTGCCATCTTCGCGGATGAAACGATATTGCCCTTCCATCGTGCCGCTGGGCGTCGGCAATGGGCAGCCCGACACATAATCATGGCTCTCGCCGGGCTTTAGCAAGGGCTGTTCGCCGACCACGCCATCGCCATCGACATGGTTGATCGTGCCGCGACCGTCGGTGATGCGCCAATGCCGCGTCATCAATTGCACGGGTTCATCGCCGCCATTTTCGATGCGGATATGATAGGACCAAAACCAACGGCCTTGCGCGGGAGCCGATTGTTCTTGCAGAAAATTGGGTGACACGCGGACGGTCACGCCCTCGGTCGTTGCGCTGACCGCAAAGAAGGAATCGAGGATGCTCGTCACAATCCCGCGGCCCTGAGCGCCTGATCCAGATCGTCGATCAGATCGGCGGGATCTTCCAAGCCAACATTGATGCGGATCATGCCTTCGCCAACGCCCATGGCTTCGCGGCCTTCGGGGCCCATGCCGTGGTGGGTGGAGGACGCGGGGTGGCACATCAGGCTGCGCGCATCGCCGATATTGTTCGAAATATCGATCAGCTGCAGCGCGTTGAGCAAGGCGTGCGCCTGCTTGCGGCCGCCATCAACTTCAAAGGCAAAAATCGGCCCGCACGCTTTCATCTGGCGCATCGCCAGTTCATGCTGCGGGTGGCTGGCAAGACCGGGATGCATGATATGCGGCACGCGGCCTTCCAAGAATTTGCCAACAAGCAGCGCGTTTTCCGACTGCCGCATCGCGCGCAGTTCCAGCGTTTCCAAACCCTTGTGCACAACCCAGGCGTTGAATGGCGACAGATTGGGTCCAGTGTTGCGCTGAAACGGCAACAGCACGTCATCGATCCACTGTTGCGAGCCACAGACCGCACCGGCAAGCACGCGGCCCTGCCCGTCCATCAGCTTCGTTGCGCTATAGGCGACAACATCTGCGCCATAATCCATCGGCCGTTGCAGCACGCTGGTGGCAAAGGCATTGTCGACCACCGTGGTGATGCCATGTTCTTTGGCGAGGCCGCAGACATAGGCCATGTCGACAATGTCCATCGTCGGGTTGGCGGGTGTTTCAAAGAAGAATACTTTTGTGTTCGGCTGAATCGCCGCTTTCCACGCATCATTGTCGCGGCTGTCGATCGTGGTCGTGCTGATACCCCATTTGGGCAGCAACGTGTCCGTCAACCAACGGCACGAGCCAAAGGCCGCGCGGGCGGCGACCACATGGTCGCCCTGCGACAATTGGCACAGCAACGCCGTCGTCATCGCCGCCATGCCCGTGGCTTGCGCGCGGCATGCCTCTGCCCCTTCCATCAGCGCAATGCGTTCCTCCAGCATTTGCACCGTCGGGTTTTGCAACCGCGAATAGGTCATGCCGTCCTGCTCACCCGCAAAACGGGCCGCTACGGTTTCCGCATCATCATAGGTAAAGCCAGACGAGAGGAACAAAGCCTCCGACGTCTCACCATGTTCGCTACGCCATGTGCCACCACGCACTGCCTGAGTGGCAGGACGCCAATGCCGGGTGATTTCGCGATTCTGGCCAGTCGTTTTCTTCATAAGTTCGCTTTTCGGAGAGAGTAGGGTTCAGGTCAAGGCAGCAAGCACGGCGTCGCCCATTTCGCTGGTGGACATCGTCCCGCCAAGGTCGGGCGAGCGGGCACCAGCGGCGAGTGCTTTGGCGACCGCCGCGTCGATGCGGTCGGCCATCGCCGGCAAGTTGAGCGAGTAACGCAGCATCATCGCGGCGGACAAAATTGTCGCCAGCGGGTTCGCCTTGCCCTGCCCGGCAATATCGGGCGCACTGCCGTGGATGGGCTCATACAGGCCCTTTTGGTTGCTATCAAGCGACGCGCTGGGCAGCATGCCAATCGATCCGGCGCACATGCTGGCCTGATCGGACAGGATATCGCCAAACAAATTGCCGGTGACGATCACGTCAAACTGGCCGGGGTTGCGCACCAACTGCATCGCGCAATTGTCGACATACATATGGCTGAGCGCGACTTGCGGATATTCGGCATGGGTTTCAATCACCACATCGCGCCACAGTTGCGAGGTTTCGAGCACATTGGCCTTGTCCACCGAGCATAATTTCTTGCCGCGCGCCATCGCGGTTTCAAAGCCGACGCGGGCAATGCGGCGTACTTCATCCTCATTATAGGACATGATGTCATAGCCTTCGCGCTTACCATCCGCGGTTTTGCGCATGCCCTTTTCACCGAAATACACATCGCCATTCAATTCGCGCACGATGATCATGTCGATCTGTGTGGCCACTTCGGGACGAAGCGCGCTGGCATCCGCCAGTTCGGGAAACAGGGTCGCGGGGCGCAAATTAGCGAACAAGGACAGTTCCTTGCGCAGCCCCAATATCGCCTGTTCGGGCCGCAAATGCCGTTCCAATGCATCGCAATCGGGGTCGCCCACAGCGCCAAACAATATCGCGTCAGCGCGCTTTGCAAGGTCCAGCGTTTCGGGGGGCAGCGGATGGCCGGTCGCCTTATAGGCCGCGCCGCCAACCAACGCCTCTTCAAAGGTCAGTCCGTCAATCGCCAACGCGTCCAATACGCGACGTGCTTGGGTGATGACTTCGGGACCAATTCCGTCCCCGGGTAATAAGGCAACTAACAAGGCGGTATTCCTCAAAAGAAACCGTAGTGCTGAGCCTGTCGAAGCACGCCTGTCGATATGGCGATGCCTTTAAGCGCCCTTCGACAGGCTCAGGGCTACGGTGTTGTAATCATGCCTCCCCTGCCAAGTGCAGCGCGGTTATGCAACTGCCCTTTTCAGGCGTTCCACCAACCGTTCGCGCGCAGCCATGACATCGGCGCGGCGGTCGCCCAGAACATGCGCGACCAAGCGCTTGCGGTTTTGCGCCATCATCGCCACGGGCGCGCTGTCGGCGTCATAATCTTCGGCATAGCCAAGTTCGGCCAGCAATAAGGTTTCATATTGCGCAATCGCCCCCGCCCAAACGCGTGCGGCAGGCGCCAGCTCAATCGCCGACAGCAACCCGTCGCACGCGCTGTACACGCGGGGGTATGGCACGCCTTCGGCCAGCGTTGCCGCGGTCAGCGCGGTGACCCAGTCAATCGCGGCAATCGCCAGCGGCTCGCCCAACAAATGCGCACGGCTGTGCAGGGGTTCGGGCGTCAGGCGCGCCAACTGCCCCGTTATGCGCGTGCGCCATTCGCCGGTGATAACATTGCCGGGGATCAGCACAGGCCGCAATTGCCGCCCCCGCGCGCCTTGCACATAGCCCGCGAGCATGCCGTAATCTTCGGAAAACGCGCGCACGATAGCGCCGGTTTCGCCGTGATTACGGACTGCACAAATGATCGCGGATGCCGTTATGTCCATAGGCCCTCATGCCAATAATGCGGCATGAGGGGAAGCTCTATCCTGCGTCGCTGTGTTCGCCGCTGACCATGAACAACGTCACGCCTGCATATTTTTCCGCGCCAGCTTCGAATAACGGGTCAATTTCGAACACTTGTTCAGTCAGTTTCAGATCGTTGAGGCCAAGCAAATGAAACGCCCCCAGCTTTTTCTCACGTGGCGGCTCTCCATGCTTTTCCAGCGTAATCGCGTCGATAAATAGCGCATTATTCTTGGAATAGAGCACGTGCGGGGCAAGCTTCATCGCCACATTATTGTACGTGGCGGTCACACATTTTTTGAGCGCGATAGCCTCAAGCAGCAATTGGTTGGTCGTCATCGCCTTAGATTATCGAACCAACCGGCGTTCGCAAGTGAAAATTGTGCAGTGCAGCATTTTTATCAGTACGCTTGCTTGGCATGCCCGGCGATCAAATCCAATATGCGGCCAACTTGCGAGGGCGGCAAATCATGCGCCATTTCGTCGATAATCTCCAGCCGTGCGCCGGGGATATGGCGGGCGATATCCTCGCTGCCTTCTTTGGGCACGAGCGGATCAGCGCCGCCATGCACAACAAGGGTCGGCACCTTAATCGTCTTGAGCCGGTCAACGCGGCTGCCATCGGCGATGATCGCCAGCAACTGCCGCCTAGTGCCGACGGGATAATAGCCCCGGTCGAACGCTTTGGCGGCCATTTCGGCGTGGGCATTTTCTGGGCGCGCCGGATCGGGGAAGGAAAACGCACTGACCAACTCGGCTCCGAACGCGACAGCCTCCTCTCGGCTGGCGTCTGGCGGGCGCTTGACCATGAATTGGCGCTGGATATCGGCGCGCGCGCCGGGAAGCCCAGCCTTGCCACTCGACGACATGATCGACGTCATGCTCAACGTCCGTTCGGGGTGGTTGGCAGCCATCAATTGGACGATCATCCCGCCCATCGACGCGCCGACCACATGCGCCTTGTCGATGCCCAGCGCATCCAGCAACCCAATGCCGTCTGCCGCCATGTCACCCAGCGTGTAAGGAACGCGCACCGGCAGCCCTATTCGGGCCTTGAACATCGTCCAGACCAGATGGGGCGCCTTTGCCCCCTCCATCCACTGTGACAGGCCAACGTCGCGATTGTCATAATGGATGACGCGGTAGCCCTTGCTTACAAGGCCGTGAATGAACTCATCGGGCCACGCAATCATCTGCGCACCAAGGCCCATGACGAGCAGGATGACCGGACCATCGGCTGGGCCGTTTTCCTCATAATATAACTCGATATTGTTGGCGCGGATATTTGGCATGAACTTCTCCCCTACCCGCCTTTTTAATCAGCTGCTGAACAACTGCAAGGCCACATCATCCGCCCACATGGTAGAAATCATACACCGTCTGCGCCACGGCGGCGGACACCCCCGGTGCTTTCTGCAAATCTTCAAGGCTGGCATTGCGCACCGCGCGCGCGGTGCCGAAATGCAGCAATAAAGCCTTTTTCCGCGAGGGCCCGACGCCCGGCACTTCATCCAGCGGGCTTACGGTTATCGCCTTGCTGCGCTTCGCACGGTGCGCACCAATGGCGTAACGGTGCACCTCATCGCGCAGGCGTTGCAGGTAGAACAGGACCGGCGCGTTCACCGGCAAGGTCAATTCGCGTCCGTCGGGGAAGTGGAAAACTTCGCGGCCATCACGGCCATGATGCGGGCCTTTGGAAATGGCGATCAATGGCACGTCATCTACGCCGATTTCCTCCAGCGCGGCCTTCACGCTGCTCATCTGCCCCTTGCCGCCGTCGATTAATACCAGGTCAGGCCACTGCCCGCTATCGCGGTCGGGATCATCTTCCTGCGCGCGCGCAAAGCGGCGCTGGAACACCTCACGCATCATCGCAAAATCATCGTCGGTCGCGGCCTGTTTGATGTTAAACTTGCGATACTGGCCCTTAATAAAGCCTTCGGGTCCGGCAACGACCATCGCGCCAAGCGCATTGCTGCCCTGAATATGGCTGTTGTCGTAAATCTCGATCCGGCGGGGCGGTTCGGGCAGTTCAAACAGGTCCGCAACCTCTTGCAGCAACTTGCCCTGCGTCGTGCTCTCCGCCAAGCGCCGGTCCAGCGCCTCTTCGGCGTTGCGCGTGGCCTGTTTGACAAGGCGGACGCGATCACCGCGTTGCGGCACGCTGATTTCAATCTTGCGTTCGGCACGTTCGGACAATGCCTCAGCCAACAGATCCGCTTCGGTCAATTCGCGGTCGAGCAATATGTTTTTGGCGGGCGGCACATCTTCGTAAAATTGCGCAAGGAAGCTGGTGAACACTTCATCCTCGGTCATCTCGGCCACATGGGACGGGAAAAACGAGCGATGCCCCCAATTTTGCCCGCCGCGGATGAAAAATGCCTGAATACCCATCACGCCGTTGCGGTGGGCCAAGGCAAAGATATCGGCATCGCCAACGCCTTGCGCATTAATCGCCTGCGACCCTTGAATGAAGGTCAGCGCCTTCAACCGGTCGCGCAACATGGCCGCACGTTCGAAATCAAGCGCTTCGGCCGCGCCTTCCATTTCCTTCGCCAGCTTTGCCTGCACCGCAGAAGATTTGCCGTCGAGGAAGGATTTGGCATCAGCGACCAGACCGTCATAGGATTGGTCATCAATCCGGCCAACGCATGGCGCGGAACAGCGCTTGATTTGATACAACAGGCATGGCCGGTCGCGATTGTTGAAAAAACTGTCCGAGCAGCTGCGCAGCAGAAACAGCTTTTGCAACGCATTCAGCGTCTGGTTGACAGATCCCGCGCTGGCAAAGGGGCCATAATAATGCCCCTTGTTCCGCCGTGCACCGCGATGTTTCTGGATACGCGGAAATTTATGATCCACCCGCAGCAGGATGAAGGGGAAGCTTTTGTCGTCGCGCAGCAGCACATTATAGGCCGGGCGATAGCGCTTGATCAGCTGCGCCTCCAACAACAGCGCCTCCGCCTCACTGTTGGTGGTCACAATCGTCATTGAACGGGTCAGCGCGACCATTCTGCGCAGGCGATTAGGCAAGCGGTCAATCTGCACATAATTGCCGACGCGGTTCTTCAACGCGCGCGCCTTGCCGACATATAATATTTCGCCGCGCGCGTCGTGCATCCGGTACACGCCGGGTTTCAGCGGCAAGGTCTTCAGGACATTGCGGATGGCGGCTGTGCCGGTTTCGAGATCCGGTGTATCCGCACCACGCACCGCATAGGTCGCCTGCTCCTCGTTAAAGCGAGAAGCAGCATTGGGTTGATCTGGGCGGTCGGCTTTGGACATGTCGGGGTGATGTAGGCAACGTCGGTGCGCTACACAATCTCATTCCCGCAAACGCGCGGCATGATTATATATCGGAACTTGTGTTCCCGCCTGCGCGGGAACCACCAAACTTAGTTCAGCGAGGCGATCGATTGGTCGATCAGGGCTGCGTCGGCCTTTGCATCATGATGCGCGGCGATCAATTGCGCTGCAGCAGCGGCAGCGGCACTTGCGGCCTTGTTACGGACATCCGCAATTGCGGCGCGCTCGGCAGCAGCAATCTTTTCTTCAGCAGCCTTCGCACGGCGTTCGATCAATGCGGTTGCATCGCTCTTTGCGCGGGCAACAATCTGCTTCGCTTCAGCTTCGGCAGAGGCTTTCATCGCATCGGCATCATGCGCCGCCTGCTTTGCCTTTGCTTCATACTCGACCTTGATATTTTCAGCTTCGGCACGCAGCGCGGTTGCTTGGTCCAGCTGCTGCTTAATGCCGGCAATCTGTCCGTCCAATGCGCCAGCGATCATCGCAGGCACTTTTTTCCAGATCGCCAAGATGATGACTGCAAGCATCGCCAAAGCCACCAGCATAGAGGCGTCAAAGCCAAGAGCCGAAGGCGTGACATGCTCTTCTGCGCCGCCATGCGCTTCGGTCGAAGCATGCGCAGCGGGCGCGGCGGCTTCGGCGGTAGGCCCCGCAGCGGGTGCGGCGGTGTCTGCTGCTGGAGCAACGGCGGCTG
>JACCDN010033326.1_pt1 | contig 35772 bp, 32 predicted proteins | sample 7441691 | NCBI WGS metagenome assembly JACCDN01 (sample SAMN15323439, study PRJNA562643) | freshwater metagenome | isolation source: river surface water | place: USA:Blue River Watershed | collected 2017-08-16
CACGGGTTCGCACGGCCACGAGACCGGCTTCTTTTTCCTTGTCGCCAACGACAAGTTGGTAAGGCAGCCGGTTAACGCTATGTTCCCGAATTTTATAGGTAATTTTCTCATTACGCAAATCGGCTTCAGCACGGAAACCGGCAGCGTGTAGCTGATTCACCACATCTTCGGCGTAATCGGCCTGTTTTTCCGAGATATTGAGCACAATTGCCTGGATCGGTGCCAACCAGGTCGGCAACGCGCCCGAGTGGTTTTCGATCAGGATACCGATAAATCGCTCCAGCGATCCCAGGATCGCTCGGTGCAACATCACCGGCACACGACGGGTGTTGTCTTCTGCCACATATTCGGCGCCCAGACGGCCCGGCATCGAGAAGTCAACCTGCATCGTGCCGCATTGCCATGAGCGGCCAATCGCGTCTTTGATATGAAACTCGATCTTCGGGCCGTAGAACGCACCCTCGCCCGGCAACTCGGTCCACTCCAGACCCGAGGCACGCAAACCTGCACGCAAGGCGGCTTCGGCTTTATCCCAGATCTCATCCGAACCAACGCGACCTTCAGGGCGTAACGCCAGTTTGACGGCAACGTCATTGAAACCAAAATCGGCATACACCTGCTTGACCAGCGCATTGAAGGCCGTCACTTCGGCTTCAATCTGATCCTCGGTACAGAACACATGCCCGTCATCCTGTACGAAACCACGTACGCGCATCAGGCCATGCAACGCGCCCGACGACTCATTACGGTGACAGGAGCCGAATTCACCGTAGCGCAGCGGCAGATCGCGATACGAACGCAGACCCGCATTAAACACCTGCACGTGCCCCGGGCAGTTCATCGGCTTCAGCGCATAGTGACGCTTTTCCGACTCTGTCGTGAACATGTTCTCGTGGTAGTGGTCCCAGTGACCCGACTTCTCCCACAGGGAACGATCCAGAATCTGCGGGCAACGCACTTCCTGATAGCCGTTATCGCGGTAGACGCGACGCATGTACTGCTCTACTTCTTGCCAGACGGCCCAGCCCTTGGGGTGCCAGAACACCAGACCGGGCGCTTCGTCCTGCATGTGGAACAGATCCAGCGCACGGCCCAGACGGCGGTGATCGCGCTTTTCGGCCTCTTCCAGCATGTGCAGGTAGCCGTCGAGATCTTCCTTCTTGGCCCAGGCGGTACCGTAAACACGTTGCAGCTGCTCGTTCTTGGGGTCGCCACGCCAGTAGGCGCCAGCGATCTTCATGAGCTTGAAATGTTTGAGCTTGCCGGTCGATGGCACATGCGGCCCACGGCAGAGGTCGATAAAATCACCTTCGCGATACAGCGAGACCTCCTGATCCTGCGGGATCGCGGCGATCAGTTCGGCCTTGTAACGCTCGCCCAGGCCTTCGAAGAACTTAACGGCATCGTCACGCGACCAGACTTCACGGGTGACCGGGATGTCTTTCTTGGCCAGTTCGGCCATGCGTTTTTCAATCGCGGCTAGATCGTCCGGCGTAAACGGGCGCGAGTAGGCGAAGTCGTAGTAAAAGCCATTATCGACTGTCGGTCCAATCGTAACCTGCGCTTCCGGGTAAAGCTCTTTCACCGCATAGGCGAGCAAGTGTGCCGTCGAGTGACGGATCAGATCCAGGCCTTCCGGGTCTTTATCGGTGATGATGGCGAGGGGCGAATCCGTTTCGATCAGATAGCTGGTGTCGACCAGCTTATCTCCCACTTTGCCACCGAGGGCGGCACGGGCCAGGCCGGCGCCAATACTAGCGGCGACCTCCAGCACGGTCACTGGCTGTGGATATTCTCGCTGGGAACCATCAGGAAGCGTAATAACGGGCATATCAAGCTCGCGATCAAAAACAAACGGGCAAACAAAAAGCCAGAGCAGGTGGCCGGGGTCGCGTTGATTGCGATATTCGGCGAATCTGACTCTGGCTTCAGTTCTTAATTCGTTGGTAGGCGCGATTGGACTCGAACCTAAAAAGCGGGGGTTTATAGGGGAATGTCGGGGCGTAAGTGCTTGATTGCATTGCCCGCCACTTCCCTATAAACCCCGCCTTTATACCAATCTTTATACCAACAGGGTTAAAAACGTAAGGCAGAGAAGCCGCATTTTACAACAGATCGGCCTCTGCCCCACGCCGGATAACCAGACCGGGGAGCCTGCGGCCACCGCCGATTACCCACTTGAGGATTTCGACCTTCGCCCCGGCCCAATCCCCGGCATCGACTCGGCGGCGCAAGGTGCTGGATTTGTAACGGGTGGTGCCAAGGTTGTAGCAGAAATCGCCGATAGCAGCCCACCGTCGATCATCACCGCGTAAACGCGGCGAGAGGGTAGCTGCCCCCTCGGCGTAGGCCATTGCGTCGCGTGCAAGGCGTATATCGGCTTCTAGCTGCGTCCACTTGGTGTAGGGGCCGATATCCCGGCCGGTGCTCCCCCAGCCGATTGTCCAGACACCGGCCGGGCACAAGTACGAGGCGAGCTTGCAACCCTCGAACTTACGGATCAGCCCTTTGAGAAACTCTAGCACCAGGCCCCCTTACGCAGCGCCCGATCAATAAACCAGAACGACACGATAGACGCGACAATCGCTTTCTCGTCCGGCCCCCACAAGCGCAGCAGTGCGTCAAACCATTGTTCGCCCCCGTTCATGAGCACGATGAATTGCGCCACGAGGGCGGCGCTACTCAACATAATCACCCACCAGAACGTAATCATCGGGCGCATGAGGGAATTGATCGCGTCCACAAAGCCAATGCCGGTTTGCACGGCCTGCGCTTTGGTGGCTTCAATCAGGCCAGAGAGTTCGGCCACGCCCATAGAGCGGTCGGCTTCAATCTGGGCCAGCTTCTCGCCGTGCTCAGCCTTGAGGCGGTCAGCTTCAAGGTTTTTGTCGAGCATCGCCAGTTCGTGCGCGCGTTCGTCTTTTCGGTCGAAGAATTTGAAGGCTTCGGGAATCAGGCGGAAAACGCCGCCGAACAGAGAACCGATAAGCGTTTCAATCATGGTCGTGCTCCTTCATCGCCAGTGTCTAGCAACATAGTCTGCGATCCAGCCGCCCGCGCTGACCAGTGATAGCCAGAACAGACCGGACAACGATTTCTCAATAATGGCCTTGCGAAGTGCAGCGCGTTCCGCTTCTGCCTTGATTGCCAACCGCACCCACTGCACTTCATCGTCGGACAGTGGGTGCGCTTCAACAACTTCGGCAACGACCTCATGGAGAATCTGTTTGAGTTCGTCCTTATCCACGGCGTGTTACCTCGTTACTCGGCCGACGGAAAGCCAGCTTCCGTTACCTGTTGCTTAACGGCTTCACGATAGGCGGCATATTGTGCGTAGGCCGTTTCATCACCCAGCAGCTTCTTGTTGATGGCGGCGATTTCGTCGTCTTTGCTGTAACGGGCTTGCATACCCGCAGCAATCAGCTTGCCGCGTTCCGGCGCACCTTCAATTGCTACCGAGTCACATACCCACTGGTCAACCGTGCCCGGTGCGTCATCGGTAGCCGGGGTGCCAGGGATCAATTCGGCATTCAGATTGAAGAAATGAACACCACCGGAGGTGTGCAGAAATTCCGGCTTTTCGGTAGAAAACATTTTGTTGCTCATGCTAATGCTCCTTTTAAGGTTGATCCGCAGCGGAGCAGGATGCGCCGCCGAAGTTCTGGTGTTACATGGGTGATAAACAGGCGGCCAGCGTTCGCAAAGCGAGTCCAGCCGTAGTAACTCATTACCGATGACATAAGCGCCACCGGGTCTAGCCGATGCCAATTGCGTCGAACCTGGCGCATACGCCGCTTGAATTTCAAGGCGATGCGTTCGCGCACTAGGGTTTTATGGTGGAAAAACCGATACCCCAGAAAATCCACACCCCGGCTATCCACCGGGAAGATTTGCCAGTTAGGCTTTAGCTTCAGTCCGATGGCTTCCAGTTGATCGGCGAACCAGCGCCGGACTTCGTGCAGTCGTTCCTTGTCCGCTCCCAGCACAACGATGTCATCGCAATAGCGGTAGTAATACTTCAGGTGCAGATTCTCTTTGGCCGCGTGGTCAATTGCCGACAAGAACAGATTGCCAAAATACTGGCTCAAATAGTTACCAATCGGAATTCCACTGGGGACAGAATCGATAATGCTGTCCATGAGCGCGAGTAACTTGGCGTCTTTTATCTTGCGCCGGATTACTTCTTTCAGCAGCGCATGATTGATACTCGGATAGAACTGTTGCACGTCCATTTTCAGGCAGTACCGAGTGCCCTCTGGGTCAGAGCGCAGCGAGGACTTGATGCGACGCACCCCGTCATGCACGCCACGGTCCTTCAAACTGGCATAGGTATCCCGAATAAGCGTACTCGCCCAGATCGGTTCAACCACTTGCATAATGCAATGGTGGATGATCCGATCCGGAAAGTACGGCAGCGCATAGATAATCCGCTTTTTGCCGTTATCCATGCGGTCAAATACACGATACTGCGCCGTCTGGTAGGTGCCGTCTTTAAGCATTTCGTGGATCTGCTGCACATGACCTTCCAGATCCATGTCCACGCGCTGCACCGACCGATAACACCGCTTGCCCTTGCGGGCGTTGCGGTGGGCCTCTCGGATATTGTCCAGATCACAGATTCGGTCGAACAGATTGCCGTGACGTTTCATTGCCCGGTTCCTGTCCCGGCCCGGAGCGTTCGGCGTTGCCGCCTACCAGCACCAAAGGGCCGAATCGTATTTCGCCAAGAGGCGAGGAAACACCGTCCGTATTCGGTTACTTGGACAGACTCCGTGCGCGACCCGATATTCACATTCGAATTCGACGCTGGATTATTCAGATTCAACGATCCAGGCGTCGCTTGCGTACCATTATCAGCATTGCCCCCAACATACGGGGCACGTCGCTGACAGCTACGAGCAAGAGCGGGGTGGGCGAACGGTGTTCCCATGATCTGCAATATCTGAAAAATCAGAACCCCGCGCGCGCCCCGATAGTCACATGCGAAAGCGACGCCGGACTAGACAGATACAACGAGCCAGGCGCCGCCGGCGTACCATGCTCAGCATCGCCCCCAACAACCGGGGCACGCCAGTTGTTACCGTTGTCCGGGTATTGCCACAGGTACGAACGTGCCTTTGTCGAACTGGTAGCGCCAATAGACGCAGCAATGAAGCCGGTTGCAAGGTTAGACATCAGCGTAGATACATAGCCGTTCGCCGAAGTGCCCAGGTTTGGCATATTGCCGAGCAGTGCCATGCCGGTGTTACCCGAATCCGCGAAGTACGTCGAATTGTTCGTGAAGTACAGCGGGATCGGCGACGTGGTGTTATTCGCCGTCATGTCCACAGTGAAGCCGTCGAGGAACTGCCAGATATGACCGAAGAAGTTTTCAATGCCGCGATACGACATGAAATCGGTCGGGATACCCGCAGTGCCGCCGAGCGATACACCACCCGTCTTGTTGCCCAGGGCGTTAGACAGACCAGACAATGCCAGGTAGCTACCGTTCGCCCAGGTACCGCCCGACAGGCCGGTGCGGCCCGCCGTCATTCGGCTGGCGTGGCGGAAGTCGAAGGTCTTGAACTCAATCAGGGCCAGCAGCAGAACAGCCGACCATTGCGTGAAGGTCAGTTGACGCCAGCCAGCGCCACGGGCAGCAGCAGCCGCACGGAATTGGGCACGGGTTTGCGAGGTTGTCGGGTACGCACCAGAAACGGATTGAATCTTACCGCCGACGATATTGGCGTCATAGGCACCGTAGTAACGGTACTCGACTTCGACGCCATCCTTGATGAAATCAGGATCAACCGAGAAGCCCGCTTGCGGCGTTTCCGAAATAAGCCAGGTGTGAACTGTGCCCACATAGCTGTAGTAGCGATAGAACTTCTTGACCTGGACCATCACCTGACCAGCGGCACCGGTCAGCGTAGCTGGGTTGCCAGTTTCCAGATAGTTCGAGTTGTTGTTATCCAGATATGCCGTAACCTGGCCCGCGTCATTGAGGAGGCAACGGCGCATTTGCGACTGGATCGGCAGGGCGATATGCGAGGTAGCCGAGCCAACCGCAGTAAACGTGTCGGTTGATTCGTCCCACGATACGCCGTAAGCACCGGGGAAATCCGTATCGATACCAGGCAGCAGGGCATCAAGACCCTTGGCGGCATAGGCCAGTTTTTGCAGATCGGTTTCCGTTTGGGCAGCGGTAACGATGCGGTTAATTAGACTGCTTTTTGCGGTAGTCATGTTTCACTTCCTTATAAAAGATTGAGGCCAAATTCACGAAGCGCATTGCTTTCGTAGAACGCTGCAACAGCGGCGGAGATACCCTCTGCACTGGCCGCCGCTGCGCCAGCTTGGGTTGTTGCAATCTGTGCCTGGGCCGTTGCGATACCGGCTTCTGTGGTTGCCAGGTCGGCTTTTGTTGTGGCAATACCGGCTTGGGCAGTGGAAATGCCCGCCTGAACGGTTGATTCATTGGCTTGTGCGGTAGCAATACCCGCTTGGGCCGTTGCGATACCGGCTTCTGTGGTTGCCAGGTCGGCTTTTGCAGTTGCTAGGTCGGCCTTGGCTGTGGCAATACCGGCTTGTGTTGTAGATACTCCGGCCTGTGTCGCGGAGATTCCGGCTTGCGTTGCGGCGATACCCGCCTGGGTCGTCGCTACTCCGGCCTGGGTTGTCGCCTCGCTGGCCTTCGCCGTAGCAATTCCGGCCTGGGCAGTCGCTACGCTGGCCTGTTCTGTTGCAACGGCTTTGGCGCCCAGTGCTTCCTCTGCCTTACCTGGGGCAGCTTCGATAAGCGGCAGGGCGTCTGCAACTGCGACGATCTCATCGACCGCAAAAGCACAGTCGTTAATCGCGTCCGAACTGGTATTCAATACGTCAACGGCGGCTTCCATCGCAGTAACCGCGGCGGCGGCTTCGGCTGCGGCCTCCGTCGCAATGCTCGCCTGTTCTGTTGCACTGGTAGCGGCTGCGGTTGCAATGGCAGCTTTGCTCGTCGCAGTAGCCGCATTAGTAGGCGCGGCAATAATCGCGGCCATATTGGTAGCGGCGCTATTAACTGAAGCGATATTATTCGCAACAGTGTCAACGTTGGCGGCCCGCGCCGCCACGGTATCGACGTTGGCAATATGCCCAGCGACCGTATCCACGTTGGCAATATGCCCAGCGACCGTATCCACGTTGGCAATATGCCCAGCGACCGTATCCAGGTTGTCTTTATCGTTGGCTACGATGTCGATGTTATCGGCGCTTTCAGCCAGGCGGACTAAATCCTCTGACATGGCATTAGCGTCTTCAACGCTAGTAATCGGCAGCTTGGCCGAGCGGTCTACCTGTTCCTGCAACTGCTGTGTAGTGATCGTCAAACGATCCAAACAATCTTCAATAACCTGCGGCTGAAAGCCGCCTTGATTTGTGATATCAGTACTTTGTGTCAGAGTTACACGCGAGCTTATAACCGCCGTCTTACCCACTGCCAAGGGCGCTACCAGCGTTACCGTGCCGCCGGGGTTGTTATTCTGGTTAGAATTAAGAGCTACCGAAAATTCGGCATCCAGAGTTAGCGTCGTTTCCAGCCCCGTCGCTGTATCGGCGACAACAACCAACACATCCTGCTTTTTGAATACCTTAAAAGCAAAGGGTAGTTCGGCGGTCAAACCATTGCCGATAAACGGACTTGTTTTACGGTTTGTACTGGATACGGTCATTTCGCGGACTCCTGACGATAGCCCATAGGCTAGTCACCAGGAGGCGCGACACGGGCACCACGTTAGCGGTGCTCGCGGAATCCAAAGAAGATCGCGGCCGGGTTTTCAGTCTTGCCGCTCGATAGCGCCTCTACCCCTGTAATCGTGCGGTTAATCTGGGCTCCCGGCAGGCCGAACAAGTCAGATACCGTATTGACCAGCGCCTTGCGGAAAGCGGTGTCAAACTCTCCCTGATGCGCTTGAGCCGCTAGATTGACTGTATCCGATACCAGACGCATACCAGCAGGGCCCGCGTAAGGACGCCCGAAGTCATTGGCCCCGGCCAGCATCTTCGCCGCCTCGGCAAACTCACGAACCCCAACCATCAAGCCCATAAGGTAGTCAATCTGGGCGGCGATCAGCTTCTTCGCCAGTTCTTCAGGATCATCGTCGCCCGCATCCCCCGGCGTCAAAGACGAGCGCAGCATGTGGGAAAGTACTGCGGGCACCGTGTAAAGCAGCAGGAAATCCACTGCCAAGCGGGCTTTCTTAGCCGGGGTATCCGCCCCCATCGTACGTTCTACGCCGATGTTTAGCGCCGTATTGAAGAAGCTATAGAAGACCGTCAGCAGTTTTTCAGCAGGGTTGCCGCGCTCAATGGCGGACAAGTCCTTCGTCTGGCCGCTCCCCTGCGAATCAATCACGGCTTGATCGGCCAGGGCGACGGCCCGGCTTTCGTCGTTGCCTTCGGCAATGGCTTTCTCGTAAGCGCCCCACCACGTCGGCACATCAACGGCCTGCTGGCAGCGCATCATCAAGAAGTAGCCGTAGGCCCCCATGAGCTCCTTAACCCGGCTTTGATCCTCGACGCGATCACGCAGTTCGGCCAGTTCGCGGAAACGGGTGCGCGTCCGGTTTGCCATAAACTCGGACATACTGTTGACCTGTCGGGTTAGATCAATCGGGTGGGCGATGTACTTGGCGACACCCCGGCCAATCCACGGCGCGCCGACCCGCACAATTGATTGCGTAAGGCCGAGCGGCTGAATTGCGGCGCTGACCACGTTAAAGCCCAGGCCCACCAGACTGACATTGCGGCGCATAAAGGCGGAGAAGATCGCCCCGCCACTGTTGACACCCTTATCGCCTTCGGCGTTATCGCCCGCCCACGTCTTGAGTTGTTGCTTCACTTCCGGCCCATAGTGCAATCGGATAGCTTGATCGATAGTCTGCGAGCGTAGCAGGCGGTTAGCATCAATCAACCACTCGTGCCATGCCAGATCGTGAATCACGTCATTGACGCCCGCATACAGGCCGGACAAGGTGTAAAGCAGCGGGCGGCCATTGACTTCATCCACGCGCGATTTCGTGAAGCTACGGCGCGTCGTGGCGCTGGTGTACGCGCCTTGCAATTGGCGCTTGGCCCCTTCTGCGTCGGCGTGTTCTTCGGCCCGCTGACTGGCCGCCGTATCGTACTTAATCGGGTAATAGCCGCCGCGTAGATTGTATTTATCTGTCAGTGGCGAGCCATGCTGCACCCAATCTGGCTCCTTACCGTAGACGCGACGCTCCTTGGCGGCGATCAAGGGGCGGTATTCTTCAAAGTGATCCCAGATCGCTTGTACGGCAGCCCATTCTTCGGCGGTCAGGGTATCGAGCACCGGCAAGAGTTGTTGCGCCGTCCAGCCTTCGCCGCCGAGCAATCGTTGCAGGTTGCCTTCGTTGCCGATATTGAGCGCAATGGTTAGACGCGCTTCACGGTTAAGGCTGCGGTTGATGCTCTCAAAATACTGACCGCTACCACCCATCTTACCCAGGGCAAAGACCGGGGCCAGGATGGCCGCGAGCTTGTGCGTCGCTTCGGCCCGCATCGTAGATTCCATGTCGCCCGCATTGTTGGCCGGGTGCACAAGGTATTCCCAGACCGGACCGCCATCCTTGCCGCCGTCCATAATGCGCGCCCAAGTGGCCGCCTTGATGTGCGACGCCCAGAAGCGCTTAAGCCCCTTCAAGGCGCGGCCCATACTGGTTGTCGGCGTCCGGGTGTCCGCTTCTCGACCTTGGGCGTTTTTGTTGATGCTTGCGGCCATTTCGTCGCGCACCGCTTCGTAGGCGCGTTGATCGGCCGCCGTGAGCAGGCGATCCTTCAGACGCCCCAAGTGCTCAATCTGCTTGACGGTATCAACTAGACCGGCAAACTCTTCCACGGTCATGTTTTTGTACGATACGCGGTAGGCTTCATTTTCCAGTTGCGGAGGAATATCCGGCTCAAAGCCCGCATCCCGTTGCGATTTCAACCATTCGGCCAGGGCAGTACGCTTGTCCACCGCCTTGTTACTGGTGCCCTTGCGTAGATCAAAACGCTCGAGCAGGGTATCAATCTGATCGCGGTAAGCAGGATCGAGCCCTTTCACGTCGCCGTTAAACTTGTTGAGGTAGCGCAACCCCTTCTCAACACCTTCGCGTGCCAGGTGGGCCGCGCGGGCGGCGTAGTTCTGCACCAGTTGATTGCGTTTCTCTGCGGCAGCCGTTGCCATATCACCGGCGCGGCGGGCCTTGTCGGACGCCTTGGCGGCGCGGGCTTCGGCATTGGTGTACTGGCTTGGGCGCACATCCCGAACGCGCAGGCGGTTAATCATCGCCGTGGCGAAGGCCTTGGCCGCCGGTGCGAGCACGCTTCGTTGACCGGCCGCCTTGGCGAGCGCGTTGGCCTCTGTCGCAATGAAGCGGGCGCGCACTTCGTTGTGGATCGCTTTATCCGCCGAGCGGGCGATAGCCTCCGGGCTCGACAGTTCGCCGAACTCTTCAAGCATCCGCACATCGGTAAGGGCTTCGATTTCCTCGTTCGGGGCGGTCACTTCGGCCAGCTTACGGGCGAGCTCGTCGCCGGATGTAAAGCCAAACAGATCAGCAACAATATCGGGGTGCAGGCCGTTACTGGCCGTCATCTTGCGCGCCTTGATCGCATTGACTACTTCAACGGGCAGGCCTAGCAGATTAAGTTCTGCCAAGTCAAAACGCCCCGCGCCGAGTGCGTCAGGGTTAGCGACTTGATCGCCTGCGCGGAAGTAGTCATTCGCTGCGTAATCATAGGCGACCGAGTATTGCGGCTGACCGCCTAGCTCGTTGTGAAATTTCTCTTCAAACTCGCGTAAATCGTGCGCGCTCAGGTAGCCCTCAGCAAAGAGGGAGTCGGCCATTTGATCGACCGTCAGCCCACCCTCGCGGCGCAGCACCGGCTTACCAAATGCCGCCATCGGGATTTTCGTGTCCTTGTGCACACCCAAATCCACGCGGGCCGATTCGCGCTGGATACCGCCGAGCTTGGCAATCGCCACAAAGAGCGAATCCGTATCGGGGTTTAACGTGTCGGGGCTACCCTTGGCGGTTTCGACCTTCGGCAGCTTATCCTCGGCAGTAATCTTGCGCGTCAGGAACGACCACGCCTGATAGATCGGCTGGCTCATTACCTCGCGGCGTACCGCCATGCGGATTTCAGTACGGCGGGCGTCGGCCTCTTTCTGTAAGCGCTTAACCTCACGCCCCCGGAAATTGTGCATCCACGCCATATCGCGCAGCCCTTTGGCTTGCAGGTCTTGGATAGCCTCGTTCGTGGCATCAAGGCCGAGCGCCTGATAGGCGGCGAACTCTTCCACAGTCATGCCCGCCTGCTCGGCGGTTTCAAACAAGGGCAGCATTGAGCGCCCCTGTTCGGCTAGTTGGATTTCTTCCGTAGTAGCCAGCATCCGATCAAAGACGCCGCGCACCTCGTCATTCAGCTCGACATTAAGCGCCTTCAGATCGCGGTAGACATTCAGCAGCCAGGCGCGAAAGCGTTGGAACAAGCCCTGCATTTCAATGCTTGGCGCGTTACCCTCAAAGAGATAGGCCTCAAAGCCTCGAGCGAACTTCTCGTGATAGCTGCGCTTTTCCTCGAAGTCGAGCGCCGTCCACTCGTCCAGCGAACCGATACCGAACCACTTAAGGATCGCACTCGTATCGTCGATAATCTGGCGCTCGCCGGGCTTGAGCGATTCGCGCCCGAAAATCTCTTCATCCTTGTAAAGCTGGGCAGCAATATCAAACTGCGTTTCAAGGAAGAAGTGACCGCTCTCATGCAGGAAGGTGGACAGATCAGCCTTTTGCAGCAGGGCAATGGTGTTCGTCGCCGGGTTGAAACTACCGCGCGCCGTGCCGGTATCCTGCCCCAGAACAAAAAGATTGATTCCGTCAGGCTCGCCGACTATACTTTGCTCAAGGGCTGTGTTGCCGCCTTCTCCAGCGCCCGCTTTGTTAGCGGGGCCGCTCCGGGTTGACGGTTTCACGGCCCCATTTTCTAGCAGGCTGTGGTTGTAGTACAAGTGACCCGCCTGATCTTCACGCAGCGTAACCCCGACCTCGACCGGACGACCATCAAAATTAACCCAGGCGGTAAGCCAGTGATAGGCTTTGGTGCTGGGTTCGGCAGCCTGATCCACCGGCGGCTTGCTCGTGTGGATCGTACCCTTCCGCACAATCTCGCGCAGCGCTGCGAACATGCGCAGCTTATTGGGATCGGCAGAGATATGAAATGACTTGCGCGGGTCGGCGAATTTGACTGTACGCCCTGACTTCTCGTTAGTTTCGGTTTGATCGCGCAAATGCTCTTTGTACCAAGCCTTCGCGGCAGTACGCAGCGTTTTGGTATCGGCAGTTAGCGGGGCAATCTCTTCGCCTGTAATCGTGGCGACTGGTGCAATCAGCGTGCCGTTCGGCTGGAAATAGGTCTTGCCGGTGCGATCAAGAAAACCCTGTTCATCGTAGCTCTCGCCGAAATACAGCGCGCCGCCACGGCGATACATGAGCGGCATGGCCGAACCATAGCCGTTAACCCAATGTCGGTTACGACGAACGGAAAGAGTTAGTCCGTGCTTTTCGGCGAAGCGTTGGAATCGAGCCGGAACACGCTTACCAGCGGGGCCGCGCAGTACGGCAAGTCCTTCGTCTGTGATTTGGAAGGTAATGCCGCGTTCTGGGGCTTCGATACCGGCAGCTTCTTCTCGCAGGTCGGCGATGTCGGCTGCGTTGAAAGCACGGTCACGAGGGGTTTCAGCGGGTACGTCATAGCCATATTCTCCGCTTATTTTTTCCGCTTGCCCATCTTTTAATTCAGTGTTCCACAGATCGTATAGCTCGCGCACTGCCGGATCGTTACCGTCGTACCAGTTCATTTGTCCGCCCGGAACAATATCCCCTTCCAGCTGGTCAAATTTCTGCCCGTCCGGGGCGGTGCTTGCAACGTGCAGCTTGTACCGACTGTAGACTTCTTCCGGTGTCACACCGAGCTGGGCCGCAAACACGGCAAAGCGTTTGCTCACGAGCGCGGCGTAGGCATCGTTCACTTGCCCCGTCCAGCGGCCGGCCTGATCCAGTTCGGCTTTAATCTGGGCGTGCACGGCCTCGGCTGACTGCTTAAACTCAGTACTCTGCTGGGCCTCTGTCAGCGTCCGTTCTACCAGCGTTTCAAGCTCCTGTGCGCGATCAGACTGCATGTACTCTTGCGCTTCGGCGCGGCTGAAGCCGTCAGGGTCAGTCTTCAAGTGATCGAGCAGACTTTGTGCGAATGGTGCCGGGGCGATCTTGGCGGCATACTCTTCTACAGGAATCGCAATTTGTCCGCCTGTCTGTGCGGCCGTTGAGAGTTGCGCCGCTACCGAGGGCGATACGCTCGCCACCTGTTCGGCCACGCCCGATTGCATGAGGGTGTTGGCGTCAATGAATACCTGCTGCACCTGGCCTTCTTCAGCAGCAGCGGCAACAAACTGCTCAAACGAACCGGCGTCACGGCGCAGCGTGTTACTCGCCGTTGCAAGGGTATTCAGATCGTTGATAAAGGCGGCCGTTGCTTCGGCCTGCTGCGCTTTGGCATCGCCGTAGATAATGATTTGCTGGACGCCCTTCATCAAGGCAACCTGCCCACCGCCACCAAACGCCGTAGCCAGGGCGGTTTGTAGTGCTGCATCCGGGCGCTCGCTCAGATAATCGCCAAAGGTCTTGTCCTTGTTTTCCGGCAGCACCACCCAATCGTTTAGGTCTTGCAGCGCCGTGGCGATTTGCTCACCGCCTTGCTCTTTCACTAGATATTCAAGCGCCTTGGCCGAGAACTGACCTGGCTTGAGCATCCCAAACAAGGCGGGCATACCGATCATTTCAGTATGCTTTTCAATCAACCCTTGCAGCGTAGCGTAGGTGGCGGCAACCCCCTTGTTGACCCCCTTATCTACCGCGTTGCCGTACGATTGACCGGCGGTAATACCGCCCATCACGTTGAGCATCGGCCCTATTTTGCCAAGTAGGCCGAGCGGCAATAGGGCGAGATTCTGCCCCAACGACTGCATACCAGAATCCCAGCTAGACCCCAGCAGGCTATCGCCCTTGCCCGTCCATGCTTCTTTAATCCCGCGACTGATTACCCCTTGCTCCCCGGCGTACTCGGCCACAGGTGCGCCCCAATCATAGGGCAGCATATCCGCTGCCATGCGCACGCCGCCCCACACACCTTCGCTAAGGCCGGGACCCATCCCGGCGGCAATGTTCTTGCCCGTGCGCTTGGCAAAATCGACGGCAGGGCCAACAACCCCGTGCAACTGTTGTAACGACGGGGCCGGGGGATTAAGCAGGCGCTCAATACCGCTCAGGCTATCTACATCGTCGTGGGAGAGGTTTGCGTTGTCTTGTTGGGTCAGGTAGTTGGCCGTCTTCGGAAAGCGCTCTGAGAGCATCCCGAAATCGGTTTGTTCCATGCGGGCGCGCTGGCGAGCTTCGTCCAGATTGTCACGCGCGGTATCCACCGGGATTTGCAGCGCGGTAGCGGCACGGCGGGCTTCGGCCTCTTGATCGGGGTTAACCGTCAGGGCGTTACTGACCGACAGCTTTAACCCCTCCACCGCTTGTTGCCGACGATCACCCAGGTAGGAATCGATTGCGGTATCGAGGTCAGCCATTGTTCTTACTCATCTTCATGTTGATGTAAACGCCGAGAATGTCGCCTTGCGTCGGGTTGTTTACCCCGCGCTCCTTCAAAGCCGCTTCAATCTGGGTGCGCTCGCCGCTAGGAATATCGCTGTAGCTCATGGACAGGTACGGCATACGTTTAACGCCGCCGACTTCCACACCCATTACGGTGTTCTTGAACTGGAAGTTACGCAGGAAAAGCCCGTTGATATGGCGGTCTACTTCCTGATCGTTCATCTTGCGGCCAAGGCCCGCCTGCGCTTCAAGCACGGAATTGCTGACAAACTGCTTGATCGCGCCAATGCGCATTTGTTCCTTCTCGTCGTTCTTGCTGGGGCTGGGGTTAATCCCTAATCCCGCCAGCTTGTTCGACAGCGTGGCATTGATCGACTCGCGCGGAATATCGCCAGCGGCATTGAGCGCCTTGCCTGACTTGAGGGCCGCGCGCTCTTTGGCAAACTGCTGGAAATCCCTATCTGTCAGGTCGGCCCGCATCATGCCAAACTCGCCGTCCGACAGTTTGACGAGGAAAGAAGGGTCGGTCAGTTTGTCGTAAACCTTGGCATTCGTGCCCGCTTGACCTGCGGCCACGCGCTCGGCATAGCCCTTGACCTGGCCGACCAGATCAAACGGCAGATTGTCGCGCACCGACGCGGGTAGCGCGGCATAATCCCCGCCGTTCTGGGCGAGCGCTGAAATAGCATTATTGGCGACCTGATAGCCTTGTTCTTTCTGCGAGGCAGTCAGGGCAGCATAGCGCTGGCGGCTTTGTTGTAAGGCCGCCTGTTTCTGGGCTTCGGTAGCATTAGGGCCGAGGTCCGTGAGCACAGAATCTTCGACGTTCTTTTGCGAAGGCATCCCCCGGCCCTTGCCAGAGTTGAAAGCCTGCACGTTGCTGGTGACATACTTCTGCGTTTCAGCGGGTAGGTATTGCAGATACGAGCCGCCCTCTTTCTCAGCACGTTTAACGGCTTTTTTAAGCTCCCCTGGCCCTGCATTGTAGGCTGCAAAAGCCATATCGACGCGGCCACCGTTTTCTTGCAGTTGCTTCGTGAAATAAGCCTTGCCCAGCGCCTTGTTGTAGTCAATCGCCTCTTGATCCTTAACCGGATCGCCCGTCATCTTGCGGTAGAACAATTCCGGGTTCCAATCAAGGCCGGCCAGCTTGGCCGCTTCAGGCGCGGTCTTTGGCATCACCTGAGAAATACCCCTCGCGCCCTTGCCACTGGCAATGACATTCCCGCTTTTATCGAACTGGCGATTGTTTGACTCTGCGCCCCACATGATATTCAGCGCACGGTTCGTGTCTGACCCGGCAAAGTCCGGGGCCATGCGGGTGAAGGTTTTATCCACCGCGCCGTTCACGACAATGGCGCTATCTTGTTTGGTAATCGATTCGCGTGCTTTGAGAATCGTGTCCGCGCTCATTTGGCCCGAATAGCGCTTCAGGTAGGCATCTGCCCCGGCAGCATCGCCGCGATCCAGCGCCGCGCCGATAGCGAGTGCGTGACCGCGTGAGGTTAAATCCAGTGCGTGCGCTTGGGCCCACTCTGGGGATTTTCCGGTAAGTTGTGCCTGCATTTGTGCCGCTGCTTGAATGCGCTGCACGGCGGCGTCAGTTGCCTTCGGATCGCCCCATGTCAGACTGATTTCGCGCATGGCAGTGTCTTGCGTCGCGGTAGCAACCGAGTCCTGATAGGTCTTGTTCTGTTGGGCTTCGTAGTGCATCGCTTCGCCACGGAAGCGAAGCGTCAAGTCTTTCGAGAAACGGGAGAACATCGCTTTCTGTTCGTCATTGCCGAGCGAATCGGAAATGGCGATCAGATGTTCATTGAGCTTGTCGGTGTATTCATCGGCCAGGGGTTTGCCGTCCGGGCGCTTCAATGCGGCCTCGCCGGATAGGTTTGTGTAGCCGTTTTCTTTGCCGTAGCGTAGGTCAAGCGCCGCATTGGCCGCCTTATTGGCCGCTTCATCAAAACGGGCGGCATTGGCCTGCTGTGTCAATTCGTTGGCAATGCGGCCGATTTGTACGCCCGATTGTGTCAGGCCTTGCCCGGTTTGGGTTGCTAGTTGTGCGCCATAATTGACGAACTCCGGGGCCTCAAAGCGTCCGGCGGGTGCCGCCCCGACATCGACTTGCGATTGCAGACTACGCGGAACCATTGCCATATTAGGTGCCCTTTGCCTTCTGGTATTGATACCAGGCCTGCGCCACGTTGCCCGCATTGCCAAGCAACGAGGCCGAGGCCGAACCGAACGGGCTAATCGAATCGCTGGTGGCGTTCTTAATCAGCGCCTCGTTCTGGTAATTCACGGCTTGCGTGCGATAGCCCCACGCGCTGCGCACGGCGTTGGCTTCAATCGTGTTGGTATCGATTTCCTTCATAATGTCGGTAGACGCCTGCACTTCGGCGGCGTTACCTTCACCCAGATCAATACCGTTGGCGGCCATAGAAGCGCGCTGCGCGCTCTTCAAGTGACCGGCGCGCATCGTCTGTTGCGCGACCTGTTGCTGGCCCTGATACAGCGCGTGTTGCGCGGCAGTTTCCGACAGGCGGGCGTTAATGTCGGCCATGTCGGCCTGAAACGCGAGTGTTGAGGCTTTGGCTTTGGCGCTGTAGTAAGTGCCCACCATTGACTTGACCATGCCAAAAGCGGCCAATACCAAAGAGGCTTGCGCAGCGCCCGCGCCTGCGCCGGGGGTTTGTTCACCTGCCACAATAATCTCCGGTTGATTTATCGGTGAGATTAGCCACCCGGTGCAGGGATACGGGCACCCGTTACCCGCCGAGCGCGACTTCCATGGTCAGAGATACCAAGGTGAGCGGTAGCGGGTCAGCCTGGCGCACACAGACTTGCCCGCTATCACCCCATGAGGGGTTAATCGGCAGCGGCATTTCCTCGCTTTTCAAGGCGGGCGGCGTGCCGTAGGGTTCTGTGGTGCGTTGCTTGGCTTCGGTCAGGCTATCGAACGACGGCCCGACAAAAATCCCCGACGAACGATAGACGCGCAGCCACACTTTGTTGACGTTCTTTTGTCGGCCTTGGCCGAGGCTCCCGTCAATCTGGGCGGCAATGGGGAGCGTTTTCAGATCAGCCGTGATCGGCAACCCGACATGCACTTTGCTGGCTTCACTATCGAGCGTGATAGCCCCGCCGGACACGACGCGCTGAGGGTGTACGGCGCCGTCAGCGAGGATGCTGACCGTCTTACCCTCCAAGTGGTCAAGCCCGCTGATAACGTCCGCTGCCGCACCGGAGTACGTCAGACCGCAATCGACAAAGAAGGCGTCCGCCTGGGTGGCAAAGAGTTGCGTTGCCATGCGCTCGACGTAGCGCTTCGATACGCCGTTGATCGTGCGGCGCACGATGCAATACAGCACGTCTTCGCTGCCTTCGGCCACGACCGTGCATGACTCAAAAACCCCGTCTGTGTCATGCTGGTGCCACGCGCCAATCTGCTGTTCCGGTACATACGTCAACCCCAGCAGCTTACCGGAGGTGGATACGAACCAGACAATCGGCAGCGGTGCCTTGGCAAAGGTCATGTCCGCCACTTCAAAGGTATCGAAGAGGTGCGGCGCGCGCAGCGATAGATCGCCGGTAATAAAGCCGTTGGCCTGCCAGCTATAGGCCAGTTCGCGTACATGGCCGCCACGGGCGGCGCAGTAGATCAGGGTGTTGTTCACAATCGACGGCTGCACATTGGATGCGCCGATGTACGATTGCGGCCGGACACTGATCGACGTGGGCGTGATCGCGTCTGAGTTGACCGACGTTACCCGCCACTCGGCCGAGCTTGTCAGCAAAAGTAGCTGCGCCAGTGGCACGATATGGCGGATGGTGTTCGCCTCGCGCGCATTGACGCGAAAGGCGATCCGGTCATCATCCCGAATCGGCAGGGAGTAGCTCATGTTGCTTTCCGTGCCGGATTTGGTCATCCAGATATTCTGCGGCTTGTTGGTGGTGCCCGCCAGTGTGCGGCGTTGCTCAAAGTACGACACGGCACCGGGATAGTTGCCCGCGCCTGTAAAGGCGTTGTCGTAGGTGGGCGGCGTCTTGGAGAGGTCGGGCGAAATGTTATCGTCCACAATCGACAAGCCGGTAGTCTGGCCGATGTAGCCGTACAGGCCGCCTTGCAGCTTGTAGACGTTGTAGCGCGCTGCGCCCGTTACCGCACCCCACGAAATTGTGACAGTTGCCCCGGTTTCAAACAGATTGCCGCCGACACTGCTAGATGCTGATGGCGATGATTCGCCCACCCCATCGTCCATGATCGCGGTCACAACGTAGTAATAGGTGTACTTCACCGAGGTATGGCCCGCCGCCGATAGGCTTGGCGCGCCCGGCGCGGCAATCGGCGAGGCAAAGGACACGGTGCTAAGCGTCCAGCTTGTTGCCCCCAGGCGTTTCAATTCGCGCGGTTCGTAATTCGGGTGCACCAGCGTGAGCACGTCCGCCGACTGGACATAGTGAATATCAAACAGATCGGCTTCGGCGTAGGGGTTTGCCACTTCATAGGGTACGCCCCCGCTCAGCAGCGTGCCGCCCTGCGTATGAAAGCGGAAATACCCCGCCCCGGCTTCCAGCACCATCGTCTGCGTGGTGGAGTAGGTAAACGGGATCAGGCGCACCTTCTTGGCGGAATCTTTCACCTCGCGCACAAACGCAAAGCCCGGGCGATTCTGCGCGGGGCCTTGGGGCTTGGCGATGAAGTTACGGCACAGCGCAAGGCCGGACTGATACTTCGCGTCATCAATTCGCCCGAACATTTCCGGCGACAGTTCGCCCGCCGAGAACGAGCGTTGCAGGGTGCGCAGGCTGCCCATGTTAGCGGCCCCCGATCAGGTTGCCCGGCGTAACCCCGCCGCGCTCGCGCATCCAGCCGACCGTGTGTTGCACGTTCAAACGGCGCTGATTGGCGTCCGAGTTTTTGGCTTGACTAAGGAACCCCTGCATCATGCCGGTGCAGCGTTTGCTTTCTGTTGCGCCCGCTTCACCCTTCAAGATGGGGCCAGCCAGCATGGAGGCTAGGTGCCACGACAGCGCCACGGTAAAGAGCGGCGAAAACTCCGTGGGGTCGGTCACGATAGCGGCATAGCGCAGCACCGCATTGGGCACGTTCGTGTAGAGAATACCGACGCCGTTCTCCCCGGCTTCCACAATGAACGGTTGCGGCGCGTAGCCGCCATTATCAACGAGTGCGGTATTGGGGAATCGGATGTTGTTATCGTCCGCTGCGTCCACCGGCAAGATTGCCAGAATGTTTACCGCGTCCGACGGCATGGCGTAGGCGTACGCCCACTCCGGCCAGTTGTTGCTCACCTGGGCGAGTTGCTTGCGGCGGGTAGCAAACCCCCACGAGTGCATTTCCAGCAGGGAATCGCGGGCGACTGGATAGAATCGGGCGCAGTGTTCCGACTGCGGTGAACCTTCCGGCGGGTCTAAACTGGCGACCGTGGCCGCATCGCCCAAGTGAGCAAGCGCCAAATTACAGATATCGACTTCGGATGCCATCGCAGTTCCCCTTCTATCTAAAGAAGCGGGGGCACTGAGGCCCCCGCGTCATTTGCTTCACCGATGGTGTTGTGACTTAGACCAACGATTCGTTGCCGTCACCGGCACCTTCGCCGTTCTGGGTAGGCGGTCCAGTTTCTTCCGCCTTTACCTTGCCTTTGAACGGTTCAAACCAGCTGCCCTTGACGCCATTCGGCACGTCAAAGACCTGACCGGCTTCGATGTAACGGCCAAAAAAGCCGTTTTCAATTGCACGTACTTTCATGGCCTACCCCTTACGCGACCGTGAAGCCGGACGGACGAGCCACGTTGTGCTCAACGCCCAGGCTATAGAAGGCCGTGAACTTGCCAGCCGTCAGAGCCGCCGTACCCACGCGCCATGCGACGCGGGTATAGCGCTTCAGATCGAGCGGCAGCTTGGTTTGCCACAGGGCTTTGCCAGCCGTCAGATCGGCAACAGCAACCGACGGGCCGACCAGTGCATCCACAAAGGTCGAGTTATCGTCAGAGTGTTGCAGAACCGGCGTCAGCGTGGCCGAACCGCCGGAAGTGGCCGTGGTGTCTACCTGAACATTCAGGTAGATATCACGAATGTGGCCGATATCCGACGAGTTAGCGTTGCCAGCGTCGTAGACGTTCGAACTGGCGGTGTCGCCAGTCGAGGTAACGGCTTGCGCCGTAGCCAGCTTGGTAGAGTTGTCGAGCATACCCATGATGTATCTCCTTTGGGGTTAGACCACACGGGCCTCAGTTGCGAGAATCTGGTCAACCGTCAGCACAGGCACGCCCATGAACTTCAGTTGACCGCCTTGGATGCCGGTGCCTTGGCCTGCGACCGAGCCCGGAGCCACGTTGCCGTACTGGTTCACCGCTTCAGTGAACGACAGGGCATTTTGCGACTTGTCCAGGGCGCCAATCGACAGCATTTCCTTGACGGTACGAGAGGCCAGGAATACCGGCGTACCCATACCCATCGACGGGATGCGAGCGAGCGACTTAATCATCAGCTTGTTCAGCCAGGTAGCGGCGGTAATCGCCTGGGTGCCCGACTGACCGGCCAAATCGCTCACGTCAATGTTGGCGATACGAACGGCATAGCGCCAGTCTTTGACGTGCAGGCCGAACTTCCACTTCCACAGTTCGGCATAGGCGCGGTAACGGTCGTTGTTCTCGTCGAAAGCGTCGATTTCGCCGAGGTCTTGTTGTACCAGGCCAGCTTCCGAACCCTTCGGGTAGATACCGGTCACGGTGTTTTCACCGAAGACCACCAGCCACACCGAGGTGTTATCCGAACCCGAACCGCCCGCGTCGATAATGTTCTTGCTCGACGGCACCGAAGCCGACAGCGAGTTGTAACGCGGGGTCAGGCCGAGCACGCCTTCCGGGTCAACCGAGGTATCACCGTAGACGATTTGCTGGGCAAACTTCTGGTTCATCGACTCAACGAAGGCGAGGCCTTCCGAGAGGCGATAAGCCGAAGTGTTGCCGTTCAGATCGGCCAGGTCCTTGTCGATTTCGTTACGGCCTTCAGCCATTGTGCACACGTCTTCAATGGTGGCACGGCCGGACTTGCTAACCTTGACGCCCTTGTAGAAGCTACGCAATTGCACGTTCGGCAGCGACGTACGAACAACGCCCTTGTGGCCGGTCGGCAGGTTGCCCTCAATGAAGTTCATGTAGGGCAGCATTTCATTGCTTTGATTGAGGAGTTCGGCGACGGTGGCGACCTTGCCATCCGGGCCAAACGACTTAGCCACATCCAACAGGGTGTTGCGGCCGGTTACTAACGGGAGAGTTGCCATGATGTATTACCTCACTTGGTTTTGTCGTAGAGAATGTCCGCGCGGGATTTCGAGTCGCCCGCCGGTGCGCCAGGCGAACCGGGTACAACCGTGTCCTCGCGCGTTGCAAGACCCACGCGGTAAAGCAGCCGGATAATCTCCGGGTTGTTGCCCGCGCCGGTGTCGTTCAGCAACGTCTTCAGTCCGGCAGAACCGAACTTATCGAGAGCGGCTTTAGCAATGCCCAGGTTTTCGTTCAGCTTGTCGCCGCCGAGTTCCTTGTCTGCCTTGGTGCTCTCCGCCCATTCGGTCTGAAGCGCCTCGATTTGCTCGGCTTGACGACCGGCAATCACCGGGGCCATCTTGTCGAGCACTTTCTGTGCGGCTTCTTGCGTCAGATTCAGTTCGCGGGCGACTTCGGAGAAGGCATCAATGGTGGAAGGATCGAACGTGCGGCCTTCCGGTGCCTGAAACTCGTACTTTTCGGGTGCACCGTCGCCGGTTGCGCCTTTATCGTCCTTACCGTCAGCAGGATCGCCGTCGGTCGGTTGAGCCTGTTGGGTTTGTTGCTGCGGTTCCGTGCCATCCACCGGTGCAGCAGGATTGCCGTCCGTTGGGGGTACGGTTTGCTGGCCGTCGGCTGGAATGGGGTCTTGGCCGTCCGTAATCAGCGTGGTATCACTCATTCCTTACTCTCCTTGAGTAATTCGATAAAGCGATCAAAGCAGTGCGTTTCGACCTCTGTTTTCAACCAAATCCCGCCCCAGCGCAGGCCTTCCTTCATTGCCATGCTGGCGTTGTTTGTATCGAAAGAAGAGCGATGCAAACCTGCCTGATCCAACAAGCGGGAAACGATGCGTCGCCCCCGCTTGTCGCTCATAAGCCACTGAAGATCGCTGACCCAGATTTGTGCCGCTCGGCGCTGCTTATCCGCCGATTCCTCGGCGGCGCGTTCCTGACGGCGAATATCTGTGGGATCAAGAGTGCTCATGACGAGAATCTATGCAACGAGCGCACCGATACGGGCACCCTTACTCTTCATCGCCGCTCGCGCCGTACAGAATGCGGGCGGCGCGTGCCGCGTTGGCCGTGCCTACCGGCGTTACATCGGCGTCCGTCAACTGGATCGAGATGCACAGGTCCTTGCCGCCACTGTCTGCGTCCATTTCCAGTTCTTCGGTAGCGCGGGTAACAATGCCCGACGCCCGAATGGTCACAGTCTGACCGGCCGCAATGCGGGTCAGGCCCAGCGCTTCGCACTGTTCACCATTCAGATAGATTTCAGTGCCGTAGCCGAAGGCGCGCGGCGTGTACTCAATGCCGTGCTCGTCGGTTTGCTTGAGGCTTTTCAGTGCCATGATGGTTCCTTTCAGGAGGTGTAGCCGGTTAAGCCGCCCATCACATCGGTGAGCGCGCTCGGATCGGTGGTCTTAGCCGCCGCCATCTTTTGCATGGTGTCGGCCCCTTGGTTAATCAGCGCCGCTTGTTGCGCCGCTTGCTGCTGCTGGGCACGTTGTTGGCGAAGGGCCGCCACGTCTTCGTCCGACACGATGATTTGCGGGTCAATCCCCAACGAATCGGAGTAGACGTTCACCCACTTGTCGGCGTTGAACTTGTCGAGCACGTCCGGCTTGAATGTCGCCACCTGGCCCATGTTGCCCACGAAGCGGTCAATACTGTTGGTGCCGATAGCGCGCTGGGCCTGTGCCAACATGCTCACCAGTTCCACATTGATCGGGTGGCCCTCCAGTTCTTCCGGCAGCGGCGGTGCAATGCCGGCCGCCATGACCTCTTCAAAGGTCATTTCAATGAGTGGATCAAGCAACTCGTTTTGCAGGCGTTCCAGCACCGGGCCGAGCATCAGGAGCTTTTCTTCATGGCGTTCGGCCACTTCGGTAGCCGTCATGCGGGTGTCCGTCTGATTGGCAAGCATCAAGAACAAGTCCGCGTAGAAGCACCCTTCAATGCGCTGGCGCACGTCCTGAATATCACTGAGCAGATAATCCAGCCGGAGATTGACTTCAAACGCGGTCTTGATCGACGCATTCGGGCCGGCCACGTCCACGTAGTTCACCCCGCCCGGCAGGCGTTCAACTTCCCGATTCTTCAACGCCCCCGGTACTTGTAAGGGTGGGTTTGTTTGGTAATCGATAACCTGCGCCTTGCGGTACTGCTCGTGCTGCAATTGTTTGATGTCGCCGAGCGCTACCATTGCGGGCGATTCGCCGTAGATGTCGCCGCCGGTAGTTTTCCAGCGCGGGCACAGGGCGCGGAAACGCTCAAAGCCGGATTCACGCAGGTAGGTATCTGGGTTGCCGCCGATTTCAAAGTAGATCGAGCGCCACGGCATTGCCTTGGCACCCCCGGCTAACGGATCGCGGTCAGCACGCGGTTCAATGGCGTGGATGACTGTTACCCAGGCGTCAAGCTGGCCCGACGTATACATGTTCTGGACCGTGGCGCTGCATTGCTCCTTGCCGAACTCCTTGACCAGTTCGCCCACCGTCTTCTGAAACTCACGGTAGAGCGTGGTCACATTGCCCTGCCAGTCCGTTGCAATGGCATATTCGCCACAGGTCAGCGGGTGGTGGTGGATGACGTTCTGGAAGTTGGGCAGCACGATACTGGCCCCGGTGCCGAAAGCGCCCAATTCCTCGTACATCTGGTGCAACATTCGGTAAGTGTTGCTGCGCTGGAAGATTGCGTGAATCAGATTCGACGTATCGTTGAGCCACTGCTTCACCGGGGCGTACTTCATCAAGTCCGGGTCAGACGTTGCCAGGCGGAACCACGGGCGCGCCGGGCTCGTCATACCCGACATCATCCCGGCGGCGAGAATTTGCAGGGCGCGCGTGCCGGTTGAGTCGTAGATGTTGTTATGCCGACGGTCGCCCTTGTTGCGATCCTGCACAAAGAAGCGCCCGGCGCGTGGCAGCAGATAGGTGGAGATTTCCTTGTAGTGCGTCAGCCAGCTGGAGCGCTCCCGCTTGAGCGAGCCCCAGCGCTTGAGCAATTCATTGCGTGGGATCATCGCGCTCATGGCTTATTGCCCCAGCAGCGTGCTCTTGCCGAGCGACAATTGGTTAGGGTCCACACCCGTCGGGCCGGTCAGCATGGTGCCCGAAGCACCCGCCTTGCCCGACTGCTGGGCCGAAGACAACGCCGATGCGGTATCGGGCTTCTTCTGATTGGCCTTGTTCATGGCCTGATCGGCTTGCTGTTCCTGCTTGAGCGCGGATTCCTTGGCCTGATTTTGAGCACGCTCTTGAGCGGCTGCGGAGCGTTCCCCCTCATAGACCGAATAGGCCGTACCGGCTGCGGCTACGGCGGCAAGGGTATAAACCGCTGCGGTGGTTCCACCTGACATGATTATTCTCCTGTGATAACGATGTGGTTGATTGCATCCGCGCTGCGCGAAAACAGCAGATGCGATTCGTTGGTAAATTCCTCTTCGGCCGCCTCAATGCTTTGCGCCGTTGTCGCAAAGAACATCGTCAACATCGTGTCTTTGTGCGCCTGGAAGGCTTGTTTTCGGTGAGCGCTGGCCGCCAGTACGTGATACCCAACAAAATGCCGAGAAGCATCGCCCAGGTAGGCCGTGCAATCCCCGCTAATCACTAGGGAAGTGGGTACGCGAATCAATGCGCCGGTTAACATCACCCCCGCCGGGACACAGATTGTTCGGGCGTACACCCCGGCGTGCAGTAGGTGGTGGGTTTCGATTGGCACCTGCGGCAGCGCACGCAACGTATCCTCAAGGACGCGCGTGTTATCAATCGCGGCGGGTGCCATAGCGGGGATATGCACTTCGGTAGTTGGCAACGTATTCATGCCAGCGCCCGAAAGAAAACCTGATTGGTTTCGGTGTAAGCCTTATCCTTGCCCAGCACTTCAGCCAGGCGGCCACCGAACGGGGCGCTTATCAGCAGACCGACTGCCCCGCGCGCTTTGCTTTCGGCTTCTGCCGTTGCACGCAACCTAATCCCCGCGCCAGTATCCCGTGCCGCTTTTGCCACAAAGAACGACTCAATAACGCCGACTCGAACCCCATAGTGCGGCAGGACATTAACAAGCAACGAAACAAAGCCGATCAACTGGCCGTTATCGAACGCGCCGATGGGCACCAGTGCGCCGGACGTTTCCAGCATCCGGTACATATCCGGTTGGAAATTCGGTGCGCCAATGCCGGGAATAGACGATTCCGCGCCGTACTCCGTGAGAAGTTCGGGCAAATTGGGCGCACTGAGTATCTCCTCGGCGCTGCAAGTGCGAATAGTCAGGCTGTTCATGCACAGGAGGCTATGCGCCGCCCGCTGCGATACGGGCACCCGCTAGGCGTAAGGATCGTAGTCCGTTGATCGGGTTTGTCGCGCCATGCGGGCGTAGGGATCGTACTCGCCGTTATTCTGTTCTTGCTTAATGCCCATAGCCGCCAGCAGATCGACGCGCTTGGGCGTATCCATGAGCGCCAGCAGGTAGGCACTGGCATAGTCCGGCGAGCGCCCGATGCGCTTGATAATCTCGTCGCGGCTTTCTACGTAAATCTCGCGCCCCATGAGCTTCCACTTCGGCGCGCACAAGTCCGCCAGTAGGCGCGAGTCCGGCGGCAGGGCTATGCCCGTATTGTTCACGGGATCAAGCGCCTCGCGCATGAGCCACCAAAGCTGCGTACGCTGATTCTTGAACGTGAGGTGGCCGGAACGATCTGTGCGCGTTGGCGATTCAGACACGTTGACGCCGACCACCTGCACGCCGGGCATGTCGTTGAGGTAGTCGTAGGGGCTGGCCCCGACGCCGATCACGTCGATATGCACTACGGCAAAGTTACGCATGGCAGCGACCACAAGGCCCGCCGTGGCTGGCCCGTTGGGCGTAGCCGAGCCCGGATGATCGTCAGGGCGATCAAACCACATGCCATGACGGCGGGCGATCACGGTCTTGTCCTTGCCGCCACGGGCGACGTCAACGCCCACGGAGTCCATCGGCGGCAGCTTATCGGGCATCTTCCAGCGTGCTTGTGCAGCTTCCACCCAGGCGGTCGGGATCACCTGCCACGGGTCATCCTCAATGCCCGCCGTGAAATCGCCCTTGAGCATTTGACTGCGTAGCGGTTCGGGGAGCGCTTGCAGCGTGGACATGTAGCCCGTGCCCAGCAGATACGGGTTATCTGTGATGCGCGACGGGATGAAGGTGCGCGATAGCGGGCGGATTATCTCGTCGGCCGGGTAGTCGGCCGGATTGAAGTCATAGCACGGCTCCCCGCCTTGCAGCACAAACGGGCGGCCGTCTGTCACCCACAGATCGCGCCCATTCGGGTATTGCGCGTCCGCTGGCAAGGATGCTGCATAGCGCAATTCACCGGGCAGCGCGGGATTGGGGAATTTCTTGTCGAGCCAGGGGGCAAAGAACTCAATCACCCAGCGCCCTTCGGCGCTCGTCGGTGGGTTAAACGTGAGGAGCGCCTGGCACTTCTGGCCGGGGATCGTGGTGCGCAGCCAGCCGAGCAGGAAGCGCACTTGCATGGCAAGGAAGTTGGTCGCTTCATCGAACACCAACAGATCGTGCGGGCGGCCTTGGTACTTGGTTTCGTCGCCCGCGTTAGGCGTAGCGCCGAACTCAATCTGTCGATCCTTCAAGCGCCAGATGTTGTTCTGCCCGTTAAAGCCGATACGCGAACCGATAATCTCTTCCAGGCGGTCAATCACGCCCGTGAGCTCTGTGCCGACGCGGCGCAGGATCATGCACTTGCGATGTTGGGTTAGCGCCTTGCCACAGGCAAGATCGGTCTTGCCGCCGCCCGCCGCCCCGCCATAGCCGATGATGTCGGCGTCTGAGAAGTAGGCTTGCGATTGTGGGCCTTCAAGTGGCCGCCACAAGGTCGGGTCTGACGTGAGCAAGTCGTCGAGCGTGGCGCGCTCTTCGGGCGTCAGGTAGTCGAGCAACGCCGGATCAAACAAGGTCATCGACAGATTCGCCCGACTTGCGGGCCTGGGCGGTGGCGATTATCGACGCGATCTTGGCGACGCGCTCGGTGTCGCTGATCTGAACCGGGCCGCCGTCGGCCCCTGTGAGCTCCGTGGCGAGGCGATCACCGTACTTCTTGGGGGCCAGCTTGGACAGATACCACTTGCGCGCGTCAACGCGTAATTTGCGATGCCCTAGCATGTCTTCGCGGACTTCCTTGTAGCCTTCTTCGCTATCCTCCCGGCGCACGCCGACTTGCGTGGTGTCGGCGATTTCCAGCATTTCGTCGGCCAGGGCGTCGAGGCCGATGTCGCGGGCGCGTGTGTATTGCGGCGAAAAACCTTCCACATCGTCAATCACCCAACGGCGAACAGTCCGATCATGCGGCAAATGTTCGTCTTTGCAGATAGCGCGCAGCGATTCGCCTGTAGCCAATCGGCTACAAATCTCGTCGGCAATTTCCTGCGAGTAGGTGGAAGGGCGTCCTTTGCTCATGTCGCAATTCCAGATCAAGCGCTACCCGACACGGGCACCTTCTTGAAGCGCGATGCACTCTGCGCCCTTCGCTCGTAGCGGCATATCTTCGCAATGGCGCTTTTGTTCACCTCGAACTTCTCGGCCAACGTCGCGTAGCTGAGGCCGTCTTTTTCGTGAAGGTGGCGGATCAGGTCGATATCTCTGTCCGTCAATTTCGCGTTCGGATGATCCTCCCCGATCTGTTTACCGCGCTCATTCACCGCCACAGTTTTTTGCATGTGCCGCCCTCCTTTGAATCTGCAATTTTTTACTTGTGTCGTTTGTGTCGTTTTTCATGGTTTTTTGGGTAACTTTCTTATACGTACGTATGAGAAACTTCCTAAAAAAAGGGGTAGAAACGACACAAACGACACAAAACCTAGGGCGGCACTCCCAACAAACGCGCAATAAAATGCAAATTGCAAAAACTTGCACGCGACACGCCTGCATAAATTTACAATTTGCAAAATGTTGCGCGTTCATTCAGAAATCCCCCACCGTCTTCACGCAAATACCAACCAGCCCCCGGCCACGGATACCGCCTGAACTTCTAACAGGCTCTAAGCCTTTCGCGGTTAATCGGCGACCCAGCGCCTTGCTTGTTGATATGAAACGAAGCTCCCCGCGCGCCTTGGCGAAGGCCTCCCAACTCGTCCACAGGCGGGCATTGGTTTCCACATGCTGAGGGCCGAGCTCGCAGCACTCGTCGAGCCATTCGGCTAACAAGTCCATGTCGCTCTTGTAGTCCTCCCGCGCTTTGCGCACGGCGGCCGGTGGTTTGAGCCCGTGCTTCTGGTAGGCGATAGCCCCCCGAACACACCACGCCAGAATCCCCTGCGCCTCGGCGGCCAGCTTGTCTGCCCGCGCCGGGTCTTTAACCAGCGTCAAGTCCTGGTCGAAGTTGCGAGTAAACGGCACCGGCAACAGACGCCGCCAGATAGCGTGATCGTCGCCCTTGACGATTGGCCGGTGGTTCGTGGGCATAAATGCTACCCAGGTGGGCATCACTTCAACCGTGGTTTTGGAGTAGAGCCCTCGCGCTGGCAGCGGCTCGCCGCCGGTCATGGATTTAATCAGGCCCTCGCGTAGTTCGCTCCCCTCGTCTGGCTCACTAACATAGACGAAACGCGCACCACGTAGCCGGAGCACATCCTCACGGGCAGAACCCGCATTGCCCCCGGCAGCGCCAGAACTCAGGAAGGTGTCCGCGCTCGCCATCTTGGCGTGGTCACCAAGCACATCGCGGATCGCACCCAGCACCGTGCTCTTACCATTGGAGCCAGAACCATAGGGGATCGCCAGCACGTCTTCGGTCGGCTGGGCGAGGATCGCGTAGCCGACAAGCCGCTGGAAGAAGCCAATCATATCGGCATCCCCAAAGAACACATCCGACACGGTTTGCTCGAACAGCGGGCACCGCGCATCGGCCGAGTATTCCACCGGCGTGATCGTGGTCACATGGTAGGCCTGATCTGGGGGCAGCAGCTTACCCGTGGCTAGATCAATCACCCCGTTACCAGCGCCTAAGAGGTGGGTGTGCTTATCCAGGTCAGCCACGCCCACGACCACGCGCGGGTCAGACTGCGCAAGGCTCACCATATTGCGCACCATGACGGCGCGCTGCGAGAGGGCACAGAACTTGAAGAACTCCGCCCGCTCGGCGTCAGACTCAATGCTCTTGGCTTCATCCGGTAGCGCCCGGATAGTTTCTTTCGCCAGGTGCTCAAGCTCAACGCCTGCGGCGCGTCGCCAGTAAACCCCCGTCCAGTTAAACCAGCCGTCAATCTCCGGCACGTACATGAGGCCATCACCATAGTGATCCAGCATCCGTTCGGCGTTGCCGAACTCGGTCATTTGTCGGCGTTGCTTATTGAACGGCACGACCTTGCGCCCACCGGCCATCGCCGCGCGAACGTCCGCCACCGGCAGATTAGTTTCCGTGAGCTCCTTGAAGCGCGAGCGAATCAGCCCCGCCAGCTCAGCGCGCAACGCCAGATCAGTACCGGCCGCCTCACCGGCTTGTCGTGCGATGTCATTGACCAGATCGATTGAGTCACGGCAGGCGTGAATCATCGCCTTGGCATCATCCAGCGCCGTGCGCTTCTCAGCCTTCACTGCCTCGCGCTTGCCCGCATTGCCGACCTTCAGCAGCCAGCGTGCCGTCGTCGGATTGCGCCCGGATACCCCAAAGCTATTCCAGCGGTGTTCCAGATCGACACGGCTTGCGTAGTTCGTGGCCGAACTACTCCACGTATCCCACAGGTCCAGCGCCTCGTCGTCCGCTTCAAACTCATGGTGCAGCGACATACCGACCTTGAGCCAGGTGTCGTAGTCCTCGTTATCGACGTATTCCAGCAGGCGTTTGGCTTCGGCCAGTTCGATACCCACCGGCGGCTCAAAGGCCATGAGCGGGTCGTCGACCGGGCTAGACGTTTGCCCTGCGGCGCGGCTCTTGCTACCGGATACCTTGTGCAGCCCGCACTCGACAGCCATGACTTCGAATACTTGCAGCGCCTCTTCTATCTGGGCTTCCGTGATAACGGGCAGATCGCCCGCCCGCATGGCTTCCAGCCCACCGTAGAAGTCCACCCACTCGTAAGGCTCCCCGGTGTCCGGATGCACATGGTAGGCGACAAACTGCTGGCCCTTGCCGAGCACTTCCAGGCGGTGCCGCCTTATCTCGCCACCGTCCACGATGTCTTCAAACCATGCGCCCGTCGCCTTGCCCCACCCTTCCGACTGCGCCCGATAGGCGAGCAGGATTTTAGGGGCGAAGCCCACGCGCTCACAGGTAACGCCTAAGTGCTCCTGGCACCACGCCACGAAGCGTTCAGCCAGTTCCGCGTTCGTCGTGTCTACATCAATCGCCGCCACCGGCTGCGCGCCCTGCCCACACAATACGCCCACGCCATGATTCGGGTAGCGCGACAAGTCAGCGGCCCCTAGGCGCGCCGTCTGCCAGTTATCGATCGCTGGGCGCTTGTGCCCCGGCCGGATAGGGATAATCAAATACCCGTTGCCGAGAAGCTCCCGGCCGTAGTGTTGGAAGTTGGAGGTCATTGAGCCACCTGAAACTCGTCCAGGTTAATCACCAGTTGGCGTAGCTTGTCTACGATCGTGTAACTGGTATTTTTGTGGCTACTGTTGTAAATGCGGCAGATGGTTGATTGCGTAGTGTCTGATGCATCGGCAATCTGGCCTTGGGTCCAGCCGGCTTTAATTAAAGTGCAGATCAGTTCGTCGGGGGCTTGGGTAAAGACTTTCGGTAAGGTTTGTGTTCGTGTCTTTGTTGCTGTTGTCATGTTATGCTCCGAAGAATATTCGTAAAAGAATATCCGCGCACGAATAGCCTGTCAATTGTTTTGGGGTGTCTTGCATGAATTTATGCGCAGGCGTATATTTCTGCGCATGGAGCAACTACAGAAAAATTTGGTATACCTGTTTCGTAAGGCCGTCGCTAACCCGAACGCTTTAGCACCCTCTATTGGCGTTTCGCAGCCTAATCTTCATCGCCTTATCAATGGCGAGAACAGGAACCCAGGCGCAGCCACACTACAGCGCCTTGCGGACTATTTTCATGTCACGACAGACCAGCTTCTTCATACCGATTTAGCAGCAGACACAACGACACCGAACGTGCACCGCGGGCCTGACATTAAAGGCACCGTGCCTGTTATCTCGTTAGTGCAGGCGGGCAACTGGAAAGAAGTCATCGAGGCTGATGGTGACATCCCCCGCGTACCAACAACCTACAAGGTGCGTGAGCACACGTACGCCCTGCGAGTTGAGGGCGACAGCATGGAACCAACCTTCCCACGCGGCTGTCTGATTATTGTGGAGCCGGGGGAAGACCCGCATCCCGGGCAATATGTCATCGTGCGCCAGAACGGAAGCGAAGCCACGTTTAAGCAGTTGATCCAAGACGGCGGCACCTACATGCTCAAGCCGATCAACGACCGTTACCCGATCATGCAGATGCAGCCGGGCGCAGTGTTCTGCGGTGTTGTTAAACAGATGATGATGGACGTATAGCCGTGAACGCCAGACGCGGCCTGTTCAGGATTTGGCTATTGGGAACAGTGCTATGGTTCGTTGCCTTGCTTGGCTTCACTGAGTCAGGCTATCGCGCTACATATACGTACCTCTACTACTTTCAGCACGATCAACTAGAGCAAAAGGCTTCAACCTACTATCAACGACAGGTAGCCGAGTGGCAAAACAATCCACTTACAGGAACCATGCTACAACCAGAACGCCCAAAATTGCACGGCGTATCGGAGCCTAATTTAGATTGGCTCGCACTTCTACTCCTACCACCAACACTCGGCGTAGCCTTACTTTATTCGGCATTCATCGTTTTACGAAAAGTGTCCCGCTGGTTAGTAGACGGCTTCCGAGACTAACAAACCAATAAGCACCTCGAACAAGCCCGCCCCATGGCGGGTTTTTTCATGTCGTAAATTATTCGTGTACGCATTGACACAGCCAATTCTCCCGTGCATTATTCGTCTAAACATAAACGACAAGGAGCAACGAAATGCGCGCTACACCCATCATCCCCGGCCGCCTCTACCGCGTTACCGGTGCAGGCCTAAACCTACCCATCGTCGCCAGCCACCCATGCGCTGCCCTGTGCACCGCCCTGTCGCTGATCGGGGCCTGACCATGCTCGACGCAACCTTTTGCACACAGGCCGACACGGCGCACCTGATCGCCGCCGCCCGCGCCAGCATGAACCCGCTGACCTGCACCCCGCTCGAAACGGAACTGCTCAACCGTCTTGAAGACCTGCAAGGCAAACACGCAGCAGTTGAATCGTACGACGTGCTTACCGACTTCGACGCCGACGAGCTCGAAGCCCTCGCCTACGCGCACGGCGCTCCGATTACCGAAATGACGGCGATGCTCAAAGCGCTCGAGCAAGCCGATATTCACAACCTCGCTCAACTCAACGAACTGATCGCTACACACAGCAAGAGCATCCCTTCCGCCTAGTGCCGGGGAGGCTTACGCACGCCCCTAACTTTTGACCACCACAAGGAGTAACAACCATGTTTCCGATGACCGCAACACTGCATAACCAAGCCCAACTCAACGCCTTCCTCGCCGCTATGGGCACTGGCAACACTGACAAGCCGAATATCCCGGCCGCCCTGGACGTGCCGACTGGCCCTGCCAAAGCCCCGGTGAAGGAAGCCGCCGCAAAAAAGTCTGCGCCGAAGACGCAAGCGGAGTCTGCCCCTACCCAGCCTACTGCCGAGGCGGCGGAGGTCGTTGTGTCCGAGCCGAAGCAAGAAGCTACGAGCGCGCCCGAAGCTGCGCCTGCCAGTCCTGCGTCGTATCCCGACGTGGTAGCGGCGATCAACAAGCTGGCCGCCGCCAAGGGGCGTAATGCTGCCGTAGAAATGCTCGGCGAGTTTGGTGTAAGCAAAGGCCCTGACCTGAAGCCAGAGCAGTTTGCTGAGTTCATCGTTAAGGCCACAGCCGCGACAGAGGCCTAACCATGAGCGTAAATAAAAAGTACGAATTCGTGGAGGGTGACGAAAAAGTCGCTTTTCCAGGGATCGTAGTCAAGCGTATTCGCGCCCTAGTCGCTATCTCCGCTACCATGTTTTCGCCTGCCGTCGCCCCCGGCGAGTTAGGCGGCTACATTCAAGCTATTGATAATCTCGACGCGCAGGTCTCTGGCAACGCGTGGGTCTATGGCAACGCGTGGGTCTATGGCAACGCGCGGGTCTCTGGCAACGCGCAGGTCTCTGGCAACGCGCGGGTCTCTGGCAACGCGCAGGTCTCTGGCAACGCGCAGGTCTCTGGCAACGCGTGGGTCTCTGGCAACGCGTGGGTCTCTGGCAACGCGCAGGTCTCTGGCAACGCGCAGGTCTATGGCAACGCGCAGGTCTATGGCAACGCGCGGGTCTATGGCAACGCGCAGGTCTATGGCAACGCGCAGGTCTATGGCAACGCGCGGGTCTATGGCAACGCGCGGGTCTATGGCAACGCGCAGGTCTATGGCAACGCGCAGGTCTCTGGCAACGCGTGGGTCGAAAAGCGCGGCGGCATTTTCTGGGCAACCAATGTCGGCACCGAAAACGGAACGCTGACTGTTTACACCGGCAAAGATGGCCTGCTTGTGACCCGCGGCTGCTTTATCGGAACGCCAGATGAGTTCTACGCAAAATCAGAGCGCGTTCATGACTCTGAGACGCATTGGGAGTATCGACTCCTGATCGAAGTAGCTAAGAATCGCATTAGCAAGGCACAAGGGGTATCGGCATGAGCGAACACGCCCGCCTCTCCCCGTCCAGCGCGCACCGCTGGCTAGAGTGCCCCGGTAGCGTGGCGCTTGAATCGCAGTGCGCCGATAAATCCAGCGACTTCGCCGACGAGGGCACCGCTGCGCACGAGCTCGCCGCCATGGCGCTGACCGAAGACCACAACGCCGACGCCTACTTGGGCCGCCTGATCCGCGTCAACGATAAGGATTGGGAAGTCACCGAGGATATGGCCGCCTACGTGCAGGTTTATGTCGACTACGTGCGTGGTATCCAGTGCGACGCTCGCTTTATCGAGCAACGGCTAGATATCGAGTTCCTGACCGGCGAGAACAACGCCAAGGGCACCGCCGACTGCGTGATGGTTGCCGGTAACGAATTGATCGTTGTTGATCTGAAATATGGGCGCGGCGTGAAGGTAGACGCCGACCACAACAAACAGCTCGGCGTTTATGCCCTTGCTGCACTGGAAGAGCACAGCCTGACGTATAGCTTCGAGCGCGTCCGTCTTGTGATTGTCCAGCCACGCATCGGGCATATCGACGAGTGGGATTGTGACGTTGCTTTGCTCGCAGGCTTGCGCGTGGAGATTGACCGCAGCGCCGAGCGCTGTTTCAAGGTCATCGAATATTTCGACAAGTTCGGCGAGGTGCACGACAAATATCTCAACCCCGGCGACAAGCAGTGCCAGTTCTGCAAGGCCAAGGCAACTTGCCCAAAGCTGACGGCGCACGTACTCAGCACCGTGGCCGGCGACTTTGTGGACGTATCCGCACCGGTAACGGAACAGATTGAAACTGCCGTTGAGCGCCCGATTGATAACCCGACGCTGGGCAACCTGCTGGGCGCGATCGACCTGATCGAGAGTTGGTGTAGCGCCATCCGTGCCCGCGCCAATACCGAGCTTGCCAACGGCAATGAAGTGCCCGGCTACAAGCTGGTATCAGGGCGTAAAGGAAATCGCGCTTGGAAGAGCGAGGGGGATGTTGCGCAACTGCTCAAAACTATGCGCTTGAAGACTGAGGAAATGTACGACTTGAAGCTAATCAGTCCGACCTC
>JACCDN010094642.1_pt1 | contig 35756 bp, 35 predicted proteins | sample 7441691 | NCBI WGS metagenome assembly JACCDN01 (sample SAMN15323439, study PRJNA562643) | freshwater metagenome | isolation source: river surface water | place: USA:Blue River Watershed | collected 2017-08-16
CCTGCACATTTGCCGGAGTAAATCTCACACGGTCAACACGGCGGCCTTCCATGCGTTCAACACGAAGCACGCCGTCCTCAATATCTACTTCGTCGCCGGTGGTCGGAATTCTGCCGAGCTCGCTCATCATGAATCCAGCAACCGTCTCGTAGGCGCCATCGGCAGGAACTTTGATCGCCATCTCACGCAGTTCATCCGGGCGAATCAGACCTGGGAACAAGACCGATGAATTTGCGCCACGGGTGATGCCTGCCTTGGCACGGTCATGCTCGTCGGCAAGTTCACCGACCAATTCTTCGACCAAGTCTTCGAGGGTCGCGAGGCCCGCGGTGCCACCGTACTCATCTACAACTATGGCCAGCTGCAAACCTTTGGCGCGCAGTTCAACCATCAGTGTCTCGAGACGCATGGTTTCTGGCACACGCAGCACCTGTGCCATAACAGCCGAAACCGGAACGTCGGCGCGCTTTTCACGGGGAACCGCAGCGGCCTGCTTTACATGGGCCACACCGATGATGTCGTCGGTGGTTCCGTCAGAGATTGGGAAACGCGAGTGCCCGGTCTTGATTGAGGCGTCAATCAAAGCCTGCAGGCTGGCATCTTTATCTAGCGAGTGCATGCGCGGCCGCGGCGTCATAACGTCAGCAGCTACCAGCTGGCTCAGTGCCAAGGTCTTGGTTAGCAACGTCGCGGTCTGCGCGTCTAGCAATCCGGTACTTGCCGAACGCCGCACTAGAGAAGACAACTCCTCAGCGGTTCGAGTTGAACTCAACTCTTCCTTGGGCTCAACACCAAAGAAGCGCACAATGCGGTTTCCAGTCAGATTGAGGAATCGAATCATGAAATTGAAAAGCCATGTGAAGGCCACCTGGAAACCAATGACAAACTTCAGTACCTTCAATGGACTCGAAAGCGCCATGTTCTTAGGCACCAGCTCGCCAATCAGGAAAGAAAACACAGTGGCCAGAGCCATGCCCGCTACGATGGAGACAACCCGCTGGGAGCTACCATCCAACCCCAGTCCCGCGAATACTGGCGAGAGCAAAGTGGTTAGCGCAGGTTCGGCAACAAAACCCGTGAGCAATGTTGTGATCGTGATGCCTAGCTGAGCACCTGAAAGATGGGTGCTGGTGGCCTTGAGCGCGGCAATTGGAACACTGAGTCCTTTCTCACCGCGGCTGGCTCTAGCCTCAAGATCGTTTCTTTCAACGTTAAGCATCGAGAATTCGCTGGCTACAAAAAAACCTGTGCCAACCGTTAGAAGCGCCCCCAGCGCAAGCATTAGCCATTCGTTCATCGTGAAATCACGCTCAAATGGCTATGGTCATAACCTGCTTTATCCATTGAAATAAGCATACTCAGGGATTACCTACCAAATAGGCCCGCTAATCGCAGTTAACGACCAAACAGCAAGCCGCGAGCCGGTAGGCTTAAGCCTGCACATTGAACGGATAATCATAAAGAGGTGGTTTCTCTGTCAGGCAACGCTGAGAACACAAATGGCGAAAACAATTTCGGAGCCAACGACTGGCTAGTAGACGAAATGTTCGCTCAGTATCAAGCGAACCCGGACTCGGTAGATAAGGCCTGGTGGCCAATCCTCGAGAACTACCGCCCAACCCAAACCCCGCATGCCTCAGGCAGCGCCAGCCAAATTCCGGCACAGCCGGCAGCGGCAGCACCAGCGCCTATTGCACCGGCACCCGTGGTTGCCGCAACCGCACCGATTACCCCTGCTGCCCCACCGGCAGTTCCTGCAGCACCTCTGGTTGCAAAAACTACCCGTGTTGAACCACGCCCGCAGCCAATTCCAGCTCAGGCACCGGTCACCGAGGCCATCTCACAGGTTGACGAGGTCGAAGAAGACCAAGACAAGCTCACTGTTTTGAAGGGCATGTCCAAGGCCCTGGCTACCAACATGGATGCCTCTCTACAGGTTCCAACTGCAACTTCAGTGCGCACCGTTCCAGCTAAATTGCTGATCGACAACCGCATTGTTATCAACAGCCACTTGGCACGCACCCGTGGCGGCAAGGTTTCGTTCACTCACATCATTGGGTACGCAATTATTCGCGCCCTCAAAGAGTTCCCGAGCCAGAACGTTTACTACGACATCATCGATGACAAGCCGACCGCCGTTACCCCGGCAAACATCAACTTTGGTCTGGCTATCGACATTCCAAAAGAAGACGGCACTCGTGCGCTTTTGGTGCCGAACATCAAGCGCGCTCAACGACTTAACTTTGCTGAGTACCTCAGCGCCTACGAAGATCTAGTAAAGAAGGCTCGCGAAAACAAGCTGACCGGTGCAGATTTTGCCGGCTCGACTGTTTCGTTGACCAATCCAGGCGGAATTGGAACCGTTCACTCGGTGCCTCGTTTGATGAAGGGCCAGGGTTGCATTGTCGGCGCTGGAGCCTTGGACTACCCTGCTGAATTCCAGGGCATGTCAGACGCTCAGCTTTCGAAGCTTGGCGTTAGCAAGACCATCACGCTGACCTCAACCTACGACCACCGGGTTATTCAGGGTGCCGGTTCAGGCGAGTTCCTGAAGAAGATTCACGAGCTGCTGCTTGGTGCTCGCGGCTTCTACGACGAGATCTTTGCAGATCTGCGTATTCCTTATGTGCCAGTTCGCTGGGTTACTGACTTTGAGCGTAATGAACACGATGACCGCACCAAAGAAACCCGCATCCAAGAGCTAATCAACGCCTACCGCGTTCGCGTACACCTGATGGCCGACGTTGACCCGCTGGAATACAAGCAGCGCTCACACGAGGACCTGGACATCTTGAACCACGGTCTAAGCCTTTGGGATCTTGACCGCACTTTCAAGACCGGCGGCTTCGGTGGCAAGCCAAAGGCTGAATTCCGCGAGATCTACAAGATTTTGCGTGACAGCTATTGCCGCACCGTTGGTGTTGAATACATGCACATTCAGGACCCGGCTCAGCGCAAGTGGTTCCAGTCAAAACTCGAGCGCGCCTATGCAAAGCCAACGCGCGATGAGCAGTTGCGAATTCTTGAGAAGCTAAACGAGGCCGAGGCATTCGAAACCTTCCTGCAGACCAAGTTTGTTGGGCAAAAGCGTTTCAGCCTTGAAGGTGGCGAGTCGACTATTGCTGCGCTCGATGAGATTCTTCAAGAAGCAGCCGATGCTCAGCTAGAAGAAGTTGTAATCGGCATGGCCCACCGCGGCCGCCTAAACGTGCTGACCAACGTAGCTGGCAAGACCTATGGTCAGGTTTTCAAAGAATTTGAAGGTAACACTGACACCAAGACCGTGCAAGGTTCGGGAGACGTCAAGTACCACCTTGGCACCGAGGGTGTATTCACCAACATGGATGGCAAGCAGGTGCGAGTATCTCTAGCCGCTAACCCATCTCACCTTGAGGCTGTAAACCCAGTCGTTGAGGGAATCGTTCGCGCCAAGCTTGACCGCACCGATTCGGTAATCAACAACACCTTCCCGGTGCTGCCAGTGGTCATCCACGGTGACGCAGCTTTTGCTGGACAGGGTGTTGTTCCAGAGGTACTTAACATGTCACAGCTTCGTGGCTACAAGACCGGTGGAACCATCAACATCGTGATCAACAACCAGGTTGGTTTCACAACTCCTCCAGGTGAGTCACGTTCAACTGTTTACGCCACCGACGTTGCCAAGGGCATTCAGGCACCAATCTTCCACGTAAACGGAGACGACCCTGAGGCAGTAGTTCGAGTTGCGCGTCTGGCTTTTGAGTTCCGTCAGGAGTTCAAGAAAGACGTAGTAATCGACATCATTTGCTACCGCCGCCGTGGCCACAACGAGGGCGACGACCCATCGATGACTCAGCCACTGATGTACAACCTGATTGAAGCCAAGCGCTCTGTCAGAACCTTGTACCTAGAGTCGCTAGTAGGCCGTGGCGACATTACCCACGATGAGTTTGAGGCCGCCAACACCGGTTTCCAGTCACGTCTCGAGAACGCCTTTATTGAGGTTCACGAGGCCATGATTGCCGCACCAGCACTGCCATCACGACCAGTGGGCATTGGCACAACAGCCAGCGACGTAACTGGTGTGGCTCAGGCCACAGCTATTTCGCGCAGCATGGTTGAGCTAATTGGCGATGCCCACAACAACCAGCCTCCTGGCTTCAACGTTCACCCTAAGTTGCAGCAATTGCTGGCAAAGCGCGTCGAGATGAGCCGCGAGGGTGGCATTGACTGGGGCTTTGGTGAGCTATTGGCTCTAGGCTCATTGCTCCTCGAGGGCAAGACTGTTCGCATGGCTGGCCAAGACAGCCGCCGAGGCACCTTTGTTCAGCGCCACGCAGTGTTCCACGACCGCGAAAACGGTCAGGAGTGGATGCCTCTGCGCAACCTTTCTGCAGAACAAGCCAAGTTCTACATCTATGACTCACTACTCAGCGAATACGCTGCCATGGGTTATGAGTACGGCTACGCTGTCGAAAACAAGGATGCCCTTGTGCTCTGGGAGGCCCAGTTTGGTGACTTTGCCAACGGCGCTCAGACCATCATCGACGAATTCATTTCTTCGGCAGAGCAAAAGTGGAACCAACACTCGGGTGTAGTTCTTCTGTTGCCTCACGGTTACGAAGGCCAGGGCCCAGACCACTCATCTGCACGCATCGAGCGTTACCTGCAGTTGTGTGCTGAAAACAACATGACTGTGGCACAGCCGTCTACCCCGGCATCCCACTTCCACCTATTGCGCCGCCAGGCCTATTCAAGCCCTAAGCGCCCGCTGGTGGTCTTCACTCCAAAGTCAATGCTGCGCCTGAAAGCCGCATCGTCGTCGGTAGAAGAGTTCACCAACGGTACTTTCCAGCCGGTTATCAACGACCAGCAGGGCCTAGACAACAACGCCGTCAAGCGAGTGCTGTTCTGCTCTGGCAAGGTCTACTGGGATCTACTTGCTGAGTCTCAGAAGCGCAACGACGGCACCACCGCGATCGTTCGCGTTGAGCAGTTGTACCCAACTCCGGTTGACGAAATCAAGGCCGCCTACGCTCAGTACCCAAACGCAGAGTTGGTCTGGGTGCAAGACGAACCAGCTAACCAGGGCCCTTGGACCTACATTGGTTTGTTCTTGCCACGCTACATGGACGGCAAGGTTGCCAAGTTGGTCTCACGCCCAGCGAGCGCGTCACCGGCAACTGGTTCAGCCAAGCGTCATGCAGTTGAGCAGGCAGACCTAATTGCCAGAGCCTTCACTATCTAAAGATGTTGCACGAACCGCGTAAAGACATTCGAATCGTCATTCTTGGCGACTCGATTGTCTCTGCCGCGGGCGACCCTAAAGGCATGGGTTGGGTGGGTCGTGTGACCTCCAAGACCCCGTCAAACTCGCCTAGAGTCGACATCTTTGCTCTGCCGGCACCTGATGAAACCACCAGCATGTTGGCTGAGCGTTGGGCTCAAGAAATTCAGCGTAGGTTCAGTGACCAGACCGAAAACCGGCTAGTAATTGCACTAAACAACACCGATCCAGCTGCAGGAATCTCGATTTCACGCAGCCGCTTGAACATTGCAACCATCCTGGACGAAGCACGCCGAAGCGGTATCGAATCATTTTTGGTGGGACCAACCCCTCACCGCAACCCGCAACTGAACTCTGAGATCGAGCATTTGGCATCGGGGTTTGAAGACGTTGCGTCTCGCCGAGGAATTCCGTTCGTGGATTGCTTTAGGCCTCTAGTTGAGCATGAGAGCTGGGTTCAAGAAATCGCAAACTCTGAACACGGATTGCCTGGCCAGGTGGGCCATGGGCTTCTAGCTTGGCTGGTGTTGAACCGCGGCTGGTACGAGTGGCTAGGGTTGCCTGAGCCAGAGTAAAAACTAGTGGCTGGCGCCAGCTTGAATGTCTCGAATGCGACTCATGACGCGCTGAGCGAGCTCGGCAGGCGGAGCCTCGTCACAAGCACCCTTGATTACGCCGTTAATCATGTTCTCAAGGTCGTAGTCAGTCTCACAGCTGTCGCAGTTGGCAAGGTGTGCGGTAATTTCTTCTACCTCGGCACCAGATAGCTCGTTGTGCAGGTATTCGTGAACGTGACGCTTGGTTTCTTGGCAGTCAATACTGTTATCCATTGGCGTTCTCCTCTTTGTTCGCGTCAGAGACGTCATAGCCCTCTTGCTCTGCATATTCGGCAAGTAGTTTGCGCAGCAGCTTCTTGCCTCGGTGCAGGCGGCTCATGACTGTTCCGACCGGAGTTTGCATAATTTCAGCGATTTCGGCGTATGGCAGGCCGTCAACTACCGCGTAGTAGACCACCATTCGAAACTCGTCTGGAATTGCATGTAAAGCCTTCTTGATGGTTTCAGAAGGAAGATTATCGATAGCTTCAAGCTCTGCCGACCTAGAGGCGTGCGCTGTGACTGACTCTGCCGAACCCAACTGCCAGTCTTCAAGCTCGTCAAGGCCACCCTTGGCCTGATCTTTTGCCCGCTTGTTATAAAGATTGATGTGGGTGTTGGTCATTATTCGGTACAGCCAGGCTTTTAGATTGGTACCCTGCTGGTACTGCCCCCATGCAACAAATGCTTTGGCTAGAGTCTCTTGAACTAGGTCCTCAGCGTCTGAAGGGTTGCGAGTCCAACGCAAGGCGGCACCGTAAAGCTGTGGCATTAGCGGCAACGCTTGCTGCTCAAATTCGTGAATCTGAGTCAATTTTTTGTCTGATTCTTGTGGCTTCATTGCCTTTGAGTTTACCCGCGAGCGCGAGAATCCCATTCCTGAGGCGGCAAAAGTAGACATGCTAAATTTAACTAATGACTTCTTCCCAGTATTCCCAGGCATGGCATGCCCCAGTGGCTGAACAGCCTCTTGATGCGCAGGTTGCGCTTCCTGGGTCAAAGTCACTTAACAACCGTGAGTTGGTTTTGTCAGCCTTGGCATCAGAACCAACGCTGTTGACAGACACCCTAAAATCTCGCGACAGCTCATTGATGATTGATGCCCTGCGCAAGCTAGGCACAGAAATCACCAAGAATTCTGACGGCTCTATTTTGGTCACACCAAAGCCGTTTGAAAATGCCGCGACCATCGATTGCGGCCTTGCCGGCACCGTAATGCGCTTTGTGCCACCTGCCGCGCTGCTCAGCAACCAAGATGTGGTATTCGACGGCGACGAAGCTGCCCGCAGACGCCCAATGAACACCACTATCGACAGCCTTCGGGCGCTCGGCGTCAGCGTTGACGACAATGGCTCCGGTTCACTGCCGTTTACCGTTCACGGAACCGGAGTTGTTTCAGGTGGTGAGGTGACCATTGACGCCTCGGCCTCAAGCCAATTTGTCTCTGGCCTACTTTTGGCGGCCGCACGTTTTGAAAACGGCCTTACTCTAAAGCATGTCGGCAAGCACCTGCCATCGATGCCTCACATTGAAATGACTCTGGACTGCTTGGCAAAGCGTGGCGTGAAGGTGTCATCGCCAGAGCAGGCAGTGTGGAGGGTTGCGCCAGGAAAGATTTCTGGCGGCCAGGTTGCAATTGAGCCAGACCTTTCAAACGCTGGTCCATTCTTGGCTGCGGCCATGGTTGCGGGTGGCTCAGTATTTATTCAGGGTTGGCCAGAACACACAACCCAGGTTGGCGACGAATTTGACGGAATCCTGCAGCAAATGGGTGCGTCAATTGTGCGCGAGAATGGTGGACTAAAAATCACCGGAACCGGCAAGATTCACGGAATCGACATTGACTTGTCTATTGGTGGCGAGCTAACCCCTGTGATTGCTGCCCTGGCGGCCCTAGCTGACAGCCCAACGGTTATTCGAGGCGTAGCACACCTTCGTGGCCACGAGACCGACAGATTGGCAGCACTGGCGGCCGAAATAAACCGGATTGGCGGCATTGCTCGCGAGACCCCCGATGGCCTCGAAATTGACCCAAGTGAAAACCTTCACGGTGCCCTTTGGCAGACCTACGAAGACCACCGCATGGCGACTGCTGGAGCAATTATTGGCCTCAGAGTGCCAGGCATTCAGATTGAAGACATCCACACCACGTCGAAGACCATGCCAAATTTTGCCAACATGTGGAGTTCAATGCTTGGTCAAGCAGACTGGCAAATCCAACTTGGAGAAGACGCTTGAGTTGGCTCTATGAGCCTGATCCGGGTCAAAACGACCTAGATGAAACCGACGTTCGCGTTCGACCAAACCCCAAAGGAAACAAGCCCCGCACCAAGAAACGCCCCGAGCACAAAGAAGCGCCAATTGGATTGGTGTTGGGTGTAGATGTTGGTCGATATCGGGTGCTTTTAGAACTTGAAGACCGCATTATCAACGCCACTCTTGGCAAAGAACTACGTAAGCAAGGCGCCGCCGTTGGAGATCGGGTAGCCCTTGCCGGAGACACTTCAACAACTCAGGGCGCTCTAGCCCGAATTGTTCGCGTGGAACCGCGAACATCACTGCTGCGCAGAAGTGCCGATGATTCTGACTTAGTTGAACGCGTGATTGTGGCAAACGCAACTCAAATGGCGATTGTCGTAGCTATTGCCAACCCTGAGCCACGCACCCGACTGATAGACCGATACCTGGCAGCAGCGTATGACGCCGGGCTTAAACCAATTCTGGTAATTACAAAAACTGACTTGGCCAATCCAGATGAGTTCTTGAAGAACTTCGAGGGGCTGAGCATTCCGGTGGTACTAAACCGATCCGACGCACCCGCATTACCAGCCCTGAGAGACCTCTTGACGGGCCAAACCACTGTATTTGTAGGCCACTCTGGCGTTGGAAAATCCACTTTGGTCAACGCTTTAGCGCCGCACGCCCTAAGAGCAACCGGTGGTGTAAACGTGGTTACCGGCCGCGGTCGCCACACGTCCTCTTCGGTCCGAGCCATTCGCCTCGAAGAGCAGTTTGGGGACGGCTGGATTATCGACACCCCTGGAGTGCGTTCTTTTGGACTTGGCCATGTCAAGCCAGAGAACCTCTTGCGCTCGTTCGAAGATCTGTGGGCAATTATTGAGACATGCCCTCGCGGTTGTGACCATACTGCAAATGCGCCTGACTGCGCTCTTGATGAGGCCATTACTGCGGGCAGATTGGGGTCTAGCGGTGCAGGCCGAGTTGATTCGCTTCGCCGCCTGATCACCTCACTTGCCAGCCATGGTGAAAAGCCCGGCGAATAGACTTACAACATGAACTTTCAAGCCGATCTTGAGCTGGCCCTAGAACTTGCCGATATTGCCGACAAGATTGCCCTGGAGCGCTTTCGCGCCCTAGACCTGAAAGTTGAGACCAAGCCAGACCGCAGCCCCGTCACCGATGCTGACAAGGCCGTTGAGCAGGCTCTCAAAGACCACCTGAAAGCAAACGCTCCGACCGATGCACTAATTGGTGAAGAGTATGGAACCACCGGTGGCAGCACCAATCGAACTTGGATTATTGACCCGATTGACGGAACCGCCAACTACATGCGCGGCGTACCAGTCTGGGCCTCACTCATTGCCTTGTCGGTTGATGGCAAACCAATCGTGAGCGTTGTATCCGCTCCGGCCATGGGTAGGCGCTGGTGGGCCGCTCCGGGCATAGGCTCATGGACTCGTGAGATTGATGGAACACAACGCCAAATAATGGTCTCAGGTATCGCTGATTTTGCTCACGCCTCGCTGAGCTACAACAACTTGCAACTTTGGGATCAATCAGGCCGTTTGCCTCAACTAATTGATTTGAGCCGAAAAATTTGGCGAACCCGAGCATATGGAGACTTCTGGAGCTACATGCTTCTGGCTGAAGGTGCGCTTGAGATTGTGGCAGAGCACGACCTCAAGATTTACGATATTGCCGCACTAGTTCCTATCGTGGAACAGGCTGGCGGTACATTTAGCGACCTCGATGGCGAGCTCGATTCGGCTTCGGCCAGTGTGCTGGCGACAAATTCGGTTTTACACGCCGCCACAGCGGCAGCGCTGAAAGCCTAGCCCTCGACTGCTGATAATGTGTTAACAACTTGTCAAAGTATGACGAGTGTCAATACCGCATCGAGGAAATAAATGAACCAGCAGGAGAACATCCTCCCTCTATCAGTTTTCATGGACCTTGATCGCTCGGGCCCGATTCCGCTGTACTTTCAAGTTGCTCAGAAAATAGAGCAGGCCATAATGAGTGGCCAGTTGGCTGCGGGTTCACGACTCGAGAATGAAGTTTCCTTGGGTGAGCGCCTTGGCCTGAGCCGCCCTACCGTGCGCCGCGCAATTCAAGATTTGGTGGATAAGGGCTTGCTGGTCAGACGCCGAGGAATTGGAACCCAGGTGGTGCACGGTCAGGTAACTCGTGGCGTTGAATTGACCTCACTGTACGAGGACCTCAGCCGCAGCGGCCAAAAGCCATCGACCAAGATTCTGGAATACAAGCACACTAAGGCCGACAGCAAGATTGCTGAAAAACTAAACGTAAAAGTCGGCTCTCCAGTGCTCTATGTAAAGCGTCTGCGTTCTGCCGATAAGGTTGCGGTCTCAATTCTTGAGAACTGGCTACCGGAGGAGTTCACCGACATTTCAGAGGCAGAGCTCAATGAACACGGCCTATATCAAATCCTGAGACTCCGCGGTGTCACTATTCGCGTAGCCAAACAACGCATTGGCGCCAGAAAAGCCAATTCAGCTGAGGCAAGCGCCTTAGACATCGACAAGAGCTCAGCTCTGCTAACCATGGACCGCACGGCTTATGACAACTCGGGGCACGCGGTTGAGTTTGGCCACCACTGTTACCGACCTGATTTGTACTCATTCGAAGTGACCCTCGTTGAGAAATAGGCATGTGTCTTAAATAGAAATCGGGCTGATTGACATCAGCCCGATTTTTGCTTCTCAAGCAGCCTAAGCCGCTGGAACAGCAAGCTCCCCTGTTTGGTACTGCGCTACCCCAAACCCAAAAGACCAATCCTGCGGACCGTTCTCAACATAGCCAATAAAAACATCCTCACCAGCGACCTCAACATCGGCTAGCTTCTCGGCAATGCGGGCATACAAAGCTTGTTTGGTTTCTTCGCTCCGACCGCGCTGAGTGAAAATTTGAATCATCACCACTCCTGAGCCTCTTTCAAAACCCAAACCGGCATCTTCGGCGACAATCATGGTCGGCTGATTAATGATCTGGAATCGGTCTCGAACCGGAATCTCATAAACCTCGACGATTGCCTCGTGAATAGCGTCAGCAATGCTCTTGACCTTGTCGGCAGTGTAAACCGGGTTTAAATCAATTCGGACTAAAGGCATTGCTGGTCCCTTCGTGAAAATACTTTGTAAGGACATTCTTACATGTTTTTCCACTCGAGGCAATAGTTCACAGCAATTTGCAATTACTTACTGCGGGGTAAGCAACCTGCGGAATTCGTTCAGCGCATGCACAGAGTCACCGCTAGCCCACCCCTCTAGAGCGACTACCCCCTGATAGCCAAGGGCCTGAAGTTCATTCGCGATACGCGGGTAATAGACTTCACCTGTTCCCGGCTCTGCCCGACCAGGCACATCGGCCACCTGAATTTCACCAACGTATGGCAGCGCCGCCCGAACCAGTTCAACCAGATTACCCTCGCCGATTTGAGCATGATATAGGTCAAGGTTCATCTTCAGGAATGGACTACCGACTCTGCGCACCAACTCCATGGTGTCTGCCGCCTTAGCAAAAGGTGTTCCAGGGTGATCAACAGCAAGATTAAGGTTTTCGAGCGTGAAAACGCGACTATGCTGTTCCCCCAGCTCTGCAATTCTGCTTAGAGTATCGACAGCTTTTTCCCAATCCGCGTCGGAGACGTTGGTTCCCTGAATAATTGCCTGACCATTCCCATCAAGCCCGGTGCCGTGCAGATTGAGGCGAGGCGAGTCAATAATCTTTGCAGCTTCGAGCGAGAGCTTTGCTGTGCGCACCAGCTCATCGGCACCCTCGTCAGAGATCAAGCTGCCCTCTAGATAGCCCGTCATCGATGAAAATGTTGCACCGCTAGCCGCTAGAGCCTCTAAGTCTTTGTTTGCCCAATTCCAGATTTCAACCTGAAAACCAAGTTCGTGAATGCGCTTTACGCGCTCGACGAAAGGCAGGTCTAAGAAGAGCATTTCTGCCGAAGCGGCCAGTTGAAAAGACATGGTGTTTTGCTTTCTGTCAGGGCGTCGTTGCCACTTTCCATTCTATTTTGGAACGGTCCATCTTTTCGCATTTATCCGCTCAAAAGAGCAGAAAACCCCCGGAAATAGTCAATTTCCGGAGGTTTTCTCTATCTAACTAGTTGTAGAAAGCTGGCTTAGCCGCGTAGATTGCCTCAGCCCGGGCGCCACTGTGCAGAGCTTCTAGGCCAGCCTCGACCGCTGCAGCGGCTAGGTAGCCATCCCAGGCACTAGGACCATCAATCTTGCCCACCTTGGTTGCGTTTACCCAGCGTTGAATTTGAGTGTCATAGGCGGCCGCAAAGCGAGTCTTGAATGACATGTGCTCTTCGGTAGAAATTTGACCACCGACAAACAAGTTCATGCCAGAGGTGCGCCCAATTTCAGCAATTGCTTTCTGAAAAACGGCCTCAGTCTTTACCTGGTAACCAAACTGCACAGAAACATTCATTTCAACTGTTGCGAGAACGCCACTATCTGTCTCCAGAAGAGCCAGGATCGGTTCAGCCAACTTTTCTGGCGATAGCTGGTTGCGCTTCATGTGTTTGATTTCTACCGACTTAATTGGAGAGTCAGTCAAGAAGCGAACAATGTCGATTTCGTGGACGATTGAGTCATAAACCAACATGTCATTGTGGTAGCTATCTGGCACGGCTGGGTTGCGGTGAGCGCAGTGCAAACCAAGCAAATCACCCTGAGAGCCCGAAGAAATAAGGTCACGAAGCTCCATGTAGCCAGCGTCAAAGCGACGCATGAACCCTACCTGAATTAGTTGCTCTCCGCCGGCAACCTCAGCCTCAACCATGCGCAATGATGATGCCGCATCTGGAGTCAAAGGCTTCTCGCACAGAATTGGTAACCCAGCGGCCAGAGCTGGCAAGAGCACTGGTTCGTGAAACTGACCTGGGGTCGCAATCAAAACAGCATCAATGTTGCCGGCCGCGATTGCTGCCTCGATGTTTGGGTACCAGTTAGCGTGAGGCGCATCAGCCATTGCAGCCTTGGCACGTGACTCATCTGGTTCAACGATTGCAGAAACAGAGGCTCCAATGATGCGGTTTTCGATTCGGATAATGTGGTCGGCACCCATAAGGCCTGCGCCGACAACGGCAATTTTTAGATCTGACATTGTGTCTTTCTTAACTTAAATAAATCGAGCCGCGTGAGTGCATGAACCAATGTGTTCGCGAGTGCGCTTGGCAATAGGGAATGGGAAGTCAACATCGCATCCGTACATGTCCTGCTCGACAATCGCGAACATTTCAGGATTGATTTCAGCTGCTTTTTCAAGAATCGGCGCAAACTCCGGAACACCCTCAAAACCTGGCTCAGTCATAACTCCCTTGGCCACAGCGTCTACGAAAGGCAGATCGTTTTTCAACGCGACGGCAAGAATGTCAGGGTGAACCTGCTTTAGGTGAAGATATCCGATTCTGTCTGGGTAAGCGTTCATCAACTTGACGTTGTCGCCCAGGTAGTAAGCGAAATGCCCAGTGTCCAAGCAGAGATTGGTGAATTCCGCACTAGTTTCCTGCAAGAATCTCTCAACCTCGGCATACGTTCCGATGTGACTGTCAGCGTGCGAGTGGAACTGCTGCTTTATGCCGTACTCTTCGAGCAATGCTTTGCCCAATTTGTCGTGGCCTGCGGCAAGTTTCTTCCACTGGTCATCATCCAAAGTGCGTGATTCCAGCACTTCTGCCGTTGCGTCTGAACGCCACAGGTCAGGAATCACAACTAGGTGTTCGACACCCAGCTTCGACACCAAGCCGGCCACATCCAATGCCTGGTCCCAGGCGCGCTTCCACTGATCATCACCCTTGTGAAAACCAGTGAACACTGTGCCAGCAGAAAGCTTTAGGTTGTGCTCCTCAAGAACGTCTGAAAGCTGGTTTGGGTCAGTTGGAAGGTAACCAAATGGACCAAGTTCAATCCAGTGGTATCCGGCCGCTTGCACCTCATCTAGGAAACGCTCCCAAGGAACTTGCTTTGGGTCATTTGGAAACCAAACACCCCATGAATCTGGAGCTGTTCCAACTCGAATTTGATTGGTCATGCCTAGTTACCCTTGCGACCTTCTCGGTATTGACGAATACCTTCAGCGCCACCAACTACAGCTGCAGTTAGTTCTTCGACGGTTGTGTCTTCACGACGCACATCTAGAATCTTGCGCCCGTGGTTCATGACAATGTGGCGGTCACAAACCTGGTAGGCGTGGTGAAGGTTGTGTGTGACAAGCACTGAACTGACACCCTCGGTTTTCAACTGACGCAGGTAGTCAAGCAGGGCCTCAGTCGCTCGCACAGCAAGCGCAGAGGTTGGCTCGTCAAGAATTAGAAGACTGCTCTTGAAGTGAACCGCGCGAGCAATTGCAACCGCCTGAGCCTGACCACCTGACAAAGATGCAACCAACTGCTTTGGTGACTTGATGCCTTCGATGGCCACAACGCTGTCAAGAACTTCAGCGGCAATGGAATCCATCTGCTTTATTTTCATCAGACCAAATTTGTTGGTGATTTCGCGACCCATAAAGATGTTGCGAGTGATAGTCATCTGTGGCACTAGCGCTGAATCTTGGAAGATTGTTTCAACTCCCAAACGCTCGGTTTCTTCACGGTTAACGTTGTCGATCAACTTGCCATCCCAGTAGTAGTTACCAGAAGTGGCATCGACTACGCCAGACATGATCTTTACCAGGGTTGACTTACCGGCACCGTTATCGCCGAGCAGGCCTACAACCTCATTTTTTCCAATCTCAAATGAGACATCGTTTAGAACTGTGTTTGGGCCGTACTTCTTGGTAATGCCCTCGACTCTCAGAAGTGATTCGCTCATCGTGCTTTTCCTTCCATGAGCTTGTTGAATACAGATGCAATAACAATGGTGATTCCCACAAATAAAGTGATGTAGAAACCAGGAGCTTTACCAAGAATCAGACCGTTCTTGATTAGCTCGATTAGCGCAGCACCAAAGATGATGCCGATTACACTTCCACGGCCACCATTTAGAGAGGTTCCGCCAACAACCGCTGCGGCGATGGCAAACAGCGTGAAGTCCTCTGTGGCGGTTCCACCAGGCTGCATAGATGAGGTACGAACTGCGATAAGAATCGATGCAAATCCAACCAAGCCACCGTAGATTCCAAAAGCCATCATCTTTACGCGCTTCGGATTGATCGAAATAGCCTGAGCAGCTGCTGCATTGCCACCGACTGCATAGATGTGGTTACCAAGACGGTGACGGTGCATAAACAACCAAGCCAATGAGCCAACCAAAATCAACCAAACCAGCTGAGACCTGAACAGACCAAAGTCATGAGCGAACAGGAACTCCATGGCACCTTCGCGAGTCTCGGCAGAAATGATTGCCGGGGTTGTGCCATTCATCAAAATTGAGGCACCCGCCCAGAAGAAACTCATGCCTAGGGTTGCAATAAATGAGGGAATCTTCGTGATCACAACAATTGCACCGTTAACCATTGCAATTGCGATTCCGCTCAGGATGCCGGCAACTACAGCCGCCAGTAGGCCGAAGCTTTCAGCAACTTTGATGAACACTATGGCGTTGAATGTGATTGCAGGGCCGAGTGAAAGGTCAAACTCGCCGGCAATCATCAAGATTCCAGCTGCCAAACCGAGAATGGCCAGCACTGGAATTGCCTGTGAAATTACACCCGAAAGGTTACTTGGGTTCAAGAATGAGAAGCCCGATGGATTGATGCTGGCGGCGGTGATGTAGCCGATGAGAATTACTGCCAGAACCACACCGATCTCCAGTGCGCCACGCCCCCGCATGAATTGAAGATTGTACTTAAGGCCAGCTAGGCCAGTCTGTGGTTTTTGGTCGGATAGGCGCCGAACTTGGATTGCCTCGGTTGCCAGCGGGGCCTGAATAATCGGCCGCTTGCCGGAGTTATTTTGGTTTGACATGTTTTTGCTTTCTGGTTTCCGAGTCTTCATTGATCGGAGAAACTTATGGATTCAGCACGGGGTCAGAATGCCTTGCACTCTGACCCCGCACTGAACGAGGTATTGCTGCTTTAGAAGCGAACGCCCTGAAGGTCTTCTGCTTCGATGTTGCCAACGTTGTCCTTGGTGATTAGACCTAGACCACCCGAGTTGATGTTGGCTGCTGAGAAGCCAAAGTCAATGTTCAAGATTGTCTGCATCACTGACTGGAAACCCTGGATATAACCCTGCTGGTCAGCGGTGGCCAAGATTACGCCATCCTTTAGGCCCTGAACAATCTGCGGAGCAGTGTCAAAGCCAATTACCTTTGCAGTGGTGTTACCGGCTGCTGCAAGAGCGGCAGGTAGGTTGCGGTGAGGGGTTCCACCAACTGGAACGATTACCTTCACGTCTGGGTTTGCTACCAACCATGAAGTTAGTGCGTCAAGAGCACCAGCGTCGTCGCCGCCGGTACGTAGCCACTCAGCCTGAGGTAGTACACCGATTCCGGCTTCGCTAAGAACGTCGTAGACACCGCCACCACGCTGTAGCGCGTATGGCTGGTCTGGCTCTTCAGCGGTGATTAGAACCTTGTCGCCCTTAGCAACGGTGCCTGAAGCTAGCAGGTTCTTGGCAACGATGGTTCCAACTTCGTAGAAGTCCTGACCTACGAAACCTGATACGCAGTCACCAGCTGATTCTGGAGCTGGAACGTTGAAGGCGATAACTGGAATTCCAGCCTCGTGTGCCTGGCAGGCTACGTCAACCCAAGCTTCACCCTCGTTGAAAGGCATAACGATGGCTGCTGGGTCGGTTGCGATTGCGGTCTGAACCAAGTTCACCATGGCTGCTGAGTCACCCTCAGCGGTCTGGTGGGTGAACTCTAGGTTTCCTAGCGAGGCAGCGTCTTCGGCACCCTTGAGGATCTGAGCCCAGAAAGCGTCGCCGGCTGGGTTGTAGTAGGTGAAGAAGTAAACGTTGCGGTTCTCTGCGCGCTTGCCGAAACCTGAGGCTAGGCCAGTGGTCTCTTCGGTGGTCTCTGCAGCTGGTGCAGAACATCCAGCAAGAGCAACTGTCGCTGCACCAAGAATGGCTAGTGCTGCGATGCTTTTCTTTCTGATAGATAGCTTCACTTCATTGTGTCCTTTGTTAGTTGGATGTGGAGATTGATTTCTAGTAAGTAATCGAACCCAAGAAGAATTTAGCGTTAAGAGCGGGGCCATGTAAGGACATAATGACCAATTTAGATAACGAATTAGTAAAGGTTTACTTGCACGTGCTAGTAAATAATCCCAGTATTTATAGGGATATTGGGGTTAATTCGTTATAAAACTTGGTTGGCACGTGCTAGTGCGTACCACCAAGGTTGAACTGGTCAAGAAGGTTTCTGAAAGGTACTTGTCGCCTTTGATTCGGGCCGCAAGGTCCTCGACCGAGGCCTTCGCAAGCTCGTCTGGATCTTGTCTCACGGTGGTCAAGTCCAGGAAAGGCTGCTTGGCAATGGTGTCGTCATAGCCCACCACTGAAATGTCCTCTGGCACTCTGACTCCGGCTTTTTGTAAACGATGAATCAGGCCAAAAGCGCTTTGATCGTTGTTGCAAACCACTGCGGTAGGTAGGTGCTCCATGGCCAATAACTTCTCTGCAGCCATAGCACCGCCAGGCTCAGCAAAGTCACCGGTAATCGAAATAACGGCCTTCTTTAGGTGATGCTTATCCATGGCTGACTCATAGCCCTCGAGTCGGTACTCGATGTCGAGCATGTCTTTTGCGTTGACATAGGCAATTGATTTGTGACCAAGGTTGATGAGGTATTCGACTGCATCAAAGACGCCTGACTCTCCTCGCGAAGACACGACACCGCAACGGACCCCGGTCAGTCTTCTACCCAAACTCACCATTGGAATCGTGCGGGCTAACTTCTGCAAACGAGTGAGGCTCAACGTCGAGGCAATCAGAATCACACCGTCGCAGCGATGACCAATAATCTCGTCAATTGCTTCGGCATCCGTGCGGTCGCTTGAGATGGCACTCAGCAGCACTTGAAAGCCCTGATCGGCGGCCTGTTTATAAATTGCCGGAATGATTTCATAGGTCGAAGATTCAGCGGCGTGAAACACAACTCCGATGTACTTTGAACCTTCACGACGAAGGGATTGGGCAGCGAGATTTGGTCGATAACCCAATTCCTTAGCGGCAGCACGAATCTTGGCCTCGGTCTCTGGGCCCACACCAGGGGCATCACGAAACACCAAACCGACTAGTTGCCTAGAAACGCCAACTCGCTCAGCTACATCGGCCATGGTTGGCGGACGCTGGTCGTTGCGATCTTTGCTGTCTTTTCTTGCCATGGTCTCATTCTAGAAATAGAACGACCCTCAGACTCTGGCCTAGGGCCTGCGTCTGAGGGTTTCGCTCAAAATTGCTGGATTACTTCAACGCAGCGATGCGCTTTTCCATCTCTTCTCGCTGGAAGATTGCCACTTCGCGTGCGTTCTCGTTTTCTGCGAAAACGCTCGAGCACATTACGCTCTTCGCGTTGTCTAGGAAACCAATGCTCTTGAGGCCGCTGAAGAACTCGTCAAAGTTAACATCGCCGTCACCCATCTTTAGGTGCTGGTGAACGCGAACGGCGTTACCAGGAGGGTTAGTAATGTAGCGCAAACCGTGTGAGGCGGTGTGGTCCATGGTGTCTGAAACGTGCACGATTCCAAGACGGTCGCCAGCTGCCTGCATGATTTCTAGCGGCTGGTTACCCATGTGATAGGTGTGCGAGGCTACGTAAACCATTCCAAAGTTCTTTGAATTAATCCCGCGAATCACGCGCCAGGCCGCCAGACCGTTTTCAACAAAGTCGTCTGGGTGCGGGTCAATGAATACGTTGATGCCCTCTTTTTCAATGATCGGCACGAGCTCTTCCATCGAGCGGTAGAAAGCACGCTCTGACTCTTCCGCGCGCTCTGGTCGGCCATTGAATTCGGTTCCCATGGTGTCAACGCCAAGGTCAGCAGTGATTCGAATGGCACGCTTCCAGTAGCGCACAGCCGCCTCGCGGGCGTCCTCATCTGGCCCGGACCAACGCAAAACTGGCAGTGTTGAGGCAATTTCAACACCTGCATCTTTGCAAGCCTTGCGCATTTTCTTGACTAGATCGTCATCAGCCTTTGGGTGGTTGAAAAACGGAATCATGTCAGCGTGCGGTGTCATCTGCAGGTACTTGTAGCCCAGGTCTGCGGCGAGCGCCGGAAACTCAAGCAACGAGTGCGTGCTGTGGAACGGGGTTGGGTCTAGTGCAATCTTGACCATTTACTTCTCCTTCGAAGCGGATTGAACCTAGTTGTTGCGCTCTACTGCGCCTTTGCCAAGCAAAAGCTTTTGGGTTTTCTTGGCTGCCGCGTAGCCCTGGTAAGCCTTCTGGGTGCTCTCTAGCTCAGAAATTGGCATCACCGGAACATCCCACCAACCTTCGCCGTCAGGGGCGTAAATCAGTGGATCGTTGTTGATGTGGATAAGAACTGGTCCGCCCTGGTGAGCCTTGGCTGCCTTAACAGCCGCCTTGAGGTCGGTGATTGAATCTGGGCCCGGCTCCACACGTATCACGTGTACGCCGTAGCTCTCTGCGTTTGCTGCCAAATCAATTGGCAGAACGTCGCCGGTCTCGTGGTTATTGCCGGCTGCATCGCGGTAGCGATACTTGGTGCCGTATCGCTGTGAACCAACATCTTCTGACAGGTGTCCGATTGAGGCGTATCCGTGGTTCTGAATCAAGACCGTGATGAACTTCAGGCGCTCAGCCACAGCTGTGACCAACTCAGTGTGCATCATTAGGTATGAGCCATCGCCAACCATGACGATTGCGTCACGAGTGGCATCTGCTCTTGCGACTCCCAAACCTGCAGCAATCTCGTAACCCATGCATGAGAAGGCGTACTCAACGTGGTAACCCAAGTCATCACGCACGCGCCACAACTTGTGCAGGTCACCCGGCAATGAGCCAGCGGCGCAAATCACAACGTCACGAGGGTCAGAAGCTTCTTGAACCGCACCGATAATTTCTGGCTGACCTGGTAGTTCGCGACGCTGGTCAACGAACGAAGCGTCAACGGCGGCATCCCAAATGGCTTTTTGCTCGGTGTAGTGCTTGCGGAAGTCTTGAGCGACCGAGTAACCAGACAACTCTTCGGAAAGCTCAACAATTGACTCACGTGCATCGGCAACTACCGGAATAGCTGAGCCGTGCTTAAAGGCGTCGAATGAAGCCACGTTGATGTTGATGAACTTGACATCAGGGTTCTGGAACGCAGTGCGGCTGGCGGTCGTGAAGTCGCTGTAACGAGTTCCGATACCGATGATCACGTCAGCCTCGGCTGCAATGCGGTTTGCAGCAGTTGTGCCAGTTGCTCCTACCGCACCAAGGTTTTGTGCGTGGTCCCAGACCAGTGTGCCGACACCAGCCTGTGACATACCCACTGGAATACCAGTCTGCTCAACAAATCGGCGAAGTTCTTGGTTGGCATCGGAGTAGATCACTCCACCGCCGGCAATAATCATTGGGCGCTTGGCACCACGAATCGCGGCAGCCACCTCAGCCATGAGGCCACGGTCTGGGCGTGGGCGGCGAATGTGCCACTCGCGATCAGCCAAAAACTCCTCTGGTACGTCAATCTCTTCAGCCTGAACGTCTTCTGGCAAGGCAATGGTGACTGCGCCAGTTTCGACCGGGTCGGTGAGCACGCGCATGGCACCAAGAAGTGCCGAGAAAATCTGCTCTGGGCGGGTTACTCGGTCAAAGAATCGTGACAACGGCTTGAAGGCATCGTTGACGGTCATGCTGGCATCATTTGGCTGTTCGAGCTGCTGCAACACTGGGTCGGCAACGCGGTTAGCAAAGGTGTCTGAAGGCAAAAGCAGAACCGGCAAACGGTTGGTGGTGGCCACCGCAGCTGCGGTCAACATGTTGGCCGCACCTGGCCCGACTGATGCCGCACAGGCATAGGTTGAACGGCGTCTCGTCATGCGTGAAAACGCAATGGACTCGTGACCCATAGCCTGCTCGTTGCGGGCTTGGTGGTATGGCATAGCACTAGGATCGGTGACTGAAAGCTGCTTTAGCGCCTGACCAATACCGGCAACGTTGCCGTGACCAAAGATGCCGTAGACACCTTCAATGGTGCGCACCCGGACGTCTCCGTCAACGGTGTATTGGTGAGCCAGGAATTCAACGATTGCCTGACTTACTGACATTCTGCGAGTAGCCATTTTGGTTCTTTCTCTGATTACAAAGGTGGGTTATGCGGTGTAAGGAAGTCTTGGGTCTGCGTCTTGACTGTGCCAAGTCTCACGAATCCAGGCATGATTTGGGTCATCGGTAATGTTCCAGCTACGGTCTGGGTCTGGTCCAGCCATCACGTTGAAGAAGTACAGGTCATAGCCCGGCGCAGCCATTGCCGGACCGTGCCAACCGTAAGGAACCAGGCCAACATCACCTGAACGAACCCCTTCTAATAGGTCGTACTCGCGTTCATCAGATGCGTAACCACGCAGGTAACCAACAGGGTCAGAGGCCACTGGAACATCAACGCCGCGGGTTACTGCTGTCTCGAAGTAGTAGATCTCTTCGAGGTTTGACTCGACACCCGGAATGTAGGTGTCGTGCTTGTGAGCCGGCACCCCGGACCAGTTTCCGGCCGGAACAATAACTTCAACCACGATGAATCGATCGGCGTCTAGGTGTTCTGGAACACCAAAGTTGTGCACCTGGCGGCTCTCACGGCCGGCTCCGCGCACAAAGACGGGCACGTCTTCGGCGGCAATAAACTGCACCGGTTTGGCATTCTTGGCTGGGGCCTCACCCACGCAAACTCGACCGTCGCCGTGAATCTTGATCTCGGTATCTACCGGAAGGTAAACCAGATCGGCCGTGCCATGAAAGACCGACTTGCGACCGCGCAGAAACCGTGTTTGAAAAGCGGTTTCTCCGGCTAGTCGATATTCGACTGTGACACCAACGCCCTCGAGCGGAAAAATAATCCGCTCGAGGCCGTCGGCGATGATGTGGAACTGCCTACTAGCGCCAAGGGTTCCAACCCGAAGGCCGGTGTGCTGCCAGCCTTCGATTGAACCGTCAACCAGGACATCCCAGTCGTCGTGAGCAAGCTCACCCTTTTTGAAAAACCACGTCATTTGAATATCTAACTATGTTGTTAGTTCTGTGGGAAACCCAGGTTGATTCCACCGTGTGATGGGTCTAGCCAACGACTGGTGATTGCCTTACCACGAGTGAAGAAGTGGACACCCTCAACACCGTGAGCCTTGGTGTCACCGAACAGTGAGCTCTTCCAGCCACCGAATGAGTAGTAAGCCACTGGAACCGGGATTGGCACGTTGATTCCGATCATGCCAACTTCGATTTCGTTCTGGAAACGGCGAGCGGCTCCACCATCGTTGGTGAAAATAGCAGTTCCGTTACCGAATGCGCCGTTGTTGATTAGCTCAACACCGTCTTCGTAGCTGTGCACGCGAACGATTGAGAGAACCGGACCAAAGATTTCCTCAGTGTAGACCTTAGAGGTGGTAGGAACGTTGTCAATCAGGGTTGGGCCAAGCCAGAAACCGTTTGGTGCGCCGTCGAACTCATCGTTGCGACCGTCAACCACAACGGTTGCACCATCTTCGGCAGCTATGTCGATGTATGAAGCTACCTTGTCGCGGTGAACCTTGGTAACCAATGGCCCCATGTCGCAACCGCGACGACCATCACCGGTGCGCAACTTGCTCATGCGAAGCTTGATCTTCTCAATTAGGTCATCCGCAACTGGCTCAACAGCAACTACCACTGAGATAGCCATGCAGCGTTCACCAGCAGAACCAAAGCCCGCGTTGATGGCTGAGTCAGCAACCAAGTCAAGGTCAGCATCAGGAAGAACCAGCATGTGGTTCTTGGCGCCACCAAGAGCTTGAACACGCTTGCCGTGACGAGAACCTGTCTCGTAAACGTACTGCGCGATTGGGGTTGAACCCACGAATGAGATTGCCTTCACGTCTGGGTGGGTTAGCAAGCCATCTACTGACTCTTTGTCACCCTGAAGAACATTGAAAACACCATCAGGTAGACCGGCTTCTTTGAGAAGCTTTGCCATCCAGATTGCAGCTGATGGGTCTTTCTCCGAAGGCTTCAAAATTACGGTGTTACCGGCTGCCAACGCGATCGGGAAAAACCACATTGGAACCATGGCTGGAAAGTTGAATGGGCTGATGATGCCCACAACACCCAGAGCCTGGCGAGTCGAGTAAACGTCAACGCCGGTTGAAACATTTTCTGAGTAGAAACCCTTTAGGAGGTGAGGCATGCCGGTAGCAAACTCAACAACCTCTTGACCACGGGTGATCTCACCGAGCGCGTCTGAGAGAACCTTGCCGTGCTCTGAAGTAATGATCTCCGCAAGTTCTGGCTTCTTGCGGTTTAGCAACTCGCGGAAGTTGAACATGATTGCCTGGCGGCGGGCCAATGAAAGGTTGCTCCAGGCTGGGAATGCAGCCTTGGCCGAAGCAATCGCAGCCTCGATCTCAGAGCCGTTGGCCAATGCAACGTGCTTGGTTACTTCACCCAGAGCTGGGTCAAATACGTCAGCGGTGCGGCCAGATGTGCTTGGGCGCTCTGCGCCATCAATCCAGTGTGGAACTACAGGTAGGTTGCTCATTTTTTATCCTTCTGATCTAAATCTGCGACTAGCCGTGAACTAGCTTCACAGCGGTTTCGATAGCGCCGGCTACATTGCCGTCTTGTGGGTAAAGCAGGCTGCGGCCAACTACTAGGCCGCGAACGCCAGGAAGTTCGAGTGCCTTTTCCCATGAGGCAAAAGTCTCGGCTTGGCTCTCTACTGGGTCTCCACCCAGCAACAGAGTCGGCATAGTGGTTGCCTCCATGACACGAGCCATGTCTTTGACGACCGGCAACTTCATCCAGGTGTGAGAACTTGAGTTTCCCAAACCAGCTGCAATTGCAACTGACAGAATTACCTGCTCGGTCGAAAGGTCATTCTTGATCGCACCGTTGACCCATTCGCTGATGAATGGCTCCAGCATGATTGGCACTCCGGCGGCCGCAGCCTCACTAACCGCCTTAGCAGTAGCCTCAAGCATGTTCGCGGTACCAGCGTCACTGAAGTTCACGCGGTTTAGAGTCTTGGCAAAGTCCAAACCATCGCGCTTGATTCCGTCAATGTCGTAAGCGCCAAATCGGTCATCCATTTCAAAAGATGCACCTTTTAGTCCGCCGCGGTTCATTGATCCAACAACCAACTTGTCGTCAAGCAAACCAAGCAAAGCCAAGTCATCGATGATGTCTGGGGTACCCAAAACACCGTCAACACCCGGGTTTTGCAGCGCAATTGCCAAGTGCTCCAGGAGGCGGTAGCGGTTAGCCATTGCCTCGGCATCCTTACCAACACCAAGAGCAGCGCGGGCAGGGTGGTCGGCAGCGATAATGAAGAGGCGGCCATCACCCTTGATTACCTCGCGGCGTTTTCTGGTGGCATAAATCTCGGCAAGTTTGCCCGGATTAGCCGCACGCGTGTTGCGTACCGCTTCAAAGTCCAGCGCCATTAGTTCATTCCCTTCAGAATTTCTTCAACTTCTTCAAAACTGGGCATTGCAGTTGAGCACTCTAGGCGGCTGGCAACGATTGCACCGGCAACGTTGGCAAACTTGAGAATGCGCTTGAGATCCCAGCCCTGAAGCAGGCCGTAGCAGAATGCCCCACCAAAGCTGTCGCCGGCACCCAAGCCATTGATTACGTCAACAAAGTAAGGCGGCACCTCGACGGTCTCAGTGCGAGTCTTTGCTAGAACACCCTTTGGACCCTGCTTGACCACTGCCAACTCAAGACCACGCTCAAGCAAAGCATCGGCAGCACGCATTGGCTCGGTTTCACCAACAGCCACCTGGCACTCTTCTTTGTTGCCAATCGCGATGGTCACCTTTTCCAAAGCGCGGGCAACCTGCTCGGTAGCTAGCTCAGGTGAAGCCCAGAACATTGGGCGGTAATCAAGGTCAAGAATGGTGTGATCTTTGCGACCACGAGCATCCCAAGCCACGTGGTGGGCGGTGCGGCTAGGCTCCTGACTCAAACCAGTAACGGTTGACCAGTAAACCTTGGCCTGCAAGATTGCGTCTAGATCTAGCTCGTTTGAGTTGATGACTAGGTCTGGGGCCTTTGGCTCGCGGTAGAAGTAAAGCGGAAAGTCATCTGGCGGAAAAATCTCGCAGAACACAACTGGGGTTGGCAGACCTTCGACACCCGAAACAAACTTGTCGCTAACGCCAAGTCTTTGCAATTCGGTGTGAATGTACTTGCCGAACGGGTCGTTACCGGTACGGGTAATAACAGCTGACTTCAGACCGTATTTGGCTGCAGCAACCGCAACGTTGGTCGCGCTTCCGCCAAGGAACTTTCCGAAACTGGTTACGTCTTCAAGGCCAACACCGGTTTGCAGTGGGTAGATGTCTACTCCCACGCGACCGATGGTAATGACATCGAATGGTTGATTGCGCTCGGTCATGCTGCACTTTCTACTGATAGGCGGTTAGGTCTTTGTCCTAACATACTGACATTAAACAACAGTATAGGCACAACCGCAACACGCTATTCAGTAAAGAAATGCCAACCTAGCCACCACCAGACCACTACCAGAGCCAATCTGGTGTTTCGGTGGTGCATGATTCGAGCTACAAGCGCGCCAAATGGGGCAACTAGCCCTGGGCGAAATCTTCCTAACAGCCAGATAACGATTCCGGCAGCGATAACAACTAGGTATTCGATTAGAGGGATAGTCATTTCCTTCTACCCCTTCGAATCTGCAATAACCCAACCCCAATTGCCATCCAAACAATTAGGAAGATGGCGCGGCCGTATGGCGAATCGAGTACCGGATTCACCAATATCGAAATTGTTGGATAGGTCAGGTCATCCTGGTAGACCTCAGCAAATATATAGGCAAATAGCTCAGAGACAGCCATAATCAGCGCCAAGGTGATCCAGATCCACTTGGTCCTAGCCATCAAGGGGGTTGATGACGGCTTAGGGCCGTGATCGCGGTAATAAACCATCACTACAGCCACAGGGGCTAAAGCAAGCAACAACACCTTGTCTTGCCAGCCACTGCGCTCAGAAAAGAACAGAACCGCACTACTTATGGCCATGACAAAAAGAATGGTCTTGATGCTGATTTGTGGTCGCTCTGGCATGTGAAGTGGAATTAGCTTTTTCCAGTCAGCTATGAGCAGCGCAGTGCCGGTGCCAAAAATGATTGCATCCCCCACCGAACCCCGCATTATGTGAAACATCGTGACGAACGCAAAGACTGGCAACCAAGGGTTGATTCCACGCAGTAATTGCTTCACAGAATGAGGTTATCGCTAAACCGTAACAGTCCGAAACAGTCGAAATTGCATGGCTATATTTGACCCAAGAGCACCACCTTGTCCTATTCGAAGGAAATCATGGCGATTTACAACAACATCACCGAGGTAGTTGGAAACACACCTCTAGTCCGCATTAACCGCATCATCGACGGCCCAGCTGAGGTTCTAGCCAAGCTAGAGTTCTACAACCCATCTGCCACCGTTAAAGACCGTATTGGTATTGCCATGGTTGACGCCGCCGAAAAGTCTGGTGCGTTGAAGCCTGGTGGCTCAATCGTTGAGGCAACCTCCGGTAACACCGGAATTGCACTTGCCATGGTCGGTGCCGCTCGCGGCTACAAGGTCATCTTGACCATGCCTGACTCAATGAGCAAGGAGCGCCGCACGCTATTGCGTGCCTACGGTGCCGAACTGGTACTAACTCCTGCCGCCGAAGGCATGCGAGGCGCGGTTGCCAAGGCGGAAGAAATTGGTGCAACCCAGGGCGCTGTTCAGGTTCGCCAGTTTGCTAACCCAGCAAACCCAGAGATTCACCGCAACACCACCGCACAAGAAATCTGGCGCGACACAGACGGCCAGGTAGCGGCAATTGTTGCCGGTATCGGCACCGGAGGAACCATCACCGGTGTGGGTCAGGCCCTGAAGGCTCTCAACCCAGACATCAAGATCTTTGCTGTTGAGCCTGAGGCTTCACCGATTCTTAACGGTGGAACCCCGGCTGGCCACCCTATCCAGGGAATCGGCGCAAACTTCATTCCTGAGATTTTGGACACCACCGTTTACAACGAGGTGCTAGATGCACCTACCGAAGAAGCAATCAAGTGGTCACGCCGCCTGGGCGCCGAAGAGGGAATCCTTGGTGGCATCTCTTCTGGTGCAGCTATTTGGGGTGCCTCGCAGATTGCTGCCCGACCTGAATTTGCTGGCAAGAAGATCGTCGTGATCATTCCATCATTCGGCGAGCGTTACCTATCTACAGTGCTATACAAGGACCTTCAGGACCTAGACTAAAAGGTACTTTGATACATTTTCGCGAAGACCTAGTCGCCGGCGTTCAGCGCGACCCAGCGACCCAGTCGCGGTTTGAATTATTCCTAACCAGCCCAGGGCTGCACGCAATTTGGTCACACCAGGTTGCGCACATGCTCTGGCGCTGGGGTTGGAGAATTCCTGCCCGTTTGCACTCGCTTTGGACACGCTTCTGGACCGGAATCGAGATTCACCCTGGTGCCAAAATTGGCCGCCGAGTTGTAATTGATCACGGCATGGGTGTGGTTATTGGCGAAACTGCGATTGTTGGCGATGACGTATTGATTTACCACGGTGTAACCCTTGGCGGTCGAGAAAACATCACCAGCAAGCGCCACCCGACTATTGGCAACAACGTAATCATTGGTGCCGGCGCTGCCGTTCTTGGCAACATCACCATCGGCGATAACTCGTCTATTGGAGCTGGCACTACCGTTACTAAAGATTTGCCTGAAGGCTCTGTGGTGGTTGGCCCTCAAATGCGAGTGATCAAGTAACCCCAAATTCTTAGAATTTGCTGTGCTTTGCTTGACACCAGATTTACTGGATGTACCCTCTTGATATGACCCAAAAGAGGGAGGCGAATATGTTCAAGATTTCAGATGGCTGCTGCGGCGGCGGTTGCACCTGCAGCAAGTAATCAAATAAAAAATCCCCGGTGGCCTAGTGGCTACCGGGGATTTTTGTTTCTCTAAGCTTTACAGCCAGCCGCCAATAATCAGACCCATTGCTGCTAGGGAGACAATGTCTTGCCCAACTTCAATGATCCAAACGCCAAAGCCTTGACGCGCAAATAGTCGGTGAGAAAGCGATGAAGCTGCAGCAACGCCAGCACCCACTAAGGCACCAGTCGCAAGCCCCTCCCACGCACCAAAACCAGCAATAGCCACCGATCCAAGCTCGACCAGAACGGCAACGGTTGTAGCCTGCGCCAAGGTAGCAACATAGGTTGAACCAAAAAGAACCAGTGGGTTTGATCCGTCAGGGCCGTTTACCGGTTCGTTGCCATTGAGCTTCCACCAGATTGGGTAGAAAGTTTTTGGGCCAAACCAAATACCGCCAATTACGAACCCGGCAATCGAAGCCACGAAAACGGCGAGCCAGTTGATTTGAGTAAAGTCCATTTACTTCTTCTTTCCGCGACCGTAACCGGCAGCAATTTCTTGCTTACGCGTTTCGATAAGCAGCTTCAACAAATTATTGCCGAGTTCTTGCGTTTTTCCAACGTGTAGCGAACCACTTGTAGTGGTGTACCCCTCGAGCTGGGCCGAAAGCGTGCGAAGCGTCTCTCCGCTAAACGGAAAGTAAGCGCAGTGGTTTTTGTAGGCGGCAAAACCGCCAATCGCACTTCCGTCTACTTTGAAACACGGCACACCGTAATAAATTACTTGTTCGGCGGTCGGCTCCAACTCCATGATGGCTCGTTGCCACTCGAGCAACATTTCTTGTTGCCAACCGGTAGTTGAAGCCAAATACTCATCGATTGCAGTCATGCTGCAATCATAGGTAGCCCTGCTAGTTGCGTGGGCGCAGAGTTGCCACCATCGGGCACACAAACGGGTCTGCGTTGTTGCTCAATCCAACTTTGCTGAGGTAATCGATGATGACTTTGTAACTGGCCATCAAGTTCATCTCGACCAAGGTCACGCCTTTTTCTTCACAGAACTTTTTCACAATAGCGTTGGCCTTGATTAGGTTTGGCCTTGGCATTGAAGGAAACAGGTGATGCTCCACCTGATAGTTAAGGCCACCCATAAGGTTGTCTTTCAACCAGCTGCCCTTGATGTTGCGGCTGGTCAAAACCTGACGCTCAAAGAAGTCAATCTTGGCGTCCTTTGACACTAGAGGCATGCCCTTGTGGTTTGGGGCAAATGCAGCGCCCATGAAGAACCCAAAGGCCATCATCATGAAAACCCAAAGCGCAATTGCCCAAAGCCAGCCAAACATCCAAGCCATCAAAAGGTAAGGAGAAGTCTGGCGAATAATCATTAGAGAAAACTCAAGCAGGCGCTGACCAATTGGTCGGTCTTTGCGGCGCAGATTGGCAACACTGTCCAGCAGCAAGTCAAATCCGGTTAGGAGAAGAAGGAAAGGAAAGAAGTAGCCTTGACGTTCGCTGATCCAGCGCTCTAGCCCGCGCTTTTGGTCGCGCGATTCTGGTGTGAAACTCAGAATTCGAATCGCGATGTCTGGGTCTTGACCAATCTGGTTTGGGTGCTGGTGGTGCTTGTTGTGCTTTCGCAGCCAAAATCCGTAGCTAAGACCAGCAAACAGGTTTGCCAAAACCAGCCCAAGCGCGTCATTAGCCTTGTTGTTTTGAAAGATCTGTCGGTGAGCGGCCTCGTGTGCAATAAATCCATATTGTGCACTCATCACACCCAACAGGCCGGCAATTGCAAACCCGGCAAAGATCCAAGCCCAGTGTGATTCAAAGGCCACACCAATAAAGCCTCCGGCTACCCACAGGCTAGTGGCAATAACAGAGATTGCACCGAGTCGAATTACGTAAAAGCTAGGTTTCTTTTTCAGAAGACCCGCAGCCTTGACCAGGTTCAGAACCTCGTGAAAATTAGTGGCAGTTCTGGTGGCTAAGGCAACGGTCATAGGGCCAAGCCTACGGTGTTTTGCTGTCAAAACCCTGAACGAACTGTTCTAGGGAATCAAAGTAGCTCTCCATGCCGCTGCGAGTTGCATCGATTTGCTCAGCCGGCATCTCGCCATACTGGCTAAAACGTACCCAAGCCTGGCCATCGCGTGTCTCAAAATCAATCTCAATGCGGTGAGAAGGTGTGGTCATGTCCTTGCCAACAAATTCAGCCTCGTCTTGGCTGTAGTGCATGGTGTGCACCAACTTGCTGAGCCGATCAACCACCTGGTACTCACCCCAAAAATAGGCGTTGAAGCCATTTGCTGACACGTCTACACCAATGGCCCAGATTCCGCCCACGCGAGTGTCAGAAACTGCTGAGCCAGGAACTACAGTCAAAACGGTTGGGCTGTACCACTGCTCTAGCTGAGCAGGTTCGGTCCACGCCGCCCACATTTCTTCGATAGAAATTGGGTAGCTACGTTCGACCGAATAGAGAAATTCTTGCTTCATGGTTGAACCCCTAGACGTTGAAACGGAACTCGACTACGTCGCCATCCTTCATGACGTAATCCTTGCCTTCCATGCGGACCTTGCCTGCCGCCTTGGCGTCGGCCATTGAGCCAGCAGCCATTAGGTCGTCATAGGAAACAATTTCGGCCTTGATGAACCCACGCTGAAAGTCGGTGTGAATGACACCTGCGGCTTGCGGGGCTGTCCAGCCCTTATGAATAGTCCAGGCGCGCGCCTCTTTAGGGCCGACTGTCAGGTAAGTCTGCAAACCAAGGGTGTCGAAGCCAATTCGAGCCAATTGGTCAAGACCAGACTCGTCTTGCCCCAACGATGCAAGAAGCTCGTTGGCTTCTTCAGCCGAAAGATCGATAAGTTCTGACTCCACTTTGGCGTCAAGGAATACAGCCTCAGCTGGAGCAACCAAGTCGGCGAGCGCCTTCTTTTTGCCAGCGTCGGTCAGAATGCTCTCGTCAACGTTGAAGACATAGATGATTGGTTTGGCGGTAAGGAGACCCATTTCCTTGATTGGGCTTAAGTCAACATCGCTTGATGAAAGTGGCTTACCTGCGTCAAGAACAGCTTTGGCAGCATCGATCGCCTCGAGTGCTGCCGGCTCCATCTTCTTGCCCTTGACTTCTTTTTCAATACGCGGGCGCGCCTTGTCTAGCGTTTCCATGTCGGCCAGAATCAACTCAGTGTTGATGGTTTCAATGTCACTCGCGGCGTCAACTTTGCCGTCTACGTGAACTACATCGCCGTCAACAAAGCCACGCACAACTTGGGCAATGGCGTCTGCCTCGCGGATGTTGGCCAGAAACTTGTTACCCAGGCCCTCGCCTACTGATGCACCACGCACAATGCCGGCGATGTCAACGAATGAAACTGGAGCTGGAAGAATGCGCTCTGATCCGTACATGCCAGCCAAACCCTGAAGTCGTGGGTCTGGAAGGTTGACAACACCCACGTTTGGTTCGATTGTGGCGAACGGGTAGTTCGCTGCCAAAACGTTGTTCTTGGTTAGTGCGTTAAAAAGGGTTGACTTGCCTACGTTGGGCAGTCCCACGATTCCGATTGTTAGAGCCATAAGGGTCAAGTCTACTTTGCTGTCGCACAATGCTGGCAGACTTGTGCTGTGCCCCTAGATTTCACCGCGATTGACTTTGAGACCGCCAATGGTTCGCCGGCTAGCCCGTGTGCCGTTGGCTTGGTTAGGGTGCGTGACGCCAAGATTGTTGAAACTCTGGCATTTCTGATTCAGCCTCCGGCGCCCAACGATTGGTTTCACCCAGGCAATATCAAGATTCATGGCATTCGCCCCAGCGATGTTGACGGCGCTGCTACGGCTGCCGAAGCATTAGAGATCATGCTGGCATTTATTGGCAACGACACCTTGATTGCTCACAATGCCCCCTTTGACATGGGGGTATTGCGCGCCACCGCCGGGTTAATCAGTAGAGCCTTACCCCAGTTGAATTACACCTGTTCGCTAGCTATCTCACGCAAGACCTACAACATTGATTCCTACCGGCTAAACGCCGTGGCTTACACAATTGGGCACGAAGAGTTTGATCACCACGATGCCCTAGCAGATAGCGACGCCTGTGCCCGAATAATTATTCACGCGGCAGATCGGCACGGTGCCGAAAATTTAACAGACCTACTAACGGCTACTAAGCAGGTTTTCAAGCAGCTGTAGCAGCAGTTCACGGTCTTTGTCAGAGGCTAGTGAAATACTCGGGACATGGATTCTTATATTTTTCTGATCATCGGTCTCGTGGTCGGCTTGGTTTTGGGCTGGCTTGCTGCCAAACTACGCAAATCGGCTGACACAACTGAGGCCCAAGAATTGCAGGTGCAAATCGCGGGACTTCAGGCTAATGTTGCTGGCCTGACCGCACAGTTGACTCAGGCACAAACAGAAAAACGCGAGCGAGACGAACGCGATCGCGAAGAAAACCGCATGCTTCAGGCATTGGCGCCGGTAAAAGTTCACCTGGAACAAATGCAATCGGTCGTCACCCGCCTGGAGCGCGAACGCACCGAGCAATTTGGCACCATTCAGCAACAGTTGAAGAGCGCTATTGACTCAGACGAGGCGTTGCGCAAGCAAACTCAGCAACTCTCACAGGCATTGTCATCAAACAGCATTCGCGGGGTTTGGGGCGAGACCCAGCTGCGCAAGTTGGTCGAGCTAGCCGGCCTAATCAAACATGCCGACTTTGACGAACAGGCAAGTTTCAGCACCAGCGCGGGCACCGGACGCGCCGACATGGTGATCAATCTTCCAGGTGGCAAGTCTTTGGCCATCGACTCTAAGGTTCCCTTTAACTCTTACCAAGAGGCATCAACCATCTCAGAGCTAGCCTCTAACGAAGAGCTTGCCCGCCGCAAAAAGCTGATTGATGAGCATGTAAAAGCGGTCAAGGGGCACATCGACGCCCTTGCTTCGAAGGGTTACTGGAGCGGCCTGCAGGCTAGCCCTGATTTTGTTATCGCTTTCGTTCCGAGCGAGTCTCTGCTTTCAGCAGCTCTTGATGCTGACCCGGCTTTGCTGGAATACGCCTTTAAGAAGAACGTGGCCCTAGCCTCTCCGGTAAGCCTCTTCTCGGTTCTAAAGACCATTAACTACATTTGGCGCCAAAATGCCGATGAAACCTCGGTCAAAACCATGATCAAGCTGGGTAAAGAACTTTACGAACGCGTTGGAAAACTAGCCGAGCACGCGGACAAGCTTGGCCGATCTCTAACTGCCTCGGTCCGCGATTACAACGGGTTTATCTCTAGCCTCGAGTCAAGAGTGCTTGTTACTGCACGAAAGCTGAACGATCTTGACGAGAATCAACTGGGCACCGAACAGATTGCCTCACCAAAAGAACTAGATGTGACCCCCACCAGCTTGAGCGCCAGTGAATTGACCGAAAACCCAAACATCTCAGAACGGTAACAAAGAACTTCGTTTGTAACTTCAAATCACTGTTGCGGCGATTGGTTTGGGTATACTTTTTCGAAGCGCTCGACAATGAAGTTTGCAGCCCGATATCCCGTTTACCGCTGAAATCGGCGACTAACTTAGCAACTTCAAGGAGTACCAATGTCTGACATCAAATCACCGGTTGTCACACTCACCCCTGCCCCAACCCTTGACCGCACCTACTACGTGCACGACCTAATTGAGGGTGGCGTAAACCGCGCTGATGGCGTTGTTGAAGAGCTAGCCGGCAAGGGCATCAACGTAACTAAGGGCCTAAACCTTATCGGCATGGCTGCTCCTGGAGTAGTGCCAATTGGCAACTCAGACCCAAGCGTTCTGGCACGTACCGGCCACACTGAATCTCTCGTGCCGCTTTGGGTAGACGGAACCCTGCGCGTATCAACCACCATGGTTATCAAAGACGGTGCAACCACCAAGGTAAACGAGGCACCGCGCCCACTAAGTTCAGAGGACTGGAAAGCAGTTATTGACCTAACCGTCGAGACTGTTCGCAAAGCTGAGGCCAAGTGGCTGGTTATTGCAGGCGCCCTACCAAACGATCTTTCAACAGGCACCTACGTAGACCTTCAGCCAATCTTTGACGCCATGAAGCAAATGGGTGTTCGCGTTGCCCTGGACACCTCTGGTGAGCCACTTCAAATCTGGGCTCGCAAGGGTGCAGCCAGCGTTATGAAGCCAAACGCTGAGGAGCTAGCTTCTGCAGTTGGCCGTTCGCTACTAACCAACGGTGACGTTATTGATGCGGCTCGCGAACTGTGCGCTCACGGTGTTGAGTGTGTTCTAGCCTCTCTTGGTGCCGACGGCATGATTGCTGTCACCAAGGATCACTCTTGGGCAGCCCGCACACCGCCAATCAAGGTAATCAACACTGTTGGTGCTGGCGATTCAACACTTGCCGGTTTCTTGTCAGCAGTCGCCGAGACCACCACCGTTGAGCCAGATTCACGCTTTGGGGTCGGTTTTGATGTTCCAAAGGGCGTGACCACTGCTGTTCAGTGGGGTGCCGTTGCTGTTCAGCAGCCAACCTCTGGTCTGCAGAACCTAGATGGCATGCCAGAAGCATTCTTGACTGTGGAGCCAAACCGCGACGAGCCTCTAGGCGAACCAGCTCACATCTAATACTTTTTTGTGTTTTGCCCTAGTTATTCTTTGGGCAGCTGCACTGACAGCACTCTCGCATCACCTAGTTGACTGTCCAGCACAAAAGTCTGAATTTCTAGATAGTCATCGGTCTCTCGCACACCTTGGGCCAACGGGCCATCGGTAATTGCGGTGCACACAAAGATAAAGTTGTCACCAGAGACCAGTTCATCGAGTTCAAATTTTCGCTCAAGGTCATAGTTTGCCGCCAATGCGCGCGAGATTTCATCTGGTGTTTCGGGAGCAAATCGTGTTTGCATGAATCCGCCCAGAATTTGCACAGCGCAAGCAGTAACCACGCCCTCGGGTGCTCCGCCAACTCCCAGAAGCAAATCAATGCCACTGTCAGGGGTGGCTGCGGCAACAGCCATGGTTATGTCACCCTCATCAAACCGCACCCAAGTAGCGCCAGACTGCTGCACCTCAGCAATCAAGTCATAGTTTCGTGGCTTGTTGATGACGGCCACTCGAACCTCAGATACCGACCTACCCAGTGCAGCAGCCAGACGCCGAATGTTTTCGGTTGCCGAGACGTCTAGATCAAGCACTCCCCTTGCTGCTGCCCCGCTGACAATTTTTTGCATGTAGTAAACCTCTGAGGCGGCCAGCATGGCGCCTCGATTCGCAGCAGCCATAACCGAAACCGCACCATTCAAGGCACCTGCAGCAAGAGCGGTGCCATCTACCGGGTCTACCGCAATGTCCCATTCAACTGGCTGTCCTCCGCCAATGATCTCGCCGTTGTAGAGCATTGGCGCTTCGTCTTTCTCGCCCTCACCAATCACCACAATTCCGCCGAAAGAGGCTCCGCGCAGCGATGCCCGCATGGCATCAACAGCAGCGCCATCCACCGCATTCTTATCTCCAGAACCCACCAGACTCCAGCAACCCGCCGCCGCAGCCACGGTGGCGGTGAAGATGTCTAGGGTTGGGGCGTTTGCACTGTGCAGACTCATGGCGCCTTTCCTGGAGCGGACAAACCCGCATCCTTGCTAACATCTTATTAA
>JACCDN010916741.1_pt1 | contig 35724 bp, 52 predicted proteins | sample 7441691 | NCBI WGS metagenome assembly JACCDN01 (sample SAMN15323439, study PRJNA562643) | freshwater metagenome | isolation source: river surface water | place: USA:Blue River Watershed | collected 2017-08-16
CGAACTTGCACGAACCCCCATGTCATGATAACTCTTTACTTTCACTACATCATTTCTTGTAATGGCATAATCTACAAATTGCATTTTTTATTTTACTTTTATTCGATAAATTGAGGATCACATTCACGTTAGTGAGACCACGTAAAGGGTGGTAACCTGGAGAGGGCCAAGACTGCCCGTAGCGCGTCGATCGTGTATAGAGGGTGCTTTGCAATATTGGGGAGTGCACCAGACCCTTTGGACTTGACACCAACAAGAATGGGGAGAATGGTCGCCAAATGAACCCTGTGCATTGGAGTGTGCTTCTTGAGCAAGTTGTAAAGAGCCCTGGTCTTGTCCGTCTTCAAATCGCTAAACATCTGCACTTGATCGAGAGTGTCGTGTGACACTAGCTTGTAGCGAATCAATAGCTCAACGCAACCTTGACATTCGCTACTCACTGCTCGGTCACCCAATTGCCTGGAAAAGTTGATGTCGGACTTGTAATCTTCTGGGTCAATGGTCGCTAAGATCTTGGACATCTTCTCGTGATCGTCATGGGGTCTTTTCATCATGAAACCAACTTGGTATAGCGAGTCGTGCATTGCCTCTAGACGTTGCGCTAATTGCTGCTTGTTTGCCTTTGACATGCCTATGGAGCGATACTCGGACAGGGGCAAACACCTTTCGCGTTGCGGCTCTGCCCATTCTCTCCAAACTTCTTCAAGCGTCAATGCAGACGGGTTGTCTTCCTCCACATCTACAACATGCATTCATTATCACACCAAGGACTCAAGTGCTTACCATCTTCGGGTTCGCGACGTCTCTTCATTTTTTGTGGTTATGATGACAAGTGCAAGCAAGTGCAAGCAAGTCCGGGTAAGTGCAAGCAAGTGCGCAGGCAGGTGCGGAAAATCCAAGTTTATCAATCTTCTTCGATTTCGGTATCGCTTTCGCTTTCGCGGACGCGATCTTCCCGAAATATGCTGCGCAACTCTAGTAGTACGTCTTGGTACCATTTGTCCAGATCAAGTGGTGTTTGAATATCCCAAGAGCAACGATTCTTTCCAAATGTTAATTGACAAAATCCGACGCGTTGATGCATGCAACAATTGCCCCAATAAAACTTGGTTTCGGTCTCGTCGTCAATAAACTCTTGAATTGTACCACACAGGTCCATCACTTGTTGACTTTTTAGCGTATGGGAAGTTGACGTATGGGAAGTTGTTACGGGAAGAGACGCGCGAAACGTTTCTTGTATGACATTGTTCTTGGAAAAGGTGTACATCTTATACTCTGCATTATACTCGAGACATAGCTTTTCCTTGGGGGAATGTAAGACCACCCAAATGGATCCCAACGACCGAAGACACAAACACTTTTCACGGACCTCGTCATAAAACGACGTCATTTTTGAAATGTGCGGATTCATTTGCCGGAAAATCGGAGTTTGAGCTTTTCTCCTTCGTCTCCTTCGTCCCCAAAAATCATTTTAGCGGCGTGCAATGCTCTTTCCAAGTCAAAAGGACACTTATGTTCAAGTAGATAGTTGACACATTCAACATGTCCAAACTTGGCAGCTCGGTACAATGCCTTTCCATTCCACGGGCACCCATTCTCATGTGCATAGCGCAAAGCTTCCAAGTGTCCAAACCTTGCTGCAGACTCTGTCGTACGATGATTCCATTGACATCCATGTTCGCGTGCAAAGGTTAGAATGTTCATGTATCCACCAGCAGCAGCATTCGCACATGTCAAAGCAGACCAAGCACAACCGTGTTCATATGCATACTTGATAATCTCAAAATGTCCAAACTTGGCTGCGTTACTATGCACCTTGGGACTCCATGGACACTTGTTTTTGTGCAGTAGCATCAACATATCGAGTCGTCCTAGATGGGCGGCCATATGTGTCGAACGCTGATCCATAGGACATTTGTGCTCTATTAAACACTTGACATACGATAACGCACCATAGGATACAGCTGTCCACATGACCTCTGCATCCATAGCACAACCCTCATTGATCAAATAGTGAAATACGTCCATTAACCCTCTTGATTCCGAATCTTTTATTAAACCCATCTTGATGGATGCTACTAAACATTTTTTAGGCCAATATTGGTAACGAGCATAGAGATACTTGATGATGGCAAGAGGATCCTTTTCGATTGATGGTTGACGGCAATGATATTGAAACAATCTCTCGACAAGATCCTTAGAAATATCCACTGAGCATATATATTCCACCACTCGAAGATATCTAGTACCAATAGCAAAATCAATCGGACCCCCTTTGCTATGTAAAAACTTGACACACTCGAGCCGACCAAATCCTGCTGCATGCTCCATACAACTACGTGGATATATATTCTGTCTTTCATCATCGTTGACGTTATCCAACAAGAACTGTACAATCTCTACGTTTCCATATCTACAAGCAGCGTAGACATTATGTACATAACGAGTCACTATAGGAACCCTACACTCCCACACCAACCACTTGATACAGTTGATCGCACCATATGATACATTTTGATTCAAAGAGATTTCATTGTCATTAACATTCAAAGGGGTCTTTTGGTCATTTGAAACTTGTTTTGATTCGATTGCTCGTGTTAGTGTGTACTCATTGTACGTGCGATGTGTGCTCAACTGAACCAAGAGCATTACATCATCATGAGCCAAGATTTGGTCAAACACCTGTGGATCGGTAAAGAAGCACGGTGGAATGTCTGTATACTCGTGCGCGACCATTTGGCGTAACCTTGCGTATGTTCTATTGTACACTGCACTTATGGCAGGTATGTCCAAATAGTTATCCAAATTCTTTAACATGGTAACCTGTTCTTGTGAAAATTGTGTAGTTGGAGATTTAAAAAATTCTTCTAAAAGCCTTTCCCCAACATGAACAAGCGTTTCATCATATAGTTTTATCGCACGGCGCAATGTAATGTCCTTGTCATGACAATGTACATGAACAGGGCTTAGTTTTCCAAATGAAATCATTTTATTTTGTGTGAATTTCTAATTGAGGATTCGGAATGTCAACCACAGGTATAACTTGAATCTTGTGAACGACGTCACTTCCAGTGTCTTTCTTGTATTCATAAACAAAGACAGGTAGTTTTCCATTATTCTCCTTGAAACGTTGCTCAAAGTCGGTATTCTCTGTCCAAAGCAAGGGCAACACTTGACTCAATTTCAACTCTTGTGTTCTGAAGCTGACATTTGGATCCAGTTTCCAACGATCTCCCCAGATATAGGCGAGTCGCGTACTGTCATGGTCCACAATCAGCGCAGTCGGTTCTCCGCGCGTAGATGTCTCATTCTCGGTTGAAAAATGTCCAATGCATACATTGCGATATCGCAGAATGTCGTCAGCTTCGTACACATAGTATGACATGGTCGTAAATGATACTTTTCATATCATGGTTAAATATCGGAAAAAATTCTTGACCTCATCTAAAAAAAGAAACATGGGTGGAGTTTGGGACAAATTTCAGAAGCGTCCAGAACCTAATGTAGGGAGTATCGAGGAAAAGTGGCTAAACACTAAGGACGACCGGTTCATCCAAGGTTTAAAAATAGACGTAGAAAAGTACCCATATTATAGGCCCAATACCCATGGAGAATCCGATACTAGAAATAAGGCAGCTGTAAAAATGTCCATATATGGTGCTGCATGTATTATTGGTATAGTCATGGCAGTGTTTGGGTTCCTAGACACGACGCTACTCCCCATGGGAGTTATTGGTTTGATTTTATTAGTTGCAGGAGCCGCGCTACTTTACATGCAAATTTCCAACAAATTAAACAGCATCACACTACAAGACACACAAGGCAGAGAATTCTTTGTAACCTATGATAACAATGGTGAGAGAATTGTTATAAAATAGATACAGACATTCCCTCACATTTCATCGCTAATGTATTTGATTAAATCCATATTGTAAGAATTGATGCTTGTGAGAAGCAATAATGTCTTGTTATATCCACATCCAATATTGTGTAAATACTGTACCATATCCAAATGTCCATGCCCTGCCGCCACCATAATAATCTCTTGTGACCACGGACACCCATGTTCAATCAAGTACTTTACAATATCCAACTTTCCAACTTTCGCAGCGGCTGTCACCGTCTCTGTATACCAGCAAAACCCTTGCTTGCGTAATTCACGCACACTATCCACCGTTCCTCTTCGTACCGCAGCAATCATATACATTGGTTCATTCTTTTCGTGAGGGATAAGCGATAGCATGTCCAATTGATCATGTGCAATTGCACTCGTAATCACAAACGGTCTAACTTTTTCCAAATGATCAAGGTGCAGCGATACAATGTATTTTACCACCTCCTCATGTCCGTTCGCCACCGCTACCATCAATGACATTTCGTGCATACAACATCCGTTCTCCTGCAAAAATGTAAGCATCTCCAGATATCCATGTTTGGACGCTTGGTACGTATACTCCTTGTGTAGTATAGACTCGGCATCGTGTGCATAAATAAACTTGACCATTTCCATTCGATTATGCACGACTGCATGAAATGTGACGTTTTCACCAAATTGATACGCATGTAAAAATACTTGAAAGTTGTCTTCTTCGATGGCTGAAATGAGGTAGGACTTGTTATTGAGGTACGCCTTGGGGATAATCGTACACCCATTCATCACAAGTCTCTTGTATGAATCATAACTGCGCGATTCATCAAATACGGCTTGCACCAATGGTACATCCAAATACAAATCCAGCTTTTCCAAATGTTCACGCTCCTCTTTTGAAAATCCAGATTCAAACGTATAGAAGAATAATTGGAGCAACGAAATGTCATAGGCTGTCAAATTCTCCATATCTGAAAGCTCCACAGTCAAGTCATCACACTTTACATTCAACGGACTCAATTTACCAAACTCCATATTTTATTTATCTTTTGTCACACCACTTGATACATTCATGAACGCGTCATTTTTCCAACAAGTCTGGAATTCATCTCTCACCAACAATGTACAATACCCTCGATTCGCAAAAAAGTCGTGAAATGACTTGTCAAACAATGTTCCATATAAACAAATCACTGGCTTCCTTTCTATTATTCGGTCGTCCAACTTTCGATACATTCTCAAGATATCCATTCACACTCTTTTTATAATAACACACCATTTCTCGTTTCTACAAAAACAAACATGATACATGAAAACGGTGTGATTTATTGTTTGCATTCGACAACGCATCCTAATCGAACCTATATTGGAGCGACGAAGAACTTATCGAGGAGACTACGCCAACATAATGGAGAAGTGAATTCCAGAACGTCGTCTTCGGGTATGAAGGGCGGTGCAAAATATACAAGGATTGGGAGACCATGGACCATTGCATGGTATCTTACAGGTTCACCGAGTTGGAAAACAACACTCTCTTGCGAATGGTACATTAAATTCTATTCACGAAGAAGCAAAGGTACCTCACAGGACAAGAGAACCAAGGCGCGACAAAAGGTCATTGAACGGTTTGAAGCGGATGGTGTTTTTCTACATATCATTGTGGGGGACCAGATATTTTAGGTTAACAAGTATTTGATGGCAGATATTTTACGATTATTCGTAATCATCGTCATCGCTCATACATACGTGGTCGTAAGGGTCTCTACCATAATTGGTATGTCCACATTCATACAATAACTCTTCCACGCTCTCTTGTAATTTTTTCAACATCTCCTCTGATTCCTTTAACATTTCAAGAAGTGTTGGTTTCCGATCTTGGGGGTTGTCAGACATTTCTTTTTTTATAGAGTACGGAAATCGTCTTCCAAATAACAATGAGGTAACCTCAAGGTATCGGTCTCATGGCTGTAACATGTGACCCTTGTGGGATACATGCTACCTTTAGGACCATTTAACAACAAACAACATGAATGCAGCTACCAATAATGGTTATTCTTTTGCCGATAGTAAATCATAATCAAGTGTTTGTACAATTGAAAATGCAAGTCCCTCCAAATTACGGGTCCGTAACCTATCCATTATACTTTACTGTGCTCTCCACCAGGGATGCCATGAAGAACCTCATGAAGTTTCAAATCATTCCGGCAAAGGGAGATAGAGATGAGATAGTGGAAGAGGATGATTTTGCTGACGATGCCAACTTACTCCCTAATAACATGGTGGGGCTCAAGTTGTTGTTTATAAGTGTATCTCAAGAGAACCATGAGAAGCAACAAGCTCCCACCTTTCAAGAATTGCTGAATCAAAAAGACCAAAAGTGGGAAGCAAGAATGCTGTGGGCCTCCAAGTTTATTGAACGCTATCTAGAAAGTCGGTCGAAAACAGGAACGTCAGTAACATCAGAAAAGTCAGCTTTGGTGTCCGACTTTCAATTTCACTGGGAGTTTGCAGAACCGTGGTCTAATGAATGGTGTGGTTGTACAGGTGCATTAAAGAAGAAGGAATCCAGATTGACTCCAATGTCACCAGAAGAGGCTCAACAAATGATTCTGAAAATTGAAACGTTTGTACCGTTTTAGTTGGTGATAAAACACTCACGAAAGGACTTCCAAAAGAATATCCATTCAACACCGAATTTCGATGACACATCGGCAAGAAAAAATAAAAAGAAATGGAAACTGTAGATGTGTCATTAGTAGAAGACAAATCGTTTAATGACATGTTCAAATCATTTTTCCCACTATTGGCATTTCGAGATACTTCAATCAATCAAAATAACTATTACAAGATCTATGGTAGAGATTTATTAAAATACGATGCCGACTCTAAAATTCACGAAAATCGCCAACAACAAATTGTGGAAGGTGATTGGAAAACATCTCTTCACAAGACCAAGCAAACCGACAAAACAGATACTACAAGCGCATTGCTATTTCTTGGGTACATTACATCATTGTGCATTTCTATCATTGCAATTCGTTTTCGTAAAACATAAAATGTTTATTTCTTAACCCTTAACCCTCTAAAATTGTGGGGGCTTTGAAAAACCCCCACAATTGAGGGAACTCAAGTCGTCTTTGATGCCGGATCTTTTACAATGTAAAAGGTTAATTACAAAGTGGCACAGTATCATCAAATTGTAAAAAGTCTCGATTAGACATGATACACCGCTTTTCGTTTGTTGGGACGAGGATGGCCGAATAGTAAATAGGCAATCTCATATACGATAACCTTGGGTAGCTTATGATATAATTGATGAATAGATTCAATCTCGTTATGACGTGTTATTACTTTTCTGAGAAACGGAGATTCATCTACCATGTCAATTAACTTTTGACCTTGACCACAATTGGGATCTGCTTTCATTTGCAACAAGTTGGCAATCAGAATACTCGAGCGATGAACAGATGAATGGTGAATGATTTTTTGCATGGCAGTACACTTGTGAAATCCATCATCGATAAGAGCATTCACATCACCACCAAACTCCACCAAAACACAAATTGAATCAGGTCTGAATCGTTGAATCTCCCAAGTTAGCTCTTGTGGTGATGGTTGTAGTAGTTGAATAAAGTGTCGTAGTATTTCTTGATTACTCTCCAGAGCAAGGTTCCATGGGGTACAATCATGATTATCATGATCTCCTTCATCTCGAATCAGGGATGGATAACGTGTCGATAACCAACGGGCCAGGTTCATCCATCCATTCGAGTGATTATAGCGTCGACATTGAAATAACACACCATACAATACATTAACCGTATAGTAGTCCTTTTTGTGTTGATATCCGTAACTTCGTTCCACTTCAATACGAATCTCCGAAGCACTATAAAGTGACAGGTAACCAAACATGACATTCTCATCTACATGACCCTCTCTTGACATGAGGTCTTGAATGTGATGCATTCTTGACAAGCTATCTGCATTATGATCCATGTCAATTACAAATAAGAGAAACACAGATTGCGGAAAATTACACTAAGAGCTAGAGAAAAAAAAAGTATTATGACGGATCAAATTAAAAGTCAGATGCAAGAAGAGAATCGAATATTAAAGCTTCAATTGACAGAGGAAAAGGAGAAACATAAAATGGAAATTGCCATGATAAGTAAAGAATATGAAAAGAAGATTACTTTCTTACAAAAATGGATCCGTGAACAGAAAAAATACTACAACTATCGCCAACAACTTAACGATAGACAAGAACTGGAAGATGCTTCGTGTATTATAGCATAAAGTCGTCTTTGATCCCAGTTAATCATCCTTGCAAAAAATGTCAATGAGGTAAAGTCCAGAATCAAAGGGAAACACTGCCAGCATACTTCCATATTCACTTGACATGGTCAACTCATGAATGACTTGCATTTCTTTGAGAGAAATTTTTCCAACATGTTTCTCCAACATGTTCAAGAACTCAACCTTGGTCTTTTTTCGTAGGTGTTTCTTCTCAAAACAGTAGGAATAGCAATCCTTTCGTGATCCATAATGTTGTACCATTTGATTATAACACCAATCACTATCACATCGTTGTAAGAATATATTGTCTCCAAGAGATGCAAAAAGTGTCATATCTGGTTTTTCATAAAAAACTCGATCAATGACGTCATCTGCATCCAAATGTTCCCAAGACGTTTGTGGAATAGCAGCTTGTGGCATTTGTTTTTTATTAAAGTCAGGAATATCTTTTAAATGTCGGGTTTTTCACAACTCAATGTTTTATTACACAATTGGCAAAATCACATGTCGAATATTCGATGCTTCATGTACATGTCCAGACTCATACACTAGAGGTCGCATAGGTTCAAGGCCATCCTTTTGTAGTTGAGCATTGATTCTGGGGTCCACCTCATTATTCCAGTCATTACAGCAAAATCTTGCCCAACTCGCCGTTCCACTCTTGAGTTCTCCTTTTGTAAGCTGGATGTCATGCCGATGAAGCAACGTTTTTGTCCCCAACAAGGCCCAGTAATGGTTGCCGTAAGAAACCAGAGAACAATCAAACCAAAAATAGTTATCATACCAAAGGTCCGGCTTTGTTGAGTAAAATACTTGTCCCATGAAAATACAACAACGATGATTTGTTTCTTGGTTGTCTATAGCATCCAACACAAGTGGTAATTGTACAGGTTTGGGCTTTTCATCTTCATCATGTTGACAAATAAGGTCCAATATATCCTTAACTTGATCATGAGGAATCATAGTGTATTGATCCAATGTATCTTTCATGAGTGGGGTTGTATCACATGTACCACACCCCAATGCTTCATACGAACTGTACCAATAAAACCTGAGGTTCTCCTTTTGTGACGAAGCTGGAAACCATTTGATAAAATTTTCATAATCACCTAAAGTGGTGAAACGTAGTTTTTCCCAAAATCGTGGTGTCTTTACATCCTCTTGACTTTGTAATTTGGATGCGGCCAAGAACAACCGATATAGTTCAGGAAGAATAACTCGTTCCCTATCCAACCCGTAAATACCCTTGTGTTCACAAAATACTACCAATTCAACACATGTTTGATTCTTTTTGACCCAATCAACCATTCTTTGCTCTTCCTTGGTGTACTCTCCTCTCAATTGACGTCTGGCTTTCCTCTTTTCGCTCATTTTCTTTCACATTGAATAAGTGCCGACGATCCATCTTTCAAAACTCGTTTGTCAAATCATGTCCCTGTCGATTGGTTTATTTTGGTTGATCGTTGTTACCATACAGTTGACACTAGTGGCAATTGATACATACGAAGAAAACGTTTCCTGCGAGTTACATTCCGTTGACATTTCTTACCGATTCACCAATACCTCTTTGGAATGTATCCCCATTGAATTCGACTCCACCTTGGACCCATGTACTACTCAAACGCAAGGATACTGCTACGATGGATCCAATGTATGCTTCATTCGACCATTCTACCTTACCATAATCAAGTATTCTCTCAAGTCTTCTTCACACACGTTAGAATCTTCTATTACTCTAAAAGGGTTAAACACATTTCCCAATGCATCTATTGTGAACCTTGAGCATACCCAATTTCATTGCTTTTCCAAAGTGAATCTCCGCGAAGCTGCAACACAACTACATGAAGGACATGCAAGTCAAGAGAGTCTCGTATGGTTCATTGTTTTAGTAATCCTTGCAACCCTTACTTCAATTCTACCTATTCTGACCTTGGTCAAATGGTTACTCAAAAAGTTTCGTGGGTATACTCCATTACAAGAGTGATCATCATAACAAATAAATGTATTCTAAAAGTCATCATCACTTGATGTTTCTCTTGATGAACCAAACTTTTCCATTTCTTGTTTGGACCATGGATCTTTGCGAAACACTTTGAGCATCACTTTGCCTTCTGCTGAACTTGAGATATCGTCATAATCCAAAAGTTTGGAAAGTTTCTTGGGATCCGGTTCAATGTCCAAGTACTCATCATACAGCTTGACAGGAGCGTCGCCAAAGTAATCGAATATTTCCTGTCGATCCATCAACTCGATATCTGTGATTTCAAACTCGCCCTTTTGATGTCCACTTCGCCGAAAATCATATTCAACTTCCCATTCCAGTTGCACTTCTTCTATTTTGCATTTCATTACTTTTTCCAAGCGCTCTCGTATCTGATTGTATCCAGCCACGACAAATACTCCTCCATTACGGAAATGTTCTTCTTCCTCTTGCTCTTCCAACTTTTCGGTCAACACTTTGACTCGCTTCGCAATTTCATCACACGACTTTTGAATTTCTTGCAAGCCTCTTTTCATCTTTTGCGAATTGAAACCGAAATGAAACCGACGGTGAAAATGAAGTTGAATGCGAAATGGTGAATGCGGAATGGGAAATGAAAAAAATCAATGAACCATATCGGAGTTTCCATGTATGCACATTTCATTGTTTAGAGAATTGTTCAGATCGACAAATGCCGGACCGTCTAGTCGATGCTGTTTCCCTTGTTGGTAATACATGTGACGTGTTGGTTCTATAAAGGCTGGTCCTTGAATTCGATGGAATCCTCCATATTCTATATATTCTGTCAGACTTCCATCATGTTCAATAAACGCTGGTTTGTCATTGGCTCGGTGTGTGAAATCATGCTTCATATAGTGGTCATACTTTGGGGTAGTAATAGCTGGTTTATCCCCCTCTCGATGGGATTGTCCAAAACGATACCACTTTTGAGTCCCATCATTCTCAATAAATGCTGGTTTATCCCCATCTCGATGCTGAAATCCATTTTGATACCACTCACACTTCCAGATCACTTTCTCACCTGTAGGATTGGGTCTTTTTCGAATAATGGCAGGTTTATCAAAATCTCGATGCAATGCTCCTTTGATGGCATATAACTCTGATCCTTTGGCAGTTATCCTTGCTGGTTTATCACCCTCACGATGTCTCTCTCCACATATACGATATTCAATGCTACCATCTGACATGATCATTGCCGGCTCATCATTCTCTCGATGCAACTTACCATTTACATAATAATACGTATCCATATACGTTCCAGAATTTGGTCGCATAACGGTGTTACAAACTTTCGTCAAGGTTTCATGACGACTACAACTCAACCACAACCTCATGAACTCGTCTTGTGGAAACCCCATCATAGCACACAATGCCGTTCGATCATGATAGTACTCTGTGTAATCAAGGTAACAAAATATTAGTGACAAGAGCTGCGTAGGAAGTCTTGTACGTATGTCGATCTTGAATATGATTTCACTCGGTGTTGATGAGTCAGTTGATGATGATGATGGCATCTGTAATTCAAACGTCTGTTCATCAATCTCATAGATGATTTTACTTTCTTCTTCGTCTTCTTCTTCTTCATGTTCTTCTGGTTCAGGTTCTTCAGGATCGTCTTTGGGAAGTTGAAAGACGTATACGAGTACAGAGATAAATACGTATTCTGGAAAATCTTCAAATTCGGTTTGGAATTGATTGTTTAGCCATTCGACGAGGTATGGTTCACCCCGTTCCCAATCCGAATCTATTTGAGCAAGTTGCGCATTATCGTTTTGATGTATCATGTATTTGGTATGTTCACAAAGTTTTGAATGATGATGGAGTTCATACGTTAAGGGCGCTCCATTTGGGTTTAGAAATTGCCAAAGTATATCATGGGTCTTCATGTACTCCATTTTACGATTAAAAAATGGAATGGTCTTTGGGTCGTGACATATATTGGTACATATATACGGAAAATGGAGAAGGAATGTTGTACACCTCAGTAAGTGATCAGTGTACGAATGAATGTTACTTCTGAGTTCATCCGTGTCTCGTCTATACCTACTATATGCTTCATCGTTGTTGTCACGTAGGAATGAATTTGTTTTGGCTTCAATGTTGCTAAGTGTAGCCCTAAGTCGATCTCTTATATCATCAATCTCAGTCACGCTATCAGGAAAATATGTAAAATCAATGTCTTGGTATGCCATTTTTATGTATTATCTATCCAAAGCAAAGACCATGTTAAAAAACCCGATCCTATATGTGTAATGACATTAAAATATAGAAATGGCATCTAACAAACGTTCACGTACGGGAGGTTCAATTGTTCCACCAAAGCCACAAGAACCCTTTACAACATGTGGAGTTGATTGGACAAAGATGCCAACTGATAGCGTTCCATTATCTTTCAAAGTCAATACGAATAGGATGGACCTAGTCTGTGGATTGTTTGTGGGAACCATCGTTCCATTAGAGAATGCCACTCAAGTGATGGAACAAGGACCAACTGATTTGGAGAGATATGATCTTGGTGATGTGACCCTGATTTATTACCGCATGATTGTCGATGGAAAACTTTGTGCATTTGCATCTGGTTCTTATCCTTTGGACAAATTGGTTGACTATGGTATGGTAAAGGATCCAATACTTTCGTTATACAAGAGATGGAAGGCCAATCAAGTATTGCAAGATCAAATGAACGCCATCCTCAACACCGCAAGCCCCAATCATCTTCCTTGGTCAAGCTATCTCTATATCATTAGTGATTTCAAAGACATTGATGTATTAAAATGTGATTAAAAATTATTTTATTTTTCAAAATAGTTACGTGTAAATAGCGCAGTAGTATCTTTATCTGCATCAATGATATCCATGGGGGTTCCTCCATATTTAGTCGCAACGAGTACAAATATCTTTGGAATCATAAGTGGGGTAATCTCTGGGGATGTGGAAAGTCCATGATCAACAATAAGAGCTGCTTCACTTAGTAATGATCTGATGTGTCCTTTTTTACGTGCATCGAAGGCAAATGAACCGTGCAAGAAGCTACCATTGTATGTAATCATGCGCTCATCAGCCTTTCCAATACCAAGCATTTCATCCAATACTTGAAGAATATACTTAAGCCCAAATCTTGTATTCACTAATTCTACACATTTGGGATCATCCTTGATATATTCCCATGACTTGGCAGTGACTTTATCATACAGAGGTAAATAATGACGATTGGGAAAAGTATGTTCAGGACCTAATTCTTGCGAGTTATCAGCACCCATTTTATATACATGCAACACCTTTTTGACGTTATAGTTACAAAACGCACATTTATTTCTTAAATGTAAATAGTTGCATGGGAATGGTAATGTAGCGAGGATCATCAGCGCACACGGTTTGTGGTTGACTATTAATCCATTCGACATCGGATGCATTGTACGACTTGAGATTACACCAGGTTCCTGGTTTTGGTGGGGCTGATGGAACCGGGAAAACCTTTCGTGTTGCATCACCCAAGCTTTCTACACGATGTTTCGAAAACGATAATCGCTCTCCATGGGGATTTAAAAATTTCCATGTCGTATCGGTTACGGTCGCACGCGATTTCCTTTGTTCAAAAAATGGATGGCGACGAAGAAGAATGGCACTCATGACAATGGTATGTCCACGCAAGTACGATAGAGTTAACGAAATCCTACATCGATGATCCTCAAGCTCTTTGCGGTTCAGAATTCTTATCGGGTCTGCCTTGAGTTCATTTTCAATCATTGCCAGATCAGCTTCGACCATCTCAATACTTTCTGGAAAATAGTCAATCTTGAGCTTTTTCATTTTTTCTTATCGAAAATGAATAGGTTACAGCTCTTGTGTTTTCTCGTTGCATCAAACAAAGCCAGTTATCGAAAATGAATAGGTTTCACCTTTTGTGTTTCATTGTTCCATTCCAAAGACTGCATTAAACAAAGCTTATAGTCGGGGCCATGATACTCGTAATTAGGATTATTGGAGATCGACACTAGTTCACCTTTTTCATTAATCCCAATGTGACACGGATACGTAAACTCTGGCCAGCCACGTTCCTTCATGTAAGAATCAGGGTCATCATAAAACAGAGATGCGTAATACGCTAAATGGGAACGTGTGATATCCTCTGCTATATGATCAATCACAAATTGTCGTGTTTCTTTCTCTGGGGTATGAAAATGACTAGACAATAGTTCCACCAATAATTCTCTCTGTTTTGTATTACGACCAGCCGCACGACACAAGGGAATAAATCGTTCCATTGTTTGTTTTTTATTTGTATCTGCTTTGCATGACTCTGATCCGCTAGGTCGCATGATGTTGTGGCCATCAGAGACCGAACCCGAGAAGGTTACATGACCAAGTCTCCTTTGATGGTCAATGAGTCGAAAATAACATTTCCATTCTTGTCCTTGAGATGATCCAGTGACGTATCAATTTTTTGTCTCTTGTGTAGAGGAGGACCACAAATCGTTCCTTCCACTGCATTGACATTCAACTTGACAGCACAGTTTAAGGCGGCTCCCTTGTTCACGACCACAGAATTGCCCATCAAGACATCCACGTTAACAATGCTTTCATACACGTGTAGAGAATTCATGTCAATCCTCCCTGCATTCAAAATGGACCCCCTTTTGATCGATACACTATTAGCCTTGACATGGGAAGACACAAAGTGGTCAATCTTAACCTGACTATCCTCCATTTCCAAACTGTTTACTTTGAGCTTATCACGAAACTGTAGTGTACTTGTATTCAACTTTAAGTTCCCAATGTAAAAGTCGTGTGCCGACATGAAGCTATCCCATAGCTCGATACTGGTTCCTTTGCACTTGGTATCACAAATGATTTTGGATCCTTTGATTGCAGCCGAATTCAACTCTAGTACATGTGCAACGATTTGAGCTCCCGGTTTCACTGTGGCGGTAGTAATCGCTAGCTTGGCACTGACCTTGATTACCGAATTCTCTTGAAAGGTAGCCACATTACATCCAAAACATCCGGTTTGAATAACTCCATTCTCTTCGACAAGGCATTCATTCACCGAGATGCATACGTCCACTTTCAGTTCGGATTTGTTCGTAATGGTTAGCTTTTCACCAATGTCCAAATCCTTTGTCTGCACTCTTCCAGAAATAACTACATCGCCTTGCACATCAATCATGTCATTGGTAGCTTCATAAATGGTCACGATCGTCTTTTGTGGGACCCTGTTTGTCTTGTAAGAACCTTTGCCACTTATGGTGTTGGGGCCAAAGCTCACGTAAGAATTATTGCCACTAACTTTTCCAATGGTTTGTTTCACTTGGCCACGACCACTTACAGTATTCCCACCAATATGTATGGAAGAGTTATTACCACTGATTCCACTAATGCTTTGCGTGATTGAATAATTCCCAATCCGACAATTGTTCCCAATATTTCCAACCCTTTTTCCATTGACGTTTCCTTGGACTTTAAAGTTTCCAATGATACAATTGTCCCCAATGTTTCCAAAATTAGAAGAGGACCCATGTTCCTCATCTGAAGAAGAATCCGAAGAAGACGAAGAAGAATCATCAGAAGAATTGTTATGAATAAACAACTTGGTTCCAGTTAGCTTCTTGATGGTAACTTTGGGGGCAATAATGGTACCACCTAGAGATTCGAGTTCATCAATCACCACTGGCTTGGTAGAACGTAGCTTTTGTTCCGGCACCAAAATAAGACTCGAATACTCCAACGTGTCGGTCATGGTAGAGTGTTTGTAATGTAGTGTTGTCTGCTATGGAGTATCGGAATATAACAAAAACACCCGATAGTTTATTTATATTCCCTCATGTATTACAGCCAAAATGACAGAGTCTCAAGTACTGGTATTTGAATATGAATCGACCATTGATGAAGAGTTACCCAAGATCCGTGAATTTATTAATGAAAACTTTACAAAGCCAGTTCTATTGTTGACACTTGTGGATTACCTCAAAACTCTCATGAAGAGTAAGGACTATAACGGCGCGGAAGTGAATCTTTCCTACAAGGACGTACATTTACTGCAGCTCAAACCTTTGCATAAAAATGAGGACTGTGATATGTATCAAATTCACATTAATAACAATGGCAATTTACTTACCTGGAGGGACTGGATGGTACTTGCTGCTTGTTCGCTTACTGCCTCATTGGTGGTAGCAAACCTATATGGACTCTTACGTGCTCCGACATTGTTGCTGCAACTCCAGTGACCTTGTGATTGTAAAGTTCCGACAATTAATTATTAAAACCTGGTACCGAAAATGCTTTTGCTGTGTGTTATCCTTGGAATGAGTGTACTAACGTTGAACTCAACGAACTAATTGCCAAGTAGTAAATCAAACCATTAGTTTTGAACCTCTGAATTGTCATTGTGTCGATCATTGTTATCGCAATCAGGATGCACTGGTTGTGTCGCTTTTTGAAAAACGATTATCCATTTCCCGATTACCCATTCTATTAGTATATGACCATTACAGCCAAAATGACAGACACTCAAGTACTGGTATTTGAATATAAATCAACCATTGATGAAGAAATCCCCAAGATCCGGGAGTTTATCGAGGAAATGTTTTTGCCAGTTACATTGTTGAAACTTGTGGATAACCTCGCAACCCGCATGAAAAGCAAAAACTTTAACGGTGCGAGAGTGAATCTTTACTACAATGGGGTACATTTACTGACGCTCAAACCTTTGCATGAGAACAAGGATAATCCGGTGTATGGGATTTACCTTTATGATTGCAAACAACTTTCTTGGAGGCACCAGGTGGTGCTGCTTGGATCTTGTTTGACATCTGGTTTATTGGTAATAGCACACACCTACGGATTATTCAATGCTCCTACATGGATAATGAAACTTGTTGCTGTAACCCCAGCACTCTTGTTATGGATCTTGTGGTAAAACAGTTCCGATAATTAATTATTAAAACCTGGTACCAAAAATGCGAATTAGTACATGTTGCGGTGTATTATCATTTTCATTCCTTGGGCTAATCATTGGAATGATTGTACTAACGTTGAATGCTGGTGTACAGCAAGCTAATTGTCAAGTAGTGAATCAAACCATTGTAAGAAACATCAGTTTTGAACCTCTGGATTGTCATTGTGTCGATAATTGTTACTATGATCCATGTCCGAGTGCAAAGCCTGTACCCTGTTGTCAAGCCACATGTCCCACCGGTCAAGCCCAACAATGCACCATGGACAATCTGTATATTACCACACTTTTATCAATTATTCAATATCAAGATGTATTTACCCATTTGGAAAATGTCCTTAAACGACGTGGAAACTTTACACCTAATGCGGATATACAACCCAAAGTTGTATCTTGCTGGTATTTGAAAGATAATCTAGGCCACGGTCGAATCACGGAACTGCATTCTTATCCATTCAAAGATGAATCATTGGAACAAACTCTATCGGTTATTGGTATACTACTCATAGCATTGACTTGTGCATCTGCTCTGTGCTGTGCGCACACTAGAGTCCAAGAAGATTCAGAGAGAAGGCGGGCATTGCAATCTGTTCCGATTATGAATCTAGATAATAAACACTCTACACATTATTATGACTCGCAATTACAAAGAATCGACTCTAAAAGTAAGAATAAAGCCAACACATCTCACAGATGAATATCGTAATTGGAAAACCTCGTACATTTGGAATGTGAATCAATCGATTGTGTGGAGACAGCCGACTAGTGATGAATTGATACCATTAAAGTCATGTGAAGATGAATTCAAAGCACGTTGGAGTCAGTTTTATCAGAATCCTGCTGGATACGATGTTGTTCTAGAACGAAACCTAGTCGATTGGTTAGTGCCACCAAGGACATGCAAAATTTATTTCAGAAGGCAAAGAGTTTGATGAGGAGAGCGGTGAAGCGATTGTAACATTTTCGCATATAGAAACCTACAAGGCAAATTTGGATGAAGTCAATACATGGATCAATCCTAAAAATGTCATTTATAATTGGCTCATGTCATTTTGGAAATAAAATACAAGTCCCGATAAGTGAACATGTGATTCCTTTTTTTTAACAACACACTATGGGGTGTCGAATATCCTTTGAAAAGTTGCATAGGGTTCGTTTTTCTTGGCCCTCAACGATGTCGTTTGATGAGTACATTGATTCGGAAGAGTGGCGAACAAATGAAAAGAGACATGAAGAACTAGACACTGAGCGAAAGAGAATAGGTGATTTGCTAAACAATTCTCGCACCCCAGAAACGGATAAAGAGGAATTGGGAAAGTATGATGACAAGCTATGGGAGGAACAATCCCAAATTGAAAATAGAATGCAATCCATGTTGACCTATGTTCGCTATCATAATGGGGAAGAACTTATCTTTGATGACCATGATTTGTACCATAACTTTTTCTTACAAACCAAGTTGAATGGCCAGGATGACATTGGAATTCCAAGTCCTGTTGTGCAAAAGACATTTACATTTCCTGTCGAAGGGTTTTCCTACATCCATGCCAAGACCATCATGGGGAATAATGTCAAGACCCGATTCAATACCCATTTCGACATTAAGGAGTACCAGAAGAACAGAAGTGTAGTGATAACCCAATACAAGTTACAAAAAAGAATAAGAAATACCTTATCCTCTCCTCATGTTGACACATTGCCAAGTGCTCCACTGGAAGAAGGTGAAACAAGTAGTCTATTGTCAACTGAAGAATGTGGTGAAGAAGGTCAAACGTCAACCTAATAATGATCCGAATGTACAATTGTCATGAATAAAAGTAACAAATGTCAACAACTATTTTGAACTGTATTAATTGCCTATACATTACGATTAGGAAATAACATTGGGTTATGTTTTGTCAAACATCCAAGTTATCACTATCGAATCCCATTATCTGTTGCAAGGGATATGATTGTCATCTATGAAAGGATTATCTACAACTTTCAAAGACTATCAACCATTTTGTGTGACCAGGAATTATCATTTATTACAGACTCTGGTGTCAACAAACAAAAGGTCAAAGTAGAGTCACATGAATCGAACAGGGAATTGACATTGGAGGACATATGCCACAATGAAATCACCAAGACAATGCTTTTAGAATAGGTTTTGCTGCTTATTATTATCGAGTCCCCAAGACAATTCATAACGTACTTGGTTCATCATATGAGTGGATCTTTACTACGCATCAACAACTTTCGACAATTGGCAACTATTTTATGTGAACAAGAATGGTTATTGATTTCAGAAGAGAGGAAAACATTGCTCAAGTGGGAATAAATCAAGCAAGATGGTTTAGATGAAAAGCCAAATCACAACTATCATTGCTGCAAATGGAAATGCGAGATCAGGACCAATTTTAAGGAGTGCTAACCAAAACGCGACTATCCAGAATAGACATAATCCTTCAAAACTCTTTTCAATAACTGTTGCTAATGTCCATTTCTTGGTTTGATTGCTTTCCTTTGGAATAATTTGCTTGGGTTCTTGGATCTGTTTTGGGTTGGTCTTTTGAAAAGCTAAAGGAACGTTTTGTTGCAAGAGGCGTTGAACAAGAATGGGGGACGAATGTTTCTTCAACTCTGGTGTCCAACGATGAATGTTTGGAAAAGGTTTTCTTCGCAGCAAGGAGGAAATGGGACGGCGGCCTCTTGTCAATTGAACAGCGAAGCGTGAAAACATTTTTGGATAGTGTATCGGGGTTTTGAATATGATCAACGAAAGTTCCGATAAAAGTTCTTCATAAATGATTATTACAAATCATGGATTATCTTTATAGACATTGCAGTGATCAGCTTGTCGGACACCCTGACAAGACGAAGCAACTTGAATCACTCATACAACAAGAACGCATAGCATTGAGTGAAAAATACAAACAAAGAAACCAAATTGATGAAGAGATAGAAGTAAAGCGTCAAGTAATTACACATCTTGAAAATATACTGGCGTTTCATCTAGCAAAGGAAAAGGCGACTATGTCTGACATGTCTGACGAACTACACAAAGACCCCAATGCTTTCGCGGTCAAGCATCAATGGCCTGGACTTGTTCTATCCTCCACTCCACAACCGGTGTACGTTGACAAGACTGGAATGGTTGTCTGCTTTGGAGATGATGATCTCGACGAAACGGTCCACGTCAAAGTGATGCTCTCTCGAGGAGAAGATGGATCACTTGTGATACAGTAACGAGTAGACAACAAAATAAATGTGACATTTACGATTCAGGCTTCTCAGTTTGAATCACCAAGTCATATCCCTTATTCGGTGTCAAACAAAGAAATGGTCCTGCACCAACACCACCCATATCCAAAAAGTCACGATTACATTCCAGCATAAGATTAATGGCTCGTTCCTTATGATATTCAAATTGATTTATCAGTAATTGGGCTTCTTTTGCCTTTTTCATATTATCAATAACAAACTTGCACGAATCTATTTTCTCTTGAAAGTTATCCATTTTTCTAACTATGAATAGTTAACCAAGGTAATGGTAAAAAACGCATTTATGTTAGAAAATAACCCCTACTTGAGGGTTCCCACTTGAAATCGATATCCAATTTAGACATGTCTATCAGTTGAAATGGGGCCCAATAGCCTCGTGATTGTCTTATTTCATCACACACCAAAACTAACAACTTGGGCAGAAGAGCTATATCGATCTTGGGATTTGTTGATGCACCACGATCTAACCAAAGATTGATTTTCTTGATATGAGGTATGATCGCGTCCTTGTGATACTGACAGAACTCCTCCTTGTAACAACACTCTCCATTGGTACACAAGATAATTTCTTGATCCGTTTCACCCATTCCAAGTAATTCATCAAAGACCTGCAAAATGTACTTGACTCCAAAGACGTTTTGCACCAATTCAACACAAGTTGGGTCATGCTTCACGAATTCCCATGATTTGGAGGTGACTTGTTCGTACATGGGTAAGTAGACCCTATTGGGATACGTTGGGTATTGTTCCTCTTCTTGTGACTCGACAGTACCCATTGTTTCATAGTGAATACAATAACAAAGAAATAGATATCGGGATTTTATTTAAATCCTTCGGCTCTAAGTCGCTCCACCAATTGATCAGCACCTTCTTCAGCCTCGGCTTCAGTGTCGAATTTCGTTAATTCATGATATCGTCCATATCCTTCTTTCAAATTGATGGTTATGACTTGACTTGTTTTTTCATCCACATGAATCACTTTCACATGTCCATTCTTTTCCAAAAAGGTCTGACCTCCACGCTTTCGCTTCTTTGGCTTCGGGTTAGGGTTAGCCTTCGGTAGCATATCGAGAGTCATCTTGTGTATGGCTTCCGAATCCTTGACAAGTTTAGAGAACTTATCTTGATCAATAGGTAGACCATGTTTCTTGCAGAATTGGATTTCTTGAACCTGTTCCTCCAGAGCACGAAGAGCGCGGATTAAATCATCATACATTTCTTTTTTGGCAATGGCACAATATCGGATGGATGTATCGGGAGTTTATTCTTATTGTACAATTGGGGATGATACATGTTTTATTGCAGCGTGATCGCAGGTATGCATGTCTCTGAATCCGCAGGTATGCACGACGTTGTTACATGGACATTTAGATATCCTCAAGTTTCTCCATAGCCTTGAAACGATACAGTAATACTTGAAATTCATAGATGGGGACGTTTGTTGTACTAAGTTGCGATCTTTTAGCATTTAGCCAGGGATTGATTCGTTGTGGAGTTAGTCCGGCGAGAACGAAATTGCCTGCCTTTCCGATTTGTTCTTTCAAGCCTGGTGAAATCTCATGTCTTTCCACGTCCAATGGAACATCCGGCCCAGGATTCACAAATCTCCATGTTGCATTATTCACTTCTGAGCAATATGCTTCGTTCAGTAAGGACGGACTTTCTAGATTCATGAGCGCAAATAAATCTGGATCACTTATTACCACTTCCTGTCCTTTAAAATAAGAGACACATGCTTCCAACTGGCATTTCAACAATGAAAGCTTTTCTCGTTTAGGTTCTGTAAAAAGGAATGATGCATATATTGGTTCGTTATGAGGTGTAGCTGTGTCCAATTGTAACTTGGTCATTCGAAGAGGTAACATCTTCATCTCACTCACAATGTCATTATCAATCATTGATAGTTCATGGTTAACTGCTGCCAACCTGGAATAGTAGTCTTGAATGGAGGTAGCCATGTTCTATCTATAAAAGACGCTTTGGGAAAAGATCATTGCGATTTATTCATCGGACTTGTCTGGTACCGTGGTTATTTCATTCAGAGAGGTGTCGATAGTTCATTCAGAGAGGTAACATATCAGTTCATTCAGAGAGGTGACGGTGGTTCATTCAAAGGAGGTGACAACAGTTCAGGTATCTTGTAAGCAGCCAGCATGAGAATGGCTCGTAACACGTCCCGAGTATATAGAGAGTGCTTGAGAATAGAATCTTGAGTAGAATTCTTACCAAACGCCAGCAAGAATGGGAGTTGAGTACGTTCATTACAACGCTTCACGTAGTAATCAAGAACTTCACGTCTGTATCCGCTTAAACACTTATTCACGAAAAGTAACACGGATAGAGGTACGTTGCAATGTTCGATGATAATGTCTGCACATTCTAAGCATCCCATTGCGACACTTGCTAATATAGCATGACGAACACCTTGAATGTTGCGAATTTCTGATCGAACTTTTTCGTGATCATGATTGGGTCGAAACATGTATGCGGATAAGGACATGACTGGACGTGCATCATTCTCCTTTCTTCTGGCTTCCACAAGTTCTCTTAGGTGTTGTCGTTTTGAAGCGGAATGCAAGCGCTTACGCTTTCTTGAAACCTCCATTATCAAAAGCAATCGATTGTGTGGGACTATCGGAGAAAACATGTCGCTCGACTCATTACGGACAGTCATCATCATGCTCATTTGTCTTCTCTATGTTCCGATGGGTAATGTATTTCACATTAAGTTATATCTACACTATGCAGCAAGTTAGATGTAAACTACTACAATTGGGTGGACGAATTCCACGTGTCACGTTCGCGTGCGACCTGTCGGTCACTAATGCAAGATACATGTCATCTCTACAGCGATTTCAACCCAATGTACCATCGAAGAAACCATTACATTCTGTTGAGTCAAAGCAAAGTAAACCATTGGACTACTTCTACCATCATGTACACCGAATCTATCAACCACCACTGTTGCAAGTTGACCAGAATTCAACTAAACATACCAATAACGAATCAGGATCAGGATCAGGGCCAGATAAGGGCGGTGCTACTTTCTTTGTGATTCAAACGGCCTTAGCAATAATCGGATTCAAGAATAAGCTAGAGATTCTTTGTCTGGATGACTGGAAGGGTAAAACATTCAGAGTCATATTCGGACTATCTACAGTATTGTTTATCCTATGCTACGTTGAATTATTTTTGGTTTGGATTCTTTCTATGATAACAGTTTTTGACGCTCGATACGGCATTGCTTCATGGTTTCAAGATGATTAACCTTATAAAAAGCCTATGTTCATTTGTCTTTCTTGTGTTCCGATGTTTATTTTCAGTTGACTGAGTGATGAAATGAGTTATTATTATTTTTGGTTGAGGTCACCTTTTTCGCAATGGTATCCATCAAGATTTCGTGCCTTGTCCATGTTTGTAAACGAAGAAGATACCACCACTGAGAACGTATTTGACAATGCTGAACAATGGATGATGTATAACAAGGCATTGTTGTTCAAAGACTTTGTTTCTGCAAAATCAATCATCTATACAAAAAACCCCAAAAAAGTGAAAGCATTGGGACGTAAAATTGCCAATTTCGATGAAGAGGTATGGAGGAAACATCGAGAAGACATTGTGTATAATGGAACTATTCACAAGTTTACTCAAAACCCCAACCTAAAGAAACAACTTTTAGACATTAGTCAAGATTTTGTAGAAGCGAGCCCCTATGATACTATTTGGGGTATTGGACTCAGTGCCAACGACCCATTGGCGAAACATGAATCAACATGGAAAGGTTTAAATTTATTAGGAAAGATTCTTACCAAAGTACGACATGAATTGAGTCTTTCTTCATTCTTTTGGTTAGAAGGATTCAATCGTCATCAGTTACCTCTTTGATGAATGAACAAGAAGTTACCGCAGGTATGAATGACAATGTTACCGCAGGTATGAATGACAATGTTACCGCAGGTATGAATGAACTGTCGTTACCTAAAATAAATTGTATTCGATTTCGCAGCTACCCAATTTTATCATTTTCTTGTGTTCCGATGCCTATTTAAAGTGGTGAGTGCACAATCCAAAGCATGAATTCCCTTGTGTATGTCTTGGCTGGATTGATTTTGGGAACATGGAGTCGACATTTGATTCGAAACATTGAATATAGATCGGATGCAGATGTGATAGCACGAACATGTGTACTATTGTGTTATCCCTTTGCCATGAAGCTTCTGATGGATTGGATTGTTTCACCAACTCCTTGTGGGTTATTCTTTGGACCTCCCTGCGAAAGTAACACTGTCATCTACTTTTGGAACCCTACATTATTGGATGGATTTAGCTGCATATTGTATTGGTATTATCTATTAACAACACCGTTATTCATGTTCTACTCTGAAAGAAAATGTTCGCGTATGGAGGATCCATTTGATACAAGCTCCTCTCATGCGACCTATCTAAACTATTTCATCTTGGTGAAACCTGTCTCTCCCATTACCAATTTTATGATTCTCATCACTTCCTTTCACGTCCCCATTGAATGGATTTTCCCTTCTCTTGTGTGCATGGGATTATCAACAATGTTTGATTTGAATTTTTGTGGGGCCATTGTTGTTTCATTTCTTATTTCGATTTTCTACTCTCAACTCAAATTCGAATATCAAATGACAATGTTTGGGAAAAAGTTTGCGAATACAAAGTAAAACCAATTATTTACAAAGCCTTAGAATCGATCGTAATACGTCTCTTGTGTAAAGAGGGTGTCTTGAGAATGTTGGGACCTTTTTTACAAAGAGTAGTAAAGGGAGTACTTTGTTTTCAAAAATCTTGAATTGAACCTTTCGAATACACTTCTCGGATGCGGAGCCAGGGGTGGCCAAACGTTCACGTCTTTTTAGCGTATTGATTGTTCGTTCAGGAGTCTTGCCATACTTGATCATGAGGTCGATACATGTTTCACAACCAATTCGAATTCCCTTGTTTGTAAGTAATAGGGGGTAGTCCAACTCGGTATACTCTCGAAGAATAGTCTCCAACGCATCATGCGATTCATGTGGAATTGGCATTTCGTTCATCACGATTCGAACTGGGTCAACACTTCGACATAGTACCAATGCAGCTCTGTTTTGATCCAGAAGTATGTTGTAAAGTTCATTAATCTCTTGTTTCTTCTTTTTCAGCTTGTTCTTAGCATCCCTCAACGTGGCCAAGGCCTTTTTTGCCTGTCTATGATCATCAAATGACATTTATTTTGTTTCGGGAATTGTGCCATGCGGATCTTCGGAAGTATTAACTTTTTCTATTCATTAGATAATGAATGAGAGCCCTGTCATTCTTTTCATCCCAAACAATATGGCGATATTCCTTAATGTTATAATACATATCCTCGATTATCAACATGTCTTCTTGGTTATGTTTTGCGTCCGCCCAATAGATATATCCAGAACTGCAGGGCAAATCACAACATGTACGAATCAACTCTCTTTGGCGCGAAAGATTCTTAATGGATTGTGTGGAATCAAAACTATAAGAGGAGGGTATGTAGCTACTGATCAGTCCAGTGATATCTTTGGAACTTACATGTTTGTCCAGACATACTTGATAAAAATCCAATCCAACAAAACGAAATAGAGCCAATGTAAGTAAAGCTTGATACTTTTTCATCACATTTGAAGTACCAATGACGAAATCATTGCAAAAATGTTCGACCTCTTGATGGATTTCAGTTGAAATGGGAGTTTTCGCTACTACCATGTGTAAAAAGGAAATCCCATTTGCATCATGTTGTATGGAAGGATATGGTTGTTTACGCAAACCATAAGGAAATGTTGCATTGTCATGGTCCATTGGAATGGAAGATGTACGATTCCAAAGCATAAATAACAAGTATTCCAAATTTTGAAGTTTGGTCAACTCATTCACAACACGACATTCAACAGAATCGATTGTTTCAATGGAGAGGTTTTGGCTAGTCATATGTCTGATCCAACACCAAGTTTGTCTAAACCAATGCCACATTTGTTCAAAACTTGTTTTCTTTGCAAGATCGGAACTTTAACCTTTTACATTGTAAGAGATTTGGGTTAATAACTTCCGAGACATGATCATTGTATTGGTAAATAGTATCAATCATCATGTCTAAAAGAAAACGAGCAAGGAGTCAACTGGTGACCGACAGGTCGCACGTGAACGTGACGGCTTCGCATGTCTCTGATCCGCCTAGGTCACATGACCGATCAAGTGAGACTACGCGTAACGAACTTTTAGTGTTATTTTTCGTATGCATGTGTGGTCTATGTGCGGCTTTCTTTTTTGGATACACAAAACAAGACTGTATCGTGACGAACAGAACCATTCGACAAAGCACAACTCTTGAACCATTGGATTGTTTCCTAACTGACAAGTGTTATTACGACGCGTGTAAGGATGTGAAGAATCAATATGAGAAATGCTGTATGACCAAGTCGTATGATAGAGGTTTTCATCACTACGTACATCAATGCACCATGGATTACCTCTACCATACAAGGCTTTATATTGATGCTGAATACAATAACACCTCATTACAAGTCGAAACTGTCTTTACAAGGCGCGACAAGTATACACCAGAAGCTGATCAACATCCTCAAATAGGCGACAAATACAAATGTTACTACGCAAGAGCTTGGGGATTAACACGTGAGCTGACAAAATAAATTTTCCGATTAAGACATGTGGTGTTTGGTTTATTACAGTTCTCTCATCATGTTCTATGTCATAATGTTCACACTCGCGTCACTTGGAATTGGGCCTTGGTTTATTTACACTGGACATGATGGTTCTGATACTCATCAAGCCGATTGCTCAGTAGTGAATCAAACTGTGAACAAACAAATTACATTGGAACCCATTTACTGTCATGATGTTTCGGAATGTTACTATGGTCCATGTGGATACAATGTTGGCCAATGTTGCGGAAATGGACAAGAATGTATTACCGATTACATTTACAACACCAAGCTTTCTCTCCATTTGGAATATCGGGGTACTATGACAAACTCTGAAGTTACCCTTAAACGACGTGGTAACTTTACGCCCGATAATGAAATGCTTCCTAAAGTAGGACAACTCTACCCGTGTTGGTATCAAAACAAGCTATTCGGATCAGATTCCATTACACTACGTCCAAACTATTTCGAAAACAAAGTTATCCCTGGAATTGTATTATCAATTGGTGTCGTAATAACTATGATTGGTTCGTTTCTTGCTCTAGTAGTGATCGATGACATAAAGTGGTCAAGGCCACTCCAGGAACAGGAAGGACAAATGAATCATGTGGCTGCACAATACAATTCCATGGAGGAAGGAGTTATTTCAGGTTTGCATGACAATATTACCGAAGGGTTGCATAACGATGTTGCCGATCCAATTCAACCCTATCATGGAACATCGGTCCAACTCGATTCCAATGTATAAAACGATTTTATCGTCATGACGTCTTGTTGTGTGAGTATGGAGATGGTTGTCATGTTCTATTCATGACAATTTATAAACTACTTCTTGAAAAATCCGATGTCCATTCATACAATAAAAGAGAATTGTTTACAAAGATGGCGAAAAACGAGTTGTTTAAACTGGTAATCATTGGAGATTCGGGTGTGGGCAAGTCATCCTTACTCTTACGGTTTGCAGACGACCAGTATTCAGACAGCTTTATCAGTACGATCGGTGTCGATTTTCGTTTTCGCACAGTTACTATTGATCCTTCTGATGTGAAAACAACTCCCAAAACAGTCAAGCTTCAGATTTGGGATACGGCTGGTCAAGAAAGGTTCCACACCATTACCAGTGCGTATTATCGAGGAGCAGATGGGATCATTATCGTCTATGATGTGACTAGTCCTGAATCGTTTGACCATGTCGAAGAGTGGCTCACTGAAGTGGATCGCTATGCAAACAAAGGTACCAGTAAGTTGCTCATTGGAAACAAGGCTGACTTGGAAAAACGAGTCGATTATGAAACGGCGTTGCACTTTTCAGAGGCACTCGATATCCCCTTTCTAGAAACCAGTGCCAAGACTTCTACCAATGTGGAAGCTGCATTCATTACCATGGCCAAGAAGCTCATCAATAGTCGAACCCTGACCGAGAGACCTGATCCCACCATCGATATCTGCAAGTTTAAAAGCAAACCCAAGAAATGTTGTTAACGTAACACAGCTTTGGTATCCGATGGTACCAATGTCATACAAATCAAGGGAGACAACCCGCGTTTACTCATTCATCACTACTCATGGGATAACAAATAAAAAAGGAGATGAACTTGCCTGGTAAATCATCTATACTTGTTCTTGTGGGCCCTCGTCGCACTGGAAAGACGACAGCAGCGAAACAATTATTGTCACGTCACACAAGTGGTCAGTATGTTGACTTGAGCAATTTTATTGACACGGATCCAACAACATATTGCACAGAGTCGTGCATTGTGTTTGATAATTTTCAACCTTCTTATCAATCCATGGTAGAGAATTATATCAAGGTTGCAAAAAATACGGGAACACGTATTATTATCGTTTGTGAAAATTTGAACCAATTAAGTCAACCCATAATGTCCCAAGTCGATTACATTTTGCGTCGAGTCGTTTGGGAGCCTAATGTTTGGGATTTGAATGCTCACAATACCGAAACGAATGAAAGTCGTATTGTCGACATCTATCCGGAGGACGTTACATTGTTAATCAAGGAAATTGAACGTCAAAAGGCTATAGTGACACAAGTGCATAGTCTTGTGTGTCAATAAAATCATAACTTTTATCCTAAAACTTTTCCATCAAGTCTGTTAAACAGTTTCAACCAATCCAATGTGATCCATACAATGTCAGGGGTAATATGTCCACCAGCTGCAAGCAGACTCTTCACTGTTCGTTGGACATATGCGAGCACCTCTCCATAAGTGTGTTGATGATGGAGAGATTGAAATTCATTTGCTGGTCCCCACTCGAGTTCATGATCCAGTGCAGCCATGAGTAGATACACATTCTTTTCCTCCTTTTCCAGCGCGTCAACTAGTTCTTGACACTCGGATATCATATCATAGGACTTGTATGTCTTGAAGTTCGTACTTGCATACAAATCCCTATCCGCATACAAAGTCTTTTTAACACTTCCCATTTTTTATATGTGTTTCTAGGCTAAGGTGATGTCTTCTGTGACGCACTTTGTAATGCAATGACACCTTCTTCCTCGCACTGAACCTGTGCTTTGCGCATCTTTGGATCTTCTGGTCCCTCATAGCACGGTAGGTCTTCGACTGGATTTGGAAATACATAGGGTATAAAGTTGTACTTTCGATCATTAGTAAGGTTGTTTATAAAGAGGTAGGCGCAAACAAACTTATTGTCTGTGTGCCATACATATCCCACAGGAATACGCTTAGGTTTTGCGTTCGCCCTTGCACTCGCACTTGCACTCGCAGTTTCGTTCGCACTTGCGTGGGTTGATAGTATGCTATTGACCTTGAGAGAAGTTAGTCGTGGACCAATGATGAACCCTCTTTTCGAATGGGTAACTAGGGTATCACACAGTTTTTCCCATTCGTGATAGTAAAACGGCATAACGTACATTTTGAACTGAACGTATCACATTTCGATCACCAGACACAAAGGCAGCCACCAATTCCTTAATGTCGAAAGTTAATGAATCATAAGTAACAAGGTCATTAGAAGAGGTAACACAGTCATAAGAACAAATCAATCCCATTTTTATACAATAGTATTAGAATAGATTACGTTTTTGCAAGACTCATGAAAATTTATTTTGTTGTGGTTAACCCCTTAATAAGGAATATGGTGCTAAGAGCCAGGAAACACATCTTCGGGTCTTATGGTTTCGGTAAACACTGGAGTCTTCTTCCAAAGTCTTCCCAGAAACGTCTTGGGTACATCATCGAGATTAAATACAGCGGTAATCACTTTTCGGTCTTCTGGAAAGTTGCGATTGATTAGACACAGGGTTACCGCTAGGTCGCATGACACCGTTACTTGTCCACGCTTGACTGCAAAGATATACTTCATATTCGCCAAGCACTTGTCCTTGGATTTCGCAAGGTAGTCCAACACATTGTTATTCATTTGGGTAACTTCAAGTTGTCTCATCCATGGTGATATGTTGACCAGCTCCTTCTTCAAAGAGATCAGAGTATTCATATGTCACATCCTTGGCTCCCGACAAGAGGCTCTTTTCATCACGCGCCCGTGAAGCGAATGAGAAATAGTTGTCGGAAGGATAGAATAGACTTGACTCGAGTGCGGAATAGGTAGACATCTTTCGACTGAAATTGGGTTTGCATTTTTATTGCAGTTCGGAACAAATATGTTTCCAAAGAGTGGGTGAGATAATGATGGAGTAATGTCCAAGACCCCATAAGGTTGTTTTCAATGATGCAGACGGTAAGTGACATGATGGATAAGGAACCATCAGATCATGGTACGATCCAAAAGTAACATAGGGTGTTGATGAATCCTTTACGAGTTTAGTCAGTTTAAGCAAAAACAAATTCTCAGGTTCGGTCTCCAATGGTAACGGTGTCATGCGACCTAGCGGTAACATTTGTTGGTATCGTTTCGCTATTTCATTAAACCCCAAGGCACTTCTTATGTTTACGAAAGGTTTTAAGGCACTCGTTCCTTGCCATGGTGTAGCAATTGTAATCACTTTCAATACATTAACATTGTTACGTTTCGCCAAAACTTCAGTATAGTATCCAGCCATCAATCCACCCATCGAATGACCGATCAAAATAATATCCCTGTCTTGTCTAGTGGTAAGAATCTGATCAATCTTTTTTTCCAAATAAGTGGTGTAATGTTCAATAGACAAGGATGAATCGTCATTGTCCCAATTGAATGAATATACGTTCTTTCGACCTTGCTTACTCAAACAGTGTCGACCAATCACCCATTCACTTTGGTTAAAACCTGACCCATGGATCAATAAGATGGGCGTTTGAGTATGTTCAGCATCTTCTTTCCATGCCAAGGGGGCACATAAGAAGTAACCTGCCATGGGTAACAATGAAGCATCCTTTACAACCGCCAATGCATATCCACACAAGTTCATTTTATTATTCAGTACCGAAAAACGAGTTCTTCAAGCTCTTTGTTATTCAAGTCTTACTTGAGATTGTCGAAAGAATGAAGGTTGTTCTCTAGGGTTCGAATAGGGTAGAATTGACTTGAGAGCATATTCGGTAGACGGGAGTGCCCACACCACAAGATCAGTCACTGCAGCCCATACGCGATCCATCTTGCCAAAGGACTTGATCACAAACTCTTGGATGGTTGGGCTATCCGTTACATACACCATGATGTCATATTCACCATCGAAACGTAGTTGGACTTGAGTTAAAGATATACGAGTTACAATCACTGGAGTTTCCTTATAGAATCCATGTGGGTTAACCCATGTAGCATCGTCAATCAGTTGTTGAAGAGTGGTTTGGGGCTCTTTTCCGACAATAAAGAACTCAAGTTTAAATATGCCCCCATCATGGTACTCTTTTACCAATTTACGATCAAACATGACCATATGTCTCAATCGCGGTCCAGCCAAGAATACATTTTGAATCTTGTGCCCAATCACCACCATGTCATCAAAGTTACACATTCCTACCATTTCAATGGGGGTCATGGGAATATGCTTTTCAACTAGAATGTCCTCCAGTCTACCCAAGATCCAATGCCACATTAGTTGCTTGCGGGATTGCGGGTGGGTCACATGGACAACTCGATCCCCAGTCGGCTGAGCTTGAATGGTTTGTAACTCTTCTTCATTTTGAGCTTCTGATCACGCCACAACATGGTCGCGTTTTTATTATAGGGTGATATACCATGACACTACAATAAATAAATGTCATTGACCATCAATGATGTTTTATATGGATCGATATCGTTTACCCCTCTATTGGCCAAGATAATTGACACGACACATTTTCAGCGCTTGGCTCATTTACAACAGTTGGGATTATGTAGCTTAGTGTACCCTGGCGCGACACATACTCGCAAAAGCCATTCGTTAGGGGTATGTCACTTGGCTGGCGTATGGATGACGCACTTGCAACAAAAACAACCTGAACTTCACATTACGCCTCGCTTGATCGACATTGTACGCGTCGCAGCTTTGCTTCACGATGTTGGACATACGATGTACTCACACTTGTTTGACCATGATATTGCTCCACTCCTAAAAATTCCTCACAAGGATCACGAAGAGCGATCGATTCAATTGCTTCACGTCATTGCTAGAGAAGCAGAGCTATATTTGACGTCTGATGAACTGCAAGTGATTTCGTGTATGATTCGAGGAACGACGTTTCAGGGATGGCCCCGTTATTTGTTTCAGATTGTCTCCTCAACGATCGATGTGGATAAGATGGATTATTTGCAGCGCGACTCTTATTATACAGCGGTACCTAGTGGATTCCAGTATGATCGAATCATTTTCAACTCTCGCGTCATTGATGGTGAGCTATGCTTTCATAAGAAGGTGGCAAGAAATATTTTGCAAATGCTACATACTCGATACTATTTCTATAGCGAGATCTATCATCACAAGACTGCCATGATTCTTTCGACCATGCTCAAGGATGCGATCGTTGCTGCTCTACCCCACTTGGCCATCGAGACTGGCTTTCAACACGAAACCGATTGGGAAATCTTTAATGACCACTCTATCATCACCATGATCAAGGCTCACCCTGAAGCCAAACAAGCACAAGACATTCTCAAACGAATTGAAACCAGAGATTTATACAAGATGAAGGTTGTGCGTGGATCTTCTGTCTCAGAAACATCATCGGTTTCAGAAACATCAAAAACACTTGTGGGATATCATAATCACAATAGTAATCCATTATTGAACCTGTGGTTCTATGAAGCAAACACCAAGGTGAGAATCGATTTGGAAAATGATATTGGTCCTGTACTACCCACAAACTTTCTATCCACTCGTTCATTACAATTTACATAAAGTTTTTATTTATCTTACACCAAGTGTCTTTGCATAAGCTTTAAGTTTTTGAACCACGTGTCGTTGTGCTCCACCAGGCGATTTGATTTCCATGATAAAGCTCTCTTTGAAATGAGAGAGACATGATTCCCAATCTACGAAATCCTGTTTCTGAAATGGCCTCCAACCCATACTCAGAAATCTCTTTTCTTCTTGTCGTAGTATAGGCAAAGTCACTACGCCCATGAAATCACATTTGTTCTCCATCATGAATCCCATACTTGTACCCTTGTAAGAATTTCCCCACCACATGTTTTTTCCACATGGAGACACTAGCTTTACGTTATAGTCTGACATTTTTATAAGACGTTTTTATTCAACCTTTAGATTATCTCAAACGCGTGTAACGGTGTCATGCGACTTAGCGGGATCAGAGACATGCGAAGCGGTCACCTCACAGGTTCGGTCTCCGATGGTACCGGTGTCATGCTACTTAGCGGTAACCCATGCCAAGACACCGATCACAATCAGTACAAACAGCAGTTCAATACTAGGCTGCACCGGGGGTGAAGAACCTTTGATGTCCTTTGAAGTCCTTGACGTCTTTGATGTTATCCAATGCCGATACTCATCAAGTATCTCGACACATCTCCTTCGGATACTTGCATTAGACGCGTGCAACGCAACGTACGCTACATTACCAACACTTGTGGTGTTCCATACACAAAACATTCCCGGATCCATCTCACTAATCTGCTCATGCAACCATGGTTCATTCACATTAGATCGACATACAATATCAGCGTACAAACTCTGCTCCTCTACTGTTTTGTGAATTAGCTCTGAAGGAGAAGGATATTTTTCAGATTCTTTTTCAGAGACCATTTCAGAATAGGCCTTGGCAAATTCTTTTTCAGATTCTTGTTCAAAATCTCTTTCAGAATCTCTTTTAGAATTTCTTTCAGAAGAAGACATTTTATTCTACTCCAAGTTACATGGGTCACAATCAGTCAGACGCAGTAACGGTGTCATGCGACCTAGCGGTAATATTCTTTTATGCAACGCTATCTGATTTCTCCGACGCTCCCGATGCTCCCGACGCTCCAGATGCTTCTGAAACTTTAAAAATGAATTTGATTGAATTGTGTGAAAAGGAAGATTTCAAGTCGATTCAAGAACAAGAAGAAGTCTCTATTGATGAATTGAACTCTGCACTACGTTCCATTGCTAGTACGAACAATATTGTGATCGCCCAGTATCTGATTGATCGCGGAGCGAATTGTTTTACAATGGCTCTATGCGACGCAACATGTGCTCACGGAACAGATGATATGGTATCCTTTTTATTGAAGAAGGGGGCTGATTACAATGATTGGATGGCAATGGAATATGCTATAGAGAAGAAGGAATCAAACACCGTTCAGCTTTTACTTTGTGCCGGATTTGATTTATGGGACAAGGCACTCTTGTCAAGTGTGACATTTGGAAATGTCGAGTTTGTTCGTCTATTTTTACAATTCTACACTCCAAGCCTATCTGATCTCGAAGAATACGCTAGAGTATTGCAACGCACTCCAAACCCCCAACTATCAGCATTATTTTTCGAATAAATTTTTTTTTAATGTTGTTGTAAGCGAGCAATGACACGAGAGTCCATTTCTTCAGTGTCGGGTCTTCGTTCGTCGTTTGCCGCGCAAGCTGCAATAATGTCTTTGCGAACCTTGACGAGATGGAGAGCCACTTGCTCGACCGTTTGCCCGGACAAGACCAGAGTCGCGCAGCACTCGATGATGGGCTTGGTGTGCGGAAAATCACCAAGTCGCATCTTGAGCTGGTGAATGGTGCTGAACCTTTGCAAGTAGTTCTTCAGGGCTTCATCAGAGTAGCGAGCATTGTTGTCGACAAAGTACTTGGTCACGGCCCGGATGTTGATGGTGGGATCGGTCTTGGCCCACTCCTTGAGTCTCATTGTGGCGCGACCCTGGGTAATGGCCTTGTCCGGATCTTCGCCAATTGGAATGCAGTGATGCATACACTCTCTGCACCCCAACTGGCTTGCCACGTTGCGCAAATTGATATCGTACCCAGACCAAGCAATCATTTCATCGTAAGGAAGCTTGTTGTGATCGTGAGCGCGCATCCATTGCCACAGTTGATGGCGACGATCAAAGTAGGCTCGATTCACTTTTTGGTAGCAAGGACTCTCAGTGTTGACCTCGGGTTCGGGCAAAGCGAATTGACTTTGGTCGTGTTTCTTGTCGAGCTTGTTGAGCGTCTCGACGGCCATGGCACCCCGGGTCAAGAACAACTCGACACACTCGTCACACTCGGCCAAAATGGCAGACGCCAACGGAGTTTGAAACCCAAAAGGAG
>JACCDN010393073.1_pt1 | contig 35720 bp, 31 predicted proteins | sample 7441691 | NCBI WGS metagenome assembly JACCDN01 (sample SAMN15323439, study PRJNA562643) | freshwater metagenome | isolation source: river surface water | place: USA:Blue River Watershed | collected 2017-08-16
ATGCGTTTTGCCGATGCACGGCGCAACGCATCAATCATGATCAGCAATTCCATCAAATTGTCATTGGCAGGGTGGCTGGTCGATTGGATAACAAACATATCCTCACCGCGCACATTTTCATGGATTTCGACGAAAATCTCATTGTCGGCGAAACGGCGCACGCTGGCGTCGGTCAGCGGCAAGTTCATATAATCTGCAATGCCCTTCGCCAAAGGAAGGTTGCTGTTACCTGTCATCAATTTCATGTGCGTGTCCCCGGACCCCTGAGCTTTGAATCGCGCGCCAAAGTTTCGCCAAACGCCTTAGCGACGCGCGACTGGCCTGACAATCGGCTTGCCCCGCTACATTGTGGACAATAGGGTGGTGAAATGACAAATCGGCTCAACATTGCAATGGCGCAGCTTAACCAGCGCGTGGGTGACCTGGCAGGTAACGCCGGCAAGATGCTGGAATGGCGCGCAAAAGCGACAGATGCCGACCTGATCGTGTTTCCCGAACAGCAGTTGATTGGGTATCCGGCCGAGGATCTGGTGCTGAAGCCAGCCTTTGCCGCGCGCGCTGCGGTGGAACTTGCCAAGCTTGCGGAGGCGACAGCCGATGGCGGGCCTGCCATGCTCGTGGGTTCAATATTCCTCGACGATGGCGCATTGTACAACGGAATTGCTCTGCTCGATGGCGGTCAGATTGCTGCCGTGCGTTACAAGCATGAGCTGCCCAATTACGGAACCTTTGATGAAAAGCGGATTTTCGCCGCTGGCCCGTTACCGGAACCCATGCTGTTTAAAGGCGTGCGCATTGGCGTTCCGATTTGCGAAGATGGCTGGCTCGCCCCCGTCAGCATCCATTTGAAGGAACGCGGCGCTGAGTTGCTGATTTCGACCAACGGCAGCCCATATGAAATCGACAAGGACGACCGGCGTTTGGAAGAGGTTTTTGCCGCCCGTGTGCGCGAAACCGGATTGCCGCTGATGTTTCTAAATCGTGTCGGTGGGCAGGACGAGTTGGTGTTCGACGGCAGTTCCTTTGTCCTGAACGCCGATGGCGCGGCGGCGCACCGCTTGCCCGACTGGGAAGAGCATCTGCGCATGACACATTGGACGCGCGGCGACGATGGCTGGCAATGTGCAGATGGGCCAAAGGCGCTTTGGGAAGACCATCCGGCAGATATCTACAGCGCCATGGTCACTGGCCTGCGCGATTATGTGAACAGCAACGGCTTTCCCGGCGTCGTGTTGGGCATGTCGGGCGGTATCGATAGTGCCATTTGCGCCGCTATTGCCGCTGATGCGCTTGGGCCCGATCGCGTTTGGTGTGTGATGTTGCCGAGCCGCTATACCAGCCAATCCAGTCTGGACGATGCTGCGCAATGCGCGGAAATGATTGGCTGCCGGATTGATACGATCCCGATTTCGCCGGCTGTCGGCGCTTTCGACGATATGCTCTCGGGCAGCTTTGCCGACCGCGATGTCGACATTACCGAAGAAAATATTCAGTCGCGTATCCGCGGCGTCACGTTAATGGCCCTGTCCAATAAATTTGGACATATGCTTTTGACGACGGGCAATAAAAGCGAAATGAGCGTCGGCTATGCCACGATTTATGGCGATATGGCCGGTGGCTATAACCCGATAAAAGATGCCTATAAAATGACGGTGTTTGCCATTTCCGAATGGCGCAATGCGCATAAGCCGCGCATTGGTCTGGGCCGGGATGGCCCAGTGATACCCGACAATATCATTACCAAGCCCCCCAGTGCGGAATTGCGGCCAGACCAGAAGGATAGCGATTCGCTTCCGGATTATCCGGTCCTTGATAAAATGTTGCATGCGTTGGTGGAGGAAGAGCGCTCGGTTGATGAGGTCGTTGCCCAAGGCTTTGACCGCGACACAGTCGTGCGGATTGAAAGGCTGCTCTATCTCGCCGAATATAAACGGCGGCAGGCGCCCCCGGGGGTAAAGCTTGGCACACGAAACTTTGGGCGGGATCGCCGCTACCCCATTACAAACGCGTTCCGAAGTGGCCGATAAGCCCGGCCTCTTTACATCGGGCACTGGAAATCGCGCGATATCCGTCTTATTGGATAATCATGTCGTTTTTTAAAGATGTCTCGCTGCGCAATGCGGGCACAGATCTGATCAGCTTTTTCCGCACAACGGGCACGCATAGCCCGTGGCTGTTTCTCGCTGCCTGTGTGCCGACGGCGATTATCATCTACACATTCTATATCGATACGCTTGAAAAGGCGAAGCCGCCGCCGCCAACCGTGACCTATTTCGAAAGCTGGCCCGCGACGCGCACGATCGAGGAATCGAAAGCGGCGATTGCGGAATATCAAAAGCGAAAAGACGAAATGCGCGCCCGCGAGAAAGAAGCCTATAAAGCATTCGGTCGCGCCGTCGGGATGGACGTGGAAAAAATTGAGCGTGAGGCCCAGCTTGAGCGCGCGCAAAAAGATGCGCAAGCCAAAGACGCTGCTGCGGGAGCGAAACCATAGCCACCGCTGATCACCGCTTCATGGCCGCAGCTTTGGCGCTGGCGGAACGTGGCGTGGGCCAGACGGGGCTGAACCCGTCGGTCGGCTGTATCATCGTCAAGGAAGGCATCGTCGTTGGACGCGGCTGGACCCAAGAGGGCGGGCGCCCCCATGCAGAAGCCATGGCGCTGGCGCAGGCCGGTTCTGCGGCGCATGGCAGCACTGTTTACGTCACGCTCGAGCCCTGTGCACATCAATCCGACCGTGGGCCGGCGTGCGCCCTATTGCTGATGGACGCCCGGCCAGCGCGCGTTGTCGTTGCGCTGCAGGACCCCGATCCACGGACTGCGGGTGAAGGCATCAAAGCGCTCATGGCCGCGGGCATCGCTGTCGAAACTGGCGTCATGGCGTCCGAAGCGCGCAAAAGCCTCTCCGGATTTCTGAGCCGCATGCAGCTGCGGCGGCCATTTGTAACGTTAAAAATCGCGACATCGCTTGATGGTCAAATCGCGATGGCCGATGGCAGCAGCCGGTGGATTACGGGTGATATCGCGCGCGCGCATAGCCATATTGAACGCGCACGGACGGATGCCATTTTGGTTGGATCGGGCACCGTAAAGGCAGACGCGCCGCAATTGAATGTGCGGCTGACAGGGCTCGAACACCGGTCGCCACGCAAGGTCATGCTGGGCAGCGGTAATGCCCCCGACGGGTGGGACGTTATTTCTGCGCCAGCGGACATCGCAAAGCTGGATTGCAATCATGTGATGGTCGAAGGCGGTGCCGCAACGGCCACGGCTTTTTTGAAAGCCGGGTTGGTTGACCGGCTATCATTGTATCGCGCACCCATTTTCATCGGGGCAGGAAAAGCGTGCCTTGGCGACATTGGATTGGGGCAACTGACCGACGCGCATGGACTTTGGCAGCTGTGCGATTCCCGCAGCCTTGGCAAAGACCGTCTCGAAGTCTACGAACGCGCCAATTAAAGAGGCAATATATATATGTTCACAGGTATCATCACGGACGTTGGCAATATTCGTTCATCCGAACAGCGGGGCGATCTGCGCCTCGTCATTGAATGCGCATATGACATGGACACGGTCGCCATCGGCGCGTCTATCGCCTGTTCGGGCGTGTGCCTGACCGTTGTTGATAAGGGCGAAGGTTGGTTCGCCATTGATGCGTCTGCCGAAACCGTTTCACGCACACCAGCGGGTATGTGGGAAGCAGGAACCAAATTGAACCTGGAACGCGCGCTGAAGGTTGGCGATGAATTGGGCGGACATATTGTCACGGGCCATGTCGACGGCGTCGGCCATATTGTTGGCAGCGAAACCGTGGGCGACAGCTGGAAAGTCACCGTCGCCGCACCGGGCAGCCTTGCGCCCTATATCGCGGCCAAGGGATCGATAACCGTTGATGGCGTGTCGCTGACCGTCAATGACATTACCGATCAGGCCGATGGTTCGGCGCATTTCATGCTGAACATCATTCCGCACACGGCGCAGATGACGACATTAGGGACGCTGAGCGCCGGGCGGCAGGTCAATTTGGAGATTGACGTACTCGCCCGGTACTTGAAACGTATGGAAGATATGCGCGCCCGTTAAAAAGGCAGCCAGCGCTGCTTTTTTGAAAAGTGCATATATCCGATATTGGTGCCCAACCGAAGTCCGGCGCCTACCCTGATGGTAATGAGCACGACATCGCCGCGGGCCAGATAGCTCGCATTGAAGCCACCGCCGAGATACGCGACGCCCTCACCGGAGGGATAGCGTTTGTAAATGTCCTCGGTGTCGTACAAATTGTAGACAAGCACAAAGGTGCTGCCCGTATTTGCGCCAATATCGGGTCCAATCGATGGGCCCGTCCAATAGATGGGCATTTTGCCCTCAACCTTGTGATTCAGCGTGCCCGATCCGTAACGAAGACCAACGACAAAGGCGCCACCACCTTCGCGGCCAACGATATAGGCATTTGGCCGACCCTCTTTTTTCAGAATGTCCTCGATCAATTTGGCAAGGCCTTGGGCACTCTTGCCAAAGACGCCTTCGGCAACGCCGATCAAATCATCTTCCTGATAGGTGGCTTCGGTCGGGATGGCGGGAGACGCGGACGACGTTTCCGGTAATGTTGCAGGGGCCTCTGTTGGAACACCATCTTGAACAGTTGGTGCGACCTCCGGTGCCGGTGCTGCGGTCGCGGCCGGCGGCGGTGTGCCAAGGTCGGAATCGATGACATCATTGGGATCGACGGTGTTAATCTGCGCCATCGCTGGCGACGCGATAAGTGCGCCGGCTGCGAGCAGCATCCGCAAATGATATATTGACCGTTTCAGGCCCCGGCTAACTGCTAACATGCGTATCCCACCCTTTTAAAATCAAGCAACACTCTATGAATCCTCTAGATGAGCCTATGATGAACGACCGTCAATGTGCGTTCAGTGCGCGCCAGAGCGATCCTGTTTCGTTAATTTTCTTCTTATAGCATGCGTGTGTCAATAACCATTGCAGCCAAATGCATGCAACGCTATAGGCCGCGCATGCCAAACGCGCTGGAGACGTGGGTGAGTGGCTGAAACCAACGGTTTGCTAAACCGTCGTACTGGTAAATCCGGTACCGAGGGTTCGAATCCCTCCGTCTCCGCCAAGGCAATTTCACACAATCGCAGGGTTTCAGCATCAGCAATGATTGCCGGAACCAATTGCTCGTCTGCAGGCGGTAGCAACCAGCGTGGCGCAGAATGCACGCTCCGCGCGGTAAATATGAGCAAGCGTTAATGTGAAAATAGAGTTTGGTCAGGAGGGTATCCGACCAAGCACTTAAGGAGAGGGCACCCCTCCTTAAGTGCGAAGCCCTCGGGTCGCAGGACCCGTATAGGCTTCATTTTTTCCTTCACGCGTGACGCATGTCACGCTTTTGCAGCGGCAATCTTATCCTGCGTTTTTGTGTCGAAGTCGCTGGCGTCATGCCGCTCGTGCAGCTGGCTGGCCGGATCACCCATGACGCGATTGACCATGCGTCCACGCTTCACAGCTGGCCGTTCGGCAATCAGGTCAGTCCAGCGGATCACATTCTTATATTCATGGACCGATAGAAACGCGCCTGCGTCGTAAATCAGGCCTTTGACGAGCGCGCCATACCATGGCCAAATCGCCATATCGGCGATGCTGTATTCGTCGCCCGCCATATACATGCGATCGGCAAGGTTGCGGTCCAGCACATCCAACTGCCGCTTCACCTCCATCGCGAATCGGTCGATGGCATATTCAAACTTGAACGGCGCATAAGCATAAAAATGGCCAAAACCGCCACCGAGATAGGGCGCGCTGCCCATTTGCCACATCAGCCAGTTGATCGTTTCCGTCCGCGCATGATGTTCGGTCGGCAGGAACGCGCCGAACTTTTCGGCAAGATATAAAAGGATCGACCCCGATTCAAAGACGCGCGTAGGCTCCGGCGTCGAATGGTCGAACAATGCGGGAATTTTGGAGTTGGGATTGGCTTCGACAAAGCCGCTCGAAAACTGGTTGCCGTCGCGGATGTTGACAAGCCACGCATCATATTCTGCGCCCGTATGGCCAAGCGCGAGCAGCTCCTCAAGCATGACGGTCACCTTCACGCCATTGGGCGTGGCAAGCGAATATAATTGCATCGGATGCTTGCCGACGGGGCGGTCCTTGTCATGCGTTGCGCCGGCGATGGGCCGGTTGATATTCGCAAACTGGCCCCCGTTTTCGGTATTCCATTCCCAGACCTTAGCTGGCGTGTAATCGGAAAAAGTCTGGGTCATGGATGTGGCTTTCATTCGGTGAAATCATAGGGTGTCGGTTGATAGGCCGGGCTTATGATAGAGGCGCGCACGCCTCATGTGCCCATGCCAGCGCGTCGCCGTCCAGTTGTGGCGCGATAATCGACAGCACCTTGGCATGGTAATCATTCCACCAGCGCAGTTCCTCGCTGTTCAACAAGCTGACATCCACCAAGGTCTTGTCGATTGGGGCAAAGGTGAGCGTTTCGAAACCGAAATAGCGGCCTTCCGCGCCGGCGATGTCGCGTTCTTCGACCAGCACCAGATTTTCGATGCGGATGCCATATTCGCCGGCTTTGTAATAGCCAGGCTCGTTGGACAGGAACATGCCCGCTTGCAAAGGCTCGTCTGTGCCAGCCTGTCCGCCGGAGAATTTCCCAATACGTTGCGGCCCTTCATGCACCGCAAGGAAGCTGCCGACGCCGTGGCCTGTGCCATGGGCGTAATCAAGGCCCGCTTGCCAGAGTGCGGCCCGCGCCATCGTGTCGAGTTGCGCGCCGCGGGTGCCTTCTGGGAACACCGCCAGCGCAAGCGCGATATGGCCCTTAAGCACACGGGTGAAACGGTCCTTCATTTCCGCTGTTGGCTGTCCGGGGCCGACCCAGATCGTGCGGGTTACGTCCGTGGTGCCGTCCAAATACTGCCCGCCGCTATCGACCAGATAGATGCTGTTGGGTTCAATCGCCCGGTTGCTCTTTTCGTCGACCTTGTAATGGCAATGCGCGCCATTGGGACCCGTGGCCGAAATCGTATCAAACGACAGATCGTGCAGCATGCCGGTATCTTGGCGGAAGGATTTCAACCGCGCTGCCGCCGACAATTCGTCCAGCCCGCCCTTATGCGCCGTTTCGCTCATCCAGTGTAGGAAGCGGCTCAGCGCTGCGCCGTCACGCGCCTGTGCCGTACGATGGCCGGCTTGCTCGACATGGTTTTTGACGGCCTTTGGCAAAATGGTCGGGTCACGCGCTTCGACGATCGTTGCCCCGCCATCCTTCAGTGCGCCGAATATCGCCGCGACGGCGCGATCGGGATCCACAGCGATGCGTTTGCCGTTCATGGCTTTCAATGCAGGGACAAACTCCTCCGGAGTGCGCAAGCGTACGGCATTGCCCAAATGGGCGCGGACGTCATCGCCGACCTTTTCCGGGGCAACAAACAGGTCTGCTGTGCCATCGGCATGGGCGAGCACAAAACTCAGCGCCACGGGCGTATTCGCGACATCAGAGCCACGGACATTCAGGAGCCACGCCACCGAATCGAGTGCAGAAATCACTGTGCTGTCCAAGCCATTCGCCGTGAGCCATTCGGCAACCGCTGCGCGTTTCTCGGCGCTGCTTTGTCCGGCAAAACGGTCTTCATGAACCATGAGCTTGGCGTCGCTTTTGCCGGGCTGGTCCGCCCAAACGGCATCAATCGGGTTGCTTTTGACCGCGACCAATTCTGCGCCTTTGGCTTTTAACGCCACTGTCGCGCTTTCGACCCAGCCCTTGGTGTGCACCCATGCGTCATACCCGATGCGCGCGCCTGCGGGGGTGTGTTCTTTCAACCAATCAGAAATGCTCGTCTGCGGCACGCCGACATATTGCCAGTTGTTGCCGTCCACCTGCTCGCGCACCTGAAGCGTGTAGCGCCCGTCGGTGAAAATAGCCGCCTCTTCCGACAGAACCACAGCAGAGCCTGCAGACCCGCCAAAGCCCGTAAGCCAGCCAAGGCGTTGCGCATAGTCCCCTACATATTCGGACATATGTTCATCGCAAATCGGAACGACGAATCCATCGAGCTGATCTTTTTTCAATTGGACGCGCAAGGCATTAAGGCGGGCTTCGTAGGTGGACATCTTTGACTTCCGTTCATATGGTTGTGCAGACCATATAAGCGAGGAAGTCTTCTCATGAAAGCACTGCTCCCACTCATTGTTGCGATTGCTGCAATATCCTCGCCTGCATTTGCCCAGAAAGACATTATGACTGAAAAAACCACCGGTGAAATTAAGCCCCCAGTTGCTGAAAAGCGCCCGCACAGTGCCACGTGGCACGGGGTTATAATTACCGATGATTACCATTGGCTGCGCGATTCGGGTTATCCGACGATCGATGATAAAGAGATACTCGCGCATCTGAATGCCGAGAACGCTTATTTCGAAGCGCAGATGGCGCCGCAAGCGCAGCTGACCGAAACCATTTTTCAGGAAATGAAAGGCCGCGTCAAAGAAGACGATAGCTCGGTCCCGCAAAAGGATGGCGACTATATCTATTGGTCAAAATTCGAAGAAGGCGCGCAATATCGCAAGCATTATCGCAAGGCGGTTGCCGGCGGCGCCGATCAGCTCATCCTCGACGAAAATATACTCGCCAAGGGCAAGGCCTATTTCCGCCTTGGTGCTGCAGAGATCAGCCCCGATGGCAAAATATTGGCATATGCTTATGACGATAACGGGTCGGAACGGTTTGACCTGCATTTCCGCAATCTGGAAACCGGCGAAAAATTGCGCGACATCATCCCGGGCACATTGTCGGGCATTGTCTGGTCATCGGACAGCAAAGGCGTAGTCTATGGCCTCGCCAATGAAAACTGGCGCACCGACAATGCGTGGTACCACCGTATCGGCGACGAGCTAACCAAAGCGAAGTTGCTTTATAAAGAACAGGACATTGGCTTCGGCGTCGGTGTTGGCCTGACCGCTCAAGAAGATTGGATCGTCATTGGTACGGGCGACAATGTGACGAGCGAAGTGCGGCTGGTTCCCGCCAGCGATCCCACTGCAACGCCGATCATGGTTTCGCCGCGCAAGACGGGACGCCAATATAGCGTCGATGTGCGCGATGGCACTTTGTATGTTTTGACCAACGACGATCACGTCAATTTCCGCGTCGCCACCGCCAGCATGAAGGCACCGGGCGATTGGAAAACGCTCATCGCCGGGTCTGACCGCCATTATTTGACGGGGCTGTCGCTGTTCAAAAATTTCTATGTCACCGAAGGCCGCATCGATGGCCTCGATCAAGTTGAAATCCGCGATTATGCGGATGCCAACAAGGTGCAGCCAATCAAATTCCCTGAGGCCAGCTATGATGCGGGCCTTGGCGATAACCCCGAATATGATGTGACGAAACTGCGGCTGGGTTATGAATCGATGGTCACGCCCGACACGGTGTTTGATTATCATTTGGCCGATGGCCGCTTGGAAACATTGAAGGTTCAGGAAATCCCCAGCGGATATGATCCTGCGCAATATGTGACCGAACGCGTGATGATCACGGCGCGCGATGGTGCCAAGGTGCCGGTGTCCATCCTCACCAAAAAGGGTTTTAAAAAAGACGGCAGCCAGCCGCTGCATCTATATGCTTATGGCGCATATGGTTACGCGATGCCGCCCGGCTTTAGCGCTAATCGACTGTCGATGGTCGACCGCGGCTTTGCCTATGCCATCGCGCATATTCGCGGCGGTGACGACCTTGGCTATCAATGGTATCTGGACGGCAAGCTGACCAAGCGCACCAACACGTTCAACGATTTTGTTGATGCGGCGAAAGGCCTGATCGATTTGGGCTTCACCAGTAAGGGCAAGGTTACCGCAAGCGGCGGTTCGGCTGGTGGCGAATTGATGGGCGCGGTGGTCAATCAGGCACCCGAATTATTTGGCGCCGTCGTCAGCCATGTGGCCTTTGTCGATGTGCTCAACACCATGCTCGACAAGGATCTGCCGCTGACGCCGGGCGAATGGCCCGAATGGGGCAACCCAATCACCGACAAGGCCGCCTTCGACTATATCCGCAGCTATAGCCCTTATGACAATGTCGCGGCAAAGGCTTACCCGCCCATGCTCTGGACCGCTGGATTGAATGACCCGCGCGTGACCTATTGGGAACCCGCGAAAATGGTCGCCAAGCTGCGCGATATGAAGACCGACGAAAATGTGTTGCTGCTCAAAACCAACATGGGCGCTGGCCATGGCGGCAAGTCTGGACGGTTTGAGCGGTTGCGCGAAAATGCCGAAGAGGCTGCGTTCATCATCTGGCAAATGGGGATGGCATCATCACAAAAATGACCCCATTCACGCGCATATTTACCGCGCAACCAGATGACATTGACGAGCTTGGCCATGTTAACAACGCCGTTTGGGTGCGGTGGATTCAGGACATGGCGACAGCGCATTGGCAGGCGGTTGCCGCGCCTGAGCATATCGCGGCCTATTTCTGGGTCGTGACGCGGCACGAGATTGATTATCGCGGCAATGTCGGTCGCGGCGAGAGCGTTACCGCCAATACGTGGATCGAAAGCGAGCCAAAGGGTGCGCAATTTGACCGGCGGGTGGATTTTGTTGATGCCGCGGGCAAGGTCATTGTGCGGGCCAATACGACTTGGGCGATGATTGATAAAGCGACGGGCCGATTGGTACGCGTGCGGCCCGAGGTGTCAGCACCGTTTATGGGCGTTCATCATTAGATAGCCCAGTCTATGAATATGCCGGAATATCGATAGAACGATAGGCGCGTTAAAAATCGACCGCCACGCCCTTCAATTCCCAATCGCCATAGCGCACGGGGTCCAGTCTTTCCGCATCTGGTTCAGGTTCGCGATCAACCGCTTTCGGTGCCGGCACGGGCGGGCTTTTCGACAAATAATCGGGTGCTTTGACATGTGAAGGGCGCGTGCCCATGAAGCTTCTCCTTCGAAAGCGCGTTCGGTTAACCCCTACATCGGTGCAGATGCACCCGTTTGCAAGGTGAAGCTGCGCATGGACCTAACATCGAACCGCTCTTCCCTTGTTTGGCGCAGACGCCTAGTGCGCTTGGCATGACTGAAGAAATTTCCGGACTTCCGACCCGCCGCGCCGCATTGCGGTTGCTTGATACCGTTATGCGCATGGGCACACCGTTGGATCAAGCGACGGCAAATGCGACCAAAGGGCTATCGCCGCCGGACCGCGCGCTCGCCATCGCGATTGCGCAAGAAACGCTGCGCTGGTCGGTGGATCTCGACCAATTGATTGACAGCAAAACCAAACAGCCGCTGCCGGATGATGCCAAGGCACGCATGGTATTGCGGCTGGCGCTGGCGCAAATATTGCGGCTGGGCACACCCGCCCATGCCGCGATTGCGACCGCGCTGCCGCTGGTTGATGGCGGACCACGGCGGCTGGTGCATGGCGTGTTGGGATCGCTCTTGCGCGCCGAAGCCACGCTGCCCGATCTGCCGTCGCTGCCAGAGGCGGTGATGATGCGTTGGTATCCGGTATGGGGCGACGAAATGATTGTAGGCGCACAGGCCGCATTGTCCGACCCGCCACCGCTTGACCTTGCCTTGCGCGATCCTTCTGCCACACAGGCGTGGGCAGAACGGCTCGGCGGTGTCAGCCTGATGCCCGGGCATGTCCGCTTGCCGCGCGGAACCGCCATCGAAGAATTGGATGGCTATGACGAAGGCGCATGGTGGGTGCAGGATCTCGCCGCCAGCCTTCCGGCGCGCTTGCTGGGCAACGGGCAGGGCAAAAGGGCGCTCGATTTATGTGCGGCCCCCGGCGGCAAGACCATGCAGCTTTCGGCTGCGGGTTTTACCGTGACCGCGCTTGATAACAGTGCCCGGCGCATGGATCGGCTGATGGCCAATCTGGAACGTACACAATTAAATGCAGAGCGCGTGAATGCCGACGTCATGGATTGGAAACCGGCGCAGTTGTTTGACGCGATATTGCTGGATGCGCCATGCAGTGCGACGGGCACGATGCGGCGCCATCCCGATGTGCTGCAGCGCATTGATTTGAAAGCCATCAACAATCTGGCGGCGATCCAAAGCGCCATGCTGGATCGTGCGGCGCAATGGTTGAAGCCCGGTGGGACCTTGGTCTTCGCGACCTGTTCACTTGAACCGCATGAGGGCGAGGCGCAGGCAGAGGCATTTCTTGCGCGGCAGCCGGAATATACAACTTTGGCGGCGACCGCGGACGAATTGCCAGCGGGCGTCGTTGCCAATGCACATGGCCATGTCCGCACCATGCCCCCAATGCTTGCCGAGCAGGGTGGCCTTGATGGATTTTTCGTGGCGCGGTTCTTGCGGGCTGGTTAGGATACACAAAAAAACCGAAGCCCTGAGCCGTCAGCGCGCAAGCGCTGGCGAAAAGTCGAAGGGCGGCTATGGTTCGCAAAGCGCCCTTCGACGGACGCACCCGCAAAGCGGATGCTGCTCAGGGCTACGGTATGATCGGAGGGTAAGACATTGACAGCGCCAACACTCACGACCGAACGCCTCTCCATCGAACCCATGACGCGCGCGCATTGGGAAGATTATGCTGCGGCGTGGGCTGACCCACGCATGACCGCGTTTATTGGGGGCGAGCCGCGCAGCCGCAATACAAGCTGGATGAAAATGCTTCAGGGCATCGGCATGTGGTCGCTGTTCGGCTATGGCTATTGGGCCTTTGTCGAGCGCGAGAGCGGACGCTTTGTGGGCAATGGCGGACTGGCGCAATTTGAACGCGGCATCAGCGACCTCGAAGGCTTTCCGGAAGCTGGCTGGGCGTTTACCCCCGATGCCTGGGGCAAGGGTTACGCGACCGAGGCGATGACCGCAATACTTGGTTGGGCAGACGCAACGAACTTGGGCGAAATCCGCTGCATCATCGACCGTGGCAACGCAGCTTCGCATAATGTCGCAGCGAAGCTTGGCTTCACCAAATTTGCGGAGTCACATGATGTCATCGGTGACCTGTTCGTTTACCGCCGTGAGCCGCGCCAAAGCGTGCGATAAGCTGTGTATAACGCCGTCCGCTCGCTTGCCCATGCGCGGTCCAACGTCTAAACGAAGTATATGACCAGCCCTGTACGCATTGCGCCATCGATTTTGTCCGCTGACTTTGCCCGATTGGGAGAAGAAGTGCGAGCCATTGATGCCGCCGGATGTGACTGGATCCATGTCGATGTCATGGACGGACATTTTGTCCCCAACATCACCATTGGCCCTGCGGTGGTAAAGGCGCTTCGCCCACACAGTGCCAAGCCGTTCGATGTGCATTTGATGATTTCGCCCGTTGACCAATATGTGCAGGATTTTGCAGAGGCCGGCGCGGATATTATTTCATTCCATCCCGAAGCCGGGCCGCACCCCCATCGCACCGTGCAGTTGATCAAGTCGCTGGGTAAAATGGCGGGTATCGTGCTCAATCCGCACACCCCGGCCAAAATGCTGGATTATCTGATCGACGACATCGACCTTGTGTTGGTGATGAGCGTCAACCCCGGTTTTGGTGGCCAGAGCTTCATTTCAAGCCAGCTGCGCAAAATTGAAGCCATTCGCAAGATGATCGACAAAACAGGCCGCGATATCCGGTTGGAAGTTGATGGCGGCATCACAACGCAAACGGCGCCACTGGCGATTTCGGCAGGGGCGGACACGTTGGTTGCTGGAACCGCGACCTTCAAGGGTGGCGCGGGCCAATATGCGGCCAACATTCTGGCGCTGAGGGGTGAATGACCGACGGCGATGAAGACGACAATGGGCAACGGCAAACGGCGTTGATCGTCAGGCCCCAAGGCGCGGGCCAAAATCTTCTCGAGCGGCTTTCTCTCGAATTTTACAAATTAACATGGCGCACGCCGCTGCATAGCGGCAGGCTGACGGGCAAGGTTCCCATGCGCTTGCTTGCGGTGCCAAACGATCCCCTAAAAGGCGATGCCGGGCGCGGGCAGGCGCTGCGCATGGGCAAATTCCATTATCAGGGTTTTGAACAGGCGTTCGACGGGTTGGATTATGACAAGCTCGCGCTTCAGCCGTCGCTGACCGACTATATTCACCGATTTGATTGGCTGCGTGATTTGTCCGCGGCGACCAATCGCGGCGAAGGTGCGCCCGTCGCAGCGCAAATTGCCGACGCATGGTTGCTGGCCAATGGCATGAAAACGCGCGAGCCGGCGTGGCGCGTCGACAATTGTGCGTGGCGCTTGATGAACATGGCAGCGGGATCGCCGTTTCTGCTCAGCAGTGCGGACCCCATTTACCGTGCGCGCGTCATTAATCATTTCGCCCGGGTTGCGCGCCATCTCGATCAAACAGCCCCGCGTGCACAAAGCCATTTCGGCAAGACCGTGGGCTGGGCAGGCGTCGTCGCGGCATCGCTTTTGTTGCCAGAGGGCAAGGTGCGCCGCGCCGTTGGCGAGAACGGCTTGGCTGAATCGCTGCGGGCGACCATTTTCCCCGACGGCGGCGTGGTGTCGCGCTCACCTGTTCAGCTTATGGAATTGATCGGCCTGCTCAGCCTGCTCAAGCAATGCTATGCGGCGCGCAGCGAGATGGTGCCTATATTCCTGCTTGAAGCGCTCGGACGGGCCGTGCCCGCGTTGCTTGGCCTTACGCATGCCGATGGCGGCCTTGGCGCGTGGCAAGGGTCAGCGCATATGGGTGCAGAACATATCGATGCATTGGTGGCCGCCAGCGAAGTGCGCGCGCGACCACATCGCCAAGCGCTCGACTGGGGTTATCAGCGCGTTTCTGCGGGCAAATCCGTACTGCTGCTGGATGCAGGTCCCCCGCCATTGGCGCGTCAGTCGGCGTCAGGCTGCGCCTCAACGCTTGCGTTTGAATTGTCGCACGGTGGGCAGCGCGTGATTGTTAACTGTGGTGGTGCGGCGCTGGTCGGTGCAACGATACCGCCAGCGTTGGCACGCGGGCTTCGGACCACGGCGGCGCATTCGACATTATGCGTGAATGATACCAACTCGACGGCCATCCTGCCCGGCGGCCAGCTGGGCAAAGGTGTTGTCGAAGTGGGACTCGAACGCCGCGATATTGATCAAGCGACGCGTATTGAGGCCAGCCATGACGGTTATGTCCGGACCTTTGGCTATAGTCACACGCGATTGTTGATCCTGCGTTCCGATGGCATGGATCTGCGCGGAGAAGATACTTTGCTGCCCCGGGACAAACCTAAAGAAGGCGTGCCGGTGCATATCCGTTTCCATCTTGGGCCAGAAATCGAAATCGTCGCTTCCGACAATCCACAAGCGGTGTTTTTGCGGATGGCCGATGGCAGCAATTGGGCATTTATGGCATCTGACGGTCAATTATCTGTGGATGACAGTCTCTGGGTTGACCAAAATGGCCGTCCTCACCCCACCCGCCAACTTGTGATTGCCACGGACACTGGTACAGGCGGCCTCACCATCGGCTGGCAGCTCCGCCATTTAGGATAAATTTATGCAAGACGTCGTCATTAAGCGTGCCCTACTGTCCGTTTCGGACAAGGCGGGATTGGTTGAACTTGGACATGCTTTGGCCGCGCGCCATGTCGAACTGGTCTCCACCGGTGGTACCGCCAAGACGCTGCGTGATGCAGGGCTTCAGGTGAAGGACATTAGCGAGCTTACAGGCTTCCCCGAAATGATGGACGGCCGCGTCAAAACGCTGCATCCCAAAGTGCATGGCGGATTGCTCGCGGTGCGCGACAATGCCGAACACGCAGCGTCGATGAAAGAACATGACATTGGTGCAATCGACCTTGTCGTGGTGAACCTTTATCCCTTTGCGCAAACCGTGGCGAAGGGTGCCTCGCGCGACGAAATTATCGAGAATATCGACATTGGTGGACCGTCGATGGTGCGCAGCGCCGCGAAGAACCACGCATATGTCACGATCCTGACCGACCCATCCGATTATGACAATCTGATCGCAGAGCTGGAAGAAAGCGGCGGCAAAACAAGCTATGACTTCCGCCGCAAATGTGCGGCCAAAGCCTATTCGGCGACCGCAGCATATGACAGCATGATCAGCCAATGGTTCGCGTTCGCCGATCAGCAGCAGCTGTTCCCCGATATGCTTGCCGTGAACGGAAATCGCGAAACCGAATTGCGCTATGGCGAAAACCCGCATCAGCGCGCGGCACTATATGTGCCCGTCGGCCCGCATGGATCGGGGATTGCCCAAGCCGAACAGGTGCAGGGCAAAGAGCTGTCCTATAATAATTACAACGACGCTGATGCGGCGCTTGAACTGGTCAGCGAGTTCCGCGACGGACCGCCTACCGTCGTCATCGTTAAGCACGCCAACCCCTGCGGTGTGGCAACGGGCGAAACCTTAATCGACGCGTACCGCGCGGCGCTCGAGTGCGACAGCGTGTCGGCATTTGGCGGCATTGTTGCGGTTAACCGTCCGCTGGATGGTGCCACTGCAGAGGCTATCACCGAAATTTTTACCGAAGTCGTTGCCGCGCCATCGGCGGATGATGCCGCAAAGGCGGTGTTCGCAAAGAAAAAGAATTTGCGGCTTTTGTTGACGGGTGATCTGCCCGATCCAAAGCGCGGCGGCTTGTCGATTAAGCCGATCACGGGCGGTCTTTTGGTGCAGTCGCGCGATAACGGCCATGTTGCCGACAGCGATTTCAAGGTTGTGACCAAGCGTGCACCATCGGTGCAGGAACTGGCCGACTGCCGCTTTGCCTGGACCGTGGCCAAGCATGTAAAGTCGAACGCCATTGTATATGCCAAGGATGGCGCAACCGCGGGTATTGGCGCAGGCCAAATGAACCGACGCGACAGCGCGCGGATTGCCGCGATTAAGGCAACCGAAGCCGCCGAAACTTATGGTTGGGCAACGCCGCGTACCGTTGGATCGGCAGTCGCCTCAGATGCGTTTTTCCCGTTTGCGGATGGCTTGCTGGCTGCCGCTGAAGCGGGTGCCACAGCGGTCATTCAACCGGGCGGATCGATGCGGGATGACGAAGTGATCGCCGCTGCCGATGCGGCTGGTCTGGCCATGGTCTTCACCGGAATGCGCCACTTCCGCCATTGATAAAAATAGCGACGCGTCATCCTGAACTTGTTTCAGGATAACGCGCTACGTTTGTTTGCTATCCTGAAACAAGTTCAGGATGACGCCCTGGAGTCAAATTACCCAGCGCGTTTCACGGAACCTCTGTAGTTTCCGTTACCGCCCTTTTTAGGACCGTAGTTCCGCGCCGGAGCGCCGGGATCGCGACGGTTTTCGCTGCGCGCGGCAAATGCACGGTCGGCGGTAGGACGACGGTCGCCGCTTGCGGCATTGTCGCTACGTGGACGTGCATCGCGGCTGCCTTCACGGCTGCCGTCACGCGGTCCGATGGCTGGCTGCCATCCACCTTGTGGTGCATGCGTCCGGTTGCGGGTTTCACCGTTCAAGCCAGTGCCGCCATTGTTGCCGCCCAATTTCTTGCCAGCATAGTTGGTGCGACCGCCACCGGGTTGACCACCACCGCGACCGCCACGGGCCTGTTGCGGCTTCTTGTCGGCAACGGGGGGTGGCAATGCGGCAACAGCCGCACGGAAACCTTCAGGAAGACCAAGCGTCATGGCGCGCACGCCCGTCAGACGCTCAATATCCTTCATATAGCCACGCTCGTCACCGGCAACGAAGCTCATCGCGATGCCTTCACGGCCCGCACGCGCGGTACGGCCGATGCGGTGCACATATTGTTCAGGCACATTGGGCAGTTCAAAGTTGAACACATGGCTTACGCCGGGAACATCAATGCCGCGCGCGGCAATATCGGTTGCGACGAGGATTTTGATCTTGCCGTCACGAAATGCCTGCAGCGCAGCGGTACGCTGGCCTTGGCTTTTGTTACCGTGAATGGCGGCCGATTGGATGCCGGCACCAGCAAGCCCACGCACAACGCGGTCAGCGCCATGCTTGGTGCGCGTGAACACAAGTGCGCGGTCAATCTCTTCGCTTTGCAACTTGAGCGTTAGCAAAGTCTGCTTTTCGCGCTGTTCGACAAAGGTCACGAATTGCTCAACGCGCTCCGCAGTGGTGGACGCAGGTGCAACCGACACACGAACAGGGTTGTTCAGGAAGCGGTTTCCCAATTCAGCAATCGCCTTTGGCATGGTGGCCGAGAAGAACAATGTCTGACGCTGCTTTGGCAGCAATTGGTCAATACGCTTCAACGCATGGATGAAACCCAGGTCCATCATCTGGTCCGCTTCATCGAGAACGAAGATTTCGACGTCCTTGAGTGTCACCGCGCGTTGCTCGATCAAATCGATCAGACGGCCCGGTGTCGCAACGAGAATATCAACGCCGCCAGCAAGGCGCTTTTTCTGGCTGAAAATGGGCATGCCGCCAAAGACGCAATCCACCTTCAGGCCAAGGAATTTGCCATAGGTGCGGAAGCTGTCGGCGATCTGTGCCGCAAGTTCGCGGGTTGGCGACAGCACCAGCATACGGCAGCTATATTGCTGACGCGCTTTTGGCTTTGTTGCGAAATGATGGAGCGATGGCAAAGCAAACGCCGCGGTCTTGCCGGTTCCGGTCTGTGCGATACCGCACAGGTCGCGGCCTTGCAGCAATGGCGGGATCGACTGTTGCTGGATTGGCGTCGGGGTATCATATCCCGCGGCTTCAAGCGCCTTAAGGATAGGTTGGGCAAGGCCCAGGTCTTGGAAAAAAGACATATTTATACTTTCAAATAGTCGTCGCAGCCCCATGATGCAGATCCTTGAAACAGGACCGCACGGGCGCAACAGCAGGTGTTCGGGAGCAGCTTATGCTGACCCGTTGGAAACAACCCTGCGTGATATGGGAAGCCTCTAAGCTTACGCATCTTGTTCGATTGGCGAGGCCACTTGTTGCGGCCCTCACGCTGCCAATACTGCGGCGGTATCGTCCGCTCGCCTCATGCGCTTGGCGGCCTATTGGCTTAATGGGGCACCAAACGCAAGTTATTTGTTCTTTTGCGCAATAATCAGTCGCGACAGCATTGCGCATAACGACGGTTCGTAACGCCCCGTTAACCATCTATTAGGGCATTTCGTTCACTGATTTCCCCAGAGCTTCTCTCAGGGGATATTTATGGCAGTGCAGGACCAGACAGCAGTAGACGTAGCAATCATCGGGGCAGGACCTGCAGGCCTAACCGCCGCCTATTTGCTGACGAAAAAAGGGTATAGCGTGACCGTCATTGAAAAAGACGAACGTTATGTCGGCGGCATCAGCCGCACGGTCGAAGTGGATGGATATCGCTTTGATATCGGTGGCCACCGCTTTTTCTCAAAGTCGAAAGACGTTGTCGATTTGTGGAACGAGATTTTGCCCAACGACTTCATTCAACGTCCGCGCATGAGCCGGATCTATTATGAAGGCAAATTCTACAGCTATCCGCTGCGCGCGTTCGAAGCTTTGTTCAACCTTGGCATTGTGCGGTCGACGCTGTGCATGGCGAGCTATGTGAAGGCCAAGGCCTTTCCGAACAAAAATGTCCGCAGCTTTCAGGATTGGACTGTAAACCAGTTTGGTCGCAAGCTGTTTTCGATCTTCTTCAAAACCTACACCGAAAAGGTTTGGGGCATGCCGTGCGACGAAATGTCGGCCGACTGGGCCGCGCAGCGCATTAAAGGCCTCAGTCTCGGCGCAGCCGTTCTTGACGGGCTCAAGCGGTCGTTGGGTCTCAACAAAAAGCCCAATGACGGCATGGAAACCAAAACATTGTTGGAGACGTTCCGCTATCCGCGCCTTGGACCCGGAATGATGTGGGACGCTGCCCGCGACTTTGTCGTGGCGAAGGGCAACAGGGTTTTGATGGGCCATAGCTTTAAGCAACTTGCGCAGGATGCAAATGGCGACTGGCGGATGTCGGCATCCAAAGCCGATGGCAGCGAGACGGTGATTATCGCGAAGCATGTCATCAGCAGTGCGCCGATGCGCGACCTGTCGGCACGTATCCATCCGCTTCCGCACACATCGTTGCAGGCGAACAACCTGCGCTATCGTGACTTTTTGACGGTGGCATTGATGATCCGCTCCGACGATTTGTTCCCGGACAACTGGATATATATCCACGACAGCAAGGTGCAGGTTGGCCGCGTGCAAAATTTCCGCAGTTGGTCACCCGAAATGGTGCCAGACCCATCCATCGCGTGCGTCGGCCTTGAATATTTCTGCTTTGAAAATGACAATCTGTGGGCGTCAACCGATGCCGACCTGATTGAACTCGCCAAGACGGAAATGGCCATTCTCGGTTTGTGCAAGGCCGAAGATGTGGTTGGCGGCGCCGTTGTCCGTCAGGAAAAGGCATATCCGGTCTATGATGATGATTATGCCGCCAATGTCGAGGCGATGCGTAACGAACTGGAAACGCGCTATCCAACGCTCCATATGGTCGGGCGCAACGGTATGCACCGTTATAACAATCAGGACCATGCGATGATGACCGCCATGTTGACGGTCGAAAATATCGCGGCGGGAAGCCGCGTCTACAATATCTGGAACGTCAACGAAGACGCCGAATATCATGAAGCGGGCGACGAAGGCGAACAGCACGTGATTGCGGTCAAGGTTACCGAAGACCAAGCCGCTGCGCTCACGTCGGAACGCGACGTGCCAAAACGGATCGCACCTGTCGGCCAGCCTAACGCCGGCGATATCAGCAAGGCAGCGTAAGGAGCATCATGCAGGCGGCCAAGCTGCCTGCATGTTTGCGGAACCAATTCAGGGGGTGCACGGGTGATTAAACTGGCCAACCGATTACGGGGCAATGTCTTCCTGCGTTATGTCGCAGTCAGCATTGGTGCGCTTGCAGCGGATATGATCGTCTTCCTGCTTTTGCTGGAGACGGGCATGCTCGGAACGGCGGCATCTGCGGTTGGCTATTCAGTCGGCATCTTGGCGCACTGGATTTTATCCAGCCGCACAGTGTTTCACGATCGGGTTTCGGAAAAGGGAACCGCCGCCCGCACGCAGCAAAAGGCGATGTTTCTGGCCTCCGCCCTCATTGGCCTTGTCCTGACGATAATTGTGGTTGGCGCAGGTACGGCATTGGGCATCGATGCGCGCGTTGCGAAAGTTGCCGCTATCGCGACGGCATTTGTGCTCACCTATCTGCTGCGCAACGTCGTCATTTTCCGGCAAGCGTCGGTGCATTAGTTATGGCGCGATTTGTCGAACGACATTTCGTCTGGCTGATATTTGGCATTTGGGCGTTTCTATCCCTTTCGCTTGTTATCAGCAGCTGGCCCAACATCAGTTCGGGTAGCGGATGGGACCCCGACGACCAATTGCGCTTGGTTCAATTACGAGACTTTTTGAATGGCCAAAGCTGGTTCGATAACCGGCAGTACCGGCTGAACCCGCCCGATGGCGCGCCGATGCACTGGTCGCGGCTGATTGAGCTGCCCTTGGCCGCGATAACTTTATTTTTCACACCGATGTTCGGCCAGACTGTTGCTGAAATAGCCGCATCGACTGCGGTGCCTTTGTTGCTGTTCGGGGGCATAATCATGCTTCTGGCCTACGCCGCTTGGCACGTAGGTGGCAAAACGGCAGCTATTTCTGCAGCGATTATCGCCGCATTGGCCACCCCGCTGATCGTGCAATTGCGGCCAATGCGTATTGACCATCATGGCTGGCAAATCGCGATGGCCGTGCTGGCGTTGGCATCATTATTTTATGGGCATGCGCGCAAGGCGGGATTGGTTTTGGGTGCCGCACTCGCGATATGGCTCCATATATCGCTCGAAGGCGCGCCAATGTCCGCAGCCTTTTTCCTTTTTCTGGGTTGGCAATGGCTAACCAAACCGCACGAAGCCGCCCGTCTGTTCTGGACGATTAGCGCATTCGCTTCGGCGTCGCTGGTTCTATTTTTTGGCACGCAGATACAGGGCCTCGATGCAGCGATATATTGCGACACGGTGTCGCCGCCACAGTTATTGGCAATCCTCGCCGCCGCAGCGATCATGATCCCGGGCCTGTTTATTGCTCCGCAATCCAAGCTGGCGCGTGTCTTGATCATGGCTACTGCAGGGGGTGTTGCTGGCCTTGTGTTCTTGTTGCGGGCACCAGAATGTCTCAACGGTCCGTTCAGTACTCTTGATCCGCTCGTGCGGGACTATTGGTATGTATATGTGAAAGAAGGGATGCCGATTTGGCATCAGGACCTGCCTACCATCGCGTTTGTGATGACGGCACCAATTGCAGGCCTTGTCAGCTGCGTCGTTCTGGCCCGCAAAATGGACAAAACGGATCGATCAAAATTATGCGTCATCGGCTTCTTCAGTCTATATGCGCTTGTCCTGTCGTTATTTGTTGCACGGACGATCTCGATGGCTGCGGCCTATGCCGTGGTGCCTGTTGCTGCGCTTATCGCACACATCTTTGGGTTATATCGGCAAAGCGGGGTGCCCAAGCAGCGCATTTTATATGTCGCTATCATGCTCTTTTTGATGGCGCCTGGGTCTTTTGTGACCATCGTTCTCAATGTCTTGCCACAACTGACGTCTGCTGATGATGCGCGTTCAGATGCGAAGTCGATGTCGTGTGAATCCGCGCAGTCGGTCGCAACATTATCCGATCTACCGCGCGGACAATTTCTGGTTCCGTTTGATATGGCGCCAATGGTCCTTGTCCAAACCGCGCATAGCGTTTTGGCGAGCGGCCATCATCGCAATGAAAAAGCAATGCACGATCATATCGAAATTTTTCGGTCGCATCCTGATGTTGCCAAGCAATTGATGACCGCACGCGGTATCAATTATCTTGCGGTCTGCCCTGACGAGAGCGAGCTTGATCTTTATGTGCGGAAAAATCCCGGCGGCTTGTGGGCACAAATTGCCAAGGGAAATGTGCCGGACTGGCTTGAGCCGCTGCCCGCAAAAGGCAAGGGGATCATGGTCTGGCGCGTACGTTAAAGGTGCATGAAATCGCGGTCGAAGCTCTTGAGATGCGCTCCGCCATCGACGAAGATGATTTGCCCGGTAACGTCTTGTGCTTTCGCCAAATAGACCACGGCATCCGCGACAGCGGATGGCGATGGAAGCGCGCCCAGTGGCATCATGCCTGCCAATCGGACCTCTTGTTCTGCGCTATAGTCGTCGGTTGATATGACGAGACCGGGTGCGACGCCATTATAGCGTGCGCGCCCTGTAAATGACGCGGCCATCGACCTTACCGACGCCGCCAGCGCCTGCTTGGAGAGCGTGTAGCTAATCTGGTCGCGGTGCGGATTGGCGACGCGCTGGTCGAGAATGTTGACGATCGATGGCCGCACGTCAGCGCCCGCCGCATAGACAACGGCTTTGGCAAGCAAGAGTGGGGCAAAGAGGTTCAGCCGGAAATGCGCCTCCAGCGTTTCGATCGACATCGACTCCCAATCATCCTGCCCAAACATCGCGGCGTTATTCACCAGCAGCTGGGGTGCGCGGCCAAAATGCGTTGTTATGGCGTCAATGAGATGCGCCGGGTTGCCGATGCTCAAATCAAAGGTAAACCGATGCCATTCGCTCTCGTTTTCGTGCAGCGTTGTCAGAAGCTTTTCTTCGGGCTGTGAATCGAGATGGCTAACCAGTGCCAACGCGTAACCCGCATCCGCAAGTTTAGATGCGATTTCGGCACCCAGCCGACGCTTGCCGCCTGTCACAATTGCAAGCGGCGCCGTTGTCACTTGCGGCTCCGCGACATTGTAATGCCAATCGATTCATTATCTTCGGCGATGGCGAGTTTCACGATTTTGACGACGAGGTGGCTGATGCGTGGGTCGTCAGCAAACAAATTATCCATGATATGATCGGCGACTGCTTCGATCAGCGTGAAGTGCACATCTGCAGGTAAAAGCGTCGCGGCTTCCTTAAGCGTCATATAATTTTTCGAGGCCGACAACGGCGTGTCTGGCGCATAATGCGGAGCAATATCCAACGTTGCGCTAATCGAAATACGCAGCGGCTGGGGCAGGTGCGTTTCCTGGCTGTAAATGCCCGTCAGCACATTGACGACAAGGTCATGTACTTCGAGAATGAGGCTATCGGTCATATCACTCCTTAACGTGACCAGCGGGCGAAAATGGCCGTAGGCAATAGCATGCCCCGCCCCTGTTCGCGCACCGCGAGTTCACCAAATTCAACCTTGCCGCCAAGGTCGGCAAAATGGGATTCCAACAGCCCACCCAGCGCCAGCGCAGACATGCGCACCGCGTAGACGGTCAGAAATAGAAATTTCGATTCCGCATCAAGCAACTTGCGGCAATTGGCGATCAGTTCGGGCAGGTCTTCCTCAAGCCGCCAGACTTCGCCGTCGGGGCCACGGCCATATTTGGGTGGGTCCAGCAATATGCCGTCATAACGCTTTTCACGGCGCACTTCACGGGCAACGAACTTGGCGGCGTCGTCGACGATCCAGCGAATGGGACGATCGGACATGCCCGACATTTCGGCATTGGACCGTGCCTGCGCAACCGATTTCTTGGACGCATCGACATGCACCATCTGCGCGCCCGCTGCCGACAAGGCAAGGGTGCCAACGCCGGTATAGCCAAACAGGTTCATGGCGACGGGATCGGTTACCCCTGCCAACTGTCCGCGCATCCACCGCCACACCGGGTCCATATCCGGGAAAAAGCCGAGGTGGCGAAATGGCGTGCACGATGCGGTAAAGCGCACTTCATCATTCCATGCGAGCGGCCAGCCATCCATGGGAACGGGTTTGTTGTTGTACCAGCGTCCGCCGCCATCATCGTCGGATCCCGGAACGAATTCGGCATCTGCGGGCCATTCGTCGAGCGCAGGCGCCCACATCGCTTGCGGTTCCGGCCGAATGAAGCGGCGGTCACCATAGGATTCATATTTGCGCCCATTGCCCGAATCGATGAGCGTGTAATCGCTGCGCGGCTCGCTGATCAGGGTGACGAAATTCTGTTCCATATTTTAGCGAACGGCGCGCGCAAGCACATAGTCACGCACGGCGTCATATGTGCCGGGCAAGACATCAAAGCGCTCTTCGCGGTCGAACAGATGTGAGACACGCGCAGGCAAAGCAGGGCGAACGCCGGTTGCGTTTTCTACTGCGTCCGGGAACTTGGCGGGATGCGCGGTTGCCAATGTGACGATAGGCGTTTCCGGTTTGATGCCCGACGCCCGCGCTGCGTGCAGTGCGATGGCGGTATGGGGGTCGATAATCTGGTCCGCCGCGCCATAGGCCCAGCGCATGGCGGCGGCCATCTGGTCCGCATCGGCGCGCGCGCTCGACAACAAAGCAGATTTCTTCCGCATGTCGGGCGACAGAACCATTTTGCCCATTTGTTCGAACCATTTCATCCGCGCTGCGGTTGTCGATCCATCGCGACCTTCAAGGTCGAACAGCAGCCGTTCAAAATTGCTCGACACCTGAATATCCATCGATGGCGCTGCGGTCGGCGTTACGCCCAACACCGAATAGTCACCCTTTGACAGGGCGCGATGCAAAATGTCGTTGATGTTGGTGGCAACAATCAGCTGTTCAATCGGCAAGCCCATTTGCGCGGCAACATAGCCGGCAAACACATCGCCAAAGTTTCCGGTCGGGACGGAAAAAGCAATTTTACGCTCAGGTCCGCCCAATCGCAGCGCGGCGTAGAAATAATATACCACCTGCGCCATCAGACGGGCCCAGTTGATCGAGTTTACGGCTGATAAAGTCAGCGGGCCATTGACATCCTTGTCACTGAACATCCGCTTTACCATTGCCTGCGCGTCGTCGAAGCTGCCCTCAATCGCGATGTTGTGGACATTGGGCGCAAGGATGGTTGTCATCTGCCGCCGCTGCACGTCAGAGACGCGGTTATGCGGGTGCAGCATAAAGATTTCGATTTGCGCGCGTGCGGCAACGGCGTCGATGGCTGCTGATCCCGTGTCGCCCGATGTTGCACCGACAATGGTCAGTTTTTTATCCGTGCCCGACAAGAAGCGTTCAAACAATTGGCCCAGCAATTGGAGCGCAACGTCCTTAAATGCCAAGGTTGGCCCGTGAAATAGCTCAAGCAGCCAGTGCTGCCCATCAAGCTGCACCAGCGGCGTGATCGCCGAATGGGCAAAGGACCCATAAGCGGTCGAACACAGGCCCTTGAGTTCAGCCTCGCTCAACACACCCGCTGTAAACGGCGCCATAACGCGCGCAGCCAACTCGACATAAGACAGGCCGCGCATCGCTTTTATATCTTCTGCCGAAAATTGCGGCCAATGGCGCGGGACATATAGTCCGCCATCTCGGGCCAGACCCGTCAGGGTGACGCCTGCAAAATCGAGCGCGTCCGCGTTGCCGCGGGTGCTGATATAATCTGTTCCGTTAATCGTCATAGCGCGCACGCGGTTACCCGCGACGCCGCATTTAGGCAAGATTATTGCAAATCAGCCCGGACAAATTCGGCACATCTTTCACCAATCATGATGCTTGGCGCATTTGTGTTACCGGAAACAAGGCGCGGCATGATGCTGGCATCCGCGACATACAGCCCTTCGATGCCACGATATTTCAGGCGCGGGTCGACAACATCGTCCGCATTGCCCCCCATGCGGCACGTGCCGACGGGATGGTATACGGTATCCGCGCGACTGCGGATCAGATCATCCAAGGCGGCATCGTCATTCAGATCGACAGGATGGCGATTCTTTCCGCCATAAACGGCAAGCGCAGGTGATTCGAAAATCCGGTGCATGGCGCGCACGCCACTGCGCAATGTGGCCATGTCGCGATCGTCGCTCAGAAATGCCGGGTCAATCAGCGGGGCCGTACGTGCATCGGTTGATGCAAGACGCACGGTGCCACGGCTTTCGGGCCGCAAGACACAGGCATGGCAGCTGAACCCATGACCTTTCACTTTGGAACGGCCATGGTCTTCCAGCATGGCGGGGACGAAATGATATTGAATGTCAGGGGCTGGCAAGCTTGCGTCCGAACGCCAGAATCCGCCCGCTTCGGCAAAGCAGGTGGTCATGACGCCTGTGCGCTTGCGGCGATGTTCGATAATCGCCTTGACCATCTTTACTGTGCCGGCCAGCGAATCCCCGAAAAAGTCGTCCTTTGACTGTGTTTCAAAGCTGGAGACATAATCGATATGGTCTTGCAGGTCGGCGCCGACAGCTTGTTTGTCGTGAACGACATCCACGCCGACGCTGCGCAGATGGTCGGCCGGGCCAATGCCGGACAGCATCAATATTTGCGGCGATCCAAATGCGCCTGCGGACAAAATGACAGCGCCGCGTGCCTTAATCGTGCGTTTTTTGCTTCGGCCTTGGCGAATGATAACGCCGGTGGCGCGTCCATTTTCGACGATGATCTTTTCGGTCAGTGCGCCGGTAATGACTTCCATCCGGTCGCGTGCCGGTTCGACATAGGCGCGCGCTGCGGTCCAGCGTTCACCACCCTTTTGCGTGACCTGATACAGGCCAAATCCGTCCTGCGTCGCGCCGTTGAAGTCGGTATTGACCGGCAATTGCAACTCGGCAGCCGCTTCGATGAAGGCAAGGCTGCCCGCCTGTGGCCAGCGTTGGTCAGAAACGGACAGCGGACCGCCTGATCCGTGAAAGGCATCAGAACCGCGTTCATTGTCTTCGCAGCGTTTGAAAAACGGCAACACGTCGTCATAGGACCAGCCATTGCAACCCAATGCGGCCCAATTGTCATAATCATATTTGTGGCCACGGATGTAGACCATCGCGTTAATCGCGCTCGACCCGCCAAGGCCTTTGCCGCGCGGTTGATATCCGGTGCGGCCATTCAGGCCCTTTTGTGGGACGGTTTCATATTTATAGTTCGACGCATTGCGGATGAACGGCATGAAACCAGGCGTTTTGATCAACATATTGTTGTTGGTGCCGCCGGCTTCGATCAGGCAGACCTTATATTTGCCACCTTCGGAAAGACGCCCAGCTGCAGCGCTCCCCGCTGACCCGCCACCAATCACGATGATATCAAATTCGTCCATGTTGCCTGCTCCTCTAACGCCAAGGTTTAAGCGGACGATTAAATACTGGCAAGAGTGTAAATAGCGCTAGTCGGCCTTTGCCTCTTGCCCTTCAAGCCAGCGTGCACGGATCATGTCCGATGTTTCGCGGCTGCCATCGTGGCTCCATCCCGGTTCGCGCACAAGGTACGACAATTTGTGACGCCATGGCGCCGACCAGAGGTCTTGGAATATCCCCACCCATTCGTGAAACACGCTCCACAGCAGGTTGAAGGTTCCGAGTTGCCGGACAATCCCGTAGCGGATTTTTTCGCTTTCTACTTCTTCGGTAAAGGTTCCGAACATGCGATCCCAAATGATGAAAACACCCGCATAATTGCGGTCGAGATAGCGCGGATTGGTCGCGTGATGTACGCGATGATGGCTTGGGGTGTTCATCACATATTCGAACCAGCGCGGGAATTTGCCGATGGTTTCGGTATGGATCCAGAATTGATAAATGAGGTTAAACGCGCCCACGAAAAGCAGCATGGCCGGGTGAAATCCGATGAGCGCCAACGGAATGCGGAAGATAAAGCCAAGGGCAATGAACCCGGTCCATGTCTGACGCAGCGCCGTGGAGAGATTATAATGCTGGCTTGAGTGGTGGTTTACATGGCTGGCCCAAAACCAGCGGACGCGGTGTCCGGTGCGATGCGCCCAATAATACGCCAGATCGTCCAAAACAAAGCATAAGGGCCACGCCCACCACACCCAGCCAATGTCGAACAACCGGTTCTGGTACATCCACATCGCCAGGCTGAACACCAACGCGCCGGTCAGCGCGCCTGCAACGGTGCTGCCGGTGCCGAGCGCGAGTGACGTCAAGGTGTCGCGCGGTTCATATTTCTCTGGCGCACGGCTGCGTGCCCACAGCATTTCTGCGATGATCAGGATGATGAACGCCGGAATGGCATAATCCACTGGGCTGAAAAGTTCAGGCATGCGTATTTCCCATGTTATGCTGACCGTTGTTCAAATGCCGAAGGCCAGATGCCCATGACGGTGCGTGTTCACCCAAATTGAGCGTAATGGTTCCAAATGTCTTCTCGCCGGTTCCGATGGTGAGAAAATTCTGGTCCAAACGGGATTCGCTGTGCCTGTCGAGCAAACGTCCTGCCCATTGCACACCGTGGCGACGGATCAGCATGTGCCGGCCCTGATCGTCGCGCAGCAGTGCCGCGATACCCGCTTTGTCGATTGCGATGTCGACCGGATTGAACCCACAGAGCGTCTCTTCGGCAATGTCACGCGCCTGCGCTTCGCTGTGGATGCGGACGTCGCCGCCCAAGCGCCAAAACCGTGCGAGCCACGCGATAAACAAGATCGATGCAATCGACCCGGCAAGTTGCAGCAATTCTGCCATCAAGAAGCCCGTCCGCGCAACATGTCCATCATCGCCGCAACGGACGACAGATCATAACCTGCGTCAGCGGCCTGTTCCGAAAGGACGGCGGGATGGTCGCCCTTCGCCGCGCGGGCCAATGCCCATAACAAAGTCGATCGGGTCCCCGACCGGCAATAGGCCAATATCTTGCCATCTGCGTTTTCAATGGCATCGGCCATCGCCGTGACCTGCCATTCGGCAAAGCCCGCATGTGTAACAGGAATGGCGACATAAGCGATACCGGCGGCTTGCGCCGCGGCGGCGATTTCAGCGCCAGATGTCTGGTCGGCGGATTCATCTTCCGGACGGTTGTTGATGATCAACGAAATGCCCGCGGCTTTCGCTTCTGCCACGTCGGAAAGGCTGATTTGCGGCGCGGCGAAAAACGTGTCGGTCAATTTACGGAACATCAGCAAATCCTGTTATTTGCCGCGCGAAGCGGTCATCTGACCCTCGCCTTATTTTAATCTGCAATCGATAACAAGAATGGACCGCGCATTGGCCCGAAACGCCCCGCTAAAACTGCGCGATGACCGATAGGAAATCTTCGCCATAGGCTTCCAACTTGCGTGCGCCGACACCGCTAATTCGGCCTAAGGCGTGGATGTTGGTTGGCTTGGTCAAAGCCATTTCGCGCAAAGTTGCGTCGTGAAAAATAACATAAGGCGGCACGCCCACATCTTCGGCCAGCGCACGGCGCTTGGCACGCAGCGCCTCGAACAACGGGTTGCCAACGGGATTGTCCGGTCGACCAGCGCGGCGTTTGGTGTCCGGCTTTACGATTGCAATCTGGATATTTTGATCGCCGCGCATGATGGCGCGGGCATCGCCCGCCAATTTCAAACCGCCATGTTCGTTTGCCACCATTGCCCCGCGGGCCTGCAAGGCACGAGACAAGGGCTTAAGCATCGCGGCTTCTGCCTTGCTGACAATTCCGAACACCGAAAGCTGGTCATGCCCCAATTGGGTGATGCGGTCATCTTTGCTGCCCGTCAGCACCTTTTCCAAATGGCCCATGCCGAACATTTGCCCCGTGCGATAGGCGGCTGACAAGAGCTTGCGTGACAGCTCGGTGGCGTCATGAACGTCGGGCGCATTCAGGCAATTGTCGCAATTGCCGCATGATTCAGGTGGGCTTTCCCCAAAGTGACGCAGCAGCACCGCACGCCTGCACCCCGCCGTTTCGACCAGATATGACAGAGCAGCCACGCGCGCCAATTCCGCCTCACGCCGTTCGGGGGGAAGCTCGCTCAGGCGCATGCGGGCGCGGGTGAAGTCGCCGGCGGACCACAGCATATGCGCCACCGCCGGGTCACCATCGCGTCCGGCGCGGCCGCTTTCCTGATAATAGGATTCGATAGATTTCGGCAGGCCAGCATGCACGACAAAGCGCACATCGGGCTTGTCGATACCCATGCCAAATGCCACCGTCGCAACCATCACCATGTCCTCGGAAGACACAAACTCTGCCTGCGCCCGCGCGCGTGTCTGCGGCTCCATACCGGCGTGATAATACAGCGCCTTGCGGCCGGTTTCTGCGATTTGGGCCGCAATTTTTTCGGTGCGGTCACGGGTTTGCGCATAGACGATGCCCGCGCCCGGCAGGCTTTTTACCAATGCAGCGATGCCGCTGTTCGGCGCGGCTTCGGCGGCATAGCGGATGTTGGGCCGGTCAAAACCTGCCACCATGACGCCATCGCGCGGAATGCCCAGTTGCTCGGCAATATCGGCGCGCGTGTGGGTGTCGGCCGTTGCGGTCAGCGCAAGGCGCGGCACTTCGGCAAAGTCGTCGAGCAATGGACGCAGCAGGCGATAGTCCGGGCGGAAATCATGCCCCCATTCCGAAACGCAATGCGCTTCATCAATCGCAAACAGCGCGATTTTGGTCTCACGCAACAGGGTGCGAAATTCTTGCCCCGATGCCCGTTCCGGCGCGACATATAACAGGTCTAATTCGCCAGCACGAAACCGGCTGATCGTTTGTGCGCGGTTGTCGTCCGCCGATGTCAATGTTGCCGCGCGAATGCCAACGGCGTCGGCCGCGCGCATTTGGTCATGCATCAGCGCGATAAGCGGCGAAATCACAATGCACGTGCCGTCCATGATGACCGCGGGCAATTGGTAACATAATGACTTGCCTGCACCCGTTGGCATGATGGCCAAGGTGCGTTGACCGGCCAGCACCCGCGACACGACCTGTTCTTGCTGTCCGCGAAATTCGGGAAAACCGAAAATGCGGTGCAACACATCAGATGGGGTGGGGGACGAAGCGACGGAGGCCATGCCACGCCCTAGCGTGACTGAAGTGTCAGTGACAGAGTGCAGTTGTGTTCAAACCAAGTCGCTTGTGGATAGCGCGCGATTATGCCGGTGGGATGGCTTCTTCTTCGGCCTCGCTTTGCTGTCGTGCCCACATTTCGGCATAAAGGCCGCCTTTGCGCAGCAGTTCATTATGCGTCCCTTGTTCGGCAACGCGCCCGGCATCCAAAACCATGATTTGGTCGGCATCGACGATGGTCGACAGCCGGTGGGCGATGATGATTGTCGTGCGCCGTTCCGAAATGCGTTCAAGCGTCGCCTGAATTTCGGACTCGGTGCGGCTATCGAGCGCGCTGGTCGCTTCATCAAGGATCAGGATCGGCGGGTTTTTCAGCAAGGTCCGTGCAATCGCCACGCGTTGCTTTTCGCCGCCGGACAGTTTCAACCCGCGTTCGCCGACCTTGGCGGCATATTGCTCCGGCAATGACTCGATAAAGCCGTGAATCGATGCGCCGCGTGCGGCCTCTTCGATTTCGCTTTGGCTCGATCCCTCACGGCCATAGCCGATATTATAGCCGATGCTGTCGTTGAACAGCACGGTGTCCTGCGGCACAATGCCGATGACGCTGCGCAGGCTGGATTGCGTCACATCGCGCAGATCCTGCCCATCGATGGTAATGCGGCCGCCGGTGATGTCGTAAAATCGGTACAGAAGCCGCGCGATGGTCGACTTGCCTGCACCCGATGGCCCCACCACCGCAAGCGTATGCCCGGGCTCAATTTTGAAGCTGACGCCATTCAGGATTTGCCGGTCGGGGTCATAGCCAAAGCGCACATCTTCAAACGCCACCGCGCCGCCCGACACGGCCAATGCGGGTGCCCCCGGCTTATCCATGATTTCGGCGGGCGTATCGATCAAGTCGAACATCGCGGCCATATCTGTCAGGCCTTGGCGAATGGTGCGATACACCATCCCAAGCATATCCAGCGGCCGGAACAGCTGCGCCAACAAAGTGTTGACGGTGACAACGTCGCCCGTTGTAAACTGCCCGCGCGACCAGCCCCAAACGACATAGCCCATGGCACCCGCCATCATCACGTTGGTGATCAGCGACTGCCCAATGTTCAGCGCGGCGAGCGAGTTTTCCGATTTGACGGCGGCATTGGCATAATGATGCACGACTTCGGCATAGCGCCGCGTTTCCCGCTTTTCAGCGTTGAAATATTTGACCGTTTCATAGTTGAGCAGACTGTCGACCGACTTTGCGACGGTCTGCGTATCCAGCTCGTTCATTTCCTCGCGCAATTTGTTGCGCCAGTTGGTGATGACCGCCGTATATATGATATAGACAGTGACTAAAATGAGCGTGGCTGCAACCATTCCCCAGCCGAATTTAACTTGGAAAAAGGTGGACACCAATACGAGGTCAAGCAAGGTCGGGGCAATGTTGAACAGCAGGAAATAGAGCATGATATCGATGCTCTTGGTCCCGCGTTCGATGACCTTCGTTACGGCACCGGTGCGCCGATTCATGTGAAATCGCATCGATAAATGATGCATATGGCTGAACACATTTTCGGCAAGTCGGCGCGTGGCTTCTTGCCCAACCCGTTCGAAAACAATGTTACGCAAATTGTCGAACAATACGCCGCCAAAGCGCGCGCCGGCATAGGCCGCGACCAGTGCAATGGCGATGGCAACGCCGTCTTCCATGCCAGGAACCATCCGGTCGATGGCCTCGCCAAATGACCAGGCCATAACCAACTGGATGAATTTTGAAACAACCACCAGCAACAGCGCAAACACAATGCGCGCGCGCAGCCCAGCTTCACCCTTTGGCCATAAATACGGCAAGAAGCGCCGCATCACGGCGAAATCGGGCTTGGCATCTGAAGTGGGGGCTAATGGTGGCACAGGGGCCGTATAATTAGATTAAGCGAAAGCGCAAACGTCCTTCATGTGCGACCCGACAGCAGCAACCATGTCGCGACCGCGTTAATGCCCGTATATACCCCATATGTCAGCGCGACCGCCAACGACCCGTCATGTGCGAACCACAGCGCACCCATCAGCAACGCCAGTTCGATGGCGTAGCTGCCATAGGGACTGAAATGCGGGCTGAAATAACGCTTGGTTTCTTCAACGAAGGGATGTCCGGATTCTGAAACTGCTTTGTGCATGGCAAAATTGCCAATGCCCATAAAGAAGCAGAAAATCAGAAGCATAAATTTGCTTTATGTTCCTTCGCGGATGGCGCGGGCTTCATTGCGTTCCGATTGCCGCTCAAGCGCGACCTTGATCATCGCGATAATGGGGTCCGCCAGTGCAAGCCCCAATATGCCAAACAAAGCGCCGAACAGGATCTGCGCGCCAAGCACAAGCGCGGGCGCCAGATCGACCGCGCGTTTGGCGACCATGGGCACGATCAGATAGCCGTCGACCATCTGGACCACGAAATATACGAAGATCGCATAAAGACCCACATCAACACCCGCCGAAAATCCGACGAGGATGATGAGTGCGCCCGATACGATAGCGCCGATATTGGGCAAAAACGCCAACAGCCCCGTGAGCACACCCAAAAGCGCCGCCATGGGTACGCCGCCGAGGCTCAGCAATATCCACGTGCCAAAACCTTCCACCGCCATACCGAGCAACCGGCCGGCCATCAGGCGGCGTAATACGCTGCCCATTTTGGCGGCAGTGACATAGAAATGCTCGCGCTCCGCCAGCGGCAACATCCACGCGACGCCGCGTTCATACATACGCGGTTCGGCGGCGATGAATATGGCGAGGACCAGCATCATCGCCATGTTGGTCACAGTGCCAACCACCGAAGAAACGGCGGCGGTTACGCGGCCGACGGAATTCAAAATCTGCGTACCGAAGCCTTTTACATCTTCTGCCGATATGTTGAATCCATCGGCAGCCGCGACGCGGTTGCCGATGGATTCAATCTGCGTTTCGACAATAGCCTTAAGGCTGGCGGCCTGCGCGGCAAGTTCGGATCCCGTGAAGACAAATGTCCAATACATGAAACCGAATACGGCAAGCACAACGATAGTCAGGCGAATGCCGCGCGGGATGGGCAGCACCCGGCCAAGCAAACGCGCACCGCCATCAAACATTGCCGCAAGGACAAGACCGCCCATGATGAGCAATAGTGGCTGCGCCAACCAGACCAGTCCGACAACAAATGCGGTCATGCCAATCCAGACCGCCGCCCGTTTGATCTCCGTGCGGATTATGGGGTCGTAAAGTTCAGTTGGGCCAACTTCTTCGCGAAATCCATCCTCCTGCGCCACGGGCTTGGCGCGGGACCGCCGCGCCTTTAAGGGTTTTGCGGCAGAGGTTTCTTTCGCGACATCATTCACTTCAGTGGACCTTTTTGGGACGCAGGCTGGTGCCCGCGCGGTCACCGCGAAGCGATGAAATCCACGTTGCGGGGTTCAGGCCAGTGCTGCCATCGACAGAGAAGGTAATGATCTCCGCGCGGCCGCCGATGCGATCCCACGATACCGGGCCGCCAAGGCCACCCAGAGCCGCTGGCACGCGGCTGTCCGAGCTATTGTCGCGGTTGTCGCCCATCAAGAACACATGGCCCGCAGGTATTTTTACAGGCTCCATATCATCGGTCTCGCGTCTGCGGGCATCGATGGTGTCATATTGCACGCCATTGGGCAGCGTTTCACGAATGACGGGCAAATGACATGTCATGACGCCATCATCGCCGCGCGTCAGTGCGCCCGGGAAATCATAATCATTGCATGGATTGTTGGTATCGACAGGCAAAACCAGATTGGGCTGGGTATCTTGCCTAACGGGCTTGCCGTTCAGGAAAATCTGACCTTCGCGCAAGGCAATCGTGTCACCGGGCAGGCCAATGACGCGTTTGATCCAGTCCTGATATTTGCCCTTCGGCGTCAAAATCACAATATCGCCACGGGCTGGCATTTTACCCCAGACCCGCGTCTCGCTCTCCGGAAGCGGGACGGCCAGCGCCTCCACTTCCTCGCGCAGCACCAGCCAGCGAAATATCGCGACCGGATTGGGAATGGTGGGCGACACATGGCTCCAGCCATA